>Ga0194132_10003479_pt1 | contig 28007 bp, 29 predicted proteins | sample TA2KigOf80mmetaG_FD_148612 | JGI IMG/M metagenome (GOLD analysis project Ga0194132, IMG submission 148612) | Freshwater microbial communities from Lake Tanganyika, Tanzania - TA2015054 Kigoma Offshore 80m | ecosystem: Environmental > Aquatic > Freshwater > Lake | place: Tanzania: Lake... | reverse complement strand
TGACGAGCCCGCGCCACGCGGCTGGCGCGTTTTCGGCGAACCAGGCGATCGCCGCCGCGTCGAACGACATCACCGCCGCCAGCCCGCGGTAACGGGCGAGCGCCGTGGCGACGGCGCGTTCGAGCGCGAAGCCGGAGCCGGCCCGTTTCAACTCGATCAGGATCGGGACGCGTCCGGCGATGAGCGCGAGGACCTGCGCGAGTGTCGGAATGGTCTCGCCCGAGTTGGCGAGCGGCACGCTGCCGAGCTCGGCCGCCGTCATCGACGCGACCCGGCCGCGCCGGCCGGTCAGGCGCTTCAGAGTCGGATCGTGGAACACCACCGCGTCGCCGTCCGCGCTCGCCCGCACATCGAGCTCGATGCCGTAGCCTCGGGCGAGGGCGGCCGCGAACGCCGCACGGCTGTTTTCGGGCGGGCCGCCGCGGCGGTGCAGCCCGCGATGGGCGTAGACGGACGCGGCGAGCCAGGCGCGGGCGCGCCGCCCCCGCTCAGGCGATCGCAAACAGCGCCTCGACCTCGACCGACATGTCGTGCGGCAGCCCGGGCGAGCCGATCGTCGTGCGCGCGTGGCGGCCGGCCTCGCCCAATACCTCGACCATCAAGTCGGACGCACCGTTCATGGCCTGGGCCTGGCCGAGGTACTTGGGGCCCGAGGCGATCAGGCCGAACAGGCGCACGCAGCGGACGATGCGGTCGAGGTCGCCATCGAGGGCCTTGCTCGCTTGGGCGAGGATATTGAGGCCGGCCAGGCGCGCCGCCTGGTAACCGTCCTCGGGCGAAAGGCCGGTGCCGACCTTGCCGGTGTATTTGGGCTTGCCGCCCTCCATCGGTCCCTGGCCGGCGATGAACAGGAGTTCGTTGGCGCCAACGAAGCCCACATAGTTGCCGGCGCTCGAAACGAACGGCTCGGGCAGCGCGATCCCGAGTTCGGCCAAGCGGGCGTTGATCCGTCCAGCCATCGTCAGGTGATCGCGAAGATGCCTTCGACTTCGACCGCGGCGCCGCCCGGCAGGTTCTGGGCGCCGACCGCGAAGCGTGCGTGGCGGCCGAGGTCGCCGAACACCTGGACCATCAGGTCGGAAGCGCCATTGATAATCTGCGGGTGGAGCTTGAAGTTGAGCGCGGCGTTGACGAATCCGCCCAGGCGAACGCAGCGGGTGACGCGGTCGAGATCGCCGCTGCACGCGACCCGCAACTGCGAGAGGACATTGAGCGCGCAAATGCGCGCCGCCTGCTGCCCGTCCTCGAGCGAGAGATTGCCGCCGACGGTGCCGACATAGGACAAGCTCGAGCCGACAAACGGCACTTGGCCCGAAACGAACACGAGATCGCGGTGAACGACGAAGGGAACGTAGTTCGCGACCGGCGCCGGCGCATTGGGAAGCGTGATACCGATGTCCTTCAGCCGTTTTTCGATTCGACCGGCCATACTGCCTCGCAACGGAACTTTATTTTGCGGCGCATCTTAGCATCGAGGCCGCGTCCGACAAGGCGCGGCCTCGCGGCGGCGGGAAAATGGCGCTGCGCTAGCTGGCGAGGCCGCCCTCGGCCATCGGCCGCGACCGCGGCGAGAGCCGCTTGTCGGTGAACATCGCCGCGTCGGCCTTTTGCAAGACCGTCTCCGCCGAGTTGTCGGACCCATAGGCGATGATGCCGAAGCTCGCGCGCACGTGGATGCGCGTCGAGTTGAAGGTGGCGTAGGAGGTATTGACGATCGTCTGCAGCCGCTTCAGCCGCTTCTCGGCTTCGACCGGCTCGGCGCGCGTCAGCATGACGACGAACTCGTCGCCGCCGTAGCGGGCTACCAGATCGGTCGCGCGCACCTGGCTCGCCAGCACTTCGGCGACCCGGATCAGGACTTGATCGCCGGCCTCGCGCCCGAGCGTGTCGTTGACCGTCTTGAAGTTGTCGAGGTCGACGAACGCAAGCGCGCCGGCTTCGCGGTGGCGACGCGCGGCGGCCAGCGCGGTGTAGAGCGCGTTCTCGAACGCGCGCCGGTTGGGCAGCCCGGTCAAGGGGTCGTTTTGGACGAGGAGTTCGAGCTGCGCGATCTTCTCGCGCTGCACCGCCATCCGACGCTCGGCCGCCGCGAGCAGGGCCAGGGCCTGCTCGAGCAGGTGGCCATCGTCATCGCCATCGGCGATGCGGTTGGCGGTCAACGCGAACCCGGCATTTTCGAGCTGTGCCTCGGGGCGCATGCTGATCATCGGCTCGGGGCTGAGGCTGGCGGAGAGGGATGGGGCCATCGCGACGGGCTTTCACTCGATATGGGACGCAACGCAGGGCGGCGCTCCCGGCCTTATTGGCAACGGACGTGCCAGCCTGATTTTCTTTGTTTTTCAGCGCGATAGACCACGGTTTCGGTTGGCAAGACCTGCCGATGGGAACGTTTAACCAGGGCCAAGCAGTGCGTGCGCGCGGCGTTTTCTGTGCTATAGAGCCTGGCTTTCCTCCCACCCGGCACAACGAATGGTGGTATTGCTTGCGGTTTTTCCGCCTATCTTCGGTTGTCATCCTCATTCTGTGCGGCGCGACCGCGGTCGCGGCGCAGGGTGTCGCGTTGCTCTCGCACCGCGCGGTCTACGACCTTTCGTTGGCGCGCGCGAATGCCGGCAGCGGCGTCTTGGCGGTCCGCGGCCGGCTGGTGATGGAGTGGGCCGACGCCTGCGACGGCTACATACTTTCGCAGCGGATGCGTTCGGAAACCGACGAAGACAGCAAGGCGACGGTCAGCGATTTCAATCTCTCGACCTGGGAATCCAAGGACGGCCGCCACTTCCGCTTCGCGTCGCGCCACACCACCGGCCCCGACGTCGAAGAGGTACGCGGTCAAGCGGCGATGGGGCCGGCCGATGTCGGCGGCACGGTCGAGTTCGTGAAGCCGGCCGGCGAAACCATGGTGCTCCCGGGCGGCACGCTGTTTCCGACCGCGCATTCGGTGCTGTTGCTGCGCCGCGCGGTCGACGGCGCCAACTACGTCCGGACGATGGTGTTCGACGGTTCGAGCCTCGATAGCCTCCAGGACTCGACTGCGTGGATCGGCAAGCGCATGGAGTCGGGGACCTATCAGGGTATCGGCGCCGCCGATCTGGCGCCGCACGCCTCGTGGCGGGTTCGGATCGCCTATTTCCCGCTCGATCAGACCGACGCCCTGCCCCAATACGAGGTCGCCTACCGCATGTTCGAGAACGGCGTCGCGATCGACGTCGTCCTCGACTATGGCGACTTCGCGCTCAAGGGCGCGCTGACCCAACTCGAACGCGTCAAGTCGGGCTGCTAGACTAGCTGCAACGCAGGGGTCGGGGCTGGGGAGGGGGTCACTCGGGCCACAGCCGCGCCGCCCCGCGCACGCCGCTCGAATCGCCGTGGCGCGCCGGCAGGAGCGGGGTCGCGACCTCGTCAGAAAACGCGAAGGCTTGCCAGAACGGCGGCACGTTGCGATAGAGCCGCGATGCGTTGGCGACGCCGCCGCCCAAGACGATCGCATCCGGATCGAGCACGTTGATGACGCTGGCGAGCGCCTTGGCGATCCGGATCTCGTAGCGGCGGAGCACCGCATCGGCGCTGGCATCGCCGGCCTCGGCGCGGCGGACTATTTCGGCGGCGCCGCTCGGCTTGCCAGTCGCCCGCTTCCAGTCGCGCTCGAGCGCCGGCCCCGACAGGAAGGTTTCGATGCAGCGATTCTTGCCGCACCAGCAGCGCGACGCCGCCGCGTCGTCGTGCTCGGCCCACGGCAGCGGGTTGTGGCCCCACTCGCCGGCAATCGCGTTGGCGCCCGTCACGACCGCGCCGTCGATCGCGAGACCGCCGCCGACCCCGGTGCCGAGGATGACGCCGAACACGACGCGGTAGCCGGCGGCGGCGCCGTCGGCTGCTTCCGAGAGCGCGAAGCAGTTGGCATCGTTGGCGACCCGCACCGGCCGACCGATTGCCGCGGCGAGATCGCGATCGAGCGGATGGCCGATCAGCCAGGTCGAGTTGGCGTTTTTCACGAAGCCGGTCGCCGGCGAGATCGTGCCGGGGATGCCGATGCCGACGGTCCCGGCGACGCCGAGTTCGGAATCGGCCGCGCGTACCAAGCCCGCGATGGTCTCGACCGTCGCCCGATAGTCGCCGGCCGGCGAGGGGACGCGCCGGCGAATTCGTTCGCGCCCGCCCGCGTCGAGCGCCACGATCTCGGTTTTAGTGCCGCCGAGGTCGATCCCCAGTCGCACGGTCTCCTCCGCCGCTCGAAACCTTACGGCCGTTTTGCGCCCGCGCTCAATCGGGCGGCGCCAATAAAAAAGCCGGGCGCGAGCCCGGCTTTGCGGCGGCCAGAACGGTCGCGCCTACTTGATCTTGCCTTCCTTGAACTCGACGTGCTTGCGCGCGATCGGGTCGTATTTCGTGACCTTCATCTTCTCGGTCATGTTGCGCGGATTCTTCTTGGTCACGTAGTAGTAGCCGGTGTCGGCACTGCTCACGAGCTTGATCTTGACGGTTGCCGGTTTCGCCATGGCGCAATCCCTACGCGAAAAAGGGGCGTTCGGGCCGGGACCATAAGCCTTTGCGCCGCCCTGTCAAGCCGGGGTGGTGGGGCTCGCAGCCGCCGCTCCGTGCCTACTTGAATGCCGGCAGGACGAGGCGGCCGAGCGTCTCGACCGTGTTCATGACCGTCGCGTGGCTCATGCCGGGCAGTTTGACGCGGAACAAGATGCGGCCGATTCCGGCGGCGGCGTAACGCGCGATGATCTTGATGCAGCGCGGCTAGACGCCGCCAGCGACTAACACGACGCCCTCTCGCCGACCCCCGACCGCGCTCCGCTCGCCTCGCTCCCCCTGCTTACCGAGCGGCCGGCTCGCGCCGGAGGCGAACGAGGACGAGGGCGAGATAAGCCGCGAGTGCCACGCCGAGGCTCGCCGGAAAACCGACGCCGCCGGCCGCGTCCATCGCCGCACCGGTCGCGGCCGGGCCCAACACCGAGCCGGCGCTAAACATCGAGATCATGACGGCGTTGACGGCGGCCAAGTCGGCGCCAGCGAAGCGCCGGCCTAAAAGCGCGAGCCCGACCGCGTAGAGGCTGGCCGCCCCGCCGCCCAAAACGAACACGGCGAGCGCGCACAGCACCCAGTCGTCGATCGCCCAGATCAAGAGGACTAGGCTAGCGAGCGTGAGGATGCCGGCGCCGCAGAGGACGGCGGTGCGGTCGAAGCGATCGGCGAGGATGCCGATCAGGGGTGGGATCACGATGCCGCCGCCGGTGTAGATCGCGAGCAGCACCATCGCGGTGTCGGGGGCGATGCCGGCGCCGAACGCGTAGAGCGGGAACAGCGCGACCACGGCTGCGTCGATCAAGCCGAGCATGAAGCCGGCGCCGGTACCGATCGGCGCCAGCCGCACGTAGCGGACGATCTCGGCCGACGGATGACCGGCGACTGCCGGGGCCAGGTTCCACGCCAACACGATCGGCACCGCGGCGACGAGGTAGAGGCCGGCGCAGGCCAGAAACGGCGGCCACCCGTCGGTCCCGGTTGCGATCAGCACCAGCGGCCCGGCCGCGATCCCGGCCGAGAGCGCCATGATGTAGAGCCCCATCGCGCGGCCGCGCTCGGCGTCGTGGACGATCTGGTTGATCCAGGTCTCGCTCACGATGAACAGGATGCTGGCACCGGCCCCGACCGCGAACCGGATCGGAAACCACGCCCACACGTTCGGGAACACCGGAAGCAGCAGCGTCGCGCCCAGGATCAGCGCGAGTCCGGCGTTCATGGTGGCGGCGGTACCGAGGTGGCGGATCGCCTTCGGCACCAGCGGCGCGACGGCGAACGACGCGATTGCCGAGACCGCGGCGCTCAAGCCGATCAGCGTTTCGCCGACGCCGTCCCGCTCGAGCAGGATCGACAGCAGCGGTGCGCCGAGGCCGAGCGTGATGCCCGCGATCGAGATCGAGGCGATGACGGCGGCGAGGCTCCGGCGCTTGTCGCGCGGGGCAAGGAGGACGGCGGGCGCGCCGGCGGTCCGGGCGCGCGCCGCCTCAGTCATAGTCGACGGCGGTGTCGCGGCCTCGGCGCGTCTTGAAGACTGGGATCGGACGCCGCCGGCGCTCGGGGTCGGCCAAGCGATGGGTCACTTCATCGAGGATCAGGCGAGTGATGCCGGCGGTCGGGAGCTCTTTGGCGCCGGCGAGCGGCACCCAGCGCAGATCGACGAGCTCGCCGTCGCCGGCGAGTTCGCCGTGGGCGTGGCGGGCGTCGGCCATGAAGAAGCGGGCGTGGAAGCGGCGCGGCCGTCCCGGCGGTGTAATCGCGCGGGCGATGTATTCGAGCGGCGCCAGCGCCGGGCTGAAGCCGCGGTCGGCGATCGAGCGCCACGGTTCGCCGAGCGCGTCCGCGCTGGCCATCGGGGCGGGGGCGCCGAGGATGAGCCCGGCTTCCTCGTAAAGCTCACGGATCGCGGCCAAGGCGATCGCGCGGGCGCGCCGGGGCGTACAGCTCTTGGCGAGGCGGCCGGCGACGTCGGCGTCGAGCTCGGCGGCGGCGGCGACGCGGGCGTCGTCGGGGTCGACCCGCCCGCCGGGGAACACGTACATGCCGGCCATGAACACGTGGTTCTTCTCGCGCTGCCCCATCAGGAGCTCGGGGCCGCTTCGCGATTCGCGCACGAGGATCAAGGTCGCCGCGTCTTTGGGCCGAAGCCGCGGCGGCGGGTCGGATCGGGTCATGCGCCAAGCCTGCCTTGCGTTACGCTTTGCGTCTAGACTAGCGCGCGTTTCCGCGGACTTGAGTCGCTTCTTGTCGCGGCTGCTGTTCCTCCCCCTCCCACATGGGGAGGGGGACAGCTATCAGCCGAGCGATGCGCTCTTGGGGATACACGCGTCAGCGCCGCTTGCCGCGGTAGGGCCGCGGCCGCGCGTGCGCGCGACCGGCTGGCGGGCGATCCTCACCGACGAGCGCGAAGCGCAGGCTTCCGGTGGCGAGGTTCACCTCTTCGAGCGCGACCGCGATCGCATCGCCGACGGTGAACGCGCGCTTCGAGCGCCGCCCGACCAGCGCGTGGCGCTCGGGCACGTGGATGAAGAAGTCGTCGCCGAGGCTCCGCATAGGTACCAGGCCCTCGGCCCCGGTCGCATCGAGCGCGACGAACAGCCCGAAGTGGGTGGCGCCCGAGATGTGGGCCGGGAACGTCGCGCCGACGCGCTCGGCCATGAAGGCGGCGACGTAGCGGTTGGTGGCGTCGCGCTCGGCGGCTTCGCTCTGGCGTTCGAGCCCGGAAATCTCGGCGCCGATCTCGGTGAAGCGCTGGGCCTCGGCCGGCGCCAGCGAGCCCGGTCCGAGCCCGAGCGCGCCGATCAAGGCGCGGTGGACCAGAAGATCGGCGTAGCGCCGGATCGGGGAGGTGAAGTGGGCATAGCGGCGGAGCGCGAGCCCGAAATGCCCGAGGTTGGCCGGGTTGTACTGGGCCTGCGCCTGGGAGCGGAGCACGATCTCGTTCACCAGCCGCTCGTGCGGCGTGCCGGCGGCCTTGGCCAGGATCTGGTTGAAGTGCTGCGGCTTCAGCACCTGCGCGCGCGCGAGCTTGTAACCCAGCGGCTCGATCACTTCGCGCAGCGCTTCGAGCTTGTCCGGCGCCGGCACGTCGTGGATCCGGTACATGCAGGGTGCCTTGTGGGCTTCGAGCGTTTCGGCCGCCGCGATATTGGCGGCGATCATGAACTCTTCGATCAGGCGGTGGCTGGCGAGCCGAGGCCGCGGCGCGACCGAGGCGATATGGCCGTCGGGCCCGAGCACGACGCGACGCTCGGGCAGATCGATTTCGAGCGGCGCTCGGCGTTCGCGTGCGGCATCGACGGCGATGAACGCGCGGTAGAGCGGCCGGATCGCCAGCTCGAGCAGCGGCGCGATCTCGGGCTCGGGCCGGCCCTCGTAGGCGGCCTGCACCTGCTCGTAGCTCAATTTCGCGGCCGAGCGCATCAGGCCGCGCACGAAGCGGTGGCGGCGCTTGTCGCCGCCGGCGTCGTACCAGAGATGAACCGCGAGGCACGGCCGGTCGAGCGCGGGCTTCAGGCTGCACTTATCGGCGGCCAGCGCCTCGGGCAGCATCGGCACCATGCGGTCGGGGAAATAGGTCGAGTTGCCGCGGGCGCGCGCCTCGAGGTCGATCGCCGATCCCGGCCGCACGAAATAGGCGACGTCGGCGATGGCGACGATCACGTGGAAGCCGCCCGGGTTGGCGGGATCGTCGTCGGGTTCGGCCCACACCGCATCGTCGTGGTCGCGCGCATCGCTCGGATCGATCGTCACCAGCGGAACGGTGCGGAGATCCTCGCGGCCGTCGACCCCCGGTAGCGCGATGGCCGTGGCTTCCGCGACCGCGGCCGGCGGATACGCCGTGCGGATGCCGTGGGTGTGGATCGCGATCAGGCTGTAGGAGCGGGGGTCGCCGAACTTGCCGATCCGCTCGACGATGCGCGCGCGCGGCAACCCGAGCCGGCGTCCAGCCTCGACCTCGCCCAGCACCAATTCGCCCGGCTCGGCCTGCGCCGCATCGGCGGCATCGACGTGAAACTCGGTCTTGATCTTGCGGTCGGTCGGTACGATCCGAGCCTCGCGCCCGACCCGTTCGAAGATGCCGATCACCTGATCGGGCGCGGTGCCGAGCTCGCGGATCGGCTCGGCCTGGTAAAGGTCGGGGCCGACCGGGGTGAGCTTGGCGAGCACGCGATCGCCGACGCCGAGCGCGGCGCCGGCGCGTTTGCCCGGGAGCACGTGGATGCGGGGCGGCTCGCGCCCCGGCGGCGACGTTGCCGGTTTCGCGAACACGTCGCCATCGACATCGACATCGACGACCTCGATGACCGCGACCGCCGGTAGCCGCGCCGCCGGCGCGACCCGCCGGCCGCGGCCTTTCTCGATTGCGCCCTCGGCGATCAGTTCGCGCAGCATCTGTTTCAAGGCGACGCGCTGGTCGGCCTTGAGCCCGAAGGCGCGGGCGAGGTCGCGCTTGTGGAGCGCGCCGTCGCGCTCGGCGACGTAGCGGAGGATTTCGTCTTTCGAGGGGAGCGGCCGGTCGCCGCGCGCGCCGCGCGCCACGCCGTCCCGCTATTCCGAGGCGACCGCGGCCGCCGCGCGCTTGCCCTTGGCCTTGGCCTTGGTTTTTCGCGGCCGTGCGGCGGGAGCGGCCGGCTTGCGTGCCCGGCCGCCGCCGGCTTTGGCGGCGCGGGCCGCCAGCAGTTCGATCGCCTGATCGAGCGTCACGGCCGTGGGTTCGATCTCGTTCGGCAGCGTGGCGTTGACTTTGCCGTGATTTACGTAGGGGCCGTAGCGGCCCTGCAGAACGCGGATTTCGCCCCCGCCTTGCGGATGCGGACCGAGCGACTTCAAGGCTTGCTGGCGCGGCCGGCCGCCGCGTCCGGTTCGCGGCTCGGCCAGGATCGAGACCGCGCGGTTCAAGCCGATGGTCAGGACATCGTCGTCGCCCTTGAGCGAGGCGTAGACGCCGTCATGGCGCAGGAACGGGCCGAAGCGGCCGATGCCGGCCGTGATGGCCTTACCGGATTCGGGGTGCTTGCCGACCTCGCGCGGCAGCGACAGGAGGGCGAGCGCGCGCTCCAGGTCGACCGCCTCGATCGCCATCTCCTTCGGTACCGCGACGCGTTTGGGTTTTTCGTCGGCGGCAACGGCGTCGCGCTGGACGTAACGACCGTAGGGGCCCTTCCGCAGGCTGACCGCGAGCCCCGAAGCCGGATCCTTGCCGAGCTCGACCGGGCCTTCGCTCGCCGGCGCGCCGCTTTCGCCCGGCGTCAGTTGGCGGGTGAGGCGACACTCGGGATAGTTCGAGCAGCCGACGAAGGCGCCGAACCGTCCGACTTTCAGCGACAGAGTGCCATTGGCGCAGCTCGGACACTTGCGCGGGTCGGTGCCGTCGCCCTTGTCGGGAAAGACGTGCGGCCCGAGGATCTTGTTCAACGCTTCGAGCACGTCGCGGACTTTCAAGCCGCCGATGCCGTCGATCGCCGGTTTGAATTCGGACCAGAACCGCTTGAGGAGATCGATCCAATCGATGGTGCCGGCCGAGACCTCGTCGAGCTGGGCTTCGAGATCGGCGGTGAAGCTGTATTCGACGTAACGTTCGAAGAACCCGACCAAGAACGCCGTCACCAGCCGGCCGCGGTCCTCGGGGAAAAAACGGCCGCGGTCGAGCCTGACGTAGTCGCGGTCCTGCAGCACCTGGAGGATGCTGGCATAGGTCGACGGCCGGCCGATCCCGAGCTCTTCGAGTTTCTTGACCAGCGTCGCTTCGGTGTAGCGGGGCGGCGGCTCGGTGAAATGCTGCGCGGCGTCGACGTCGCGGACGGCGACGCGCTCGCCGGTCTGTAGCGGCGGGAGCGTCGTGTCCTCTTCGTCGGCGGGATCGTCGCGGCCTTCGTGATAGAGCGCGAGGAAGCCATCGAATTTGGTGGTCGAACCGGTCGCGCGCAAGGCGCAGGCGGCGCCGACCGGCGCGATCTCGGCCGCCACGCGCTCGATCACCGCGCTCGCCATCTGGCTGGCGACAGTCCGCTTCCAGATCAGCTCGTAGAGGTCGGCCTGTTCGGGGTCGAGCGCGCGCCGGATTTCGTTCGGCTTGCGGCCGACGTCGGTCGGGCGGATCGCTTCGTGCGCCTCTTGGGCGTTCTTGGCGGCGGTGCGATAGGCGCGCGGCCGCTCCGGCAGATAGCGCTCGCCGTGGTCGCGGGCGATCATCGCGCGCGCCTGGTCGATCGCTTCGCTCGCGATCTGGACGCCGTCGGTGCGCATGTAGGTGATTAGGCCGACCGTCTCGCCGTCGAGATCGACGCCCTCGTACAGCCGCTGCGCGACCTGCATGGTGCGGTACGGGCGCATGCGCAACTGGCGCGAGGCCTCCTGCTGCAGTGTCGAGGTCGTGAACGGCGCCGGCGGATTGCGGAAGGTGTCCTTGCGTTCGACCTCGCCGATCATGAAGTCGGTACCGGCCCGAATCGCCGCGACCGCGGCGTCGGCGGCGGCCCGGTCGCCGAGATCGAACTTGTCGAGCTTCTTGCCCGCGAGCGCGACAAGGCGGGCCGGAAACTGGGCACCGTCGTTCTTGGCGAACGTCACTGCCACCGACCAGTACTCGCGGGCGCGGAACGCTTCGATCTCGGTTTCACGCTCGCACACGAGCCGGAGCGCCACCGACTGCACGCGTCCGGCCGAGCGCGACCCGGGAAGCTTGCGCCACAGCACCGGCGAGAGCGAGAAGCCGACCAGGTAGTCGAGCGCGCGTCGCGCCTGCTGGGCGTTGACCAGGCTCATGTCGATGTCGCGCGGGTGGGCGATCGCATCGACGACTGCGCGCTTGGTGATCTGGTTGAAGACCACGCGCTTGACGTCGATCGTGCCGATCGCGCCCCGTTCCTTGAGGGCGCTCAGGACGTGCCACGAGATCGCTTCGCCCTCGCGGTCGGGGTCGGTCGCGAGATAAAGATGGCGCGCGCCCTTGAGGGCGTTGGCGATCTCGCGCAGGCTCTTCTGCCCGCGCTCGTCGCTTTCGTACGTCATCGCGAAGCCCTGATCGGGCTTGACCGAGCCTTCCTTCGACGGCAGGTCGCGCACATGGCCCATGCTGGCGACGACCCGGAAGTCCTTCCCCAGGTACTTGTTGATCGTCTTGGCTTTGGCCGGCGATTCGACGACGACGACGTCCATGGACACCAAATAGGCGGACAAAAAAGCGAGCCCGTGGCTCGCAAGATCAGGCCGGGACGTCCGTCAGCGATACGCGGCCGCCGGGGTGACGGACGATGCGCCCTGCCAGCTCGAGGCCCAGCAAAATGGTCAAAACGGTTGCCGGTGTCAAATGGGCGTGCCGGACCAGTTCGTCAATGTCGGTCGGGGTCTGGCTCAATAAGCTATATATTTCAGAGGCTTGAGCGTTTGATTCGGACCCGCTTCGGGGCTCGGCAGGCGGGGCGGTGTCAACCGGCGGGGCGGGGGTAGCCGGTCGGACCGGGGGCGGCGTCGGAGCCGGACGGCCCAACGCGGCGATGACGTCGTCGGCCGATTCGACCAGCCAAGCGCCTTGCCGGATCAGGTCGTTGGTGCCGCGAGCGCGGGGGTCGGCCGGGGCCCCGGGCACGGCGAACACCTCGCGGCCCTGATCGAGGGCTTGGCGGGCGGTGATGAGCGAGCCCGACTTGAGGGCGGCTTCGACCACGATCACGCCCTTGGCGAGCCCGGCGATCAGCCGGTTGCGGCGCGGGAAGTTGAGGGCGCGCGGTTCGAGGCCGAACGGCATTTCGGCTACGAGCGTACCGCGCCGGGCGATCTCCGCTTGGAGTTCGGCGTTCGCGGCTGGGTAGGGGATGTCGATCCCGCCCGCTAGTGCGGCGACGGTACCGGTCGCGAGCGCCCCGTGGTGGGCGGCGGTGTCGATCCCGCGCGCAAGCCCCGATACGACGGCGAATCCGGCGTTGCCCAAGTCGCGGGCGAGTGTCTCGGCGAACCGACGCCCCGCGGCCGAGGCATTGCGGGCGCCCACGATCGCGAGCATCGGACGCGCGAACAACGCGCCCTCGCCCTTGACCGCGAGCACCGGCGGCGGGTCGACGATCGCGGCGAGCGGCGCCGGGTAGGCGGGGTCGCCGACGGCGAGCCAACGGCCGCCAAAGGAGCGAAGCTGGGCGTCTTCGGCCTCGATCGCCGGGCGCGGCGCGATCGTGACCTGGGTGCGCCCGCGGGCGGCGAGCGCGGGTAGCGCCGCGAGCGCCGCCCTGGCGTTGCCATAACGCCGGAGCAGACCAAAGAACGTGATCGGGCCGACCGAGTCGGTCCGGATCAATTGCAGCCAATCCAGCAGTTCCTCGCGCTTGCGCGGCGGTCCGATCGTGTCCATCGGCGCACCCCTCCCGGTTTCCGCCCGCCATGACGGACGGCTCTCTTCTTACTTATGCAAGGTCGAGAGCGGGGCTTAAGGGGGCGAGCAATGGAGCCTAAGCGGCGGGGTCGCGTTTGCGGCCAATCTTGGGCTCCTCGCCCTTGATGAGGCGGCGGAGGTTGCTCTCGTGGCGGACGACCACGAGGAGCGCCAAGAAGAGGGCGAAGCCGGTGTGCGTGCGCGGCATCTCACCCAGGTACCAGGCGAAGGCCGGTGCGGCGGCAAAGGCGAGGACGGCGGCGAGCGATGAGTAGCGGAACAGGCCGGCCGCGGCGAGCCAAGTGGCACAGGCCGCGATCCCGACCGGGAACGAGATCGCGAGCAGGGCGCCCAAGCCGGTGGCGACGCCTTTGCCGCCCCAGGCGCCGCGATAGGCGGCGGCGGCGGCAAGCAAACCGCCGAGGGCCATGGGGATCGGTCCGTCGCTGAACGCGAGTACGAACGCGGCGACGATGGCGGCGAGCGCGAGCAGGCTGCGGCGCGCCTGGGCGCGGTCGCCGAACCCGAGCCAAACCGGAAACAAGTGGCCGACGAACGCGCCGCCGCCCACGAGCAGCGCGAAGTCGGGCGTGAGCCAGCGATCGGCGAGCACGACCGGGACGATCGCCTTGGCGGCGTCGAGCACGAGCGTTGCCGCCGCGAGACCCTTGCGACCGGTGCGCAGCACGTTGGTGGCGCCGATGTTGCCCGAGCCGATCGCGCGCAGATCGCCGGCGCCGGCGAGCCTGGTCAGGATTACGCCGAACGGGATCGTGCCCAGCAGGTACCCGATTGCGGCGGCAGCCCAGAACGGCCATGTGTACGAAATGTCGCCGAGCGGGTCGGGCATGCCGGGCGCTGTGCCCTAGAACCCGTGCCGGTGCACGATCTTGCCGTCGACCACGGTCATCACCGCGCGGCCTTGAACCGGGCGATCTTCGAACGCGGTGTTCTTCGACTTGCTGCGGAACTCTCCGGGGTCGACGACCCACGGCAGGTTGAGATCGAACACGATCAAATCGGCCGGCATGCCGGGCTTGAGCGCGCCGGCGCGGAGCCCGAGCAACTGGGCCGGCCGTGCCGTCAGCGCGCGCAAGACGTCGAGCAGCGGCATGCGGTCGTTGTGGTGGAGCTCGAGGCTCACCGGCAGCAGCGTCTCGAGCCCGATCACGCCGTCCTCGGCGAGCGCGAACGGCAGGCGCTTGCTGTCCTGGTCTTGCGGGTCGTGGCACGACGCGATCACGTCGATGGTGCCGTCGCGCAGGCCCTCGATCACCGCCAGCCGGTCTTCCTCGGTGCGGAGCGGCGGCGAGGTCTTGGCGAAGGTGCGATACGCGCCGACCGCGTTCTCGTTGAGCGCGAAGTGATAGGGCGCGACCGCGCAGGTGACGGGGAGTCCGCGCGCCTTGGCGCGACGAACCGCGTCGATCGCGGTCGCGGTCGAGATCGAGGCGACGTGGTAGCGGGCGCCGGTCATCTCGACCAGGCGGATGTCGCGCTCGACCATGATGGTCTCGGCTTCGGTCGGAATCCCGGCCAGGCCGAGCCGGGTCGCGACCTCGCCCTCGTTCATGTGTCCCGACTTGCCGAGGGTCGGCTCCTGCGCGTGCTGCATCACCAGCATGTCGAAGCTCGACGCATAGGCGAGCGTGCGGCGCATGACTTGGGCGTTGGCGACGGTGTGGCTGCCGTCGGTGAGCGCGACCGCGCCGGCGGCCTTGAGCAGGCCGACCTCGGTCATCGCCTCGCCCTTCAGGCCCTTGGTAATGGCGGCGGTCGGCAGCACGTGGACGTCGGCGGTGTCGCGGGCACGGCGCGCCACGAACTCGACCAGCGCGACGTCGTCGATCACCGGATCGGTGTCGGGCATGGTGACGATGGTGGTGACGCCGCCGACCGCGGCCGCGGCGCCGGCGCTGGCGAGCGTTTCCTTGTGTTCTTCGCCGGGCTCGCCGGTGAAGACGCGCAGGTCGACGAGACCGGGCGCGAGGCAAAGGCCGCGGCAGTCGATCACTTCGATGTCGCGCGGGATGCCGTCGGCGAACACGCGCGGCCCGACATCGGCGATCATGTGGCCGTCGACCAGGAGCGCGCCGCGTTCGTCCCGGCCCGAAGCCGCGTCGAGCAGGCGGGCGTTGGTGAAGACGCGGCGCTTGCCTTCGCTCACGGTCCGAACAAGGCGCTGCGCAGGCGCTCGACGTTGGCGCCGCGGTTGGCGGCGGGCAGCAGGAGCGCGTGCAGGCACGCCATCCGCACCGCCACCCCCATCTCGACCTGCTCGCGGATGACGCTGTGGTCGATATCGTCGGCCAGCACCGTGTCGATCTCGACGCCGCGGTTCATCGGCCCGGGATGCATGATCAGCGCGTCCGGCTTGGCGCGGGCGAGCTTCTCCTTGTCGAGTCCGTAGAAGTGGAAGTACTCGCGGATCGACGGCACGAAGGCGCCGTGCATGCGCTCGGTCTGCAGCCTGAGCATCATGATCGCGTCGCAGTCCTCGAGCCCGCGCTTCATGTCGTGGAAGACCTTGACGCCGAGCCGGTCGACGAAGCGCGGCAGCAGCGTCGGGGGCGCGATCACGCGCACTTCGGCGCCCATCGTCGTCAGCAGGTGGATGTTCGAGCGCGCGACCCGCGAATGCAGGACGTCGCCGCAGATCGCGACCACGAGGCCGGCGAGCTTGTGGCGGCGCCGGCGGATCGTGAGCGCGTCCAGGAGCGCCTGGGTCGGATGCTCGTGGCTGCCGTCGCCGGCGTTGATGACGGCGCCGTCGACTTTCTGCGACAGGAGCTCGACCGCGCCCGAATCGTGATGACGGACGACCAGCACGTCCGGGTGCATCGCGTTCAGCGTCATCGCGGTGTCGATCATGGTCTCGCCCTTCTTGATCGACGAGCCCTCGACCGACATGTTGATGACGTCGGCGCCGAGGCGCTTGCCGGCCAGTTCGAACGAGGTCCGGGTGCGAGTCGACGATTCGAAGAACAGGTTGATCTGGGTGCGGCCGCGCAAGACCGACTGCTTCTTTTCGACCTGGCGGTTGACCTCGACGTAGGTGTCGGCGAGGTCGAGGAGCGCGTTGATTTCGGGAACCGAAAGCCCCTCGATCCGCAGGAGGTGGCGGTGCGAGAAGTTGATCGACGCCGGGGCGTTCATTAAAGCGCCACTATAGGTCGCGCACCGCGCGGCGCAAGCGGAGTCGGGCCGCGCGTCACGCGGCGCCGGCGAGGCTGTCGAGAAAGCCCTGGAGGATGTAGGTCGCGGCCGCCTGGTCGACGACGGCGGCGCGGCGCCGGCGCGAGAGATCGGCGTCGATCATCTGCCGCGTCACCGCGGCGGTCGAGAGCCGCTCGTCCCAGAACGCGATCGGCAGGCCGGTCGCGGCGGCGAGATTGCGGGCGAACGCCCGTACCGACTGGACGCGCGGGCCTTCGCTACCGTCCATATTGAGCGGGAGCCCGATCACGAACCCGCCGGCGCCGGTCGCGGCGATTTCGGCGGCGAGGACCTCGAGGTCGGCGGCGAGGCGGGTGCGCTTGAGCGTCGTCCGCGGCGTCGCGACCTTGAACGCCGGGTCGGATACGGCGATCCCGATCGTCTTGGTGCCGACGTCGAGCCCGAGCAGCCGTGCGCCGGGTGCGAGCGCGGCGACCAAGTCAGTCGACCTAGCGAGCCGAGGAAGTGGGCTACTCACTTGCCGCGTGTGGTCTCTGGCGAAAGACTCAGAGGTGCATCGAAGTCGGCACTCGAACGGATTTCGCCGCGCATGAGATCCAGCTTTCGAGGAGTCCCCTCGCGGCCCTCTCGAAGGAGTACCTCGCTCGGCGTCTGGTTACGCCCTCGCGTCCGTTGGCGTAACTCGGCGGCGGTATCCCAGAACTCGGGACGCCGTCCTGCGAGCAACTGCGTCAAGATAGCGCGGACCTCGGCCGCAACCGAACGCGCGTTGCGGGCGGCTCGGCGCTTGAGCACCGTGACCACATGGTCGTCGACCTGGCGAATCATAAGTGTCTTTGGCATGGCCCGGGATCGTATTCTATGACGGTAGCCGCAACGAGAGTAGCGAGACCCCCGGCGGCTTGCGAGCAACACAGCCCTATACTAGCTTCCGCGCGCCGCCAGGAAGGTAGCGCGCCTAGGCGCAAGTTATTGAAGCAACGGGATTTCGATGGCCCTCGACGATAAGACCGTCCGCAAGATCGCCCGGCTCGCCCGGATCGAGGTGACCGAGCCCGAGGTCGCGCACTACGCCAAGGAGTTAAACCACATCCTCGGCTGGATCGAACAGCTGAACGAGGTCGACACCAAGGAGGTCGCGCCGATGACGCGCGTCGTCGACGTCAAGCTGCCGCGGCGCCCGGACATCGTCACCGACGGCGACAAGCAGGCCGACATCCTCGCCAACGCGCCGGCGACCGCGGCCGGCTACTTCGTCGTGCCGAAGGTCGTGGAATAGCGGATGGCCGACCTCGTCGATCTCGATCTCGCTGCCGCCCGCGACGGCCTCGCCAACAAGGCGTTCAGCGCGGCCGAACTCGCGTCGGCGCACATCAAGGCGATGGAGGCGGCGCGGAACCTGAACGCAATCATCGTCGAGACGCCGGAGCGGGCGCTCGCCGATGCCAAGGCCGCCGACGCCCGTCGCGCCAAGGGTGCGAGCCTGGGTGCGATGGACGGCATTCCGGTCACGATCAAGGACCTCTTCTGCACCCGCGGGATCGAATCGCGGGCGTGCTCGAAGATTCTCGCCGGGTTCAAGCCGCCCTACGAATCGACGGTGACCGCGAATTTGTGGAAAGCGGGCGCCGTCATGTTGGGTAAGACCAACATGGATGAGTTCGCCATGGGCTCGTCCAACGAGACCAGCGCGCTCGGGCCGGTGGTGAGCCCGTGGCGGCGGCGCGGCGACAACCGGCCGTTGGTGCCGGGCGGTTCGTCCGGCGGCTCGGCCGCGGCGGTAGCAGCCGGTATCGGCCTCGGCGCGACCGGCTCCGATACCGGCGGCTCGATCCGCCAGCCGGCGGCGTTCTGCGGCATCGTCGGCATCAAGCCGACGTATGGCCGCTGCTCGCGCTGGGGCATGATCGCGTTCGCGTCTTCGCTCGACCAGGCCGGTTCGTTCGGCCGCACCGTGCGCGATGCCGCGATCATGCTCGGCGCCATGGCCGGGCATGACCCCCTGGACTCGACCTCGGTCGACCGGCCGGTGCCGGATTACGAGGCGGCGCTCACGGGGAACGTCAAGGGGCTCCGCGTCGGCATTCCCAATGAGTACCGGGTTCCGGGCATGCCGGCCGCGATCGAAGAATTGTGGCAGCAGGGCATCGCCTGGTTCAAGGCGCTGGGCGCCGAGATCGTCGACATCAGCCTGCCGCACACCAAGTACGCGCTCCCGACCTATTACGTGATCGCGCCAGCCGAGGCGTCCTCGAACCTCGCCCGCTACGACGGTGTCCGCTATGGGCTCAGGGTCGACGGAGAAGGCGTGATCGGTACCTACGAGAAAACGCGGGCCGCCGGATTCGGCGCCGAAGTCAAACGCCGGATCATGATCGGCACCTATGTGCTCTCGGCCGGCTACTACGATGCTTACTACCTGAAAGCGCAGCAGGTGCGCGCCTTGATCGCGCGCGATTTCGCCCAAGCCTACGAGAAGGTCGACGTCATCCTGACGCCGACCACACCCTCGGCCGCGTTCGCGCACGGCGAGATCGCGGGCGACCCGGTCGCGATGTATCTGAACGACGTGTTCGCGGTTCCCGCGAGCCTGGCCGGGCTGCCCGGCATCCATGTGCCGACCGGGTTGACCAGCGAAGGGACGCCGCTCGGACTCCAGATTCTGGGTCGGACGTTCGATGAGCCGACCGTGCTCAACGCGGCCCACGCGCTCGAGCGTGCGGCCCAGTACACGGCGCGGCCGGATTCGTGGTGGAGGCAGTGATGGCGGAAACCGTGCCGTACCGGGTCGAGGGCGAGACCGGTCCGTGGGAAGTCGTGATCGGCATGGAGGTCCATGCCCAGGTGCTCTCGAACGCCAAGTTGTTCTCCGGCGCCGCGACCCAGTTCGGCGCCGAGCCCAACGCGCAGGTGTCGCTGGTCGACGCGGCGATGCCGGGGATGCTGCCGGTCATCAACGAGTTTTGCGTCCAGCAGGCGGTCAGGACCGGGCTCGGGCTGAACGCGGCGGTCAATCTCTATTCGGTGTTCGACCGCAAGAACTACTTCTATCCCGATCTGCCGGCCGGCTATCAGATTTCGCAATACACCCAGCCGGTGGTCGGCAAGGGCAAGATCTTCCTCGACCTCCCCGACGGATCGGTGCGCGAGATCGGCGTGACGCGGCTTCACCTCGAGCAGGACGCCGGTAAAAGCCTGCACGACCAGCATCCCGACCACTCCTACGTCGATTTGAACCGCGCCGGCATCGCGCTGATGGAGATCGTCTCCGAGCCCGACCTCCGCTCGCCCGAAGAAGCCGGGCTATATTTGAAGAAGCTCCGCACCATCCTCCGCTACTTGGGCACGTGCGACGGCAACATGGAGGAGGGCAGCATGCGGGCCGACGTCAACATCTCGGTCCGCCGACCGGGCGAGGCGTTCGGGACGCGTTGCGAGATCAAGAACGTCAACTCGATCCGCTTCGTCCAGCAGGCGGTCGTTTACGAGGCCCGCCGCCAGGTCGACCTGATCGAGGCCGGCGGCACCGTGCGCCAGGAGACGCGGCTGTTCGATTCCGGCAGGGGCGTCACGCGCGAGATGCGCTCGAAGGAAGAGGCGCACGATTACCGTTATTTCCCCGATCCCGACCTCCTGCCGCTCGAACTCGAGGCGGCGTGGGTCGAAAACCTGAAGCGCGATCTGCCCGAGCTTCCCGACGCCAAGAAGGCGCGCTACGTCGCGACCCTGGGCCTCTCGCCCTACGACGCGAGCGTGCTCGTGGCGGAGAAGGAAGCGGCCGCCTATTACGAAGCGGTCGCCAAAGGGCGCGATGCCAAACTCGCCGCCAACTGGGTGATGGGCGACCTGTTCGGGTTCTTGAACAAGAACGGGCTCGACATCACCCGCTCGCCGATCGGCCCCGATCAATTGGGCGGGCTCCTCAACCTCATCGCGGACGGCACCATTTCCGGGCGCATCGCCAAGGAAGTGTTCGAGGAGATGTTCGCGACCGGCAAGGACGCCGGTGCGATCGTCGAAGCCAAGGGACTTCGCCAAGTGACCGACACCGGCGCGATCGAGCAGGTGATCGATCAGGTCCTGGCCGCCAACGCCGACAAGCTCGCCGAGTACCGTGCCGGCAAGGACAAGCTGTTCGGCTTCTTCGTCGGCCAGACCATGAAGGCGAGCCACGGCAAAGCCAACCCGGCGCTGGTCAACGAGATCTTGAAGAAGAAGCTGGCCGGATAAGCTGTTGGACCGGCACGCCTTCGCCGTTGAGACCGTGCCGCAGTTGCCGCAGTCCGATCCTATTCGCGACGCGCTCGGCACCGTTCACGCGACCGCCGGTCCCGAAGCCCGGATCGTCTCGCTCGTCCCCTCGATCACCGAGCTCTTGTTCGACTTGGGCCTCGGGCCGCAGGTGGTGGGCCGCACCCATTTCTGCGTCCACCCGGCGGAGCGGCTGGCGGCGGTGCCGAGCGTCGGCGGCACCAAGAAAGCAAGCCTGCGCAAGGTCGCGGCGTTGAAGCCCACGCACGCGATCCTGAACGTCGAGGAGAACACGCGCGACATAGCCGATGCGCTCGCGGGCGTGGTTCCCCATCTGATCGTGACCTTCCCGCAAGCGCCCGCGGACAACGTCGCCCTTTACCGCTTGATCGGCGGCGTCTTTGGGCGTGAGGACGCGGCGGAAACGCTGGTCGCGCGGTTCGAAGCGGCGCGCGCTGCGCTCACGGCGGCAGCGGCGGCGTGGCCGGCGCGCCGCGTGCTCTACTTGATCTGGCGCGATCCCTGGATGGCGGCCGGGCCCGACACCTACATCGCGCGCTTCCTGGCCCTCGCCAACCTGACGACGGTTCCCGCTGCGAGCGGCGAGCGCTACCCGACTATCGCGCTCGAACCTCCACTGTTGGCGGAGGTCGACCGCGTCCTCCTATCGAGCGAGCCCTACGAGTTCGGCGAGCCCGATCTACATGACTTTCGCGCGCGCTTTCCTGCCGCGCCGCCCGCGCACCTGATCGACGGCCAGATGACGTCGTGGTACGGCAGCCGCGCTATCCCGGCGCTCGACTATTTGCGCACGTTCGTCAACCGGTTGTTGCCATAATTTCTTGGCATCACGAAACTCGTTGATGAAATGCCTTTCGCTCAACGTCAAAGGGTTGCGAGCCGACGGCAGGCGAGGGCGGGTCGCTAGTCTCGTCCCGAGGTCCGCAACTTCGCCGCCGCGACCGCCGCGTCGTCGGTCAAAAACGTGAGCAGCACGAAACGCTGTCCGCGGGTCACCTCGGTGACTTCGTGGAGCAGCGAGCACGAGAACACCAGCGTCTCGCCAGCCTCGGGCTTGAACGCCTCGGATCCGTACTCGGGGAAGTGGAGCGCGCCGCCCGCATAGTCGGCGGCCGGATTCAACAAGAGCGATACCGCGAAGCGCCGGTGTGCCGACATTGGCGCGATATTGTCGCGGTGCGCGCGGAAGTAGCCGCCCTCGGCATTCGGATCGAGATAGCAGGCGATCTTGTAGCCGGTGGTCTGGGTGGCACGGTACTGGAAGGTCTTGAGCACTTCGGGGAACACCCGCCGCTGCATGATGTCGTTCAAGCGCCCGATCAGCGCCGGATCGGCAACGTCGTGATCGCGCCGCTTCTTCGAGGCCTCGGAGTAACCCGACTCGATCTGGCGGTTGGCGAACGCGTCGATCGTGCCCGAGCGGTGCGTGCCGCGCTCATGCCACCACTGGATCAGTTCCTCGCACGTCGCCCGCTCGATTACGCGCGGGATCACGAGCACCGGGACGACGCTGCGCCGCTCGACCAGCGGCGGCGGCGGCGCGACCTCGGCGATGGCGGCGAGCGCATTGGCAAGATGCGTCTGTGGGTCGCCGCCGCGATCGACGTGAAGGACGCGCAAACCCGGATCGAGCGTAAAGGTGGTGAGCGCCGGCACCGGCTGGCCCAGGCCGGCAAAGCCGTAGCGGGCGCCGACCGTGCCCGCGGTATCGGCGAGCACGCCCCACGGGATGCGGACGCGCTGGGCCAGCGCCAGGTTCGCGTCGGGTGCAAGCCGCGTGATCACGAACGGATCGGCGCTCGCGAACCGGGCGGCCGCGGCGACGAACGGCGCGAGGTTCCGGTCGTGGTCGCGCTCGCAAAAGACGAGCACGAGCGGCCGGCCGCGCGAATGGACCAGCAGGCTGGTCGGCTTGCCGATCGCATCGGGCAAGACGAAATCGGGCACGGCGTCGCCGCGCGCGAACGGGAACGGAAGAGGTGCGATGGCGCAGCCCTTTTTGTTGGACCGCGTAGGTTTAGCCCAAGCGCTCGACCCGTGCACGCCTTCGCATCGCCCGTATCAGAGGAGGACTCGGGCCGGCTCCGCCGGATAAGATCGGCGCCCACTTCGCTCAAGGAGGAGCCGATGATCGATCTCTACACGTGGCCGACGCCCAACGGGCACAAGGTCCACATCATGCTCGAGGAGACCGGGCTTCGTTACAACGTTCTCCCGATCAACATCGGCAAGGGCGATCAATTCAAGCCCGAATTTCTCAAGATCAGCCCCAACAACAAGATGCCGGCGCTGGTCGATTCCGATGGGCCCGACGGCAAGCCGATCGCGGTGTTCGAATCGGGCGCCATGCTGATGTATCTCGGCGACAAGACCGGGAAGTTCTACCCGTCGGACAAGCGCACCCGCTACCTCGTGCTGCAGTGGCTGATGTGGCAGATGGGCGGCATTGGGCCGATGCTGGGCCAGGCTCATCACTTCCGGAACTACGCGCCGGAGAAGCTCGCCTACGCCATCGACCGCTACTCGAACGAAGCCAACCGGCTTTACGGCGTGCTCGACAAGCGCTTGACCGAAACCGCCTACGTCGCCGGCGAGTACTCGATCGCCGACATGGCGATCATGCCGTGGCTCCGCTACCCCGACCGCCAGGGCGTCGACATGGAGAAGTACCCGAACGTCAAACGCTGGTTCGCGGCGATCGCCGCGCGGCCCGCGGTTCAGCGCGCGCTCAAGGTGCTCGAGGAGCACGTCAAGCCGACGCCGGGCTTCTCGGCCGAGGAGCGCGAAAACCTGTTCGGTGCCAAGCAGTACGCGCGGAGATGAGCGTGATCGACCTTTACACCTTCATGACGCCGAACGGGCGCAAGATCTCGGTGATGCTCGAGGAGGTTGGTCTCGCCTACAACGTCCACAAGATCGACATCACCAAGGACGAGCAGTTCGCGCTAGCGTTCTTGAAGATCAGCCCCAACAACAAGATCCCGGCGATCGTCGATTCGGACGGCCCCGGCGGCGAGCCGATCTCGCTCTTCGAGTCCGGCGCGATCCTGATCTACTTGGCCGAGAAGACCGCCGGTACCTTCCGACCGCGCCGCGCGCCTACTGGGAGACTGTCCAGTGGCTGATGTTCCAGATGGGGGGCGTCGGCCCGATGCTCGGGCAGGCGCATCACTTCCGGAAGTTCGCGCCGCAGCCGATCCCGTATGCGATCGAGCGCTACACCAACGAAGCCAAGCGTCTCTATGACGTGATCGACCGGCGGCTCAAGGACCACGAGTGGCTCGCGGCCGATACGTACACCATCGCCGACATCGCCACCTATCCGTGGATCGCGCGCTGGGAGTGGCAGGGGATCGACTGGACCGACTACCCGAACGCCAAGCGCTGGTTCGACGCCAACGCGGCGCGGCCGGCGGTGCAGCGCGGTTTCACGATTCCGTCCTAGCGTGATCGCCCAATGAAATCAGTCAGTTAGGCGAAGGACCCGCCCTCCGTAACAAACCGGAGTGTCAGCGCGCCGCGGTCAACCCTTTATTAACCTTAACGCGTCGAGAATTGCTTCTCACGACAGGCCCGCACCGGGCCGGACGCGAAAGAGGGGTTGGTCATCATGCTGGCAGTTCACGCAGAGACATCGTCGCCGGCGACGGATTCCGGCAGCGTTGAGTCCCTATTCGACCTGGGTTTGCGCTACGCCAACGGCTTGGGCGTCGCCCAGAACTTCATCGAAGCGCACAAGTGGTTCAACATCGCCGCGGCGCGCGGGTTCGCCGAGGCGCGCGCGATGCGGGCCGAGATTTCCGAAGACATGTCGCGTGAGGAAATCGAAGAAGCGCAGCGCCAGGCGCGCGAGTGGCTCCGGCTCCACTGAGCCGACGTCGCAGCAATTCTCGAAAACAAGAACGGCGGCCCGTCTGGGCCGCCGATTTTTTTTGTGCGATTGTTGTCGCCGAACTTGGCGATCGCTTTCGTCGAAGGAGGGCGCCGCGCGCAACGGGTGCCCCAGGCCGGCGTCGTCCGTCGGCCACGGTCGGAGTCGCCCGAAGTCTCGCGCCTAGAGCGTCGCCTGCGGCTTGGCGTCGGTGCCGATGGCGTGCCAGCCCTCGCCGTGGGCGACCAGGCACGTGGTGCCGCTCGGTGTCGTCACCAGGATCGTGAAGTTGCCGTCCCGCGAGGCCAGCACCTCGATCACCGAACCGGTGGCCGACAAGCCGATCGCGATCGGCGCCTCGGCCTGGGTTTGGGCGAGCCGCATCAGGAAAGCCTCGCGCTGTTCGCACAAGGATTGTGCTGCCGCGGGGTCGGCGGCGGTCGCGAGCGCGGCCGCGGCGGCGACGCCTGCGAGAGCCTTTACGCGTACCATGGCTACCTCCTATCGACGGAGCCGCGGCGCCCGAAGGGGCGCAGCCTGGCTACGCCTGGAAGCCTGCATTTGACCGCGCCGGGCATGAAAACAAGGTTAACGGCGTTTAACCTACGTTTCATAAGGTTATGACCGGGTTTGCGCCCGGTCAGCTGCTCGCCCGCGTCAGAATGTGAACTTGGCGGACGGCGCGGACGGCGCGGACGGCGAGGCGGCGGCGGGCGGCGGCGTGCCCGGCTGATCAATGAAGCGGCCGTAGACGTCATAGAGAAGAAGCCAGCGGTTGCGATCGGCGCATACCACCGGCTCGACGCCGTGGAACGAATTGTGGGTCTTCACGAACGCGAACAGCGTGTTGGGGAGGAAGGGGAGCGTCCGCACCCGGCCGAATTTGTCGAACGGGTAATGCGGTCCGCCGGGGCAGGTGAAGTTCTGATCGTTCGGCACGTAGATCGAGGTGCCGTAGTCGGCCTGGCTCGCGTCCGCCGGCAGGTAGAACAGCATGGTCACGACTTTCTTGGGCGCGTCGCTATGGGGCCCGAGGCTATAGCCGGTGTGGTCCTCGACCAGGAGCGCTTCGCTGTAGAAGTCGAGTTTGCGGGTTTCTTTCTTGAAGCGCTCCTTGACGAAGGGGCCGAACTTCTCGAGCACGAGCTGGCCGAAGCGCTGGCCCAAGAGCCAGGAGGCCAGGCTCTCCCAGAAAGCGCGCTTCGCGGGCGGAAGCCGCCCGACCGCGTCGGGGCCGAGCGGGAACACGAAGCGCTCCTTGTAGCCGGTGACCGGCCGTGCCTCGGCGATCGGCACCATTTCGCGCGAGTCGGGGAGCGCCTGGAGCAGGTCGCGGTAGAAATCGGCCGGCCACACATCGCGCACGTAGATGTGCGGGTAGGGAAACTTGGCGATCTCGGCGTTGGCGATCTGGTAGGCCAGGTAGAGCTCAGCGTGCGAATACATACTCGGCCATTCCCTTGAACGGTCCCTCGGCGCGGGTCGCGCGCGCGACCTGGGCCGGATCGTAGCCGAAGCCCAGCGTCGTGAGCGTCTCGATCATGGCGCGGTGGTCGGCGCGGGCCGGGTTGGTCTCGATCAGCACCGAGCGCACGGCCGGTCGCGCCAAGGTCGCGCGCGCGCCGGCGACGACCTTGGGCTCGATGCCGTCGACGTCGATCTTGATGTGGGTGGGCGCTGGCACGCGCCCCTCGGCGACCAGGCGATCGAGCACGAACACGATGCCGCCCTGGACGAACTGGGCGGCGAGCGGGTCGTCCTTGAAGTCGCGGGCCGCGCCCAGGGCATGGTTCGAGCCGCCGATCCGCAAGTCGGCCATATGCAGGTCGACCAGGCCCGCCTCGTCCGAGAGCCCGGCGCAATAGGCCTTGACCCGGCCGTCCAAACGGTTGAACCGAATGTTGCGGGTGAGGAGCGCGTAATTCTGGGCTTCGGGCTCGAACGCGACCACGCGGACGCCGCGCGTCATCGCGGCCCAGATCGTGTACATGCCGACATTGGCGCCGACGTCGAGGAACACCGCGTCGGGCGGGAAGGTCGCGATCCATTCGAGCGTCCACGGCTCTTTGTCGTGGAGCGTGTCGACCCGCCAGCGCGTGAACGCGGAAGGCGTCGCGAACACCATGGTGACTCCGGCGTGCGTTACCTCGCAGCGCGGGTTCAGGCGCTCGTAGTCTTCGAGGGTAAGGGGCGGGGACGGGGTGGTCATAAACAGGGGCGGGTGCGGATCAAGGGTAGTACTAACATTTTTTGGTGCGGAGCCGGGCGCGAGGCGGAATCGAATGGGGCGAAGGGGATGGACGCTTGCGCCGGCCGGCGCTAGAACGTGGGCCAGCCCTTCGACCCGCTTCGCGGGCGGGCGGCAAGGAGAGGTGGCCGAGTGGCCTAAGGCGGCGGTTTGCTAAACCGTTGTACGGTTGAAAAGCCGTACCGAGGGTTCGAATCCCTCCCTCTCCGCCATTCCTTACCTATTACCCAAGCAATATCAGCGTCTTAGCTGAGCTATTACGCCGTTAACCCCCATTTTGATACCCATCCAGCGCGCCAGTGTAGGGCTGCAATTCCCCAATGTTCCGTCAGCCTTCCATGCCGGTAGGGCCGCGGGTGTGTGCGCACCTTCGCCCGTTCAGATTTGTTCGGCCACCGCCTAAGCTTCTACCGGCCCTGCGTTGCTCGCCGGCTCGCTGTATCTAGCAGGTCTCGGGCGCTCCGTGCTCCGCGGCGCGCACCGTGAAGCGGTCAAAGAAGCCGCGGTGTGGCGCGACAAGAGCGGCGCCGTGTACGCGCTGAACGTTCTCCTCGAGCTTGTCGGCGTGTGCCTCACGCGAGCGCTGGATTACCACCTAACAGTGCTGGGCATCGCGCTTATCGGTACTCTGATTGCGGGCGTCGCGGCCCTCCTCATCGCGATTGTCGCCACGCTCTTTGCCAAAGGGCGGCATTCTGCCGACCGCTGATGGCGTCACCGCCGGCCGTCATCCGCGACGGTCACCATTACCGTCGGCCGTGGTAGACTGATTGGGCAGGCTGACAAAGCTATCCTCCGGCTATGGCGAAAGGTCGAAAACGGACACCCCCTCCCTTTGAAACCTCGGCTGAGTCTCCGGGGGTGTGGTCGTTCCGCGCTGAATCGGCCGCAGAATTCTCGTCCAGCTCATATGCCGCAGCGCTGCTTCATGCTGAAAAGAGAGGCGCCTGGTATCACTGGCAGACAGACGTGTGGTACGGCGCGGGATCATTTCGCGTCCTGGATACCTGCAATCGTGACGAACCCACAAAGGCAGGTTGGGAGCTTCTAGCGACGTGTACCCACGGGTACACGAAAAAATATCCAAGTCAGCGCCCACAAACCCGCGCACTCCTGGAATCGCCTGAGCAGCAAACAGAGATGGAGCGAGTTGTCCGAGAAGATAGATGATTGGCCCGGCTAAAACGCGCAGCCGAGGCGATTTCTTGGTTGGCAGGTGCGCAGCACAATGACTCAGACGCCGATGATCATTGAGTCGGCTGTCACCCTTCAGCCGGGTTTTTTCCTATTTCGCTGGGACTCCCAGGACAAACAGCAACCGAAAGCCGACAGTCGGCACGATCAAGAAGTCGATCGCGGCGATTGATCGGCCCCCACTGAGTGGTCCAGGTGGAATGTTAGTTCAGAGTTGGCCTTTTCGCTAGTTGGAGCGCGGGTAGCGAAGCCGGTCGGCGTAGCGCAGCCGGCCACGCGGCTGATGCAGGCATGAGCACTTCCGGGGCCGGTGGCTTGTAGCCGAGAGATTCATGCGGCCGTATGGCGTT
>Ga0194132_10003476_pt1 | contig 28012 bp, 25 predicted proteins | sample TA2KigOf80mmetaG_FD_148612 | JGI IMG/M metagenome (GOLD analysis project Ga0194132, IMG submission 148612) | Freshwater microbial communities from Lake Tanganyika, Tanzania - TA2015054 Kigoma Offshore 80m | ecosystem: Environmental > Aquatic > Freshwater > Lake | place: Tanzania: Lake... | reverse complement strand
CCGCATGTGAATGGCGGAATGGATGACGAAGCCCGCCGGATTCACCGGATAGGGGCTCTCCTGGATCTTGCGCCCGTCCTGGTCGATCTTGACCAGGTTGGAGGCCGTCACCTGCTGGAACAGAAGGCCGTGCGGATTGATGAGGAAATGGTGCTGCCCCGGAGGCGCGGCCACCCGCGCCGAGATATGCGTGCCGGTCAGGTCGACCCAGCCATACCGCGCCGCCAGGCGATAGCAGGCCGCGAGATCGACCCGCATCTGCCATTCCTCGGGCGACACCCGATCCTTCATCGACGGCACTTGAATCAGATGCGTATCGGGCATTGGGAATGCTCCTGAGGGTATGCGCAATGATAGTTCGGATCTTTCGTTCGGGAAACATAAGCCCGGATTGGGAGCGTCACTTTTTCGCGCTAGTCTCGGGGCATGCCTCCCCGCGTCATCCTGATGGTCTTCGACGGGCTCCGGCCCGACATGGTCACGCCCGAGCTCGCGCCCAACCTCGCGCGCTTCGGCGATGGCGGCAGCCGCTTCCCGATGAGCCGCGCCGTGTTCCCGAGCGAGACGCGCGTCAACTGCGCCTCGCTCGCCACCGGCTGCCGGCCCGGGCGCCACGGCATCGTCGCCAATGTCTTCCACGCGCCGGACGCGATCGCCGGCCGGCCGCTCTCGACCGGCACCGCCGAGGACCTGGAGGCGCTGGCCGCCGCCTCGGGCGGGCGCATGCTCGGCGTGCCCTCGCTCGGCGAGCGCCTGGCACAGGCGGGAAAGTCGCTGGCCGTAGTGTCGACCGGCACCATCGGCTCCAGCATCATCCTGCATCACGAGGCCGAGGCGCTCGGCCAGTTCCGCTGGTCCTCGCATGGCCAGCGCTATTCGACGACCAGGGCGCAGGCCACCTTCGAACGCTTCGGCGAGCCGCCCAAACCCGGCCTTCCCAATACCGCACGCATCGACCATGCGATGACGATCTTCATCGAGCAGGTGCTGGGCGAGATCGCGCCCGACGTCGCGCTGTTCTGGTCCTCCGATCCGGACTCGACATACCACTATCGCGGCATCGGCTCGGCCGAGGCGAAGGCCTCGATCGTCGGCGCCGACGCCGCCTTCGGCCGGCTGGTCTCCTGGTGGGTCGCGGAAGGCCGCGATGCCGGGACGCAGATCATCTGCCTCTCCGATCACGGCCACATCACCGGACGCGAGAAGATCTCCACCGGCGAGCTTCTCCGCGGCGCCGGCTTCAAAGTCGGCCCGACCTTCGATGCCGACACCGATATCGTGCTCGCGCCGAGCGGACCGATGGGCCTCACCTTCCGCGATCCGTCCCGGGCCGCGCGCGTCGGCGCCTGGCTCGCCGAGCAGCCTTGGTGCGGCCTCCTGTTCTCGGGCGCGAAGAACGAGATCGAAGGCGAGGTCCCAGGCTCCTTCGCCATGGGCCTCTCGGGCGTCGACCATGCCCGCGCACCGCATCTCTATTTCACCTTCGCCGACGACGACGAGACGGACGCCAACGGCATCGCCGGCACCTGCGTCATGGATTGCAACCTGCCCCTGCTCGGCGGGATGCACGGCAATCTTCATCCGCGCGAGCTCAACAACGTGCTGATCGCCGGCGGCGACGCCTTCCGCGAGCGCTACGGCTCGCCCTTCGCCGCCGGCATCATCGACGTGGTGCCGACGGTGCTGCATCTGCTCAGCCTGCCGCCGGCCGATATCGATGGCCGCGTGCTGATCGAGGCGATGTCGCGAGGCGAGACGCCGGGCGAGGCCAAGCGGCTGATCCACGAGGTCGGCAATGGCAGCTTCCGCCGCCGGCTCGACCGCCAGCGCACGGGTGCCACCTTCTACCTGGATGGCGGCTATGCTGCGTGAGGTGCTCCGGCTGCCGCAGATCTCCTCGCACCGCGGCGGCGCGCTGATCTGGCCCGAGAACTCGCCGACCGCCTTCCGCCGCTCGGCCCGCCTCCCCGTCGCCTCGATCGAGACCGATGTCCACCTCTCGCGCGACGGCCGCGTCCTGGTCCATCACGACGCGACGCTCCAGCGCACCACCACCGGCCGCGGCCCGCTGCGCGCGCATCCCTTCTCGGCGCTCCGCCGGCGCCGCCTCAAGGGCACGATGGGCGAACGCATCCCGACGCTCGGCGAGGTGATCCGGCTCATCCGCAACAGCCGCCGCGACCTCAGGCTCGAGATCAAGACCGACCGCCGCCGCTATCCCGGCATCGAACGCAAGGTCGCGGCCGAGCTTCGCCGCCATCGCTTCCTCAAGCGCACGATCGTCACCTCCTTCGACTGGACGCAGCTTCGCCTCTTCCGCCGGCACGCGCGGCCGAAGGGCTTCGTCGCCCTCGTCGGCGGCGCCTGGTTCAAGACGCACGGCCTGCCGGGGCTGGTCGCGACCCTGGCGAAGATCGGTTTCGACGAGGCCTCGATCCCCTCGGCCTTCGTCACCGCCGCCTTGGTGAAGGAAGCGGACGCCAAGGGTCTTCGCCTCGGCGCCTATCGCGTGCGCACCGAGGCCGACCATCTGCGCGTGCTCTCGGCCGGCGTCTGCGTCTTCACCACCGACCGTCCGGACATCGCGATCCGCCGCCGGCGCGAGATGTACGGTGCCTAGGCGTCGCCGCGGACCGCCAGCGCCTGCGCCGGGTCGTTGATGATCACGCCATCGGCTCCGTCATCATAGAGACGCTTCAGCGCGGCCGCGCCGATATTGCCGACGCCGCCGCCGCCGCGGCCGCCGACGGTGACCCAGACCTCGCGGTCCCCGCGCTTGGCCGCCTCGATACCGGCACGCGTCGCCTCGGCTTCCCAGAGCCGACCGATCCGGCCGCCGGCCTCGTAGAAGGCGCGGAGATCGGAGGGAAAGCGAAGCAGGCCAAGCAGGGTCGCGCCTGGGAAGAGCTGGTGTATGGCGCGCACAAGCCCGATGGTGCGCACGCCGATGACGACCTCCTCGATCATCCCGAGCGCGTTGATGACGGCAAGCGCCGGCTCCAGCTCGGCCTCGCCGGTCAGCTTGAGGTCCAGCACCGCACGGCAGCGGCCCCGCGCCGCCATCAGGACGGTGGTGAGGCCGAGAATGCCCCCCCGTTCGAGCTCGGCGGCATCGAGCGTATCGATACGGTCGCCGCGGCCGAAAAGGCGCTTCAGATCGGCGTCGTGGCTGCACACCGGCAGCCCGTCGCGCGAAAGCCGGACGTCCGTCTCGATCGCGTCCGCACCGGCGGCGATCGCCGCCTCGAAGGCAGCGAGGGAGTTCTCCGGATAGCCGGCGGAGAAGCCGCGGTGAGCGATGACCAGGGCTGCCATGGGAGCTTAGCGCCCGCTCAGCAGGAATAACCGCCTATTCACCCCGACTCCCCCGGCCCGCCCTTTCGGAGCGCGAAAATAGCACTCTTCGTCGTTTTCGGATCACATTTCCGGCAACGGCGGCTTCACAGGCGGGGCGCGGCCGGCTACTGTTTCCCATCGGAAAAGCGCCGGAGGAGGTCCGCGTGGTTCTGCGTTCGCTTTTGCTCGCCCTGCCGTTGGCAGGCGCCCTCGTCGCCGGGGCAGCGGCGCAATCCGTGCTCAAGATCGTGCCTCAGGCCGATCTCAAGAATCTCGATCCGGTGTGGACCACTGCGACCGAGACGTCCTCGCACGGCTACATGATCTACGACGTGCTGTTCGCGCTCGACAAGTCGCTGCTGCCGAAGCCGCAGATGGTCGAGTCCTGGTCGAAATCGGCCGACGGCATGACCTGGAGGTTCAAGCTCCGCTCCGGCCTCGTCTTCCATGACGGAACGCCGGTCGAAGCGAAGGACGCGGTGCAGTCGCTCAAGCGCTGGGCCGTGCGCATGGTCAGCGGCATGACGCTGATGCAGCACGTCGCCGAGGTCGCGGTGACGAGCCCGCTCGAGTTCGAGATCAAGCTCAAGAGCACCTTCGCGCCGGTGCTGGAGCAGCTCTCCAATCCCGCGGTGCCGCTCTTCGTCATGCGCGAGGAGGAGGCGAAGACCGACCCGTTCAAGCAGGTCGAGAAGTACATCGGCTCCGGCCCCTTCACCTTCGACAAGGCCGACTGGGTGCCGGGCTCGAAGGTCGTCTACAAGAAGAGCGCCTCCTACAAGCCGCGCGCGGAAGCGCCGGACGGGCTCGCCGGCGGCAAGATCGCCAAGGTCGACCGCGTCGAATGGATCTGGATCCCCGATCCCAGCATCGCCTCCTCGGCGCTGATCGCGGGGGAGGTCGACGCCATCGCGGTGCCCGCGAACGACATGATCCCGAAGCTGAAGGCGGCGAGGAACATCACGGTGAAGACGCTCGACCAGCTCGGCGCGCATGCGATCGTCCGCGTCAACCACCTGGTTCCGCCCTTCAACAATCCGAAGGTGCGCGAGGCGATGCTGTGGAGCATCGACCAGAAGGAATACCTCGCCGCGATGGTCGGCAATCCCGAGGTCGAGAAGGAATGCTGGGCGATCTTCGTGTGCGGCACGCCGCTCGAGTCGAAAGCCGGCCTCGGCGCCTGGGCCAAGGGCCGCGACATCGCCAAGGCCAAGGCCCTTCTCACCGAAGCCGGCTACAAGGGCGAGCGGGTCGTGCTGATGGATCCGACCGACCAGCCGCTGATCCACGCGGCGACGCTGGTGACCGCGCAGAACCTGAAGGCGATCGGCATGAACGTCGAGCTGCAGGCGACCGACTGGTCGACGCTCGCGGCGCGCCGGCCGATCAAGGACCACCCGGACCAGAACCGCGGCGGCTGGCACATCTTCCACACTACCGGCCCGGGCCTGGCGCAGGCCAACCCGCTCGGCAACTCGGTGGTGCCGACGCCCTGCGACGGCAAGAACTACGCCGGCTGGCCCTGCGACGACGCGTTGGAGAAGGCACGCCTCTCCTTCATCGCCGCCGATACGCCGGAGAAGCAGAAGGCCGTGGTCGACGAGGTGCAGACGCATTTCTACCGCGTGCTGCCCTACATCATCCTCGGCCAGTTCCTGGCGCCGGTCGCCTACTCCAACAACCTCTCCGGCGTGCTCGAAGCGCCGCGGCTGGTTCTCTGGAACGTCGAGAAGAAGTCGTGAAACCGATCAAGCCGAGGCGGAGCGTCATCTACCGCCTCGGCGACGATCCTTCCTCTTACGACACCGCCAAGGACCTGGCGGTCGATGTGCTGCTTTTCGATCTCGAGGACTCGGTCTCTCCGGCCGACAAGGACGCGGCGCGGAGCCGGATGGGCAAGGCGCTTGCCGCCGGTAACTTTAACGGTCAAGAACGCCTGATAAGAATCAACGGACTCGATACCAAATTCGGCGCCGACGACCTCGCCTTCGCGGCGAAGGCCGGGGTCGACGGAATCATGCTGTGCAAGGTCGAGACGGCGCGGCAGATGAAGGAGGCCGACGACGCGGTCGGCGCCATGGGCGTGCCAGACGGTTTCCGCCTCTGGGCGATGATCGAGACGCCGAAGGGCGTGCTCGCCGCCGAGGAGATCGCGACATCCTGCCCGCGCATGGAGGGCATCGCGATCGGCCTCGGCGACCTCTCGCGCGGCCTTGGCGGCTTCCGCCGCCCGGCTCCCTATCGCTTCCCGATGCTGACGGCGCTCTCGACCATCGCGCTCGCCGCCAAGGCGCATGGGCTCGTAGCGATCGACAGCTCCTTCCGCGACGCGCGCGATCCGAACGGCTTCCGCGCCGCCTGCCTCGACGGTCGCGAGCTCGGCTATGACGGCAAGGCCGTCGGCACCCAGGAGCAAGCAGCGATCGCGGATGCCGCCTTCGGGCCGACGCCGCAGGAGATCGACTGGTCCAAGCGCGTGCTGGCGGCCGTGGCCGCCGCGCCGAAGGGCATCCAGGTCAAGGTCGACGGCCAGCTCATCGAGCCTGGCTATATCGACGTCGCGCGCCAGATCGCCGAGATGGCCAAATGGCCGAGGCTCGGCGCCTGATGACGCTAGCGGAGCGCCGAGCGGACCGAGTCCTCGACCACCTGCAGGGTCTGGTCGACCACGGCGTCGTCATGCGCCCCGGACATGAACCAGGCACCGCGGTCGAGCACGCGCACGCCGCGCTCGACCATCGCATGGGTCAGCTTGAGGAAGCGCGCCTTGTCGGTCTTGGTGCTGTCGCGATAGTCGTTGATCGGCTCCGAAGTGCCGAGTGCCACGTGGAAGATGCCGGGGAAGCCCTGCACCCGGTTCGGCACCTGGTGGTCGCGGAGGATGTTGGAGATGCCCTCCATCAGCCGCTTCCCGTTCTTCTCGATGGTCTTGTAGACGTCGCCCTTGTCGAGCTCCTTCAGCGTCGCGACCGTCGCGGCCATGGTGACCGGATGGCCGTTGTAGGTGCCGCCATGGACGACCTTGCCGGGGACCATCTGGTCCATCAGGTCGGCGCGGCCGGCGAGCGCCGCCACCGGGAAGCCGTTGGCGATCGCCTTGCCGAAGGTGGCGAGGTCGGGCGTCACGCCGAAGAACTTCTGAGCGCCGCCGGCGGTGACGCGGAAGCCGGTGATCACCTCGTCGAAGATCAGGACGGTGCCGGTCTCGGTGCAGGCCTTGCGGACGCCTTCCAGGTAGCCCGCCTTCGGGTGGATGGCGCTGGTATTGCACATCGCCGGTTCCATGATGATCGCGGCGACGTCGCGCTTGGCGAGCCGCTTCTGCACGGCCTCCAGGTTGTTCCAGGGCAGCACCGCCATGTTCTGGTAGGCGGCGGGATCCTGGCCGGGGCTGAGCGGCACGGCGTTCGGCGCGTCGGCGGGGCCGGCGGCCTCGAGCGAGGGCGAGTTGCTGATCAGGACGTTGTCGAGCCAGCCGTGATAGTGGCCCTCGAACTTGGCGACGATGTTGCGGCCCGTGGCGGCGCGAGCGAGTCGGAACGCGGCCTGCACGACCTCGGTGCCCGATCCGGCGAAGCGCACGCGCTCGGCGCAGGGCACGAGCTTGGTCACCCATTCCGCCGCCTCGAACTCGGACTCGACCTGGCTCGCGAACAGAATGCCCTTGTCGAGCTGCTTCTTCGCCGCCTCGATCACGGTCGGCGGGTTGTGGCCGAGGATGATCGGCCCCATGCCGAGGTAGTAGTCGATGATCTTGTTGCCATCGACGTCATAGAGGTAGGCGCCCTCGCCGCGGTCGATGACCAGCGGCGTCGGAGCGATGCCGGCACGGAAGTTCGAGTTGACGCCACCGGCGGTGCTTTTGGTGCCCCGCGCCATGGCTGCCTTGGATTTCTCGAACTTGTTCAGGGCCATAGCGCTTTCCTCGCCATTCAGGGGTGGGCGGCGACTGTCCGTGAGCTTGTGTTTCATGTCAAGGATCTGCTATTTCGCTTTGCGAAATCACTGGAGGAGAAATGCGCGACGACTACCTCGTGAAGCCTGTGCTCAAGGCGATGCAGGTTCTGGACTGCATCTGCTCGTCGGACCAGGCGCTTTCGCTGCAGCACGTGTCGGTGGAAGTCGGCCTGCCGAAGACCACGGTCTTCCGCTATCTGCGCACTCTCGTCCAGTCGGGCCTCCTCAGCTACGACCCCGAGCGCGACGTCTACGGCGTCGGCCTCAAGATCATCACCTGGGGTCGCTCGAACGCGCGGCTGCGTAATCTCCGCGACGTCTGCATCCCGCATATGCGGGCGCTGCGCGAGCGTTTCGGCGAGACGGTCAATCTCGGCGTCCTCGACGGCGCGGAGATCGTCTACATCGAGATCGCCGAGAGCCAGCATGCGCTGCGCATGCAGGCGCGAGTCGGCGGCCGCGACCCCGCCTACACCACGGCGATCGGCAAGGCGATCCTCTCGCAGATGGGCGAGGAAGACCGGCTGCGCCACATCCCGTCCAAGCTCCGCGCCCGCACCGGCCGCACGCTGCGCTCGCTGGCGCAGCTCGCGCTCGAGCTCGACCGCGCCCGTACCCAGGGCTTCGCCGAGGACAATGGCGAGAACGAGGAAGGCTCGGTCTGCATCGGCGTGCCGATCGTCGATCCGTCGGGCGCGCCCCTCGCCGGGCTCTCGGTCTCGGCCCCGGCCGCGCGGCTCGATGCGGCACGCAAGGCGCAGGTCGCCTCGACGCTCCGCCGCCTCGCCGGCGAGATCAGCCACGGCCTCGATGCGCCGCGGCCGAAGATGATGACGATGCTCCGCCGCCAGGCGTGAGCGCGGGCAAGCGGATCGTCATCTGCGGCGGCGGCGCCATCGGCGTCGCCATCGCCTACTTCCTCAGCCGGCGCGGCGCCCGACCGATCATCGTCGAGCGCCACGCAATCGCCGGCTCCGCCTCCGGCAAATCGGGTGGATTCCTCGCTTTCGACTGGTGCCGCGGCAATCCGCTCGACCGGCTGGCGCGGCGGAGCTTCGCGCTGCATGCCGAGCTCGCCGACGCGCTCGGCAACCCCTGGGGCTATCGGCGCCTGACGACCTATACCGGTCATGCGGTCGAGGGCGCGAAGCCACACCGCTCGAACGAGCGGCCATGGCTGAACGGCAGCGTCACGATCACAGACCAGATCGGCTCGCCCGAGACCACGGCGCTGGTCGAGCCTCATGCGTTCACGAATGGGCTCATGCGCGCCGCCGAGACGAACGGCGCGACATTGAAGATGGGGACCGTCGTCGACCTCGTCCGTACCGGAAACGACGCCATCCGCGGCGTCACGCTCGAGAGCGGCGAGATCGTCGACGCTGACGCCGTGGTCATCGCCATGGGTCCCTGGTCGCTTCTCGCCGCGCGCTGGCTGCCGCTGCCGCCGGTCTTCGGCACCAAAGGCCACAGCCTCGTGCTCGATACCGGCGATGCCATTCCAGCCGAGGCGCTATTCCTCGAATACCAGGAGGCGAACGGCGAGACGCTGTCGCCCGAAGTGTTTCCACGCGCCGATGGCACCACCTGGGTCTGCGCGATCTCGTCCACCGACCCGCTGCCGGTCGACCCTGCCGAGGTGACGCCGGATGACGGCGCACATGCCCGGCTCGAGGCGATGTGCCGGAACCTCTCGCCGGTGCTGGGATCCGCCCCGATCCTCGCACGCCAGACCTGCTTCCGCCCCCTCACCCAGGACGGGCTGCCGCTGATGGGCGCGATGCCCGGCGTCGACGGCGCCTATGTCGCGACCGGCCACAATGTCTGGGGCATGCTCAACGCGCCCGCGACCGGCGAGGCGATGAGCGAACTGATCCTCGACGGCGAGGCGAGCCAAGTCGACCTGACGCCCTTCGCGCTCGGGCGCCTGCGGCCCCTCGATCCGGCGAAGCTTCAGGTCTGAGGTCAGCGTCTAGACGGTTGCAGCCCAGACCTTGTCGGCAATGAGCCACTCGCCGCCGATGCGAAACAAAGAGAAGACCGTGGTCATCGGCGTGGAGGGTTTGTCGACGCGCATATAGGCCATTCGGCCGCCGATCACCTGCACGTCGCCGATCTGGCGATCATCCGCATAGGTCTCGTGCGCTCCAGGGCTGATACGCGCGATGAAACGCGCTTTGTCTTCCACCGCCAGGACTTGGCCATCGGGATTCTTCATATGCCAGTCATCCGCGAAGATGCGCTGCAGCGTCGCTTGGTCGCCGGAAGCCACGGAGGCGTAGTACTGCCCGATGACTTCCAGCACCTCGCGCTCCGCGCTCGTCGCAGTGAACTTGGCTTGAGAGACAGCAGCCCCGCCGTTCAGAGTCGCCTCGCCGACCGCTCGCCACGCGCCGTCGGCGTCGACGAGCATGAAGAGCAAGGCCGCATTGCGTGTCGGCCAACAGTCGAAGCGCGCGACCGCATGACGATGGCCGCAGAGCTGCAGGCCGCTTAGCAGCGGAGCCATAAGCGGAAAGCGCGGTGCGAGGGCCGGTGACGCCTCGGCATGAAGCGTTCCCGCTTCGTCCAGGTGCTTGCTGTGCCAGATGGGCGCGAGCAAAGGCGACAGGCGCGCGCTGTCTCCGCCGGCGCGACTAGCGATGTAGGCGAGAGCGAAATCGGCGGCGGCGCCGTAACTGCTCATCGAGGCCTTCAGGCAGCCCGCACAAGGCTGGGCGCGGCGCCCTTCCCTCTCACCTCCGCCTCCTCGAACTCGGCCGCGGCGATGGCGCGGTCGAGCGCAGCGCGGAGTTCCTTGGCCGACTCCAGCGTCAACTCGACCGCGGCACGCGATCCGGCGTCGAGAGCGGCATTGAAAAAGTCGAGCGTGATGACGTCGCCCAGCGGCGCATGGCGCGCATGGTCATAGGCGACCACGGCCTGCGAGAGCGGGAACCAGTCGTTGCCGCGCTTCGCCATGCCTTCGGCGCGGGCGATCTCGATGATCGAGGTGCACATACAGCGTGCCTCCTACATCGCCAGATGCTTGCCGAAGAAGGCGAAGACCTTTCCCCAGGCGTCCATCGCCTGCTCGGGCCGGTAGATCGGGCGGTGCCAGTAGAAGAAGCCGTGGCCGGCGCCGTCGTAGCGGTGGAACTCGTAATTCTTGTCGTGCTTCTTGAGCTCGGCCTCGTGCTGGTTCACCTCTTCGGGGCTGGGCGCCCGGTCCTCGTTGCCGAAGATGCCGAGCAGCGGGCAGGAAAGATCCTTGGTCATGTCGATCGGCGCGACCGGCGTCTTGGCATTGAGCGTCTCTTTCGCCATCACCACGCGGCCGCCCCAGAGATCGGCGCAGGCATCGACGTCCTTCCGCTGCGAGGCATAGATCAAAGCGTGGCGGCCGCCCGAGCAGGAGCCGAAGAGGCCGACCTTGCCGTTGTGACCGGGCTGCGCGCGCATCCACTTCACCGCCGCTTCGGTGTCGCCGACCATCTGCGCGTCGGGAATGCCGCCCTCGGCGCGAACCTTGGCGGCGACGTCGTCGGGATTCGTGTCGGCGCTGCCCGTGCGCTCATAGAGATTGGCGCAGATCGCGAGATAGCCGTGATGGGCGAAGCGGCGCGTCGTCTCGATATAGAGCTCGCTCCAGCCCGGCATGTGGTGGACCAGCACGATGCCCGGGAACTTCCCCGCACCGGAGGGCTTGGCGACATACGCGGTGATCGGCGTTCCCTTGTCGCCGGCGAGGGTCACGTTCTCGCAGGTCATGCCGCGGTAGAATGACATCGCGCTTTCTCCTCGAGCGTTGAACTAACGAGCCCGCTTTCGCTCCAGCAAGGCCTCGCCGAAGGCCTTGAACAGGGTCCGGTTGATCGGATTGCTCTGCGGGTCGTATTCGGCGTGCCACTGGACGCCCAGCGCGAAGGACGGCGCGTCGGCGATGCGGATCGCCTCGATCGTCCCGTCCTCGGCGATCCCCTCGATGACGATCCGCTTCCCGGGCATCTCGATGCCCTGGCCGTGGAGCGAGTTCACGCGAATGGTCTCGCAGCCGAGAAGCTTCGCGAACACGCCGTCATGCACCAGTCGGACATCGTGCCGGTCGGCGAAGACGACCTCGGGATCGGGGTGGATCTCGCCGTTCTCGAGCCTGGGCATGCGATGGTTCATGCGACCCGGCAGCTCGCGGATCTCCGGATGCAGCGAGCCGCCGAAGGCGACGTTCATCTCCTGGAAGCCGCGGCAGATCCCGAAGACAGGCACACCCCGGTCGACGCAGGCTCTGACCAGCGCCAGGGCCACCGCGTCCCGATCCTGGTCATAGGGCTCGTGCTTCGGGCTGGGTTCGACGCCGAAGCAGGTCGGGTGGACATTGGCGCGCGCGCCGGTCAGCAGCACGCCATCGACCGCATCGAGCAGCGCGTCGACGTCGGTGACGTCCGGCATCGCCGGAAACATCAGCGGCAGGGCGCCGGCGACATCCGCGATCGCGCGCAGATTGCGCTGCCCCACGACCTGCACGTTGAACCGGTCGTTGATGAGCTGAGAGTTGCCGATCACGCCGACCACCGGTTTCGCCATACCAGACCCGCTCTCGCCTTCCCCGATCAGGATAGCACGCCGTCTAGTGTGCCGGTTTCGAAGCTCGCCGGCAAAGCCGGCGAGCTTCGAAACGGTCGGCACTCCGAAACTTCAATAGGCTAGTGTCGACTGAATCCGAAAGTCGCCGAGCGACTTTCGGATTCACGACACTAGACCGCGAGCTTCCGCCCCCTCAGATACTGGTTCGGCACCGCGACCTCGTGGCCGAGGGCGTCGGCAGCGCGCCAGGCCCAGAACGGGTCGTTGAGCAGCGCACGGGCGATGGCAATGGCATCGGCCTTGCCCTCGCGGATGATCGCGTCCGCCTGCTCGGGCTTGGTGATGAGGCCGACGGCGATAGTCGGAACCTCCACCGCCTTCTTGATCGCCTCGGCGAAGGGAACCTGGTAGCCGGGCTTGAGCTCGAGCTTCTGCTTCGGCGAAGAGCCGCCGCCCGACACGTCGATCATGTCGACGCCGCGCGCCTTCAGCTCCTTGGCATAGGCGATCGAATCCTCCAGCGTCCACCCTTCCTCGCCCACATAGTCGGTTGCCGAGAGCCGGACCAGGAGCCCCCGCTCCTTCGGCCAGACTTCCCGTACAGCGTCCACGATGCGGAGCGGGAAGCGCATGCGGTTCTCGCGGCTGCCGCCATAATCGTCGTTGCGCTTGTTCGAGATCGGCGAGAGGAACTCGTGCATCAGATAGCCATGCGCCGAGTGCACCTCGCAGACATCGAAGCCGGCGCGCGCCGAGCGCAGCGCCGCGGTCCTGAACTCTTCGACGATCCGGTCCATGCCGGCCTCATCGAGCGCCTTCGGGATCTGCCAACCTTCGTCGAAGGCAACCGCGCTGGGGCCGACCGAGACCCAGCCTTTCGCCTTGTCGGCCGGCTTCACGCCTTTCCACGGCTCCGACATCGAGGCCTTGCGGCCGGCATGGGCGAGCTGGATGCCGGTCAGCGCCGGCCCGGTCTCCTTCATGAAGCGGACGATGCGGGCGAGTGCCTGCTCATGCGCATCGGTGTAGAGGCCTAGGCAGCCCGGCGTGATGCGCCCGACGGCGCTGACATGCGTCGCCTCGGCGATGATCAGGCCGACGCCGGCCGCGGCGTAGCGGCCGAGATGAACCATGTGCCAGTCGGTGGCCAGGCCCTCGACGGCACTGTACTGGCACATCGGCGCGATGACGATACGGTTGGGCAAGGTGACGGAATTGAGCGCGAGCGGCTCGAACAGGTGGGGCATTGGTCGCTTGGAAGTTGGGTTCGGAGAGGCCGACATACTCGCGCAATCTCCCCTTCCCTGTCGACGGGATCGAAAACCGGGCGGCGCTCAGGCATTCTCCAGCCCCCTGCTCATTTCCGAGGCATCGATGACGCGCCTGTTCACCGCTCTCGTTCTTATGGTCGCCGTTGCCGCGCCTAGCGCCGCCGTGGCCCAGGGCTATCCCCTGACCGGAACGCACTCGACCTCGAAGACGATCGTCGGCGAGGACATCGTCTATCCGACCACGGGCAAGGCGGTGATCACCTCGGCGATCGTGGTCATGGCGCCGGGCGAGCGCACGATCATGCACCGCCACGGCGTGCCGCTCTTCGCCTACATGCTGGAAGGCGAGCTCACGGTCGACTACGGCAGCCACGGCAAGCGCGTCTACAAGCAGGGCGAGAGCTTCATGGAGGCGATGAACGTCTCTCATTTCGGGCTCAACACCGGCACCGGCCAGGTCCGCATCCTTGCCGTCTATATCGGCGCCGAGGGATCGAAGGACGTCGTTTCGGACTAGCACGGTCGGCGCTTGCCCGACGCTCCCGGTCATGTTGGCGTCAGCTGACCAGGAGAAAATAGATGACCGATCGCCCCGCCGAGGACGCTCGTCTCTTCGCTGCCAAGGCCGGCGTCGCCTTCGATGACGAAGCCGCGCGCAATGCCGCCTCGGCGACGGCGGCGCCGCTCGCTACCGCCGACAAGCAATCGCGCGTGCTTCCTTTCGAGGCCGAGCCCGGGCAGTTCGCGGCGTATCAGCAGCGGTGCAAGCGATGAGCGACCTCGCGCTTCTCTCCGCGTCCGAGATCGCGAAGCGGATCCGATTGGGCACCGCGACGGCACGCGAAGCGGTCGAGGCCTGCCTGGCGCGTATCGAACGTCTCGACGGCCGGCTCAACGCCTTCATCGCCCTCGACGAGGAGCATGCGCGGCGGACGGCCGATCTCGCCGACGCCGAGGCCAAGCGCGGCCGCTGGCACGGCCCGCTGCACGGCGTGCCCTTGGCGCACAAGGACATGTATTACCGCGAGGGCCGCATCGCGACCTGCGGCTCGAAGATCCGCAACGAGTGGGTGGCGGCGGCCACCGCGACCGTACTCTCGCGCCTGGACGCTGCCGGCGCGCTCGATCTCGGCACGCTCAACATGGCGGAGTTCGCGCTCGGTCCCACTGGACACAACTGGCATCACGGCCATGCGCGAAACGCATGGAACCCCGATCACATCACCGGCGGCTCCTCCTCCGGCTCGGCGACCGGCATCGCCGCGCGGATGTTCTACGGCACGCTGGGCTCCGACACCGGCGGTTCGATCCGCCTGCCGGCGCATTTCTGCGGCGTCGTCGGCCTGAAGCCGACCTGGGGCCGCGTCAGCCGGGCCAACGCGATGCCGCTGTCATGGTCGCTCGACTGCGTCGGCCCGCTGACCCGCACGGTCGAGGACAATGCGCTGATGATGTCGGTGATCGCCGGAGCCGATCCGCTCGACCCGACCGCCGCGGACGAGCCGGTACCGGACTATGTCGCCGGCCTCTCGCGTGGCGTCAGCAACCTTAGGATCGGTGTGCCCACCAGCTTCTTCACCGAGGCCGATGCCGAGACGCTCCGCCTGCTCGCCGATGCGCGCGAGGTATTCGCCCGCCTCGGCGCGGTGCTCGTCGAGGTGCCGATCCCCGACATGGAAAAGGTCGGTGCCTATTTCCCGATGGTGATGGGACCAGAGTCAGCGACGATCCACCGCGAATGGCTGCGCACGCGGCCCGCCGACTACAGCGCCCAGGTCCGCGCCCGCCTCGAAGCCGGGCTGACCGTACCCGCGACCTTCTATCTGGATGCGCTCCGCGCCCGAGGCCCGCTGCTCGCCGAGTTCACCGAGACGGTGTTCAGCCGCTGCGACATCCTCATGGTGCCGTCAGGCATGTTCCCGGCGCCGACGGTCGCCGAAAGCGAGATCACCGGCGGCCCGGACCTGGTGGCGAAGCTCACCAACTTCCCGCGCTTCACCCGCGTCTTCAACTATCTGGGATTGCCCGGCCTCACCGTGCCGGCCGGCTTCACCGCGGCGGGCCTACCCGTCGGCATGCAGCTCGTCGGCCGCCCCTTCGACGAGGCGACCCTGCTCTCCGCCGGCCACGCCTACCAGCAGGCGACGGCGTGGCACACGCGAGCGCCGGCCTAGAAGCGGGCGTGTCCCCAGAATCTCTCCGGCGGGCTTAGCAAGCCGAAGCCGTCGATTCGCTCCAGCATGCGCTCGGTCTCGCGCTGGGCTAGGTCCATCACCTCGCGCTCGTCGACGGTGGTGACCTCGCCGCCGCACATCAGCACGCGGCCGTCGACGATGACGGTGTCGACATCGGCACCGCTGGCGAAGGAGACGATGCGGTAGACCGGCATGTTGAGCGGCATCAGATGCGGCTTGTAGAGGTCGACCAGGATGAGGTCAGCCTTCTTGCCGGCCTCGAGCGAGCCGATCTCTTTCTCCATGCCGAGCGCGCGGGCCGCGTCGATGGTCACCATCTCCAGCACCTTGCCCTGCGGCAGCACGCGAGCGTCGCGGAAATGGCGGCGGTGATAATGCATGCACTGGAACATGTGCCGGAACATGTCGGCGCTGCGATCGGGCGCGGTGCCGTCCGAGCCGAGCGCCACGGTGACGCCCGCCTCAATCAGCTCCGGCACCGGGCAGCGCCCGCGCACCGACATGATCGCCGACGGGTTGTGGACGATGCGCGTATCGGTGCGCTTCGCCGCGGCGATGTCTTCCGCCGTGAGGTCGATCGAGTGCGAGAGGAAGGCGTCAGGGCCCAGAAGGCCAAGCCCCTCGGCGCGCGCGATCGAGCCGGCGCGGTGGCCGTCCTGGGTGAAGCCGACCCTGTGCTTGCGCGAAAGCGCACGGAACGCGGCTCCCTGCTCCTTCACCAGATCGAGCTCGGCCTGCCGTTCCGCCGGCAGCTCGTGATGATGCACCGGGAAGGTCAGCGCGATGCGCACGCGGCCATCGGCCGATCCATGCCGGCGCTTGATCAGCGTCTCGCAGGTCTCGATCTGGCGGTCGAAGGAGATCGGCTGCTCGTGCCACTGGCCTTGCTCCAGGGTCGCGAAGGTCTTCGGGAAGGGCGGCCGGCAGGAGCCGATCGCGACCACGGCGCGGATGCCGATCTCGGCGACGCCGTCGCAATGACGCTCGCCCGACTCCGGCGCATCGACGCGCATGACGTCGTCACCGCCGCCGAGATAGGAGACGCCGGTCGTGGTGCCGAATTTCAGCCGTTCCAGCGCCGCGAGCCTAGCCTCGGCATGCCAGAACTCCGGCGTCGCCCCCACCGAATAGATGCGCCCGACCGCCTCGTTCCAGACATCGCCGTCGCCGGCACCGAGGGTCTTCACGAGCCCATGCCCGGCATGGGCATGGCAGTCGATCAACCCCGGAAGCACCGCCTTGCGGGACGCGTCGATGACCTCGTGGTTCGGAAACTGCTTCTTCAGATCCGCGCTCGCGCCGACCGCGGCGATCCGGTCGCCGGTGACAGCGACAGCGCCGTCCTCGATCACCCGACGCGACGGGTCCATGGTGACGACGACGCCGCCGGCGATCAGGAGGTCGGCCATCGCGCCTACTCCGCCACGCCGCAGTACGAAGCGGCAGCGGCGAGGTAGACCTGGGCGGAGCGCTTGATGCGCTCGACCGAGACCCATTCGACATCCGCATGTGCGGTGTGGTTCGAGGCACCGTAATAGAAGGTCGGAATGCCGGTGCCGTGGACGTAGAGGTTGGCGTCGCCGACGATGCGGCGGCCGACCACCTTCGGCTTCGCCCCGGTGACGCTCTCGGCCGCGGCAATCACCGCCTTGACCGCGATGTCATCGACCGGCGTCTCGAAGGGCTCGCGCTCCTGCTCGATCTTGAGGTCGAAGCCCAGCTTGCCGGCCTCGGCGAAGGGTCGCGCCAGCGCGTCGAGCTCGCGCCTGATGTCCTCGACCGTCTTGCCTGGCATCCAGCGGCGCGTGCCGATCAGCGTGCAATGCGTCGGCGTGCGATTGTAGAGGTCGCCGGCCGCGGCCACGCCGAGATCGATGCGCTCCGGCCCCGCCAGCGGATGGCGATCACCGGCATCCATCTCCTGCTGGCGGCGGTTCACCGCGCCGATGAGCTCGCCCATGAAGCGGATCGGGTTCTCGCCGAAGGGCGTGTTGTTGGTATGCGTGCCGCCGCGGTCCGAAGTCAGCGTGATGACGAAATTGGCCGAGCCCATGCTCATCAGCCAGATGTCCTCCTCGCCCTCGACGATGAGGATGCGGTCGGCCTTGGTGCGGCCCGCGTTGAGATCCTCGATATAGGCCTTCGGCCCGTCCTTGGCGGCGATGGCTTCCTCGTGCCCGACGACAGCGGAGATCACGAGGTCGCCCTTCAGCTTCACCTTGGACTCGACCAGCGCCTTGGCCGCGCCGAGCACGGCCGCCATCGGCCCTTTCATGTCGGTGGCGCCGCGCCCGTAGATCAGGTCGCCTTCGCGCCTCGGCGGCCAGGCACCGTGGATCGGCACGGTGTCGACATGGCCGTTCAGCGCGAGCGTCGGGCCGCCACCGGTGCCGGGAATGCGGGCATAGAGGTTGTTGCGGCCGGGCGTCACCTCGCGGACATCGACAGCGAGGCCTAAGGAACGAAGCGCATCGGTGTAATACCGGCAGATCTCCGCCTCGTCCATGGTGACGCTCTTGATCTCGACCATCTCGAGCGTCTTCCTCGCCATCCACTCGGCTTCGATACGCTCGATCAGCCTTTCAACCGACATCGCCCTGCTCCTCAGGATTCGAAACGCTTCACGACATTATAGAGGAGCTGCGAGACCGGGCCTTCGAAACCGTTCCGCCACAACGCGCCGAGAAAGGTGATCGAGCCGACCGAGAACACCGCCCCACCCTCCGGCCTGTCGAAATAGATCATGTCGGCGCGCGCGAGATCGTCCGGCGGCCCATGCATGATCGTGCGACCCGGCGCCAGCAGATCCTCGGGTACCAGTCCGAAGGAGGCGGGGTGGTTCTCCGAGCGCGCCAGGATCACCGCATTCTCCGGCGTGCCCAGCGTCGCGTCGGTGCGGTCGAGCTCGAAGCCGGCCGCGCAACCGCCGCAGAGACCGTAGTCGCCGATGATCTCCTCGTTGATGCCGGCAAAGATCCAGGACGTGCGCGGATCGTAGGAGCCTGGCATGCGGCGGTAATAAGTGGCCTCATAGGCGCCCTGAACCGCGAAGCCGATGCCGACCAGAAGCTGCGGCGGCCGGCGGTTCCGGCGCCACAGCCCGCCGAGCTGGCCGTCGAGCATGTGGTGATACTCGCCCGGCTCGCATTGCCACAGGCGCACGCCGCCCTCGGCGCGCCTTACCTCGATCAGATGCGGGCGCGCCGGATCGCGCGCGATCTTCCAGTAGAAGCCGTTGCCGCCGAGATAGGCGATGCGCCCGCCCTGATCGCGATAAGCAGTCAGCGCGTCGAGCATGCGGCCGGTGTGGTACTCCGGATGCGATCCGGTCAGCACCGCGCGATAGGGCGCGAGCACCGCGACGCCCTCGTCGTCGAGATCCTCGTCCGTGACGATGTCGAAATCGATCTCCTTCTCCTCGAGCCAGGCGAGGAGATGATGATCGGCGATGTAGTGGCGGACGCCCGAGCCGATCGGGTCGTTGGCCGCGATATAGCCCGGCCGCATGGTGAGGATCGGCCGCCGGCGCGAGGAGATCGACACGCCCGCGCCGTCCTCATGCGTGTTGTAGGTCGAGCGCCCATAGATCGGGTAGTCGCCGGGCAGATAGGGATAGGCCTGAAACGCCGCCACGCGCGCGCGGTAGTCGGCCTCGTCGACGAGCCGCGCGAAATTGGCGTAGGCCTGATAGGTGAAGGTCGAGGCGAGGAAGACGATCCTCGCCCGCTTGCCCCCTTCGCGCGGGCGCACGAAGAAGGGCAGCCAGTCCTCGCCGCCCTCGCAGGAGAGATGCAGCAGGTAGCTGCCGCTCTTGAGGTCCTGCGGAACGGTGAAGGTGAAATCCGGCTGCCAGCGGCAATCCTCGAGATCGCCCGGGTGGAAATGGATCGCGGCATAGTCCTCGGGCGCGTGGCGCCAGCTCGTCTCCTCGCCCGTCCAGAAGGCGCCGACCATGCCGCGCATCGGCATGTTGACGGTGACGCCATGGCAGGCCCGCGGGCCGGTATCCCTGATCATGTCGGTGCCGATGCCGCGCACGAAGTCCCAGACGGCGATGCGATCGTCGAGAGGGAGCACGCGCGGATCCGCCCATGAGGCGATCTCCGTCGAGAGGATCGCCGGCGCCTCGATCTTGCCGGAGAAGTGGCGTCGCGGTGCCGTTGCATCCTCGGCGCCGACCATGATCACGCCGTCGGTCGGCAGCCTCGCCGGCGCGCGCGCCTCGGCGGCCGCGTCGTCCTTGCCGTCGAGCGCAACCTGGCCGACGCGGAGCCGGCCGTCCGGCGATGCGCTTGCCCAGAGGCGATACCAGCGGCGCGGCTTGAGCTCAGTGCCCGTCGCAAGCCGAGTGCCCGCCACGGCGAGTTCTGCCCCCTCCCTGCCGATCGCGAGAACGGCACGGCCATCCGCGTCTTCGTCCGAAAGAACGACCTGATCGCGCTCGGGAAGCGTGGTCCAAACCAGCGCCGTCCAGGTCCTGGCGATACCCGCGTCGCGCTCCGGCGCCGGATCGACCTTGGCGTAGGAGCCGATCTGGATCGCCTGGCGGCGACCGTCGAAGGACTCGTCGAACAGGCGCGACAGATCCTCGAAGCGCCGCCCCGGCCCTTTCGGATTGGCATCTACCGAGATCGCGCGCTTGAGCCGGGCGCGGAAGGTGCCACCCTTGGCGACGCTGACATGGACCGTCAGCTTCTCGCCCGGCCGCGCCGACATCCTGTCGAAATAGCCCGTGATCGGTAGTTCGGCGCTCGTCATGTTCGCTTCTCGCCCGAGGCTGTCTCGGCCATGATCAGGTCTATCGCTCTCGACCGGAGTCAATCATGTCCGCTGCTTCCCCGGAACAACGCCGCCGTCTTCGCGACCTCGGCATCACCGTCGGCCGGCTGCCGACCGGCAGGCTGAACGCGATCACCGATGTCGCCGGCGTGCGCGTCGGCCATTGCACGGTCTGGCGCGATACGCCACGGCTCTCGCGCACCGGCGTCACCGCGATCTGGCCGTCGGACGATCCCTGGGGCAGCGAGGTCTTCGCCGGCATCTATTCCTTCAACGGCTGCGGCGAATTCACCGGCTGGATCTGGCTCGAGGAGTCGGGCTGCCTGACCTCGCCGATCATGACGACCGGCACCCATTCGGTCGGCGCCGTGCGCGACGCGCTGATCAACATCGCCGAGGAGCGAGGCCACCCGGCACATTGGCACCTGGGCCTGGTCGGCGAGACCTATGACGGCTTCCTTTCCGACGCCTATGCCAATGCCGTGCAGAAGGCCGAGGTCGAGAAGGCGCTGGATGCGGCGACGGCCGGCATCGTCGAGGAAGGCTGCGTCGGCGGCGGCACCGGCATGAACTGCCACGAGTTCAAGGGCGGCATCGGCACCTCCTCCCGCCTCGTCGACATCGCCGGCGAGCGCTATACGGTCGGCGTTCTGGTCCAGGCCAATTACGGCGTGCGCGAGGAGCTGTCGATCGACGGCGTTCCGGTCGGACGCGAGATCGGCGTCGACATCGTGCCCTCCGGCCGCCGCGATGCGGTGAACAATGCGGGCTCGATCCTGATCATCGTCGCCACCGACGCGCCGCTGCTGCCGCACCAATGCAAGCGCCTGGCGCAGCGCGCCACCATCGGCCTCGGCCGCATCGGCGGCTATGGCCGCAACGGCTCCGGCGACCTCTTTCTCGCCTTCTCCACCGGCAACAAGATGCCGAGCGCCGGCGTCGACTTCCTGGCGAAACCGGCGCCGAAGCCGCCGATGCCCTGCCGCATGCTGCCGAACCCCGAGATCAACCCGCTGTTCAATGCCACGGCCGAGGCGACCGAGGAAGCCATCGCCAACGCCATCTGCATGGCCAAGACCACGCATGGCCGCGAGGGCCGCGTCATGCACGCAATGCCGCTCGACCGGCTGCAGGAGATGTGGCGCAGACATCGCCCCAACGGCTAACAGAACTGATTCTTCCTATAGACTGCACCTAATCGGATGGATCGGTGTTCCTGAAGGGAAGCCAGGAGTCCCCCCATGGCCAAGGTTGCCCTCATCGGCGCCGGGAAGATCGGAACCGCCATCGCCGAGCTGCTGCTCGGCAGCGGCGACTATGCCGTCACCCTGTTCGACCGCGACACCGCGAGCCTCGCCCGCGTTGCCTGCCCCGGCCTCGAGGTACGGCCGCTGGTCGTCGAGGATTCTTCGCTCCTGGCGACGACCCTGCGCGGCTTCGACATTGTCATCAGCGCCGGCCCCTACCACCTGACCCCGCAGATCGCCGGCGCCGCCAAGATCGTCGGCGCGCACTACTTCGACCTGACCGAGGACGTCGAGAGCACACGCGAGGTCCAGCGCCTGGCCGAGGGCGCCGGCAGCGCCTTCGTGCCGCAATGCGGGCTTGCGCCCGGTTTCGTCTCGATCGCCGCCAACGCGCTCGCGGGGCGATTCGAGAAACTGCGCGACCTCACCATGCGCGTCGGGGCGCTGCCGCTCTATCCGACCAATGCGCTCGGCTACAACCTGACCTGGAGCACTGAGGGACTGATCAACGAGTACCTCAACCCGTGCGAGGCGATCGTCAATGGACGCCTGGCCGAGGTGCCGGCGCTGGAGGAACTCGAGCATCTCTCGCTCGACGGGCTCGACTACGAAGCCTTCAACACCTCCGGCGGGCTCGGCTCGCTGTGCGAGACCTTCACCGGACGGGTCGAGACGCTCAACTACAAGACCGTCCGCTATCCCGGCCATCGCGACGTGATCAAGCTGCTGGTCAAGGATCTCGGCCTCGGCCGCCGCCGCGAGGTGCTGAAGGACGTGCTGGAGACCGCGATCCCGATGACCCTGCAGGATGTCGTGCTGGTCTTCGTCTCGGCGACCGGCATGCGCGACGGCCGGCTGACCCAGGAAAGCGATGCGCGGAAGATCTATGCCGGCGAGATCGCCGGGGTGACGCGCAGCGCTATCCAGATCACCACGGCTGCCGGGCTCTGCACGATGGTCGACCTGCTCATGGCCGGAAAGCTGCCGAAGCGCGGCTTCGTCCGCCAGGAACAGGCATCGCTCGCCGATGTGCTCGCCAACCGTTTCGGCCGCGTTTATGACGGCCAGCCGCTGCTGCTGAAGGGGAACGCCCCGGCGCTTGTCGCCTGAACGCTTGCGCCGCCGGGCACGGCTCGCTAAGCCAGCCTCCCTCGACCAGGGAGACCCAAATGGACGCCTCCGCCCTCCTCTCGCGCCTCGGCATTTCGGCCGGTGATCTCGCCAAAGGCGATCTCTCGTGCCGCTCGCCGATCGACGGCAGCGAGATCGGCCGCCTCGCCTCGACCACGCCGCAGGCGACGCAGGCGGCGATCGAGAAGGCGCATGCCGCCTTCCTCGCCTGGCGCCAGGTCCCGGCGCCCAAGCGCGGCGAGCTTGTCCGCCTCTTCGGCGAGGAGCTGCGCGCGACCAAGGACGATCTCGGCATGCTGGTCACGCTCGAGGCCGGCAAGATCGTCCAGGAGGGCCTGGGCGAGGTCCAGGAGATGATCGACATCTGCGACTTCGCGGTCGGCCTGTCGCGCCAGCTCTACGGCCTTACCATCGCCTCCGAGCGCCCCGGCCATCGCATGATGGAGACCTGGCATCCGCTCGGCGTCTGCGGCGTGATCTCGGCCTTCAACTTCCCGGTCGCGGTGTGGTCGTGGAATACGGCGCTGGCGCTGGTCTGCGGCGACTCCGTCGTGTGGAAGCCTTCCGAGAAAACCTCGCTGACCGCGCTTGCCTGCGCGCGGCTGTTCGAGCGTGCGGCCAAGCGCTTCGGCGGTGTGCCGGATGGCCTCCTGACGCTGCTGCTCGGCGGCGCCGATGTCGGCAAGGCGATGGTCGAGAGCCACAAGGTCCCGGTCGTCAGCGCCACCGGCTCGACGCGCATGGGCAAGATCGTCGCCGAGATGGTGGCGCGGCGCCTCGGACGCTCGATCCTCGAGCTCGGCGGTAACAACGCGATGATCATCGCGCCCTCCGCCGACCAGGAGCTCGCTGTGCGCGCGATCCTGTTCTCGGCGGTCGGCACCGCAGGCCAGCGCTGCACCACGCTGCGCCGCCTGATCGTACACGAGTCGCTGCATGACGGGCTGGTCGAGCGTCTGCGCGCCGCCTATGCCTCGGTCCGCATCGGCGATCCTCGCGAACAGGGTACGCTCGTCGGGCCACTGATCGACAAACCGGCGTTCGACGGCATGCAGGCAGCGCTCGCCAAGGCGAAGGCCGAAGGCGGCAAGGTCTCGGGCGGCGAGCGCCAGCTCGAGAACCAGTTCCCCGGCGGCTACTACGTCCGCCCGGCGATCGCGGCGATGACGAAGCAGACGGACACGGTGCGCCAGGAGACCTTCGCGCCGATCCTCTACACGCTGAAGTACCGGGAGTTCGATGAGGCCATCGGCCTCAACAACGACGTGCCGCAGGGGCTTGCCTCGAGCGCGTTCACGACCGATGTGCGCGAAGCAGAGAAGTTCGTCTCGGCGCTGGGCAGCGATTGCGGCATCGCCAACGTCAATATCGGCCCGTCGGGAGCCGAGATCGGCGGCGCCTTCGGCGGCGAGAAGGAGACGGGTGGCGGCCGCGAGTCGGGTTCGGACGCCTGGAAAGGCTACATGCGGCGGGCAACCAACACGATCAACTATTCCCGCGAGCTGCCGCTGGCGCAGGGGATCAAGTTCGAGATCTGAGCCTCAGGCGGCCTTCAGGACGGTATCGACCGCCTCGACCAGCTCGCGCGGCCGGAACGGCTTGGCGATGATCCTGGCGGCGCCGAGCTTCTCGGCCATCGCCAGGAAGTCGCGGTTGCCGGTGCGGCCACCGCCGGACATGGCGATGATGCGCAGATCCGGCGCCATGCGGCGGAGCTCGATGATCGTCTCGATGCCCTCCTTGTTCGGCATGATGATGTCGGTGACGACGACATCCTGGCGGCCCGAGGCGTACATCTGGAGGCCGATCTGTCCGTCGGTCGCTTCCTCGACCTGATGGCCGGCGCGCTCGAGCACCTGCTTCAGCGCGTAGCGCACCGTCGAGTCGTCATCGATCAGCAGAATGCGTGCCATTGTGGTTCCCCTTCTGGTTCACAGCCTGGTCGGCGACGGGAAACAGAATATCGAAGCGCGCGCCGGCATCGCCGGTGGCTTCGATGACGCCGCCGCACTGGCTGACGAGCCCGTGCACGACGGCAAGACCAAGCCCTGTCCCTTTGCCGACCGCCTTGGTGGTGAAGAACGGCTCGAAGATCCGCGGCAGCAGCTCGGCCGGAATGCCCGGACCGTCATCGGTCACCGTCAGCCGCACATGGCGGCGCGCCGGGTCGAGGCGCGGGTTGCCGCTCAACCGATTGTCGTTCGGCTCGACCAGCGCGGTCTCGATCGTCAGCGTGCCGCGACGTTCGCCCAGCGCCTGCGCGGCGTTGGTACCGAGGTTCATGACGATCTGCTGGATCTCGGTCGCGTTGATCGGAACGCCGGCACCGGGCGCGCCGAGCTCGAGACGGACGAAGAGGTTCGGCCCGACGGTCGCGCGCAGCAGGTCGGATGCTTCGGCGAGCACGAGGTCGAGGGAGGCGAAGCGGCCGTTCTTCCCGGCCGAGCGCGTGAAGGTCATCAGCTGCTGGACGAGACCGCGGGCATGTTCCGCTGCGCTGATGACCCTTTCTAGGTCACCGCGCGCCGGACTCCCCTCCGGTAACTCGTCCATCGCAAGCTCGGTCAAGGTCATGACCGGCAGAAGCATGTTGTTGAGGTCGTGGCCGAGCCCGCCGGCGAGGCGCGAGAGCGACTCCAGCTGCTGGGCCTGCGCCATGGTCGTGCGCAGCTCCTCACGGCGACGCTCCGCCTGTCGCTGCTCGCTGACATCGGCGACGGCGATCAGTCGTCCCCCGCCCTGGATCTCGCCCATGCGCCAGGAGATATGGCGGCCATCGGGCATCTCACGCTCGTCATACCAGCGGGGCGCGCGGGACATCTTCTCGACCAGATCGACGGCGACCGTCTCCGCTTGCTCCGTTCCGTAGTCGCCACGCCGCGCCAGCCATTCAACGACGGCGGCAAACGACGCGCCGACCCGCGCGAGATCGCCCGGGAGACCGAGCAGCTCGCCGAAGGTGTCGTTGACGGCGACGATCTGCCATTTCTCGTCGAGCGCCATGATGCCGTCGCTGATGTGGTCGAGCGTCGTCTGCAGCAGGGAACGCTGGTCCGAAAGCTCCTTCTCGCGACGCTTGAGCCGGGAGATGTCCATGGTCACCGTGACCATGCTGCCGTCGCCTAGCCGGCGCTCGTTGACCTGATGGACCTCGCCGTTGCCGAAGACGACCTCATCCGAGGTCGGCGGGTTGCGGTGCCGCCGGATCCGCTCCTGGATCCTGGCTTCGCGATCGGCGCTCTCGATCCTCCCCGGTCCGATAGTTCTGAATTGCCGGGCCAGCTCCTCATAGGTACGGCCGATCCCATCCGAGGGCGGACTCCAGTACTCGTCGTTGCAGACAACCAGACGGTACTGCTCGTCCCAGATCGCGATGCCGCCCGGCATGTGCTCGACCGCGTCCTTGAGCCGCCGCTCCGCCGCCTCGCGGCGCTTCTCGGATTCGACGACCTGGGTGACATCGGTCGTCGTGCCGACATGTCCGAGGAACCGGCCGCCCTCGTCGAAGCGCGGCTTGCCACTGACCTTGACGTAGTGAAACTTGCCGAGCGAGCTCGAACCGTAGATGAAGTCTCGGAAGGGCCGATGATGCGTGAGGTCGTCCAGATGACGCGCCCGGGCCGCCGGATCCGTCATGGCCTCGTCGATCATCTCGATACGGCGGCGACCGATGGCCTGGTCGAGGCCGACGCGTGCGACCCCGTGCTGCGCTTCCGACACGTAGGTGAAGCGATGCTCGCCGTCTGTCTCCCAGAACCAGTCCGAGGAAAGCTCGGCGATGTCGCGCAGACGGCGTTCGGCGGCATCGCGCGCAACCTCGGCGTCGTGAGCCGCGGTGAAGTCGGAGGCGAGGCCGACATAGCCCTCGAAATCGCCGTCGGTATCGAATTGCGGCTTGCCGCTGAAGCGGATGCGGTGGAGCTTCCCTTTGATCTTGACCTCGGCGACGACGTCACGGAACGGACGGCGGCGAGAGATCTCCGAAGCGACCTTGCCCAGCAGGTCGTCGAGGCTCTGGCCGATGAGACGCGGCTGGACGCGGCGCCAGAGGGGACCGTGCGGCGAAGCCAGCTCGACGAAGCGAAGCTCGCCATCGGTGGACCACAGCCAGTCGGAGGAAAGCTCGGCGAGGTCCGCCAGGTGCTGCTCGGCCTCGATGAGGCGCTGCTCGGTCACGGCGAGCCGCGTGAGGTCGGTCTGCACCATGAGGACCTGGCCGAGACCGCCGGCCATTGCTTTGGCCGAGAGCCGGTAGGCCTTGAAGCGGCTGCGCCGCCGCGCCGTGTAGTCGAGCGAGACCCTGACCTCGCCGATCCCGACAGGCAGGGCCTCGAGCTTGACGCCGACACCGACCGCCTCGGCTTCCTGGCAGAGTTCGCGCCAGCTCCGCCCCGGCAGGAAGCGGAGCCCGGGAGCGCTCCGGTCGCTGGCATGCAGGCGGGCGGCCTCGTTGATCACGATCACCTTGAGGTCCGCCCCCAGCAGCGCCGCCGGCGCCTCGATGCCGTCCAGCATATTGGCAGCCGAGAAGCCCAGCGGCTCGGGAGCGGAAATCGCGGTCGAAACGCCCATGGCCGGAACATGGAGCGGCGGCGTAAAGCCGGAATGTCCGACGTGTAAAAATTTGTAACTTCGGGTATCCTCCCGTCCAGCGAACCCAGATCAGCGCCCATGACCGGTCTAGACGCCAAACGCCCAAAAATCTATCTGGTAGAGGATGATCCGGATCTCGCCGGAACCATCAACGAGTATCTGTCCGAGGAAGGGATGGAGGTGGTCCGGGCCGCGGACGGGGCCTCCGCGCGCCGGCGGCTGGCCCGCGGCGGCTTCGACCTGGTGGTCGTCGACCTCGGCCTGCCCGACGAAAGCGGGCTCGACCTCACCCGCCACGTCCGCTCGACCTCCCAGGCCGGAATCGTCATCCTGACCGGCCGCGGCGACCCGGTCGACCGGGTGGTCGGCCTCGAGATCGGCGCAGACGATTACCTCGGCAAGCCGGTCCATCTGCGCGAGCTGCTGGCGCGGATCCGGAGCGTGCTCAGGAGAACCTCGGGCGGCGGAGCGGCGGCGCCGGCCACCGCCAACGACACGATCCTGGCCTTCGCCGACTGGACCCTGGACTGCGGGCGGAGACGCCTCGTCCGCAATGGCGGCGCCGACATCACCCTCTCCGCCGCGGAGTTCGAGCTGCTGAGGGTGCTGGCCCTGCATGCGCAGCGCGTCCTGTCGCGCGACCAGCTTCTCGACATGACGCGGCACCGCTCGGCAGGGCCTTTCGACCGCAGCATCGACGTCATGATCGGAAAGCTTCGCCGCAAGATCGAAGAGAACCCGCGCGAGCCTTCGCTGATCAAGACCGTGCACGGCGCCGGCTATGTCCTCGCCGCGCCCGTGGTCACACGACGCTAGAGCATTTTCCGATCTGTCTGAATCGACGGGGATTCCCAAGCCTGTCGCGATGTGATTCAAGATGCTTGCTGGAGGAGGAGGCCAGCGGGCATGGGAGTTCCGCTATCCGAGGATCTTCGTGTTC
>Ga0194132_10003475_pt1 | contig 28012 bp, 31 predicted proteins | sample TA2KigOf80mmetaG_FD_148612 | JGI IMG/M metagenome (GOLD analysis project Ga0194132, IMG submission 148612) | Freshwater microbial communities from Lake Tanganyika, Tanzania - TA2015054 Kigoma Offshore 80m | ecosystem: Environmental > Aquatic > Freshwater > Lake | place: Tanzania: Lake... | reverse complement strand
TTGTCCTGTGATTCCCTTTCCCGTAGATTGTAATGTAGGCTCGGACTAGGTCCTGTACCCATAAAGGGGATTCCCTTTAGGGGACGGCTGTGATTAAAGCTCCCAAATTGTGGGAGCTTGACGATTTCAACGGGGAGGGATTCCACAACCATGATGAACCATTCATCTCGGCTGGCGCCGGCCCTTCTGGCCGGCGTTGCCACCCTTGCGTTCGCAGTTCCTGCGCCAAGATCGCCACGCCGGTCGAGATCCGCTCCGGCGTGCTCGCCACGGCCGGCGGCCTGATCTTCACGACGCTCACGGACGGCGAGTTCATCGCCCTGAACGACGAGACGCTGGAGGGGATGTTCAGCTTCAACGTCGGCACGCCGCTCAAGGCGCCGCCGATGACCTTCTCGGTCAACAACAAGCAGTACATCGCCTTCCAAACTTCGGGCCTGCACGTGCATCCGGTCCGCTTCACCGACCTGATGCACTCGAGTTACCTGTTCGTGTTCGGCCTCTAGTCTCGAACATCGCAACGGCAATGGGGCGGCCGGGAGCAATCCCGGCCGCCTCCGTGCTTCTGCAGCGCGTGACTTTGCCTCCGGCGACGGTAGATTCCGGCCCATGAACCTGCGCACGTCGATCCGCGCCGCGGTGCTCGCCGCCGCACTGGGAGTGAGCGCGGGGCCCATGCCCGCGCATGGGGCGCGCATGACCATTTGGGACTTGAAGCTCGGCACCCACGTGGATGCGATGCCCGCCTGGATCGAGTTCAAGGGATACGCGTGCGGTTCGAACGGCGGTCCCGTCCTGACTCCGCTCAAAGGCTGGCAGGAGTTCCAGCGTTGCCGGCCCGACGATAAGGGCCTTTATGAGGTCTACTTCGAGTACGACGACGAGGAGGAGTACATTGCGCGGGCCCTCGAGGATGGACGCCTCGCCCGCAACGCCGGAACGGTGGACAAGCAGTTCCCGGTGGTCACGTCGGCGCTGTTCGATGCCGAGGGCGTGCTGCAGGGCATCCGCCTCATCACCGACCCGCGGCCCGACTACAAGATCGACAACTTTCTTACCTTCCTGAAGCCGCGCGAGGAGCATCACCTCTACGGGGCGTTCGTCACTGCGCAGTTTGGCATCGTCGCCAATCGCGACTGCAAACGCCTCGAGCTCGGCCCCGGCGAAACCGACGTGGGCGGCCAGTTCACCAAGCTGGATTGCGAGCGGGTCGACGCAGCCCAGGGGCGGCGCTACGTCGTGCAGGTGCGCTACTACCGCAAGCCCGGCCAGTACGAGCGCGATCCCAACAATGGCCTCCTCACGGAGGGTCAATTCGAGAGCTGGACTCGCGCCGAGGTCTTCCTGCTCAAGCCCTAGGGCAGGACGGTGCCGTCCGGCATCACGGTGCCGGCCAGCTTCGCGTCGTCGAGGGGGGTGCCGGTCATGTCGGCCTGGCGCAGCACCGAGCGGCTGAAGTCTACGTTCTTGGCCGTCGCGCCGCGAATGCTCGCCTTGCGCAGGTCGACCTCGATGAAACGTGCATCCGTCAGGTTCGCCTGATTGAGATCGACGAGGGCGAGGCCGGCGCCCGTAAGATTGGCGCCGCTCAGGTTGACGCTGCGCATCTGCGATTCCTCGAGCCAGGCGCGCGTCAAGTTGGCGCCACTGAGATCGGCGAGCGGAAGGCGCACCTGCCGGAAATCGGACTGCGTCATGTCGGCGCCGGCCAGCTTGGCGCGGGAAAGGTCGGCTGTGCGGCCGATGGCGCGCGTGAGGTTGGCGTTGCTGGCGTCGGCCTGGGTCAGCCGTGCCGCGTACAGCATAGCGTCGGTGAGATCGGCGCCGATGAGCTTTGCGTTGCGCAAATCCGCCTTGTTGAGATTTGCCCCGACCAGAACCGCGCCGGTAAGGTCGGCCCCCGTCAGCTTGGCGTCGTGAAAGTTGGCCTCCGTCAGGTTGGCCCCGACAAGGTTGGCGTTGGCTAGGTCGGCGCGCTTGCGGTTGATGCGCGTCAGATCGCACTGCGGGCAGTCGTTGGTGCGCCCGGCGAGGAAGTCCTCGCGCTGGTCAGCCGCTGCCAGGGAGACGCTGGCCCCCAGTACCAGCGTTGCCATCACCACGAGCCACAGCGAGGACCGCACCGCGGGCGCCCGCTCTACTTCGGAATGATCTGGTCGGGCGGAGGCGGCCCATCCAGCGGTTTGTCGCTTGCCGGAACTTTGTTGAAGGCGAGGATGAATGCCATGATGTCCGAGTAGGTCTGAGGGGAGAGCTTGCCAGGCTCGTCCTGCGGCATGAACTCGATCATGAAGTCCCAGAAGTTCTTGGCCGGCTTGCCGCGCCACCCGTCGAACTGGCGTCCGGTCAGCGGCGGCGCCTCCAGCAGCCCCTGCAGCGTGTCGCCATGGCACGATGAACAGCGCCGCAGGTAGGGGTCCTGGCCGCCCGCAGCCTGCCCGGCAGTGAATTGAACCGGTACGCCCTGCGCGAAGGCGGGGATGGAAACCCCGACGCCTACCGCGGCGGCCGCCGCAAACACAAATTTCCTCGTAGAACTACACATGACTTCCTCGATTTCGGCTGCGGCTATGTAGCGGCGCGTGGCGCGCAGCGTCAACGGAGTACGCGCCCGTCGCGAGACGACCATCGCGGTCGTGGCGTGCTTCGCCGGCCGAGGCGATCGGCCGGGACTCCGCCGCGGTCGTGCTCAGCGGGCCGGGATGACTCCGGGCGGGTCGACGACCAGCGGGCCTTGCCCCGACGGAATGCCGTTCAGCTTGAGGATGTGCGCCATGATGGCGACGTAGGTGTCCTTGCCGAGTCCGCCTGGGTCGTCATACGGCATGTTGCCGGAGATGAACTCGAACAGCTGTTTCGCCGGCTTGCCGCGCCATGCCGCGTCGAACTTGGCGCCTACCAGAGCCGGACCCTGCCCGCCCGTCGCCGCGCCGCCATGGCACTTGGAGCACGCGCCGGCGAACTCCTGCGAACCTCGCAGCGCCTGGGTGTCGGTGTAGGTCACCTTCTGCGCCAAGGCTTCGCCGGATCCCAGCGTCGCGCACAGCGCCATCGCCGCCACAGCGCGGCTCGTCCGAATCGTCATCGCCAATTCCCCCGCGCCTTGCCGGCGGCACATGCCTGCGCCCACTAGCGTTGCACGGCGGCGAGCGATGCACGACTCCGGTGTGCCGAGCCTCACCGGGATTTGAACCTCGCCTCAGTAATCGGGAATCACCCAGGTGCGCGGCACCTGTGGCGTCAGCGGCTCCGTGCCCGCCGGGATGCCGTTGCGTTGCAGCAGGAACGCGAGCACGTCCGCGTACTGGAACGGCGTCAACGTCCCGGGAAAGTCGGCGGGCATGTTGGTGCGGATGAACGAGAACAGCTCGAGGGCGCGGCCGCCGCGCCAATGCACGTCCCACGGCGGACCGACCAGCGGCGGGCCGAACTCTCCCTGCAACCGCTCGCCGTGGCAGCGCTGGCAGTTCTCGAGATAGACGATCGCGCCCAATTCCGCCTGCGCCAGCGTGTAGCTGACGGCGGTCTGCGCCGCGGCGCCGGACGTCCAGAGAATTGCGATCGCCGCCACGAGCGGGCGCATGGTCACGCTTCCAGCACCAGCCCGTCGTACGCGGGCGCGATCCCGGCCGGCAGCTCCGCGGCCAGCGTGCGGTAATCGAGGGAGCCGGTCATGTGGGTGAGCACGCCGCGCTCGGGACGCACCTTTTCCAGCATGCGCAGGGAGATCAAAAGGCCGGCGTGGGTGGGATGCGACTCGCGTTTGAGACAATCGACGATCCAGATCTTCACCCCGCGCAAGGTTTCGTAGGATTCTTCCGGCAGGCCAACGAGGTCGGTCGAGTAGGCGATCGGCCCGAAGCGAAAGCCGAGCGACGTGACGTTGCCGTGGTACTGCGGATAGGGCGTAACCGGAATGCCGCCGACGGTGAAGGGACCGTTGATCTCGTGGGCGGTGGCGAACGGACGGTAGCTCGGGTCGGCAGGCGCGAACGCGTAGGCGAAGCGCGAGGTGACCGACGCGAGCGTCTCGCGATCGCCGAACACCTTGACCGGCGAGTGCGCGAGGTAATGCAGGCGGCGCAGCTCGTCGATGCCGTGGGTGTGGTCGGCGTGGTCGTGGGTGTAGAGGACCGCGTCGAGACGCACGATGCCGAAGCGCAGGCACTGGAAGCGGAGATCGGGCGAGGTATCAACGAGGATGCGCGCGTCGCCCTCCTCCACCAGGATGGACGCACGCATGCGGCGGTTACGCGGCTCCGCCGGGTCGCACTCACCCCAGTCGCCCTCCCCGTTCGCCCCGCCCAGCACCGGCACGCCGCCCGACGCGCCGCAGCCCAGAATGGTGACCTTCATGCGGCGAGCGTGAGCTCCGCGCGATCGGCACGGCGAAACAGGCGGAAGAAGTTGTCGGTGGTGGCGCGGCCGAATTCCTCCGTGCTCACGCCTTTCAGCGCGGCGATGTGCGCGGCCGTGTGGGCCAGGAACGACGGCTCGTTGCGCTTGCCGCGGTTCGGCATGGGCGCTAGGTACGGCGAGTCGGTCTCGACCAGCAGGCGTTCGAGCGGCAGGTCGGCGACGATGGCGCGCAGCTCCTCGGCCTTGCGGAACGTGACGATGCCCGCCACCGACACGTAGAACCCCAGCGCGATCGCCCGCTCGGCGAGCTCGCGACCGGTGCTGAAGCAGTGGATCAGGCCGCTGAACGCGCCCTTCTCCATCTCGTCGGCAAGAATGGCGACGGTCTCGGCGTCGGCGTCGCGGGTATGCACGATGACCGGCAGGTCGAGGCCCCGCGCCGCGGCGATGTGGGCCCGGAACAGGCGCTCCTGTGCCTCGCGCGGGCTGTGCTCGTAGTAGAAGTCGAGGCCCGTCTCCCCCAGCGCGATGACACGCGGGATGCGCTGTGCCGCCTCCTGCAGGGACGCCACCGTGACGTGCGCGTGCCCTTCGGCTTCGTGGGGATGCACGCCGACGCTGCACCACACCCCGGCGAAGCGCTCGGCGATGGCGCCCAGGGAAGGAGCGCGGTCGAGATGTGTCGAGATGGTGACCATGCCGCCGACGCCCGCGGCGCGAGCCCGCGCCACCACCCCGTCGAGGTCGGCGGCGAAGTCGGGGACGTCGAGATGGCAGTGGCTGTCGACCAGCATCGTGACGCGCCGCGCCTACGCCGCGCCCTTTTCCTCGGCTACGTAGCGCGGGAACACCGGCTCGGGCTTGGGCAGCTGCACGCCGGAGACGAGCTGGCCGCGCACGCCGAGCTGCGCGAGGCTGCGCTGGGCGGCCGGCACGCCGAGTTGCTCCAGCATGCGCGCCGCGGAGTCGGGCAGGAACGCCTGCAGCAGCATGGCGATGTTGCGCACCGTCTCGGCGAGTACGTACAGCACCGTCCCCGCGCGCACCGGGTCGGTCTTGCGCACTGACCAAGGCTTCTCGGAATCGACGTAGCGATTGGCGTCGCCGACCACCTTCCAGACCTCCGCCAGCGCGTCGTGCAGTGCCTGGCGCTCTACCGCGGCTGCGACCGACTGGTGCAGCATGCCGGCCTGCTCGATCAACAGTCGATCCGAATCGCTGAAGTGCGCGGGCTTCGGCAGGACGCCGGCGAAGTAGCTCTGGATCATGCTCAGCGACCGCTGCGCCAGGTTGCCGAGGTCATTGGCAAGGTCACCGTTGATGCGATGGACCATTGCCGCCTGCGAGAAGTCGCCGTCGTTGCCGAACGGAACCTCGCGCAACAGGAAGTAGCGCACCGGGTCGAGACCGTAGCGGTCCACCATGGCGTGCGGATCGACGACGTTGCCGAGCGACTTCGACATCTTCTCGCCCTCGACCGTCCACCAACCGTGGGCGAACACGCGGCGCGGCGGCTCCAGCCCCGCGGCCATCAGGAACGCGGGCCAGTAAACGGCGTGGAAGCGCAGGATGTCCTTGCCGACGACGTGCACGTCCGCCGGCCAATAGCGCTGGAACATCGCGCTGCCGGTGTCGGGATAGCCGATCGCGGTCAGGTAGTTGGTCAGCGCGTCGAGCCACACGTACATGATGTGGCCGGGCGCGTCGGGAACCGGGATGCCCCACTTGAAGCTGGTGCGCGAGATGGAAAGGTCGCGCAACCCGCCGGCAACGAAGCTCACCACCTCGTTGCGGCGCGAATCGGGCTGCACGGCGCCGGGGTTCTGTTCGTAGAACGCGAGAAGGCGGTCCTGCCAGGCAGAGAGCTTGAAGAAGTAGCTCGGCTCCTTGACCCATTCGACGTCGGCGCCGGTCGGCGCGCGCTTCTTGCCGCCGGGCCCCGGCACGAGCTCGTCCTCGGCGAAGAACGCTTCGTCGCGCACCGAGTACCAGCCCTCGTACGAGCCGAGGTAAATGTTGCCCGACGCCGCGATCGCCTTCCACAGCGCCTGGCTCGCCTTGATGTGGCGCGGCTCGGTGGTGCGGATGAAGTCGTCGTTCGTGTACTTCATGCGCGCGGCGAGCGTGCGGAAGTTCTGCGACACGCGGTCAACGAACACCTGTGGCTTGTCGCCGGCGGCGGCGGCGGCCTTCTCCACCTTCTGGCCGTGCTCGTCGGTCCCGGTCAGGAACATCACCTCGCGGCCCTCGAGGCGCATGAAGCGGGCCATCACGTCGCACGCCAGCGTCGTGTAGGCGTGCCCGATGTGGGGCACGTCGTTGACGTAGTAGATCGGCGTGGTGATGTAGAACCGCTCGGCCATGCGTGTCGCTTTCTCTCGCGTTCTAGGAGCGCTGGTTTCCGGAATCGCCTACCGCGCGGCGCGGCCCAGCGCCGAGAGCACGTTCAGCGCCAGCGCCTTGCGGTCGAGGTTGAGAGCGATTCCCTGGGCGAGAAGTTGCGAAACCTTTTCCCACACCCCTACCCAGTGTTCAAGGTTGCGCCGCCGCACGACGCGGCCGAATACCTCGACTTCCCCGGGCACCACCTCGGCGGCGGGAGGCAGCCCGGCACCGTTACGCACCGCACGCACCAGGCCCCATTCGGGGAGGCCGGCGAGAACCCGGTAGCCGGCGCCGAACTCGCGGCGCGCAAGTCGATCGGCGACCTTGTGCATCAAAGCCACGTCGACATTGGGCAGGTTGCCCATCCAGCGCACGAAGTCGCGGTAGAAGCCGACACCGTCGGACTGGGCAAGCGCGATGGCACGCCCGGGGCTGCCCTCCGCCATGGCGATGAGCGCCGGCATATCCTCGGCGGGCAGCTCGGGCCACTTCGCGGCCAGCACCTTGGCGACGTCGTCGGCTTCGAGCGGTTTCATGCGCAACGCGCGGCAGCGCGAACGGATGGTCGGCAGCACGAAGCCGGGCCGGTGCGTGACCAGCAGGATGAGACCGCGTTGCGGCGGCTCCTCGATCACCTTCAGGAGCGAGTTCGCCGACTCCTCGTTGAGCTCGTCGGCCGCGTCGACAATGGCGACGCGCCAGCCGCCCTCGGCGGGCGTCAGGTTGAAGAACTCGATGGCGGCGCGCGCATCCTCCACGACGATTTCCTCGCGCAGCCTGCCGGTCTTCGGATTGACGGTGGTCTGCACGACGCACAGATCCGGGTGCGCTTGCTCGGCGACGCGGCGGAACACCGGATGGTCCGGCGCGACGTCGCGCAGCGGGCCGGGTTCAGCCGGACCAAAGAGCGCGGCCCCGCCGGGGCTCTGCGCCAGAACCGCGCGCGCGATGCGGTAGCTCAGCGTGGCCTTGCCGATGCCGCGCGGCCCCGACAACAGCCACGCGTGCGGCATGCTGCCGCTCTGCCAGGCGCGGGCGATCTCCGCTTCTGCAGAGGCGTGGCCGATCACCTCCGTGGTATGGCGCGGCGCGAAATCGAGATCGTCGTCGACGGCGGGGCTAGCCATGCGGGCTCACGCTGAACGCACAATCGCCATGTTTCGCGGCCACCATAGCGCAATCATGAGCCATATCCTGCGCGTCCTTGCGGCGGCCGCCATCCTCGCCACCGCAGCGCTTCCGCCCCCGCCGGCGATCGCCCAGACCGCGCGGACCTTGACGGTGACCGGCGAGGGCCGCGCCGACGGCGTTCCCGATCGCGCCCAGATCACCTCCGGCGTCGTCACCGAGGCGGCAACCGCGGCGGAAGCGGTGAACGCCAATACCGCCGTCATGAACCAGGTGCACGCGACCCTCGAAGGCGCCGGGGTTGCCGCGGCGAACGTGCAGACCACCGAGTTCTCGGTGCAGCCCATGTACGCGCAGCGTCGGCCGGACCAGGCCGAGATGCCCCGCATCACCGGCTACCGCGTCTCCAACATGGTGCGGGTGACGGTGACGACCTCGCCCGGCTCGGCACGACCTTGGACGCGATGGTGCGCAGCGGCGCCAATCAGCTGCACGGCATTTCCTTCAGCATCCGCGACTCCCGTCCGCTGGCCGAGACCGCGCGCCGCGGCGCCGTCGCGGACGCCGCCGCCAAGGCGGCCACCATTGGCCTCGGCCGCCGGCGTGCGCCTCGGCGCCATGCAATCGATCGAAGAGCCGAGCACGGGTGTGCCGGTGCCGGTGATGCGCATGGCGCAGGCGGAAATGGCTGTGCCCGTCGCGCCCGGCGAGATGACGGTCCGGGTGTCGGTGACGGTCATCTACGCGATCGAGTAGCGGCATCCTGTTGCGTTCCGCCCAACATTCGGCGGCATTTCCCGCCGCATTTCACCGCATTTTGACCGCCGGCCTGCCGCGGATTTTTAACAGTTTTCTGATGCTATGCGGCGTTCCTCGGCTGCAAATGCGGTGCGCGGAGGGACTTCGAGCCTCGATGGCCCTTTCGCCGCCCCGTCCCGGCCCGTCCGTGCCGGGGACTGGCGGAGGGGGCACCCTCCAATATACGCAATGTATCGTTCTTTTCAATACAGTTCGTATCTAGCAGGGCACGACCACGCCCGGGCGGGCGGTTGTCTCACTGCCCCCTGCCCCGTCGAATCGATGTGGGGTTCGGCGACTTACCGCGCCGCGACCGCGTCCGCCTTCATGCGCATGGTGACGATGGCGTCCGGGTTCATCACGGTGCCGTTGTTGTTCGGGTCACCCTTCTTGATGTTGTCCACGAACTCCATGCCTTTGATGACGCGGCCCCAGACCGTGTAGTTGCGGTCGAGGAAGCGCGAGTCCTTGGTCACGATGAAGAACTGGCTATCGGCGCTGTTCGGGTTCTGCGAGCGCGCCATGGACACGATGCCGCGCACGTGCGGCTCGGGGGAAAACTCCGCGGCAATCGTCTTGCCGGAGCCGCCGGTGCCGTTGCCGCGGGGATCGCCGGTCTGCACCATGAATCCCTCGATGACGCGGTGGAACTTCAGCCCGTCGTAGAACTTCGACCGCACCAGCTCCTGGATGCGCGCCACGTGGTTGGGCGCGAGCTGGGGCAGCATCTCGATCTCGACGATGCCGTCCTTGAGCTCGAGCAGCACGATGTTGTCGTCGGTTGCGGGCACCGGCCCCTTCGGCGCGGCGGCGGCGGTCTGTTGCGGTGCGGCGGGAATATCGCGAGCCGGGGGAGGAGGAGTCATGATCAACGCCAAGACGACCGCCGCGATGACCACGAGGCCTACTGCGAGTAATGTGTATCGCACTGGAAGCTCCCTGTTGGCTAGCTGGCCCGACCTACCCGGTGGATCACCTTGGGGCCAACATTGGCATTTCGCTCCGACCGGTCCACAGGTCGGTCAGCGCCCGCTCGACACGCGCCGCCTCGGGGATCTGGCACAGCGCCGCCTTGGCGGCGCGGCGCGCCTCGGGGCCCAGCGGCCAGGGCGCGCCCTCGACGTACCAGCCGAGGTGCTTGCGGAACGTCTTTAGGCCGAGGCCGTCGCCGTAGAACCGCAGCGTGTCGCGGAAGTGATCTAGCGCGATGCCGAGGCGTTCGCCAAGGGTCGGCTCGCGCAGCTCGGTGCCGCTCTCCAGGGCGCGCTCGAGGGCCTGGGTGAGCCACGGACGCCCGTAACCGCCACGCCCGACCATGACGGCGTCGGCGCCCGATTGCGCCAGGGCCTGCGCCGCGCTTGCGGCATCGGTGATGTCGCCATTGACGATCACCGGCAAGCGTATTGCCGCCTTCACTTCGGCGACGGCGCGCCAATCGACCGCGCCTTTGTAGAATTGCTGCCGGGTGCGCGCATGCACGGTGATCGCCCGCACGCCGATGGACTCGGCGCGCGCGGCGAGCTCGGGCGCGTTGCGCGAGCCATCGTCCCAGCCGAGACGCATCTTCAGGGTGACGGGCACGGTGGTGGCGGCGACCGCCGCGGCGATGAGCCTGGCGGCGTGATCGAGGTCGCGCATCAGGGCCGAGCCGGAGAGGCCCCCGGTCACCTCCTTGGCCGGGCATCCCATGTTGAGGTCGATGACGTCGGCGCCGGCGGCGGTGGCAAGCCGCGCGCCTTCGGCGAGGCATTTGGCCTCGCGGCCGACCAGCTGGATCACCATAAGGGGAAGCCCCTCGCCGACCGCGGCGCGGCGCACGACGTCGGGACGGCCGCGCGCGAACGCGTCGCACGCCACCATCTCCGTCGCGACGTAGCACGCGCCGAGCCGCGACGCGGCGCGGCGGCACGGCAGGTCGGAAACCCCGGTCATGGGCGCGTTCAACACGCGCCCGCCGATGGCGACGGGACCGATGCGGAGCGACATGCCCCACCCTAACCTCCCCGGCCCAAGTTTGGGGGAGGGTTTTTCGGTCGGCTAGCGCGCCGCGGGCGTGGGCGCCGGCTGGCCTTGGGCCGGGGCGCCTTCCGGGGCGAACTCGATGAGCGTCACCTTGCGCAGGTTCTGCTCGGCGCGGTCGATGTCGTAGGTCAGCTTGACGCGCACGCCCGGCTCGAGCTTCAGGTTATTGGGCAGAGCGATGTTCTGGCCAATCTCGTAGCGTTCGCCGTTGCCGAGGGTGAGCATCCGCTCCTGCTCGTTCCAGGTGCGGACTTCGCCGATCGTCTCGGCCGCAAATGCCGTGCTCGCCAAAGTCAGCGCGAATGCCGCCGCGGCCACCAAGGTCACCTTGGTCATGACAGCGCCTCCATGAGGTTGATGCGGACGGCCCCGTCCGCGAACGGCGGACCCTAGGACGGAGGCGCGTGACGGCGGGGTGATCTCACCGTGGCAAAGGATGCCGCGGGCTTGGCGGGACCTCTCGGCTAGCGCGCGGGCTGCAACAGCCGCTGCTCCACGACGCGCAACACGTCGCCGGCGACCAGATCGGCGCTGCGGGTTGCGTCGATGACGACGCAGCGCCCAGGCTCACGCTGGGCGATGTCGAGGAATGCATCGCGCACCTTGCGGTGGAAGTCGGCGCCGAACCGCGCATAGCGCGCCGCGTTCTTCTCGCGCTCGAGACCGACCTCGACCGGCAGGTCGAGGACGAGGGTGAGGTCGGGCCGCAGGCCGACTGCCGCCTGGTCGATGCGCTCGACGACGTCGCGGCCGAGCCCCTGGGCGTAGCCCTGGTACGCCATCGTCGAATCGGTGAAGCGGTCGCAGATGACCCAGGTCCCCGCCGACAACGCAGGCCGGATCATGCGCGCGACGTGGTCGCGCCGCGCGGCAAAGTGGAGCAGCGCCTCGGTGGCGGGCTCCCACCGCCCCGGCGCGCCGGAGACGAGCAGCGCGCGAATCTCCTCGGCGCCGGGAGAGCCGCCCGGCTCGCGCGTGACGACGGCAGCGACGCCGCGCGCCTGCAGAGCGGCGCAAAGACACTCGGCCTGCGTGGTCTTGCCGCCGCCCTCGCCGCCCTCGAGAGTGATGAAGCGCCCGACCTGTGCCACCGCCGTTGGCACTATTGCGCCGGCGCGCCCCACACCAGGTAGTTGACCGCGGCGCCGAGCCGCCCGATCAAGCCGAGGCGATCCACGTTGGCGCCGGCAACCAGCGGCAGCTGGATGGGTTTCATGTCCGGCGCCTCGATCCGGAGCGTGGCGAGCTGCTGCCCCTGCTTGATGCCGGCGGGGATCGGGCCGTCATAGACGGCCTTCACCGTCATCTGCCGCCGCGCGGTGCGGCTCATGGTTACGGTCAGCCCTTGCGGCACGACGAGCGGCACGGTGGCGCGGTTGCCGAGCCACACCGGCGCCTCGGCGACGACCTCGCCGGGCTTGAAGAACTCGTAGTTGCCGAACTCGCGGAAACCCCAGTCCATCAGGCGCTCGGACTCGCGCGCGCGCTGGTCCTCGCTCGCCATGCCGGTGGCGACCAGCACGAGGCGGCGGCCGTTGCGCACCGCCGACGCCGTCAGGCCGTAACCAGCTTCCACGGTATGGCCGGTCTTGAGGCCGTCCGTGCCGGGATAGCGAAACAGCAACGGATTGCGGTTCGGCTGCGGGATGTTGGCGTAGGTGAACGAGCGCTCGCTGAAGAGCTCATAGTACTGCGGGAAGTCCTTGATGATGCGGCTGGCGATCGTGGCAAGGTCGCGCACGGTCATGACGTGGCCGGGCTCGGGCCAGCCGGTGGAATTGAGGAACACGCTGTTGGTCAGGCCGAGATGGCGAGCCCGATCGGTCATCATGTCGGCAAACGCCGCCTCGGTGCCGCCGAGCGCCTCGGCGACGACCATGCAGGCGTCGTTTCCCGACTGCACGATGATGCCGCGCAAGAGGTCGCGCACCGAAACCCGGCTGTTGACCAGCACGAACATCTTGGAGCCGCCCATGCGCCACGCCTTCTCGCTGACCGGCAAAGTGTCGTCCATTGTCAGCTTCCCCTCGGCGAGCTGCTCGAAGAGCATGTAGAGCAGCATCATCTTGCTCATCGACGCCGGCGCGATCTGCTCGTCGGGGCCCTTCTCGAACAGCACCTGGCCGGTGGCGAACTCGATGAGGATGGCGTTGCGCGCCACGGTCTCGGTCGTCTGTGCGCGCGCCGGCGCGGCAAGCAAGGCAACGCCGGCGACGATCAGCGCGGCCAGGAACGGTATGCGGATGCGCACGGTACGGAGGGCTGCGAACACGGGTGCGGTTCCTCTGGCGCGGTTTGCGCGACGCCCTTGGCGGCGCGGTTGGTGGCACGTCGGTGGCTTGGGCGCCAAGCGCAAGCGCGGCCTAATCAATCGACCAAGATTCGGGCTTCCGTGTGGCCGCGCGCAACGACCATGGCGAGCGTCGTCTCCGCCCGCGGCACCGTGTCGATCGGCCCGACCCGCACCCGGTAGAGCGGCCGGCCCGCGACCTCGACGGTCGAGATGGCCACCGGCCCCAGGGATGCGAGGGACAATCGTACCGCATTGGCGCTCTCGTAGGAGGCGAAAGCGCCGGCCTGAACGTAGATGCGGTTCACCGAAGGAACGCCCATGAGGGTCACTTCGGGCGGCAGCGTCCCGACCGCCAGGCGCGGCGTGGCAATGGGTTGCGGGGCCAAGGCAACGCCTTGCACTGGCGGCAGCGTCTCGACCGCCACCGTGGGCCGCGGCGCCGCGGCCACCTGCACGACCGGCGGACCGGCGTTGCCAAGCGGACGCGCCTCCGGCGCGACGGCACCGCGGGTGGCGATCATGTTCTCGCTGGCACTCGGCACCGCTTCGACGCGGATCATGGCGGTGCCCTTTTCCGCAAAGCCGAGCAGCTGCGCCGCGCGATAGGACACGTCGATGATGCGTCCCCGCACGAACGGGCCGCGGTCGTTGACGGTGAGGATCACCGAGCGCCCATTCTCGAGGTTGGTGACGCGCACGTGGCTCGGCATCGGCAGCGTCTGATGCGCCGCCGTCATGGCGTGCATGTTGTAGACGTCGCCGTTCGCGGTGCGCTGGCCGTGGAACGGGTGGCCATACCACGAGGCGATGCCGGTCTGGTTGTAGTTGGGATCTTCCTTCGGCTCGTAGCGAACGCCGTTGATGACGTAGGGTGTGCCGACTTTGTAGGTGCCGCCCGACGGAGGCGCCGTGGGCGCGGTCGTCGAACGCTTCCAGACGAAGTTGGCAAGCTGGGTCTGGGCGCAGCCGCCGAGGGCGAGGCAGACCCCCAGAACAACCGCGACGCGCATCCCCCGGAGCTGCATTTAGTACCTAACCCCAGCCGCTGGGCCATATTTGGTGATTCTAGCCGTCACCAATCCGGTCAGCAAGAGTCCCGACCGCGACGGCGAACAACGCGGCGTTGTTCCAGCGCAGCAGCGAGCGGTAGTTGCCGTAGACGAGATACGCCGGAGTCTTCGAGCCGGCCTGCGGCAGCACGATCGACGATTGCAGCTGGCGCGTCGGCAGGTCGGCGCCGTCGGGACGGCGCACGCCGAGGTCCTGCCACTCGCCGATCGCCTTCTGCGTGTTGAGGCCGGCCAGCGTCACGTCGAAGTTGTCGGGCAGCTTCACCGGCCGACCCCAGGTCTGGTCGCCCTGCCAGCCGTTGCGCGCCAGCAGCTGCGCCGCGGAGGCGAACACGTCCGCCTTGTTGGTCCAGATATCGCGCTTGCCATCGCCGTCGAAGTCCGCGGCGGCGTTGAGGAAGGTGGACGGCATGAACTGCGCCTGGCCCATCGCGCCAGCCCAGGAGCCGCGCATCGAGGCGGCGGTGATGTGGCCCTGGTCGATGATCGTCAGCGCGCTGAGCAGCTCGCGCCGGAAGTAGGCCGAACGGCGATCGTCGTAGGCGAGCGTCGCGAGCGCCTGGATCACCGAGAAGCCGCCGGTGACACGGCCGAAGTCCGATTCCAGCCCCCACAGCGCGACGATGAAGCGCGGCTGCACGCCGTACTTCGCCTCGACCCGGGCGAGCAGCTCGCGATTCTCGTCAAGGAGCTGCTTGCCGCGCGCGACCCGCGCCTCGGTGACACGGCCGTTGAGGTACTGCTCGAAGGTGAGCGTGAACTCGGGCTGGGCGCGGTCGAGCTCGATGACGCGCGCCAGCGGCTGGATGCCGGTCAACGCCGCGTCCAGGGTCTGCGGGCGGATACCGCGGCCAAGGGCCTCGGCGCGCACCTCGAGCAGGAACGCGTCAAACGTGCGGGCCGGGGCGGCGGGCTGTGTTGGGGCGGGAGTCTGCGCCTGTGCCAGCGCGGCGGGCGGCAGCCCAAGGCCAAGAACCAGCGTCGCCCCTGCGGCGAGCGCCAGCGCAACCGTCCGTCTCGTGGAGTCCCCGGGGATACCTGCGTTCACTCGTACGCGCGTTTCGCAATCGTCGCGCGAAAAGTTCGCGCGAGAGCGCCGACCGACCGCTTGACTGTTAGCGTAACGACTCACGCGACGCAATAATGGTTGTGTGCGCGGCGCCAGCTCAGTCAACGTTGCCGCTTCTTGTGCTCGACGGCTTGTCTCGTACCGCGGTGTCCGACGGCGTCACGATCTTCCGCCGGGCGGTGCTCTCACGCAGGTAGCAGGCCTCACCGTTTCTGTTTGCCCCGAGGCCGAGATGTTGCCTCGACGCCGAAGGTGGAGGCATCGGGTCACGGCCCTGAATCCGCTGATGCAACACCTGTGACGCGGACACCACAAATGCCGTCGCAGAGGCCCAAGAATCTTGCATAAGGCCTTGTGGCGCAAAGGCTTCACCCATAGAAGTCGAGCATGGAAACCGGGCTTGGACGCCGCCAGAGCCGCGTCGTTGCGGCGCTGCCGCTTGGCTTGGGCGTTGCCGTCGCCGCGCTGTTTCTCGCGTCACTCAGCGTCGGCTCTGCGGACATCGACGTCCTCGCCGCGCTGCGCGGACTGTTCGCCGACGAGCCACCGGTCACCTCGATCATCCTCGCCGAGATCCGGCTGCCGCGCGCGTTGCTGGGACTGACGGTCGGCGCGACGCTGGGACTGGCGGGTGCGGCGCTGCAGGGCCTGCTGCGCAATCCCCTCGCCGAGCCGGGACTGATCGGCGTCTCGGCGACGTCGGCGCTTGGCGCCGTCCTCGTCTTCTACTTTGGTCTCTCGGCGACCTTCGCCCTGGCGCTGCCCATCGGCGGCATCGCCGGTGGTTTGCTCGGCATCGCCCTTCTTTACGTGGTCGCCGGTCGCGAGGCCGGCGTGCTGACCGTCATCCTGGCCGGTGTCGCGGTGTCGAGCTTTGCCGCGGCGCTCACCGCGCTCGCTCTCAACCTCGCCCCCAGCCCTTACGCGGCGCTGGAGATCGTCGCGTGGCTGCTGGGCTCCCTCGCCGACCGCTCCATGGATCACGTCTGGCTCACCCTGCCCCTCATGGCAGGCGGATGGGTGCTGCTGCTCGCATCGGGGCGGGCACTCGACGCCCTCACGCTTGGAGAGGACACCGCGCGCACCCTAGGATTTTCCTTGAAACGCACGCAGTTACAGGTCGTTCTTGGCACCGCATTGTCAGTCGGTGCAGCGGTATCGGTAACGGGTGGGATCTCGTTCGTCGGCCTGGTGGTGCCACACCTGTTGCGGCCCTTGGTCGGGCACGAGCCGCGCAGGCTGCTCTGGGTCAGTGCGCTCGGCGGGGGCGCGCTGCTGCTCGCCGCCGACATCCTGGTGCGGACGGTGCCGGGTCCGATCGAACTCAAGCTCGGGGTGGTGACGTCGCTGGTGGGGGCACCTTTCTTCTTGCACTTGATCCTCAAGACACGCCGCGAACGGCAATGAGTCTTCTCGAACTGCGGGGCGTGTCGGTCCAGCTCGGCAAGGCCACGGTGCTGCGCGAGGCAAGCCTATCGGTGTCGGCGGGCGAGTTCGTCGGGCTGCTGGGACCGAACGGCGCCGGCAAGACGACCCTCCTGCGCGTGGCAGCCGGACTGGTGGCGCCGGCCCGCGGCAGCGTCCGCATCGACGGAGTGAATGCGGCCGAGCTCGAACCGGCGCGGCTCGCGCTCACCCTCGCCTACCTGCCGCATGGCGCGCCCTGCCACTGGCCGATGCCGGTGCGGCGCATCGTCGCCTTGGGACGCCTCCCGCATCTGCCGGCATGGCACAGCCTGGGCGCGGCCGACGCCGCGGCAATCGAGGGCGCGATGCAGCGCGCCGACGTCGCCGCGTTCGCGGACCGGCGCGTCGACCTGCTGTCGGCGGGCGAGCAGTCGCGCGCGCTGATCGCCCGCGCTCTGGCACAGGAGCCGAAGCTGCTGCTGGCGGACGAGCCGACCGTGGCGCTCGACCCTTACCATCAGCTGCGGGTGATGGAACTGCTGCGCGGCGTGGCGGACGGGGGTGGCGCCGTCCTTGCCGTGTTCCACGACCTGCCGCTGGCGGCGAGGTTCTGCACGCGGGTCGCGCTGCTCTCGGAAGGGCGCATCCTCGGCGACGGCCCGCCCGCGTCGGTACTCACCGCCGACAACGTCCGATCCGCCTATGGCGTGGAGATCGCCCGCGAACAGGCGACGGCGTTTGCCCTGCCCGGCCGCTAGACGCCGGCCTATTGACGCAAGGTCAGGGTGTCGCGGGTGATCTCGTAGCTCGACAGCCGGCCGAGGAAGCTCATGCCTAGGAGCGATTGTGTCATCGGTCCGGGGTTGACCGAGGCGTCCACGTCCTCGAGGACGATGTCGCCGATGGTGATGCTGTCCAGTCGCACAGCAGCCGCCATGATGACCCCGTTCGCGGTGTGGTAGGGCTGGGCGAACCTCAACTTCGAGGGATCGATCCCTACGCGCTGCGCATCCCGCATGGTCAGCACTACGTCACTCGCACCGGTGTCCACCAGGAACCGCACCGAGACGCCGTCGACTTCCGCCTGCACGGCGAAGTGACCGTTGCGGTCGGCGCGCACGACCTCCTCTGCCTCGCGCACGGATATCGCCATCGAAGGCACCAGCTCGGCGAGCATGCGGTGGCCCAGATCCCCCGCCTCGTGCCGGAAGCTGTAGGCGAGCACCAGCATGGCGCCGAGCGCGAGCCAGAACAACGCGCCGCTGACCATGATCCCGGGCCGCAGGCGCCAATGCACGATCAGCGCGGACAGCGGCAAGAGCGCCCACAAGAACGTGGTGACGAGCGAGTCGCGGGTGCTCGAATGCGCTGCGGCGTCCGGGAACTGCCACACCAGCAGCAGCACCAGCGCTCCCAGCAGCAGGGCGGGCACCAGGAAGGAGAGCCAAGTGCGATTCAAAGAAGCGGACCTCGGGCAGCCTCGAACGAAGAATGTGGTCCCTGTTGCGACCCCCGGCAACTGCCGGACGGCGGTAGTATGACCGGCGGAGCCCTTTCCGTGCAGCGACAGGCAAACCCCATCCGCATTGTCCTGAACGCCGACGACTTCGGCCTTTCAGCAGGCATCGACCAGGGCATCCTGGACCTGCTGGCGAACGGCCGCCTGACCGGCGTGAGCGCGATGACGACCGGCCCCCGGTGGAGCGAGGACGGACCAAACCTTGCCGCCTATCGCACCGCAGCGGATATCGGCCTGCATTTCAGCCTGACCGAGGTTCCGACCTTCCGCTCGGAAGGCTTGCGGCGATCCGACGGCGCTCCGTTCACGTTCAGCGAGGTCGTGGACGTCGCATGGTGGCGCCGCATCGATCGAGCCGCAGTACGCGATGAGCTGCTCCGCCAATGGCGCGCCTTCATCGACATCCTCGGGCAATCGCCGGCGCACCTCGACTCGCACCAGCACGTGCACCAGCTGCCCGTGGTGCGGGACGCGGTGCTCGAGTTCCTCGACGATCTGTCGGAGTCGGAACGCCCCTATGTGCGCACGGCGGTGGAGCGGACCGGCACCATTGTGCGCCGGCGCGTCCACGCGGCGCGGGCGCTGGCATTTTCGGTGGCAGGCAGGCGCCTGCGTCGCGGACTCGCCGCACGCCGGATCCGCACCAACGACGGGTTCTCCGGCATCTACGACTTTCGCGCCACGGCCGGCTACCGGCCCCTGTTCCGGAAGTTCCTGCGCGAAACGCGCAACACGGCCATCGTGCTGTGCCATCCCGCGGCACCCGGCATGACCATGCCCGGCGATCGAATCGCCGGCGCAAGGGGCAGCGAATACGACTACTTCGCGGGTGACGCGCTGGCGGAGGACCTGGCCGCCGCTGGCGTCACGATCGGACGCTTCGCGGATTCCTAGTTGATCGCCTGCAGGATGCGCTCGGCTGCCTGGGCCGCGCCGTCGGGTGCCAGCGGTAGCCGTGCATAGGCGGCACGGTAGGACTCGAGGTTGGCGAGGGCCGTGTCGATGGCGTCTTCGATCTCCTCCTCGCGCGCCATCATGCCGACGCCGATGGCGCAGATGGTGCGCGCATTCACCCACTGCTCGGCGTGGTTGGGCAACGGGATGACGATCAGCGGCTTGCGCATGACGAACGCCTCGCTCACGGCGCTGAACCCGCCGTTCACCACCAGCACGTCAGCATCCGCGGCGAGCTCCGGCGTGTTGAGGACGCGGCCGAGGTAGCGGCAGCCGATGGGCACATTGTTGGTCGGCGGCGCCGAGCGCCCGACGATGTCCACGGTACAGCCGGCGGGCGCCCGCTGCAGGTACACGGGCGAGCCGAACCGCGAGCCGCTCAGCATGACGAGGATGCGATGCGCCCGCCCATTGGTCGCGGCGGGTCGGCAGGCCGGGCGCACGATCGGCCCGACGCGATAGTACGGAGCCGGCGACGCCTTCGGCGGCTCGGCGAGACACGGGCTGAGGGCCACGTCCGGCACTAGGCGGTGATAGAGAAAGTCCATCTCCTCGACGGCGTGGAACTGCAGCCGGATGGACGAGGGCCGGTCCGAGTACGCCTGGTAGAGCGTGTGGACGACGTCGGCATTGTTGACCGCGAACAGCGGCACGTCGCGCACGCGGCCGCGCCGGCGCAAATAGGTCGAATCCGTCACCACCGCGTCGGGCTTGAGCGTCTCCATCACCTCGTCGATGACGCGGGCGTTGGCGCGCAGCGTGCCGAGGTATTCGGGCACGGATAGGATGGTGCGCATGCCGGAGATGTGGCCGTCGCTGGTGCCGTAGTGGAGCGCGCCGAGCTCGACCGGCTCGTCGATATCCTTCTGCTGGCGGAAGTACCACAGGCCATTGCCCGAGGTTGCGACCGAGCTCCTCACCTCCGCCTCCGCCAGCTTCTGCATGATGGCGTGACAGCGGGTGGAGTTGCCGAGCCCCAGGCCGTTGACCAGAAACAGGACGCGCTTCATGCGCCTGCTGTCAGCCGGTAGCGCGCGGCAATGCAGAACAGTCCGCACCGCCGCCAGGACTCGGCCCGCCATCCGGCGCTTTCCGCAGCGGCGTCGAACTGCTCGCGCCGGTAGAGGTGGATGTCGAGGCCGTGGCGGCGGTGGAAGGTGCGGTACCCCGCACCCCACACGCTGGGACGCGCATAGCAGACGACCAGCCACGCGCCAGCGCGTGCATGCCGTGCCGCGTTGAGCAGCACCTCGTACGCGGAGCTGACGAATTCGAACACGCCGGCGGCGACGATCGCATCGAACGTGTGCGGCACCCGCACGCCGGTCACGTCACCAAGCACCGGAGTGACGCGGGCGGCGCCGAGCTGCTGCAGCATCTCGGGGGAGCGATCGACGGCCCACACATGCGCCGCACCGCGCGCCAGCAGCGCGCGCGTGTAGTAGCCGGCGCCGGCGCCGAACTCGAGGACTTCCACCCCGGCGAGCGGGCCGGTGACGCCCAGCACGGCGGCACTCTCGGAATTACGCAGCCAGCGCCACGGCAGCCGGTCGCTGGCGGCGAGGTAGCCGGACGCCTGACGGTCGAAGTACTCGGTGGCGCGGTCCAACGACGGCAATGCTTCCACACCCTAGAGGTACCATGCTACCGGTTCCCGAGCGACTCAGATAGGCTTGCGCTGACGCCCAAAGAGAGCGCACATCCGCCCATCGGATGGGTGGCCGAGCGGTTGAAGGCACCAGTCTTGAAAACTGGCAGGCCCGCAAGGGCCTCGTGGGTTCGAATCCCACCCCATCCGCCAGAACCACGTTCAGGGATGTTCGGTAACACTCGGCGGGTCCTCCGAGACCCGCCTTTTTCTTGGGTCTTAGCTTCAGTGGTGTTCAGTGGCGTTCGGCTTGATGAACTCGCGCCTCGTAGGTAGATTGGTAGGTAGCGGCGGACATTTTGAGGCAACGACGATGGCCAAGCGTGTGGACCGGCTCAACGACCAAGCTGTAAAGAAGGCAAGAGCACCCGGCCTGAAACCCGATGGCGGCGGCCTCTACTTGCAGGTGACGGGAAACGGGACGGCCAAGTCGTGGCTGTTCCGCTACACGATGCAGTCGAAGCAGCGCTGGATGGGTTTGGGCAGTTACCCCGCTGTTGGCTTGGCCAAAGCGCGTTCGTTGCGCGACGAAGCGCGAAAGATACTAGAAGCGGGAAAGGACCCGCTCTTGGAGCGGCGCGAAGCTCGCGATGCCGCGACTACTGCCGCGAAACTCGACCAAGCCAAGAACAAGACGTTCAGTCAGAGCGCCGAGGAGTTCATCGAGAACCACAAGGCCGGGTGGCGCAATGCCAAACACGCAAAACAATGGCGAGCGACGTTGGGGCGGTACGCCTATCCGGTGATCGGTGACACGCCTGTGGGCGAAGTGGATACCGACGCTGTGCTGAAAGTCCTACAGCCAATTTGGGCGACCAAGATCACGACGGCAGCACGGGTGCGCCAGCGTATTGAAATGATCCTGAGCGCGGCGAAGGTCCGTGGCGATCGCAAGGGAGAAAACCCGGCGCAATGGCGCGGACACCTCGACATGATGTTGCCGAAACCCAATAAGGTTCGGAAACCCAAACATCACGAAGCAGTCCCGTACGCCGAGCTTCCCACTCTCTATAACGAGCTTCGCGGGAAGTCGGCTGTATCCGCTCAGGCCCTTGCCTTCACGATCCTAACCGCCGCGCGTAGCAATGAAGTTCGCGGCGCGACGTGGGACGAAATCCACCTGGGGCGGCGCGCGTGGGCGGTGCCCGGTGATCGCAAGAAGTCCGGCGAGCCCTTCCGCGTGCCACTGTCGGCCGAGGCGATTGCTACCCTGGAATCGGTGGAGCTGAGCCCAAGGAAACGAACTGGCCTGATTTTCCGCGCGGACGGGCGCACCACACCGCTATCCGAAAACACAATGCGGAAGCTATTGCAGGAGGAAATGGGCCGCACTGGCAAGACTGTTCACGGCTTCCGGTCCTCGTTCCGCGATTGGGCCGCAGAGCAAACCGGCTTTTCGCGTGAAGTGGCAGAGTTGGCTTTGTCGCACGCGGTTGGCGACGAGACTGAACGCGCCTGCGCGCGCAGCGATCAGTTCGAGAAGCGCCGGCGCCTCATGGACGCATGGGCGTCATTCTGCGCCACACCAAGAGGCGAAGTCGTGCGCCTGCGGCGATCCAAAAAGCAGCCCGCCTAGGCGCTGCCGTGGGGCTCCGTAAGGTGCCCTTCGAGCTTAATGAGCGCCGCAGCATGAGTTTCGATTAGGTCCTTGAGACGACGAGCCCACTCGCCGCGGTGATCCACCGCAGCGAGCAGTTTCCGCCCATTTGTGATTGCAGAACGGACCCGAGACGACTTGGCTACTGCACCGTCACAACCACCTAACGAATCCGCATGTACCTGGTCTGCCCTGTCGAAAGTGGGCCAATCCTAACTCTGGGCTTGGACCACTTTCGACAGGGCAGACCAGTCCGCTAGCGCTTAGGGCGCAACTTGCACCCACCATTCGTTGCGCCTGTTCCACGGGAGGGTGAAGGGATCATCATAGAAGGCGACCTCGTACGGACCCAATGCTTCAAGACCTTTGTCTTTGACGAACCGCTCCAATAGATCGCGATGCTTACGCAGGTTCGCTTGCGTGGAAAATCCGCCGAAAGTAACAGTCGCCACCCTCCTTCCCGGAATTTCCCTGATGTTGATTAATGGGTCGTTCGGCAATGGAAGAGTTTCCGCGTTGAAATGACTGGGCATTGTGAATGTTACACGCCATCTTTGTTCGGTTAGGCCATTGTCATTCCACTCTGAGCCGACGGGCGCTTGTGTTACAGGCGCCGTCATCGCCACTTTTGCGTTCGATCGCTGCGGCACCTGTGTGACCGGCGCCGTCATGTTGATTTTCTGCTGAACATGATTATTGCCAAATATGAAGTCCGCGAGCATTCGGAACCCCGAAATGGCCGCGGAGCTTCTCTCGCCTGTGGCTTCCACTTCCGCCACTAGCACTGGTTGATATTCGCGAATTTGAAAGTTCCCACTGGTCTCAACAACTCTGAACTTTGGCTCTTCAATGGCCATCGCGATCACCGGAGTAAGAAGAACGATGGCGACGAGTGCAGCCGCTCTAGTGCTCGAAATGTGCTCGGGATTTTGTCTGAGGCTCATCTTACTTCCCCAACGTGATTCGTCCTTACCTGGTGATTACGTATGCCCGTGCCAGTTGGATCAGATCTCTAGAGCTTTTCGTGATTTCCCTGTCGAGTGGGCCTGCCCAAAGAGATCCGAGTCCAAAGCTAGCACTGGCCCACCTTTGAGATCGGCATCCAGGTTCTTCAGCCTGCGAAGCTCAGCGAGGCAAAGGCCTGTCGACAGGGCAGACCACTCTGCGGGGGTCGCTCGTCTGGGCAATTGCGCACACGCCGGGATCTTGTCGCCCTAGGGGCGGGACGTTGGTTCGGGCCCTGGCGGCCACGCTGCGTGTCGGCGGCGAGGCCTATGCCTTTCGGAAGGCGAGCACCACCTCACCGAGGCGGACGCCGAACTTACTCATGACGGAATGGTTGAGCATGACGGTGGCGTCCTGCAGGTACATCCAGTCGTCGAAGTTCACGTGATAGGTCCTTCCATCGACCTCGAAGGCTAGGCGATAGTTCCATTGCAGCGCGTTGCCATATGCCCGGCCTTGTGCGAGCCCGATTACGTCGCCTGCGGTTCCGGTATATGTGTGCGCTCCCGTGCGATGGATCGTCCACACACGACGGGATGTCGTGCTGTCCGCATAGGTGAAATGCTCGTCGAGTTCGAGCGCATCGTCGCGCTTCGATCCCTCGATGGTCACCGTAAAGCGGCGCACGACCTTTCCGGACCTGTCCGCGAAATACCCCCACGCGTCAACCCGGCCGTCGAAATACTCGTACAGGTCGAGCACCGGCTTCTCGGTCGCGTAGACGTCCGGCGTTACGCCAGCGCAACCGCCGAGCAGGAGCAGCGGCGCAGTCAGGAATGCCAGCAGGCGTGAATGTCTCATGCAACGCTCCTTAGGCGAGGGTGCGGGTGGGGGTAGGAACAATCGCCGCGGCGGCAACTTTCAGTGCGCACGGGACCACGCAATAGACAGCCTGCAGCGACGACGCGGTCTCTGGACTGCCGGGCAGGTAGCCGAGCATGCCGACTGCCGGCAGGCCGACGCCCGCGCCGATGGCAGCGGCCATCTTTGCTGCGAATGTCCAAACGCCGAAGTAGCGAGGTGCCGACGCAGCTTCGTTGCGCCGCTGGAGTGCGGCGGTAAGCAGTGCCGCGGGCAGTGCCAGATCACCCCCCAACATCAGGCCGGTGGCGATGCAGATCGCCAGAAACGGCAGCGCGTCGCCTGGTCCGAGAACCGACGCTCCCGCGAATATCATGGCGCCAAGCAGCATTGAAAGGCGCCAGGCGCGCTCCCCGCTCCACCGGGTGGTCAGGGCGACCCATGCCGGGAGTCCGAGAGCGCCTGCCGCAAAGTACGCCAGCAAGAACAAGGATGCGCCTTGCTTGGCGTCGATCACGTCGGCGACAAAGAACAAAACGAGTGTCGCAGGCAAAGCATTTGCGACGCCGTTCAAGACGAAGGCGAACAGGAGCGGGCGGAACGGCGCCTGTGCGAACGCCCGCCAGCCATCCAGCCAGGCGGGTTTGTGAGAAATGGCTGTCAGCGGCGGAACGCGAACCGCCTGAAGCGCCAGTGCGACCGCGGCGGGTGCCAGGAGCGCAAAGATCAAGGAGCTGCGTGCCAGAGCGGCGACCGGATCGTCAGCAGCGAGCGGCGGCGCGACGGTTGCCAGCAAGATGCCAACGAGACCAAATCCCTCGCGCCAGATCGCGAGCCGCGCGCGCTCGGCTCCTGTGTCGCCCCAGGCCGCCGCAAGGCCCAGATACGCGATGGAAGCGATGCTGTGCCCGAGATACGCCGGCAGAAGCGCGATCGGCAGCCAAGCAATGCTGGCTGGACCCTTCCACGGCGGGTGGAATGCCAGCACCAGTCCGACCGCAAGGAGCGCGACACCCGCAACGACGATCAGGCGCGGGCGGCGCAGGCGTTCGATCAGGGTTCCGAGGTAGGGGTCCACGAACGCGTCTGCGGCGCGGGCAGCCAACAGGGCGGCGCCGACGCCCGCAATCTGCGCGCCGAACGAGTCCGCATAGACGCTGGCAACATTGATGTAGAGCGGCACCGCGCCGGCCGCGAGCGGGAGCGCGACGGCCGCGTACGCCACGACCGTTGCGCGGGGGACGGGCGTCACCGTCTGCCATCCGAAGCTGACAGCAGCTTCTGCCGCAGGGTGGCGTCGCGCGCGAGCGGGTCGAACCAGATGCCAAAGAAGGCGCGCGCGAACTCGCCGCCGGGTAGATCGGCAAGGAATACGCCGTCGCGGAAGAACGAAACACCAACGCCCGGAACGTTCATTCCAGCGATCTCGGTTCCCGCGCTGACGTCGGGAAACGTGTCCCTCATACGAGCATGCCATTCGGTCAGTTGCTCGGCGGATACGACACGCATACGGGCGATCTCATCGCGCGACGTGTTGGCAATCGTCTCGCCCGAGAAGGACCGGGCGTACCGCAGACGCAACACGAAGGGCAAAGAGTAATCCAGACTGTCAGGCCGCATTGCCGGGTCGACCCAGAGCGCAGCGTCGTACAGTGGGATTCCGAGCCAGCGCACCGTAGCAGTACCGCGGAACAGCGCATCGGGCATTGTCGTGGCGAGCACCCCCGGCAGCGGCTCGGCGCGCGCCCAGCCGATGGCCACGATGAGCAGGCCGAAGGCAGCGAGGGCGAGTTGCGGTGCTCGTTTCACACACCGAATACGCGCCTTGCCTTCGCTTGGATCAGGTGATCCGGCCAGCTGCCTCCGGCGTACTCAATGCAGTGGCCGCCGTGAATCAAGTTGCATGGATCACCGGAGCAAGTTCCGGCATCGGCCGAACGTTGGCGCTGCGCATGCACGCGGCGGGCTGGACGGTTGCGGTGAGCGCCAGGCGGGCCGAGGTGCTCGCCGAACTCGCCGTACGCGATCCGGCGCGCATCGTTCCCGTGCCGCTCGACGTGCGCGACGCGGCGGCCGTTGCGGACTCCGTGCACCGCATCGAGCGCGATGTCGGGGCGATCCGCACGGCGGTGCTGTCCGCCGGGACCTACGTGCCGATTCGTGCCCACGCCTTCTCGGCCCAAGTCGTGCGCGAGACCTTCGAGCTGAACACGTTCGGCGTGGCGCGCGCCCGGAACCTGCCGCCCCCAGGGATCACCGCGGCGATCTTGACCTCGGCCGGACGTAGCCGCTGCTGATCCAACTAGTGCCGCGCACCGTACCAGAGCAGATGACACCCACGCACTCCGCCGCCCAAACTCTGTCGGCCCACCGCGCCCTTTGGCTGGGTATCGCCTTCAGCGTTGGCTTCGCAGCGCTGACCGCCGCACTCGATCCCCTGCTCCCGACGATTGCCTTCGCGCCGGATACCGGCGCCTCGCACTACTACTGGCAGCTTCCCGATCCGACCTTCTGGACACGACTGCTCGTCTGGACCTGCTACGCCGGCCACCAGCTCACGATCTGGGGCATTGTTTGGTACGCCATCCATCGTTCGGGGATCGACCGGCGCAGCAGCGCCCTGCACGGTTTCAACATAGCGGCCCTGGCGGCGAACGCACTGTTCGTTCTTCTTCATCTGGCGCAGACGCACATCACCTACGATGGCCTTGCCCAGGATGTGTCCATCTGGTCGTCCCAGGGCTCGGTGGTGCTGCTGCTCGTCGTGGTCGTGCTGATGGAGAACCAGCGGCGCGGCCTCGTGCTCGGCCAAAGGCTGTCTATGCTCGCCGCGAGCGGCCAGTTCTTTCGCCGCTATCACGGCTACCTGTTCTCGTGGGCGGTGGTCTACACGTTCTGGTACCACCCGATGGTAGGCACGCTCGGCCACGTGCTGGGGACGGCGTACACCGCCCTCATCATGCTCCAGGGCAGCCTGTTCCTGACCCGTGTCCACACCAACAAGTGGTGGACGCTGGCGCTGGAAACCCTAGTAGTGGTTCACGGCACTCTGGTCGCGGTGATGCAGGGTAACGGGCTATGGCCGATGTTCCTGTTCGGCTTCGCAGCGGTGTTCGTGCTAACGCAGATGCACGGCCTTGGCCTGTCGCGGCGCACGCGCTGGCTGTTTGTCATCGCCTACCTCGCAGGCGTGGCGCTGGTGTACACCATCGTGCGGCCGTGGACCAACGTACACGAGGTCTTGCGTATCCCGCTGGTCGACTATGCCCTGGTGTTCGCGGTGGCCGGGATCGTCTTCGTGTGCTCTTTGTTGGCGAAGATCGCAGGCCGGTCCACAGCTGCGCGTTGAACGACTCGATGTAGCCGTTCTCGCCGTCCTTGCCGACCCCTTCCTCAAGACGCTAAATCCGTATCACTGGTCCTGACGCCGAACACTCTCGGCTCGTCCGAGCAGCGCACCTGTTCGGTGATCGGCCAGCACCGTTCGACCCAGCGCAAGCGACCGCAGGATGACGGCGACGAGCGCCGCCTGACCGCGGACGTGGTCGAACTGGCCAAGCAGTATGGCCGCTACGGGTATCGCCGTATCCATCGCCTGCTCGGTGCGGGCTGGAACATCAGCCTGTCGGTGGTCGAGCGGATCTGGCGGCGGGAGGGTCTCAAGGTCCCCAGGAAGCAGCCGAAACGGCGGCGGCTGTGGCTCAACGACGGGTCGTGTATCCGGCTGCGGCCGGAGCGCCCCAATCACGTCTGGTCCTATGACTTCGTCGAGGACGTGATCCGCAACGGGCGCAAGTACCGGATGCTGAACATCATCGACGAGTTCAGCCGCGAGTGCCTTGCCATGGTGCCGCAGCGGCGCTTCCCGGCCGAGGATGTTCTCGCCGTGCTTGCCGATCTCTTCGTCGAGCGCGGACCGCCTGAGCACATCCGCTCGGACAACGGCCCCGAGTTCGC
>Ga0194132_10003474_pt1 | contig 28022 bp, 25 predicted proteins | sample TA2KigOf80mmetaG_FD_148612 | JGI IMG/M metagenome (GOLD analysis project Ga0194132, IMG submission 148612) | Freshwater microbial communities from Lake Tanganyika, Tanzania - TA2015054 Kigoma Offshore 80m | ecosystem: Environmental > Aquatic > Freshwater > Lake | place: Tanzania: Lake... | reverse complement strand
ACCGCCCCGGTCCTGATACCTGCTGATGGGCCGACGGTCGGTGCGGACCAGGATTCGAACTGGCCCACGGGCAACCGTCACATCACTGAATCTGACAAAGTAGTGCTAAGGCGTCACATGAGCCGCGGGCCACGCGCTCGACCGCAAGTTCAGCGAGGCCTTCCACGCGCGTAGGACGCTGCCGTTTGAAATCGACACACAGGTGCCGACGCGACCGGTCTGGCTGATCCCCATCGACAGGGTTCGTGCCATTGCCATCGTAGTTCTGGAACGTCCGGGTTGGCCTATCGAGTTCTCACGAATCCAAGGTCCTGACCGTTGTTCGAACGGCTCGGCTGGCCAAGCTGATCAACGGTCGCCAGGAAGACCGACCGTGGCAGACACGAGTGGCCAGCGTCTCGGACAGCCGGTGCGCCGAGGGAGCAGCTGGGCGTTGTCTCCCGACGCGATCACGGCGCGCGCTCCCGTGTCGTTGACCGCGTACTGGAATTCGTCTGGAGTCAGCGTGCTGCTCAACGGGTTCACGACGGCTCCCGCCTTGAGGATTCCGTAAGCGACCACTCACGGGAGGATCTCTGCGACCGTCGTGACCATGGGTGGTCCCTGAGAGCCGGCCTCACGAGAGACCAGGATACCGATCGAAGTAGATCAGGACGAATGCGAGCGTGTTGGACACACCGTGAGCGAGAATCGGTATGGTCAGATTGCGACCGCTCAGCAGAAACATCACGCCGAGCCAGAAACCAGACAGAGACTCCTGGATGATGCCGGTGAGACCTTGGTTTCCGTGGCCGATACCGAAGTACAGGCTGATAATGACGAGGCTGCTGACCCAAGCGAACGGCGTCCCGCCGAGCGCACCACTCAGACGGCTCATCAAATAACCTCTGAAGGCCAGCTCCTCGCCGAAGGCCGCCAGGATCCAGCTCAGGACGATGAAGACCAGCAAGAGCCGCACATTGCCGACGATGGCCCGAAAATCGGAGAGGTCAGGCGGCACTCCGGTCAACGTTACGATCAGCGGGGTCGTAATGTTGACGGCGAGGAGCTCAATCCCGAGTCCTGCCGCGATTCCGAGGCCGATCACGAGGACCAGGCGCGGCGGACGCCTGAGACCGAGGTCGCGCCATGCCAGCCGCCGAAGCTGCAGGGATGCCCAGGCAAGCACAAGCAGGAAGGGTGTCCGACTCACTGGCACGAGACCCCAGAAATCCGCGAAGGTCAGTGCAATGACCGCGCTGAGCTCTCCCACGAGGAGCAGGCCATCGCGGCGCGACGATCCAACCGAGGTGCTCACCGAGTCGACCGGTTATTCGGCGGCTCACCTCGCACTGCTGGCTCCGAAGCGCGAACCCAAGCGGTGTTGTTCCGGTGAGCGAAGCGCCACTGGTGTGAACCACTCGTAACCTGCCGCGAAGTAGCTCTCAACGAGCAAGACAAGCTTGGCATATTGATCCGTGCTCAAGGACTCAATCTTGAAGTCGGTGTCATCCGGGTGGTGGGCGAGATAGCCGTTCATTAGAAAGTCGTCGAAGTGTTCTGCTGAAGTCAGGTAAGCGTTTGGAATCCCACTGGCCGCAATGATTGGGTCGTTCGCCGATACGAAGCGGTCCCAGGCGCGAGCGGCGGCGACTTTGTGCGGAGAGCGACGATCGGTCATGCGCGCGTTTCTCGGCCGCTAACACTGAGTTGAGCAGCGAGGCGAGGGTCCAACGATAGCCCGCAAAGCGGGCCCTCCATCGCGCCTCGTCCGTTCCAACCCATTGTTATGCGTCTGCCTGTTGGACCTCGCCACTGGATCCTCCAAGTGATCTAACTCGTCGGCTTCCCGGCGCGATTGCCGCGCGCCTCCACGAGCACTTCAAGGCTCCCTCAGTCCTGCTGCTCCAGGAGGTCCGCCATCAGGTTGAGATGCGTTCCAGCCGTGTGCGACAGAACGCCGGGGAGAAATGTCGTCAACGCCCGGAGGACGAATGGTAAGAGGCCAGTGCCCGAACTACTGACTACTCACAACTCGCGACTCAAGCCGACACCTGCCGGCGTGTCCAGAGCCTCTATCGCAACGGCGTCTGCGGACCTTGTCCAGGCTCGGGGTGGATGGTCGGCGGCTCCCGCGGCGCAGGGGCGGGCGGGACGGTGCCGCCAAGCTTGAGCGCCCACAAATAGTCGCCCGACTGCGACATCTGGATCCGGTTGCCGCTCGACATCACCGCGATGTACTGCTCGCCGTCCACCTCGTAGGTCGCCGCCGGCGAGCTCACACCGGCGCCGGTCTGAAACTTGAACAACTCCTCGCCGTTCGTGATGTCACGCGCCACGAAGTTGCCGTCGGGCTCACCGTGCAGGATGAGCCCGCCCGCCGTGGTCAGCAGCCCCGCTCCGGTGCCAAGCGGCCACTTCGTCTTCAACTGCCACACGATCTTGTTCGTCGTCGGATCCATGGCGGTGAGCGTGCCCGAGCGCGGCGCCCCAGCGGGCCGATAGTACCCCTCGCCACCACCTGTCTTCTTGAACACACCGGTTGCTTCGTCGATGGCCTCGTGCTTGACCACGTAGACCGACGGCATCACGTTGGCCGGCACGTAGACGAGGTTCGTCTTGGGGCTATAGGCGATCGGCGCCCACGCGTTGCCACCGGAGCTGCCGGGGAACACGAGGATCGGCTTGTCCCAGAACGCCGAGAAGAGGCACCCGCGCTCGAAGTCCTTGAGCGGCTCGGCGCAGAGCGGCACGAAGCGATCGCCGATCGGATAGGGCTGCGTCTTCGCGGTCTTCTGCCGCGGCTCCTGCGGCACGGCCTTCTCCTCGATCCCGATGAGCGGCTTGCCGTTCGTGCGGTCGAGAATGTAGAGCCATCCCGTCTTGCCCGGGTGCACGACAACCTTGCGTGAACGCCCGCGATACGTCACGTCGACGAGCAGCGGCGGCGAGGAGTGGTCGTAGTCCCAGATGTCGTGCCGCACCTCTTGGTAGTGCCATCTGTACTTGCCGGTCCTGAAATCGAGCGCGACAAGCGACGAGGTGAACAGATTGTCGCCGCCGCGCTGCGATCCGTCGTTGTCGGGGCCGGCGTTCCCGGTGCCGAAATACAGCATTCCCAGATCGGGATCGAGCGCGACGTGCGTCCACACGCCGGCACCGCCCCACTTGTACGATTCGCCCTCCCACGTGTCCGCGAACCGCTCCCCTGGACCGGGCACGGTGTAGAATTTCCAGACCTCCTTGCCGGTCTTGATGTCGTAGGCGCCGATCTGTCCCCGCGCCCCCACGTCGCCGCCAGCCAGGCCCATGAAGATCAGCCCGTCGTGGTGGATTGGCGGCGCCGACAGGTGCGCTGCCCGCTGTGTCGACACCACGGTCTGCCAGAGGACGGTGCCGGTCTTCTGGTCGAGGGCCATGAGCGTGCGATCGCGCCGGCCGAAGATCACCTTGCCGTCGACCACGACGAGCCCCTTGCTCGAGCCAAAGAGCGGCGGGCCGTCCGGCTTGTAGCGCCACTTCACCTCACCGGTCTTCGCGTCGATCGCCAAGACGTTGCGCATGCCGGTCGTGACGTACATCACGCCGTCGACGACGATCGGCGTTCCATCGAGCTGTCCCCCACGCCGACCCTCTTCGAGTCGGATGAACCAGGCGCCGCCGAGCTGCTTGACGTTCGTCAGGTTGATCTTGTCGAGGGTCGAATAGCGCCAACTCGCGTAGTTGCCGCCGGCCAGCGGGAAGTCGCGCCCCGGCGGAAGCCGCCAATCGGTGTCGGACGAGGCCGCAGCCGCCATGAGGCCGCCAACGATCAGGGACAGCCCGATCGCCAGAGGGGCGCCGGCCTTGGCACACCAGGCGTGCCCCCACGCATACGACGAGACCAGACTCGACATCCGCAGTCGACGCATGACCGCCCCTTTACCGCTTGAACACGCCTTCCATCAGCTCGATCGTCTTGTTGCCCTCGTGGCACGCGTACTCGAAGAGCTGGTAGTCCTTTGGCGCCCGACTGAACACCCGGAACCCCAGCTTCCAGGGCTTGGTGAAGACGTTGGGATCGTCGATCGTCGCTTCGTAGTCGATGTTGTCGGCATCGACGATCGTGAAGCGCTCGACCACGTGGAGCGCCGGGCTGTGGAACGAGCCGGTGTGCATGCCTTCACCGCCCAGATCGCCGACGACCCACGTCTTGCCCGTGAAGTTCTTGACGTCGACGATGAGCGTCTTGCCTTCCCAGCGGCCGATCGAGTCACCCATCCACAGCTGGATGTTCGGACCGGGATGCGGGGTCCCGTCGAGGCGGATCACGCGGTAGAGGTGGTTGTGCTCGTACAGGATCACCACCTGCCCCGGAGGCTGCTGAATCTGCCAGCCGTTGTAGAAGCTGTAGAACGTGCCACGAGGCGTGCCAGCCGGCAGGCACCGGATGCGGTAGTCATAGATGGCCCGAGACTCGAACGGATGATCGCGGATGAAGGTCTTTTTCGCGAGCGCCCACGGCTGCCACGGAATCTTGCCGTCAGGAGGATCGATCACCGCCACGTGACCGGGCGGGTGTGGATTGTTCTTCGGGCGCTCCACGCCACCGTCCGGCCGGTCGAACCATTCATTGCCGTACGCACCGTTGGTGCCGGGACCTGCCTGGTGATTCGGCCCCCGGTGCGCGATGATCGCTTTCTCGTAGGCGTCTTGCTCTTCCTTCGAGTAACGCTCGATCGGCATGACCCACTGGTTGGTGTAGATGCCTTGAATGTCGGGCTGGCCGTCAGGGAGCTTCTTGGGCGTGTACGGTTTCGCGGACGCACCCGGCTTCCACGTACTCGGCGACGAGGCGGCTCCCTGCCCCGCTGTGGTCACCGACGCCCACCACGCCACCACGCCCACCATCGACAGCGCGCTCGCAAGAGCGAACCAACGGCTTCTCACAACCGCCTCCTTCGGGTCCCCTCGAGGGCCCGACCACCGATGCTGCTCGTCACACTCATCGATCTCCTCATCAACCACCCGGCTTGCCTCGGAGCGAGGCGAGTGCCTGAACGCCACGTCCATCCACCTACCGCTTCGGCGGGCCCGGCAGGCCCGGGGCCGGCAGCTCGTCCCAATCGAGCAACGGCTCTTCGAATTCGAGGCACTCGTAGTCGAGCGTCTGCACGTTCGGCTCGAGGCGACGATAAAGCGGGAAGCTGATCTTCCACGGCCGACTGAACGTCTTGGGATCCTCGATCGTCGCTTCGTACAGAATGTGATCCGTGCCGCGCGGCGTGTAGCGCTCGACCAGGTGCAAAGCCTCGCTGTGAAAGTTCCCCGCGCGATCGAACCACGTCCGGTCGTTGAAATTGGCCACGTCGACCACGAGGGTGTCGCCCTCCCACCGGCCGCGCGAGTCCGCCATCCAGAACTCGAGGTCCTGGGGATGCTTGCTGCCGTCGGTATGGATCCAGCGATACGCGTGACTGTATTCGAAGGTCATCGTCACGAGCTCTGGCGTCTGGTGGATGCGGAACGGGAACGGCATGTACAAGAGACGCGGGATCCCAGGCAGGTAGCACTTGTTCAGCGGATCGAGCTCCGCACGTTTCGCGTAATGCTCCTTCCTCCGGGCCGCCGAGGCCGGGAGATACGGGATCGGACCACCCTCGACAATGCCCTGTCCCGCCGGCACGCCCTTCTGCGCGTTGTGGTCCTCGAGATCCCACGACGCCGTCGTGAGCGCCTGCCACACGCCGTTCAGATTGGGCTTGCCGTCAGGCGTCCGCGACGCGGCACCTGGTGCCGTTCGCGTCTGCCCCTCCGGCTGCCCGGCGCCCACCCACAAAATCGCGGTCGCGACGATCGCGGCCGCCATGATCGGTCCAACCCAACGTTTCATCTGAGGTCTTCTCCGGCGATCGGCTATGAGCACTCAGCACTCAGCGTTCAGTGCGTCATCCCATAGATCATGTAGTTGATTCCGAGCTTGAACGCGTCGTTGTCCGAATCGACCGGGAAGAACCCGCTGCCTGCCACCTGCCAGAACTCTGCCAGGTTCGTGTTGTAGTTGGCGATGGCCAGCAGCCGACCCCTCGGGTTGTTGTCCTCGAAGAGCCCGAAGTACTGCGGGGTGAATCCGTACAGGTGATGACCGGGTGGGTGCTGGAAATCGTCCAGTTCCATCTGAAAGAGCGTCCTGAAGACGTTGTGCGAAGGGTCCATCCGATACCAGTGTGCGTCTGGGATGACGCGCTTGGTCTGCGCCTCGAAGTTCTCCCACTGCTCTTCTTCGAAGTCGTGAAAGATCACGAAACCGCCCTTGAGGAAGTACGCGCGCAGCCGCTCGGCCTCCTCATCCGTCATCGTCCAGAAGCCGGGCTCCCACATGACGGCAATCGGGTGACGGAAGAGCTGTGGATCGTCAAGGGTGAGGATGAGGCTCGCATCGACGCGTGCGTTGACGGCTGTCACCTGACCGAGCGTGTCCATGAAGTTGCGCTCGGCACGCGGGAACTCATGCAGCCAGTAGTTGTGGCCGCCGCCTCTGACCCGTCTGGTGCCAAGCCGGCCGCCCTTCCACCGCAAGCGGACGAAGGTGAGCTTGCCGTCGTACGGAATCTCGCGGCTACCCCATCCGGACGTCGTGCCGGGCGACCCGAACTGCGCCGACGAGGCAGACGGCCCCATCATCGTCGCGCAGCCGAGCGCGACGACAAGAGCCGTCCGAAGCTGGCCGAAAGGCCTACGCATGGCGGGGCGGAGTGCGGTGGCCGATCCGAACGAGTGCCTATTGAAACGTCCTGGCTTTGGGCGCCTGATCCTTCCGGAACTCGTGCGACATGCTGTAGAAGCCAGCCGCCGTGAGCGTCACGGTGATCGGTTTCTCCGTGAGATTCTCCCAGTACCAGCCGTGGATCCCCGAGAAGGGCGCCGTGAGCGTGCCCGAGGCGGCGCTGGTTGCGCTCGTCTTCTCGTAGGTTTCGGCGTAGCCCTGCGGCGCACCGTCGGGCTCGGCATGGAACTCGAAGTCGACCGGCTCGCTCGCCTTCCACGAGAAGAGCAGCGACTCGCCCTTCTCGAGCCGGTACTTGTACTCGACGAACTCGCGCGGTCCGAGAGGAAACTCCACCGTCTCGTGCTGGTACCCGCGCTCCTGCGGTACGACCGTCGTGGCGCTCGTCCCGCCCTCGTCTCCTGCCTGCTTGAAGTTGGCCAGCTGCTTGTCGAGATCGGACATCGCCGTCAGGCCGAGCCGCCGCCCGATGCCCAGCGGGTCTACGCCGTACTCGGCAGGCAGGACGGCCAACACGAGCGTCAGTCCGGCCACGAGCAGCGCCACGCCCGCCGCGAGGCCAATGTGCTCACGCGCATAGGTGATCTCGGCCGATGCCTCGGCGTTCTGCCGCGAAGCGTCAATGGATGTATCGGCAACCGATGTGGACAGCGTCGTCATGCGAGGAAATAGCCGGAGATCTGGTATCCCATCAGGAGAAGACCGACGCCCATCAAGACGCTGTTCGTAACGAACGCCTGACGGTGGAAGCCCAGGTGCAGGCGCCAGTAGGTCAGGAGCGCGAGCACGACCGAGAGCGCAACGACCTGACCCAGCTCGACGCCGACATTGAAGCTCACGATGTTGGCAACCAGGCCGTTCGGCGAGAGCTCGAACTCCTGCAGCTTCGTCGCCAGCCCGAACCCATGGAACAGGCCGAAGACGAGCACCGCAACGCGCGGGTTCGGCTGGACGCCGAAGAAGTGCTTGAAGGCGTCCATGTTGTCGAGCGCCTTGTACACGACCGAGAACCCGATGATGGCGTCGATGATGTAGGGGTTGGCGCGGATGCCCCCGAGCACGCCGCCGAGCAGCGTCAGGCTGTGTCCGAGCGTAAACAGGCTGACGTACAGGACCACGTCTCTGGTGCGGTACAGAAAGAAGATGACGCCGACCAGAAAGGCCAGGTGATCGTAACCGGTCACCATGTGCTTCGCGCCGAGGTACATCAGCGGGCCGATCGCCACCCCTTTCACGTTCTGCAGGAAGAGCGCATCCCGCCCCACGACACCGTGCGCCTCGATCGCCGTCGAAAACAGCGCCACCAGCAGCAGCGCAGTGCCCGCCGGGACCATCGCCGACGCGACCCGGCGAGCGAGGCTCGCTGCCGACGGCCGAAGGCCCCGCTCGCCAGGTCCGCCGTTACCGCATGTAGGTGGCATGGCACCCGTTACACGAGTTGTAGATCGCCTCGCAGGAGTCGAACACGGCCGTCGGATCCTTCGCGCGAGCGGCATTCAACGTCACGAGGCTCGTGTCGATGAGCTCTCTCGCGTACTTCGCCCAGTTCTCCTGATCCACGGCGCGACTGCCCATGAGCATCAGGTTGCCGGCCTCGACGAGCGCTGCCGCGCTGTCGGCCACTTCCTCCCATTCGGCGTCGGTCTCGGGTCGACGCTCGTCGATCTTTTCTGCGGTGATCGTCGTGCCCACGGACGCGAACACCGTGGTGGCCGCCGGTGCCACGAGCAGCGTCATGATCTGCTTGACGGTGGCCACAGGTGTCAACGTCGGGGCCGCTGGTGCAGACGAGACCTGTCCTTGGCGCGCGGCACGGGCGCCCGCGATTACGAACCCGATCCCGCTCACGAAGAGCAGGACGCTCACGAGGAAGAAGGCATGGACAAGTCGCATGGGTCGCTGGCGCTCAGCTCGGCAGCCGTGAGCCTAATAGCAGTATAGACCGAGGTTGGCCCGGCGCGGGCGCGGAGCAGCCACGCCGGAGCCCTACCAAAGGCGGGTTCGGGGAAGATCCGACGGAGTCGACCGGTAATCAGCGGCGCGCGCCGGCGACCGGGGCAGGAGCAGGGGCAGGGCCCCCGGAGGAAGAAAAAAGCGGAGCGGAGCACGGCCCCCCCCCGGCGAGCGACTGAGTCGGGGTTCGGGGCACATCCCCGATCAGATAAACGAGAGCAGCGCCGGCGGAAGAACGCTCAGCACCTCAAGGCAGGCGGCATCGTCGCGCAACAGATCGAAGTCTCGAAAGTCGAAGCCTGGCGCCACCGTACAGCCCGCCAGCGTGAAGAGGCCCGTTGGCCGCGCGGCCTGCCACCAGCCCGCCGGCACGACGTGCACCGGTGATCCGCTCCCAATCGGACCGAGCGTCAAGCTCGAGGTGGACGTCAGCTCGGGATCCAGCAGCAGCAGCTCGAGGGGATCGCCTTCGTAGAAGTGCCATGCCTCGTCCGAGCGCACGCGGTGCCGCGGCTGCACTCGCCCGCTGCCAGCAGATAGAAGATCGTCGTGAGCGACGGTCGGGCGGGGCGACCATCGAGCGGCTGGACGTGAGAGCACGACCGATACACCTGCCGGTAGTGTCCGCCTTCTGGGTGAAGCTCGAGTCGCAGCAGATCGACGAGCTCCCGCATGCGTTCTTCCGCGCCTCCCACTCAATGGTTTGTACCTGATTCCGAACGGGCGTGCTCGTGAAGAACGGCGATTGGCGTGCAGATTTTGTGTCGGAATGAGACACCGTGCCACCCACGCGCGGCCCAGGGCTCCCGCGGGCGAAGTTCATCGGGGCCGCGCCCTGGGCAGGGACCACGTTCGCCTGGCAGGAAGACGCCGGGCCGAGGGTGGCCCGACGGCCATCCCACTCACACGCCGATGTCCTCGTTCCACAGTTCGGGGTGACATGCGATGAACGCCCGCATCAGCGCGATGCAGGTCTCATCGTCACGCACGTCGAGCACGACCCCTCTCGATCGCAACAGAGCCTCCTCACCCATGAACGTCGTGTGCTCGCCAATCACGATGTGGGGAACACCGTAAAGGAGCACTGCCCCGCTGCACATCGCACAGGGGGAAAGCGTGGTGTAGAGAACCGACTCGCGGTAGACACGGGCGGGCAGTCGCCCAGCTTGCTCGAGCGCGTCCATCTCGGCGTGGAGAATCGCACTGCTGCGCTGCACTCGACGGTTGTGCCCGCGGCCGAGAATCCGGCCCCCGTGCACCAGCACGGCACCGATCGGAATTCCGCCCTCGCTCGAACCAAGGCGCGCCTCTTCGATCGCTGCGTCCAGGAAGGGATCCCTGGTCATCACTGTGAGCGGGAAGCGTACTGCACTTCAACGCCGCTGCCGCCCAGGGCGACGTGGGAGTGCGACCTTCGGAGTGGACCTAATGTCCGCGGTGAGCAGAACCGATCACATCTAGGGGGCACTCGCACGAAGCATCAAGAACTCAACAATGGCCAGACAGAGAATCGCATGTGTCGCCTTCTGATTGCGACAAAGTGCGACAGCAGGTGCCTGCGTGCGCGCATCCGTCACCCCGACGTGTTATCTTCGGTCGAGATTGGTCTCGAGGGAGGATCCAACACGTGAGCGCTTCGGCGGCCTTCGTTGACTTCTACGAGACGCTCCAACTCAGCCCGAACGCGAGCGCCGAGACGATCGAGCGCGTCTACCGCATGCTGGCGAAGCGGTACCATCCCGACAATCAGGACACGGGCAATGCGCGGCGGTTCGCCGAGGTCCACCGTGCGTTCGAGATCCTGTCCGATCCCAAGGCCCGCGCGGCCTACGACGTCGCCTATGACGAGAAGCGGGCACTCACCTGGAGGGTATTTCGCCAGGAGGGGGCCGACGAGGCGCGCGCGAACGATCGTCGTTTGTTCCAGAGCATCCTCTCGGTGCTGTACGTCGCGAGACGTCGCGATCCCGAAAACGGTGGGCTCGGCCCCGTATCGCTCGAGAAAATGCTCGGCTGCCCGCAGGAGCATCTCGAGTTCCCTCTCTGGTATCTGAAGCAGCGCAGGTGGATCGAGCGGCTCGAGAACGGGTTGCACGCCATCACCGCTGACGGCGTGGACAAGCTCGGGGACGATCTGTCGCTTCCCGCGAACCGCTTGCTCACCGCCACCTCGGAGGTCAACGGGAACGGTGATCGCGAGCTGGACGCCGCCGATCGAATTGCAGCCACTCCAGCCGCGTAGAACGATCAGACCTCCGACCAGGTTTCGGAAGCTGGACGCGACGCCTCAGGGCTTCGCTTCCTCAGGTGCCGACTCGAGACGCAGGAGCGAGCCACTGGAGTCCTCCCCCCGTATCTGGCCCTCGGTCAGCACGTAGAGGACGCCATCGGGACCTTGACGAATGTCCCGAAAGCGCAAGCCGAGTTGGCCCAGAAGCGACTCCGGGTGTCCGACCACCAGTCCTTTGGTATTCACGGTGAGCCGCTGAATCTGTTTGCTGCCAAGCCCGCTCACGAGCAGACTGTTGCGCCAACCGACAAACGCCGTGCCCGTGTAGAAAATGATGTTGGTCGGATTGACCGACGGATTCCAGACATAGGCCGGCATCTCCATGCCGGGCCGCCACCAGGGCTGCTCGGACACTTGCGTGCCGCTGTAGTTGCGCCCCATCGATACGAGCGGCCACCCGTAGTTCTGTCCGGCCACGAGGACGTTCAGCTCGTCGCCGCCCATCGGACCGAACTCGCACTCCCAGAGCGCGCCGCTGCGTGGGTCGAACGCCAAGCCGTAAGGATTGCGATGGCCGTACGTGAAGATCTCGGGGAGAGCATTCGCGCGTCCGACAAACGGATTGCTCTTCGGCACGCTGCCGTCGTCGTTCAGACGAAGCACCTTGCCCGTGTGGCTCCGGAGACTCTGTGCCCTCAGGCGCACCTGCGGATCGTCGGTGCTGACCCGAACATCGCGATCGCCGACGGTGAGGTACAGCAGGCCATCGGGCCCAAACAGGATGCGTCCCCCGTACGTGCCGCCGCTGCCAGTGGGCCCCTGCTCCGCCTCCCACGCCTCGGCCACGAAGATGTCCCGGAGATCGACCAGGCGATTGCCCTCGAGCTTACCTCGGGCCAACGCGAGCGTGACCCCCTTGTCTCCGTTCTTCGAGTAGGAGAGATAGACCCACTGGTTCGTGGCGAACGCTGGATGAATCGCGACATCGTTCAGCCCCCCGAGCCACGTCGGATTGACCGCGGGCGTACCGACGATGGGCGTCGAGTCCAGAATGCCATCGCGAACGATGCGGAGATTGCCTGAGCGTTCGGTGAGCAGGATGGTCTTCCGATCCGGGAGCAGCGCCATGCCCCACGGGTGAGACAACCCCCGAGCCAGCGGCACGACCCGAATGCGGCGCTGACTGCCCGTCACGAGCGTGATGGGAGACTCCGGAGGAGCATTCGAGGGCGCGGTGGAAGAGGTCGGGTTCAGCGCCTCTTGCTGGGCGGCCGGCCACGCCGCAATGGCCGTCACCATCAAGAGTCCTGCAATCGCCCGAACGGCTCCACGCCAGCGCTGCATCGTCTCCTCCACGTGATCCGCGACGCCTCTTCTCGAACCGAGGCTTACCTCGCCGACTGCGCGCTCTCCCGCTCCGCGGTCCTCGCACCAGCCAAAATGCCCGCCATGCCGGTGTTGCCCTCGTGGCAGGCGTACTCGTACAGGGGCTGAGGCGTCTTGCGCATGGTGATTTGAGCGGTCCACGGCCTGGTCCACGTGGTGGGATCGGTGACCGTGAACGCGTAGCGCAGCGTCTTCGGTCCGGTCCGCGTGAAACGCTCGATGAGGTGCATGTTCGACGTCGACAGGCGCAGGCTGGTCTCGTGATAGAAGTTGGTCGTCTCAACGACCAGCGTCTGCCCCTCCCAGCGACCGCGCGAATCTCCTCGCCACTGCCGCATCCGCGAGGGCAGATGCGGGCGGCCATCGAGCGGCACGATTCGCGCGTCGTGCACCATCTCGGTCAGGATGACCACGTAACCAGGAACCTGAAACAGCTGGACGTTGTTATTGTACGCGCCGGGCGTCATCGGTGGTCCCGCATTGAATCCGAGAAGGCACCGCTCGCCCACGTTCCGGTCGGTCCAGGAATCGGCGGGCCCCTTGCCGAGATGGTCGTTGCGATCCGACTCGGCGCGCGCCGCGGCCTTCTTTTGCGCATCGGGCGTCATCGGCGGCAAGCGTCCGTCTGGCGGATCGATGATGAGCGACGTCCGCCGGGACTCGTCGACGCTGGTCCCACGGTCGTACCAGAATTCGTTGTACGGTACGACGCCGCCCGGCGGATACTGCGCGCCGCCCTTGGACGGATCGATGAGATCGCGATTCAGCCGCCGGTTCTCTTCGCGCTCGAACTGTGCGGCTTCCGCCTCGGTGAACGTGCTCTTGTCCTTCAGCGCAGCGGGACGCTCGAGTGGCGTGATGGTGCTGAACTCCCAAACCCCTTGCAGATCGGGCTGGCCGTCGGCGGTCCGAGGCGCCGTCCACACGCCCCGCGGCGCAAGGGGTGCCTGCGCCGAAAGCGCGACGTGCTCGAGCGTGGCGGCGCCTGCGGTCAGGACCACGACTGCGAGACCCATGATGGTGCGCGCCGACATCGAACCCTCCAAGGGACGTGGAGCGCGTCCATTCTAATCTCAGCGGCTCGGCAATCAGCGCCAGCTGCGAGCGCTCGGCGTTCGCCTTGAGCGGTCAGCTTTGAGCGATCGCCTCTCAACTGTCGGCTCTCAACCGCCAGCGCTCAAGCGCACGGAGGCGCGATAAATCAGGGAAAGTGCACGGTCGAATGCCGCCGCGGGACCTCGTGACGACGAGCGCCGCCGGCGCCGAGACTCGGGGCGTCTCGTCCCAACCGGCCTAGTCGCGCCCCGATCATCTCGTAGCGGTCGTCACGAGCGGCTCTTGCGAAACCCTCGGCGAGGCTGCGGTCCGACGCGGCACCGTCCACGCCGAAACCGACCGCTCAGACCGCCCGGCGTCGACCGCCTCCTGGACATGCACGTGACCGTAGTGTCCAGGCACCTTCCAGAGCACGAGGTAGCCCAGGCGACGAAACAGGGCTGCCAGCTCATCAGGCTTGGAGCTGATGAAGTCGACGGCGCGGCCAACGTAGTGCGCCGATCGGCGGGCGTGCGTGTGGTCGTTGGCCGACACGACACGCACCTCGTGGCCGGTGCGGGTCGCCCAGAGATCGGCAACGTCGAAGATCCGCAACGCCCGACGACTGGTCAGGCGCACGCGCTCGCGCAGTCCGCGGACTACTGCGGAGCGGTAAGAGGGGGGAGCGTATACCCCTGCGATGCCAGGAGCTGACGCACGCCTTCGAGCGCTTTCCCTTGCTGTGCCACGGCTTCGGCGAGGCGGCCGTTGGCCGTCATGAGCGCCTCGGTCGTACGCCGGTGCTCCGCCACGAGAAACGTGACCACCCCAGCCGCAAGCAACCACGGTAGCACCGTGTTCTTGAACTCCATCCAGATTGGCATCAGCCTCCTCCTGCCTCGACGACAGGGCTTCGCAGCGATGAATGCTGAAACGGAACCCTTGAGATCGAAAGCAGACACACGCTGACCATCGCGCGAGCACGCACGAGCTTGCCGGCTCGTCTGCTGGGGGGGGCGAGCGAGTATAACAAGTTTCGCGAGGGGTCCGTCACGGTCGCGCCACGCGCTCTCGTCGAGGTTCGCGGGCTATGCCGTGGGCACAGTTGTCAGTTCTCGCTCGTGAGCTCTGAGCATGAGTGAACCGGAACGCAGTCGCCCGTCGAAAGCGACCACGCAGGGCTCGCCCCGACGCGAGTGAGCACGCGTGGGAGAAGCCCGGTCGACCCGGAGACCTACACTGCGCTCACCAGCGGCTTGCCGGCGTTAGCTCTCTGGTCGCTTCTGTTGGACGTCTTCAAAGCGGTGGGGGCACGTTCGATTGGGTCGCGAGATCTGAGGTCGAATCGGAAGCTCGCGTTCGTCGCCAGCGGGTTGGGCATCCACCTGGCAAATCTCTTCCACCGGCCAGAAGCCGCCAGGTAAGTGCCGGAGCCCCGCCGGACGCGTGCTACCGCGAAGCGAGAAGGCTGTCAGGTTGGGGACGGCGGTACTAGCCCGCCGTCCCTTCGAGCCTAACGGGAACCGGCTTCCTTGTCCCGCAGCCGCGCCCCTTTGAGGATGCCCTCCATCCCGTAGTTGGCCTCGTGGCACGCATACTCGAAGATGTTCTCGTCGGTCCTGACGAGCGGCACGACGGCGGTCCAGGGCCGCGTGAAGGAGCGTGGATCCGTCACCGTGAATTCGTACTTGATCGTATTGGCGTCGACACGCGTGAACCGCTCGATCAGGTGGGTATCGGCACTCGAGCCTTGCAGACTGGTCTCACGGAGGAAGTTCTTCGTTTCGACGACGAGCGTGTCTCCTTCCCAGCGACCACGCGAATCACCCGACCAGCGACGCATCGTCCCATGGGGCCGGCCATCGAGCGGAATGATCCGCGCCGTGTGCACCATTTCGGTGAAGATGACCAGATCCTTGGCCGTCTGCACGATCTGGAGGTTGTTGTTGTAGGCGCCCGGGATCATCGGCGGGCCTGCGTTGAATCCCATGAGACAACGATCGGCGAGCGTCCGGTCCGTGTACGAATCGGCAAATCCGTCGTACATCTTCTTCCGCTCCTCAGCGGCCTTGCGTCTGGCCGCCTCGGTCATCGGAAGCCGGCCATCCTGTGGATCGATGACGAGGGAGGTGCGCTTGTCCTTGGTCAGCTGGTTGCCACGCTCGTACCAGAATTCGTTGTAGGAGAGCACGCCGCCCTCGGCTCGCGACGGGTAGCCAGCGCTCGGCGCTCCTTTCTCCGGATCGAACAGGTCGCGGTTAAGCCGCCTGTTCTCCGATGCCTCGAAAGCGGCGGCCTCCTCAGCGCTGAGGGTCTCCTTGCCCTTGAGCGTCGTCGGGCGCTCGAGGGGGGTGATCGTGCTGAAGTTGAACGTCCCCTCGAAGCTCGGCTTCCCGTCGGGCATCCGCGGACTAGGGGATGTCTTCCCTTGGGCCGAGCCCGCCCAGGGCAACAAGCCTACGATGACGGCACCGAGCATCCCCGTCACGAACCAGCGATTTCGCATTACCGTTACCTCCCGGGCGCCAACGCGGCACCCGCGACGTCCTTCGTTGCCGTACTTCATCGCTTGCGCTGACGAATCTGGTCCAGGAAGAACTGCTTCACCGTTTCGTTCGTCAACCCAAGGAGCGTGGCCTCCTCGAGCGCCTTATTCACGTCCCACCCATCGACCAGCGTACGCTTCATGAGCCACATCCCGGCGGCTCTGCTTCCGCCCGCTCAATGGATGAACGCGGGCGAGACGTCAGGCGCCGCGATCGCTCTGAGGAACGCATCGACAGCCGCCGGATCGGGACTCGTCGCGCTGAACGGGATATGCAGGTAGGCAATGCCTGCCGCCTGCGCCGCAGCCCGATGCGCCTCGATCTCGGCGCCCGGCTCGCTCGCAAGGCGGAGATTGATGATCGATCGGTAGCCCATCTTCTTGATCGCCGGCACCACGTCCGGCGTGATCGCGCCCGCGCAAGCCACGGTGGATTCCACGCGCGCCAGGTTTCGAATGCCTGGCACGGATTCCCTCACGACCTGAGCCGCTGCGGCGTGGACTCCCAGCCAGCTCAGCGCGAACGTCGTTGCGATTCGAGTATGGCGCGACATGCCGGACCCTCCCTCACGAACCAACCGGCGCATCGTTGAGGACCACACCTCGCCGCTGCCTCGGTTGCGACGAGGCCCTCCGACCAGCTGCCACGACGGATGCCGCGGGTGGTCACGCCGGCGGCATCTCACTATACTGCCTCGAGCCACCGAGCTGGACGGAGACGTTCGACCCCGTGGTTCAGTCCGTCATGCGGGAGCGGGGTACGAGAGTCTTGTTCTCGTTTCCGCATCACGGCGCCGCGCACGTGCGCGGCCGCGAAGAAGCGGAGCGGGATGTCGCTCCCGCCCTTCGACTGGCGCCCCGAGCGGGGTCGAGGCGCACGAGCGACTGAGCCGGGGTCTGGCAGTTCGGCTCGGTGCATGGCCACTCGCATGTCCGTCAGTTGGTCGGCAGCGCAGTACATCAAATTCGAACGCGAGCGCACACGCCCGGCCAGCGATCTCGTGGCGTCGATTCCGACGGTCGCGGCGCAACGGGTCGTCGACGTGGGCTGCGGTCCCGGCAACTCGACCAAGGTTCTGGCGGAGCGGTACCCCGGGGCCGAGGTCACCGCAATCGACAGCTCGCCGGCCATGTGCGCCGAGGCACGCCAACGCCTGGCTCAGGCGCGAATCCAGGCGCGTGTCGTCGAGCGGGACCTCGAGGATTGGGACGAGGGGAGCTGGGACGTCATCTTGAGCAACGCCGTCCTGCAGTGGGTGCCGAACCACGCCCAGCTCCTGCCTCGTCTCATCGGCCGGCTGACTCCGGGTGGAAGCTTGGCCGTCCAGATGCCCGACAACCTCGATGAGCCGGCCCAGCGGCTGATGCTCGACGTCGCACGACGGCCACCGTGGGCTGCCCGCCTCGCGCATGCGGCCGGCGCGCGGACCGAGATTCAGCACCCCGAGTGGTACTTCGATCTCTTGCACCCGTTGGTCGATCGTGTGGACGTGTGGCGCACGACGTATTACCACACGTTGCCCGGGCACGACGCGCTTGTCGAGTGGTTCAAAGGAAGCGGGCTGCGGCCGTTCCTGCAGCCGATCACCCCGTCGGAGCAGGCGTCGTTCCTCGCCGAGTACAGAGCCGCGCTCGAGGTCGCGTATCCAATGCGCACCAGCGGCCGCGTGCTCCTCGCCTTTCCGCGCCTCTTCTTCGTCGCGAGCCTCAACGTGGCGCAGTGACTTCAGCGCCGCGACCTGACCTCGGAAGGGCGCGGGCTTCGGCCTTGCGGGCTGAACGTCGAAAGTGGCGCACGGCGTCACGCGCTGCGGGGTCTGTCGCGCCGCACGGTCTTGACCGGCGGCGGATTGCTGTCACAATCATCCCGCCGAGATGCGAGCACCGAACGTCATGACCCTCGGTATGTGCTAAGCCTTGGGTCGGTCTCGATTCAAGAGGAGGAGTCGATGCAGCTGCGCAAGTACGGGCTCATGGGGGGACTGCTGATGGCGTCGTTCGGGGTGGGCGTGTACGTCGCCCGCGCTCCACACGCCGAGGCCCAAGGCAACAAGCGTGTGCTCGAGATCCGCACCTACACGACGGCTGAGGGCAAGCTCGACTCTCTAGTGAACCGCATGGGCACCGATGAGATGAAGTTCTTCACCAAGCACGGGATGACGAACGTGCTGTACTCGGTCGCTGCCGATCCGCCGCTCAGTCAGAACACCTTCGTCTACATCGTCGCCCATGAGAGTCGAGAGGCTGCCAAGAAATCATGGGCTGGCGTCCTCGGAGATCCAGAGTTCAAAGACCTCATCTCGAAGTCGGGCAAGACCACCGTCAAGGCGGAATCGATCTTTCTGAATCCGACCGACTACTCCCCGCTCAAGTAGGGACGTGCCGCCTCGGGCGGAGGCGGCACGCCGTGGCCTTGGGCTCGACGCGCAATCCGGCCGGCTCAGCGCGGTGTGGGCCCTGTGGTCCGCGCCTGCGGGAACAACCTGAGTCCCTGCGCGATTCGGACGTCGATGTCCGGGTTGTGAAACGTCCCGCACGGCAGCTTGCGCGTCATGCAGATCCGTCCCATCGTGGCGGTGGCTTCCTCGACCTCGGGCGCTCCTGGATTGCTCTCGGGGGTGCCGACGCCGAACGAGAGGCTGAGATCGTGCGGGCCGATCAGCGCGCCGCCGATACCTGGCACGCTTAGAATCTCGTTCATGTTCTTGATGGCCTCTCGCGACTCGATCATCACGATGGCCAGCAGCTCACCCTCGGGGTTGAGCGGCCACACATCGGACCGCACGAAGTAGTCGTGCAACGACAGCCCCCAGTAACGTGGGGCATCTCCGGGACAGCAGCCGCGATTTCCAACCGGCCGCGGATACTTCGCCCCGCGCTGCGGCGGATAGCGCAGCGACTGCACCAGCTTGAGCGCCTGCTCCCTGGTCTCGACCTCCGGCACGATGATGCCCATGACGCCAGCCGTCAGCAGCGGCTTGATCATGTGCTTGTACTCTTGGTCTCCCCAGTAGGGAATCCGAACGATCGGCGTCAGCCGCGGGCGTGAGCCCTCGACCTTGAGACTGGCCAAGAGCTTCTCGAGGTCGTCCAGCAGAAACAGGCTGTTGGTCAGCGTGAAGAAGTACCAGTGCTCGTTGTGGAAGGCGGAGCGACCCTGCTCGAACTGTTCGATGATCTGGTTGATTCGATGCGGCTTCTCAACCGGCTGCCCGGCCGCGAGCGTCGACGCGAGCACACCGAGCGCCGCGATCGCGCACACGACCCCGGCCAGCCTCGAGCTGATTCGCGGACGACGACCGCCGGCGCGTCGGCAGCTCACAGGTCAGTTCTGTGTCGAGGCACGCTTTCGACGCTCCTCGGCAATCCGCTGGTAATCCTCTTCGGTGATGTAAATGAGCTGCTGGTTCAAGTGCGCCATCTCATCCACCGTTCGATCACCCCAAGTCACCCACTGCCGGGGATCAGGGTTGTTCTTGTTGGCCGCCGTGTTGTCGTGGACCGTCGTCACGAGCAGCACGGTTCCCTTGGGAAAGACCGGAGCATGGTCGGGATCGTAGATGTAGTTGATGTGCCAGTTGTTGGTGAAGCGACTGACCTGATTGATGACTTCTCGCCGGCCATCAGGATAGATCGCCTCGAGCGTCTGCACTCTGCCCCGATAGTGCATATGAGGCTGGAAGTTGTGCAGCATCATCGGTGCCTTGAGCACCATCGAGCCCTGGTGCTGGGTGACGGTGTTTGGCGGAATCTCGAGGTCCACCGGACTACCGATCGACGAGTACTCCGCGTTGTACTTCGGCGTCTTCCCTTTCGGATAGAACCACCAGCCCATCTCGACGGTGTCTGAAACCTCTTCGCCCACGGCATGGTAGTGAATCCGGAAGTGGACCCTCGTCCCCGGCATCACGAGCTTGCCGACGTTGTCTGGATAGATCTCGCCGCCCTTGCCCTGGGCCCATTCGGTGAAGAATTCCTTGTCGCCGAGCGGGCCGGGGCCACGACGCCGTTCGGTCGCCAACTCGGCGCCAGGCTGACCAGCCCGCATCGCTCGCTCGGCCTCGATCGCCTCCGGCGTCCTGGGCCGAAGCAGATAGACGCTGGAGTGGTGCGCGATGCGTCGGCCAGACACCGACGGCTTCGTCTCGGACGCACGCACCCATCGCCCTTCGGTGAGCGGAATCTCGACGGCCGACTCGAAATGAACGTCCGGCGCTCGCCCCAGCATCGTGAACGGCTTGGCGCGAACCACCAGATCGGGCGGCCCCAGCACGTCCTCGAGGAAGAACCGCTCTCCGCTCGGCCACTGCTTCGGCGGCGGCATGTCCTTCACGTCGCCACGCGGAGCCCCCGCGTCGACCCATCGCACGATCGTGTCAATCTGCGCATCGCTCAGGGACTGATCGTTGATGAACCTCTGAATGCCGACCCCCTTGTCCAGATGCCAAGGCGGCATCTCACGATTGGCGACTCGCGCCTTGATCGATCGCACCCACGGGCGGACCTCGTCGTAGGTCACAAGCGACATCGGCCCGATGTTGCCCGGACGATGGCAAACCTCACATTTCTCCTGCAGGATCGGCGCGACGTCTTTCGCGAACGTCGTCGCGCGGCCACTCGCTGCCGCTGTCTGAGCCCATGCCGCCTGCGACGCGGTGAGCATGGACGCCCAGAAGACGAACGATGCGGTCGTGCAGAAGACGCCGGCAGCGCTCATGTTCTGCTCCTTCGATCCTGTGGTCTCGACATGCATGCGTTCCCTGCCGTGCCTCGGCCACTGGACCGGCAGCCAGCACCCGTCAGCCCGGCGACTCCGTCTGAGCCCGAAACGCCTACCAGCTGCACGGCCTGCGCCCCGACCCCTGCCTCGATCGTTCACGAGACCCTACTCCCCCCGGGCCACTCCACGCGGTCGGGTGGTGCGCCGCCGTTGCCCGGCCGCCGCAACGGGCACGACAGCCTCATGACCGGCCGCCTGACGGCCTAACGCGGCGGCGCACCGCCTGCCACGGTGACATTCACATAGCCGTTGGTCCAGCAGCATCGGTTCGCGCTGCGCGAATCGATGGCCGTCAGGTGCAGCATATACGTTCCAGGCTCACTGAAGGTGACGGTCGTGTGCGCCTTCCCCTGCGTGACGACCGGCATCACCTGTGCGAAGCGCACCGCGCCGGTGCCCCGATACACCTCCCACCCGAGCTCCAGCCCATTCGGGTCACGCCGGCCCGCCAAAGGACGCGTCGACTCGCGACTCGGGCGTTTCGGCGGCTGGCCGTCATCGCTGACCCACACGTCGAGGTCGAGTGGACGTGACACCGAGGCCGTCCGGCTCACGGTGACACCGAACGGACCCTGAACGGCTGCACCCGCCGGATCGAATCTCAAGGACGGTGGGGTATTGCCTGGCCACTCGGTGCCGCTCTCCAGCTGCGGAGAGATCACGTAGAGGGGACCGAGCGCCGTGGGGATCGAAAGCGTCTGCCCGTTGGCGGTCAGCGTCCATGTGACTTCCGCCGTTGGATCGCTCGGCAGGGGGATGGCGAAGACTCCGTAGTACAGCCCCGGGTAGAAGCGGGTCGGTTGTCCCTGGTCCGCCGGGCCAGGTGCGAGCTGGTTTTGGGGGCCGATGGGCACGTCGACGACTTCCTGGAGGTTGCGATTGTAGTACCCGAACAGCGCGTACCGCTTGCCCTCGTGCTCGTACCAGCCCTCATAGACAGGCGAGACCGGCAGGCCCTTCGCCGCCCGCACGTCGAACTTGACGGCCGGAATCTGCGCGGCGAGATCGGCGCCACGCATCGAGAATGCTCCCGCGATCGCGCTTACCAGACAGGCGAGCGCGAAGCGCCGCAGCGTCCGCGTGCAATCGGAGACGCCCATCAACGAGGTCCTTCGTCCGCTCCTCAAGTCACAGGCACGCAGGCAAGACCCGGCCGATCGCGCGAGTCAGCGTCCATCCTAGACCAGTTTCCGGTGGCGTGTGGACGCCATGGCGTCCGGCGTCAGCCGGACTCGGGCCACGGCCAAGAAAAAAGGCGGCGATCATTTCTGACCGCCGCCTGTCGTTGCCGTCGATGGCCCGGCGCTCGCGAAGGCCGCTACTCGGCCAAGTCCCCCGTCCGTGGCCAGAGCGCTTCCTCGGGCTCGACGAAGTACTCCATGTCGCGCTCCAACTCCAGCTCATCGTCGCTCGGCTGGGGCGGCGCCGGGGGCGGGGGCGGCTCGTCTGGCGGAATTTGCACGTGGCGGTAGTACTCGAAGCCCGTGCCCGCCGGGATGAGCCGGCCCATCGTCACGTTCTCCTTGAGGCCGCGCAGGTGATCGACCTTGCCGGAGATGGACGCCTCGGTTAGCACGCGAGTCGTCTCCTGGAAGGACGCTGCCGAGATGAACGAATCGGTCGACAGCGACGCCTTCGTGATGCCGAGCAGGAGTGGCCGGCCCTGGGCCGGACGTCCGCCGGCGGCGATGACGCGCTCGTTCTCCTCGAGGAACCTGAACTTGTCCATCTGCTCGTCGATCAGGAACTCGGTGTCGCCCACGTCCTCGATCTTCACCCACCGCATCATCTGCCGCGCGATGACCTCGATGTGTTTGTCGTTGATGTTGACGCCCTGGAGACGGTAGACCTCCTGGATCTCGTTCACCAGATACGCCTGGAGCGCCTTCTCGCCGAGCACGTTCAAGATGTCGTGCGGATTCGAAGGTCCGTCCATGAGCGGCTCGCCGGCCCGCACGCGCTCGCCCTCCTGGACGTTCACGTGCACGCCGCGTGGCAGCGCGTACTCGCGTGGCTCGGCGCCCGGCTCGTCGGGCACGATGATGATCTTCCGCTGTCCCTTGACGATCCCGCCGTGCTTGACGACGCCGTCGATCTCCGAGATGACGGCCGTCTCACGCGGCTTCCGCGCCTCGAAGAGCTCGACGACGCGCGGCAGACCACCGGTGATGTCCTTCGTCTTGGTCGTCTCGCGCGGGATCTTCGCCAGCACGTCGCCCGCCGAGACGTTCTCGCCGTCCTGCACCATCATGTGCGCGTGGACCGGCATGTGGTACTTGCGGTTGATCTTGCCGTCCTTGGCCGACTTGATCTCGATCGCCGGCTGCTTCTTCTCATCCGGCGAGTCGACGATGATGAGGCGCGAGAGGCCCGTGACCTCGTCGACCTCTTCGTGCACCGTGATCCCTTCGAGGATGTCCCTGAACCGGACCTGCCCGGCCTCTTCGGTGAGGATCGAGAAGGTGTACGGATCCCACTCGACGAGCACCTGTCCCTGCTCGACCGGCTGGCCTTCCTTCACCTTGAGGCGCGCGCCGTAGACGATCGGATACCGCTCGCGATCGCGTCCCTTGGCGTCCTGAACGACGAGCGAGCCGCTCCGGTTCATCACGACCAGGCTGCCGTCCTTAGCCTGGACGACCTGGAGCCCTTGGAAGCGGACGCTTCCGGCGTTGCGCGCCTCGAGCGTCGACTGCTCGGACACACGGGAGGCCGTGCCACCGATGTGGAACGTCCGCATCGTGAGCTGCGTGCCGGGCTCGCCGATGGACTGCGCCGCGATGACGCCCACCGCCTGACCGAGCTCGACCATCTTGCCCGTCGCGAGATCTCGGCCGTAGCACTGCGCGCAAACGCCTCGTCGTGAGGCGCAGGTCAGCACCGATCGAATCTTGACCTTCTCGATGCCGGCATCCTGGATCGCCGACGCCCGATCCTCCGTGATCTCGTCGTTGACGTCGACGATCGTGTCACCCGTGAACGGATCAGTGATCTTCTCGAGTGTCACACGGCCGATGATGCGGTCGCGCAACGGCTCGATGATCTCACCGCTCTCGACGATGGCGCGGGCCTCGATACCGTCCACCGTGCCGCAGTCGTACTCGTGGATGATGACGTCCTGCGCCACGTCGACCAACCGGCGGGTGAGGTAGCCCGAGTCGGCCGTCTTCAAGGCCGTGTCGGCCAACCCCTTGCGTGTGCCGTGGGTCGAGATGAAATATTCCATGACCGCCAGCCCTTCGCGGAAGTTGGCGGTAATGGGCGTCTCGATGATCTCGCCCGACGGCTTGGCCATGAGCCCGCGCATCCCGGCCAGCTGGCGGATCTGTTGTTTCGACCCGCGCGCGCCCGAGTCGGCCATGATGTAGACAGGGTTGAACTGACGGCCTTCCTTGTCGATGCTCTCCATCTCGGTGAACATCGCGTTGGCGATCTCTTCGGTCGCCTCCGACCAGATGGCGATGACCTTGTTGTAGCGCTCGCCGTTGGTGATGGCGCCTTCGAGATACTGCGACTCGACCTTGATCACCTCGTCGCGGGCCTTGCTGACGAGTTGCGCCTTCTCCTGCGGAATGATGAGATCGTCGATGCCGATCGACAGACCCGACCGGGTCGCGTAGGTAAAGCCGAGATGCTTCAGCGCGTCGAGCATCTCGACCGTCTTCTCCAACCCGAAGCGCAGGTAGCACGACTGGACGAGCTGCTGCAGCCCTTTCTTCTTGAGCAGGCCGTTCACGAACGGCATCTCGCGCGGAATGGTCTGGTTCAGGATGACGCGTCCGACGGTCGTGTTGATGATCTTGTTCGTGACGGTCTGGATCTCGGTCCGCAGCACGTCTTGATCGTCGCGGGCCGCCGTCAGATCCTGGAGCTCGCCGGTGAACCGCAGCCGAATCGGGGAGAGCGTCTCGAGCTCGCCCGCTTCGAGCGCGAGCATGACGTCCTCGGGGTTGCCGAACGCCCGGCCTTCGCCTTTGGCCCCGCTCTTGGCCTTCGTCAAGTAGTAGCAGCCGAGCACGATGTCCTGCGAGGGAATCGCAATCGGTGCACCGTGCGCGGGCGACAGGATGTTGTTCGACGACAACATCAGGACCGACGCCTCGATCTGGGCCTCGGGCGACAGCGGGATGTGGACCGCCATCTGATCGCCGTCGAAGTCCGCGTTGAACGCGGTGCAGACGAGTGGATGAATCCGAATCGCCTTGCCCTCAACGAGCACCGGCTCGAACGCCTGGATCCCGAGGCGGTGCAGCGTGGGCGCCCGGTTGAGCAGCACCGGATGCTCGCTGATCACTTCCTCGAGCACGTCCCAGACCTCGGGCCGCTGGAGCTCGACCATCTCTTTGGCCTGCTTGATGGTGGAGACCAGGCCGCGCGACTCGAGCTTGTTGTAGATGAACGGCTTGAAGAGCTCGAGCGCCATCTTCTTCGGCAGCCCGCACTGATGCAGCTTCAGCTCGGGTCCGACGACGATCACCGAGCGGCCCGAGTAGTCGACACGCTTGCCGAGCAGGTTCTGACGGAAACGCCCCTGCTTACCCTTGAGCGTGTCCGACAGCGACTTGAGCGGGCGGTTGTTGGCGCCGCGCAGCACGCGCCCCCGACGGCCGTTGTCGAAGAGCGCATCCACCGCCTCTTGCAGCATGCGCTTTTCGTTTCTGATGATGACGTCGGGCGCCTTGAGCTCGATGAGCTTCTTCAACCGGTTGTTGCGGTTGATGACGCGGCGGTAGAGATCGTTCAGGTCCGAGGTGGCGAACCGGCCGCCATCGAGCGGCACGAGCGGCCGGAGTTCCGGTGGAATGACCGGGATCACGTCCAGAATCATCCACTCGGGCCGATTGCTCGATTTGCGGAACGAGTCGACGACCTTCAGCCGCTTGGCGTACTTCAGCTTCTTCTGGGCCGACTGCTCCGTCTTCATCTTGTCGCGGAGCTCGATCGCCAGCCGCTCGACGTTGACACGCTTCAAGAGCTCCTTGATGGCCTCGGCGCCCATCTGCGCCTTGAATCGATGCTGGTGCTCCTCGCGCGCCTTCCGGTACCCCTCCTCGTTGAGCAGGGAGTTCTGCTTGAGGTCGGTCTCGCCGGGATCGACGACGACGTAGGCCTCGAAGTACAGGACGCGCTCCAGATCGCGCAGCGAGATATCGAGCAGGTGGCCGATGCGGCTCGGTAGCCCCTTGAAGAACCACACGTGGCTGACCGGCGTGGCGACCGTGATGTGCCCGAGTCGCTCACGCCGCACCTTGGCTTGCGTGACCTCGACGCCGCACTTGTCGCACACGACGCCGCGGTGCTTCATGCGCTTGTACTTGCCGCAGAGGCACTCCCAGTCGGTGATCGGCCCGAAGATCTTCGCGCAGAACAGGCCGTCTCGCTCCGGCTTGAACGTCCGGTAGTTGATCGTCTCCGGCTTGGTGACCTCACCGTGGGACCACGACAGGATCTTCTCGGGCGAGGCCAGGCTGATCCGAATCGCGTCGAAATCGCTCGTCAGCGCCGAGCGCTCATGGAAAGAAGGTCGCATGAAAGATGTCCTCCTGGATCTCGGGCCGCCCTACACTTCTTCCAGCGCAGGAAGCGCGGGTTGCGGCGCCGCTTCCACCGGTGCTTTCTTGGTTTTCATGAGCTCGACGTCCAGACAGAGCGACTGGAGCTCACGAATGAGGACGTTGAACGATTCGGGCAGACCCGCCGTGAACGACGCGTCGCCCTTGACGATGGCTTCGTAGATCTTCGCCCGGCCGGTCACATCGTCCGACTTGGCGGTGAGGAGCTCCTGAAGGATGTGCGCCGCGCCGTACGCCTCGAGCGCCCACACCTCCATTTCACCGAACCGCTGTCCGCCGAACTGCGCCTTGCCGCCGAGCGGCTGCTGCGTGATGAGCGAGTACGGCCCGATCGATCGGGCGTGGATCTTGTCGTCGACCAGGTGCGACAGCTTCAGCATGTAGATGTACCCGACCGTCACGTTCTGCTCGAACGCCTCGCCGGTCATCCCGTCGAAGAGCTTCGTCTTGCCGCCCCCAGGCAGGCCTGCGCGGTCGAGCCATCCCTTGATCTCGCTCTCGGTCGCGCCGTCGAAGACGGGCGTCGCGAAATACAGCCCGAGCGCGTGGGCGGCCCAGCCGAGGTGCGTCTCGAGAATCTGCCCGACGTTCATACGCGAGGGCACGCCGAGCGGGTTGAGCACGATCTCGACGGGTGTCCCGTCGGGCAGGTACGGCATGTCCTCCTCGGGGAGGATGCGCGCGATCACGCCCTTGTTGCCGTGCCGACCGGCCATCTTGTCGCCGACCGACAGCTTGCGCTTCATCGCGACGTACACCTTGACGAGCTTGATGACCCCGGGCGGCAGCTCGTCGCCGCGGCGAATCTTCTCCTTCTTCTCCTCGAAGAGGTTCTTGATGACCTCGACCTGGCGCTCGGTCCGATCCTCGAGATCCCGCAGGTCGTCCTCGAGGCGGCTGTCGTCGGTCGCGATCTTGAGCCGCACCATCGTCTCGTAGGGGATCTCCTGGAGGATCGCCTCGGTCAGCTCGGTCCCCTTCTTGAGCAGCCGCTCCCGCCCGTAGTCGTCGAAGAGGTCCGACCGCAGCTGCTGCCCCCGCAGCATCACGATCACGCGCTTCTTCACCTCGTCGTGAAGAATGCGGATCTCGTCCTGCAGGTTCTTCTCCATCATCTCGAGCTCTTCCTGCTCGATGGCTTTCGCCCGGTCATCCTTCTCGATGCCCTTGCGGGAGAAGATCTTCACGCCGACGATGATGCCCTCGATCCCGGGCGGACAGATGAGCGACGCATCGCGCACGTCGCCCGCCTTCTCGCCGAAGATCGCGCGGAGCAGCTTCTCTTCGGGCGTCAGCTGCGTCTCGCCCTTCGGCGTGACCTTCCCGACCAGGATGTCGCCCGGCTTCACCGCGGCGCCGATACGGATGATGCCGCTGTCGTCGAGATCGCGCAGAAACGTCTCCGACACGTTCGGGATGTCGCGCGTGATCTCCTCGGGGCCGAGCTTCGTGTCGCGGGCCTCGATCTCGAACTCCTCGATGTGGATGGACGTGTAGTAATCGTCTTTCACCATCCGCTCGGACACGAGAATCGCGTCCTCGAAGTTGTACCCGCGCCAGGGCATGAAGGCGACCAGGACGTTTCGACCGAGCGCCAGCTCGCCGAGCTCCGTGCACGGACCGTCGGCCAGCACCTGCCCCTTGTGCACCCTCTGGCCGACCCGGACGATCGGCTTCTGAGTGATGCAGGTGTTCTGGTTCGACCGCTTGAACTTCGTCATCGGGTAGATGTCAGCGCCCATCTCCTTGCCGTCCTCGGTCTCGCTCTCGACCCA
>Ga0194132_10003472_pt1 | contig 28024 bp, 31 predicted proteins | sample TA2KigOf80mmetaG_FD_148612 | JGI IMG/M metagenome (GOLD analysis project Ga0194132, IMG submission 148612) | Freshwater microbial communities from Lake Tanganyika, Tanzania - TA2015054 Kigoma Offshore 80m | ecosystem: Environmental > Aquatic > Freshwater > Lake | place: Tanzania: Lake... | reverse complement strand
CACGATAGGCAGCGCGAATGGGACGTGGATGCGGATGCAGGCCGGCATCGCGTATGCGATCACCGCGACGGCGGGGACCACGACGGTGCGCGCGATCGTCTTGCAGGTGCCGGGCGGTGCGACGTCGGCCGAGCGCGCGGTCAACATCGAGAACTGGATACGGGTCGACTGACCTGGCCCCGGCCCTTCGAGGCCATTCAGGGTACTCCTCCGCGATCGACGGATCCATCCGTCTCGTAATTGGTTTTGCTGGCCGTCGTGCCGCGCATTGCCAATGACGGGCAAGTGTAGGCACAGCAGCAGGTCTATTGCAATGTGGTTTCACAGCAATATGCTTGCGGTTTGGACATGGAGCGAAACAGCGCGGCGCAGCGCCGGTCAGCGGAAATCAGCGAGGTGGCTATTGGGCCGTGCCGCGCCATTCGCGCCATGCCGCATTCTTCCGAAGGCCGGCGCGCGCCCTACCCCACGAACCGCGGCGTTTTCCTGTTGCCCTGGTACATACGCAACGGCAGCATGATGAGCGCACCGGCGAACATGAACGATGCGGACAGCACGAAGGATGAGCCGTAGCCGTGCTGCTCGACCAGCCACCCGGCAATGATGGGCGCGGGCAGGACGATGACTTGCATGATGAGCGACGTGAGCCCGTTGGCCGAGGCCTGCACCGAAGTGCCGGCCACGTCGAGCACGGCGGCGGTCGTCACGTTGGTTAGCGTGTAGAAGAAGATGCCAATGACGAGCACGGTGAGGACGAGTTGCCAGCCGGGCGTGGCGCGGGCCAGGAGCAGGAAGAAGGCGCCGAGGACAGCATAGGACGGCACGAGGACGCGCTTGCGGCCCCAGCGGTCGGAGAGCACGCCAAGCACCGGCTGGGAAACCGTGCCCATGACGTGCAGCAATGCGATGTAGATGCCGAGCTCGAATGCGTCGTAACCAAGGCCATTTTCGATGTAGAGCGGGAGAAAGGTGAGAATGACCTGGCGCGACATGCCCATGAGGCCCTGCGCGAGCGACACGGCGACGAACACGGGGTTCCGCATGAGATCGCCCATGCCGGCCATGAGGCTCTTGCGCGAGGGGCGCGGGCCGACGTGTTGGAACTGCGCCGAGAGCGCCCGCCAAATGACGAATGCTACGATGGCGGCGGGGATGAGCTGCACGCGGAGCACGGCTTGGTAGTTGAACGATACCAGCAGCGCGCCGACCGCGAGCGGAGTGAGCGTGTCGCCGACGGTGGCGCCGACGCCATGCACCGCCAGCGCCGTGGCGCGACGGTCGGGAAAGCGATTGGACAACGCGCCCATCGCCGGCGGGTGCCATACGGCGGTGCCAATGCCGATGCACCCCGCGCCGAGCATCGCGACGACGAGCGCGGGCGCCAAACCCATGAGAAAGTAGCCGAGCCCCATGAAAAGGAGCGCCGAGGCAAGGATGATCGCCTGGCGCTTGGCGAACGTGTCGGCGAGGATGCCGACGGGAAGATTGAGCGTGCCGGCGGCGAGCTGGCGCGACGATTGTAGGTAGCCGACCTGGACGTTGCTGAGGCCGAGCCCCTGTTGGATGGACGGCAGCACGACGGCGAAGATCTGCTGATACCAATGGATGGCGGTGTGGCCGCCCGTCACGTAGCCGAGGAAGCCGAGGCGGTCGCGGCCAATGGCGCGGACGGGCGCGAGCACCGCTGTGAGGTTAACCACCGCCGCTCCTTGGACATGCGCGAATAACCGCCGGAAGGTGGCGCCCGCGGGCAGGGAAACCGGACCGCGCGCCCCGGCGGCGCCGATTATAGACCGGCCTTCGGCGTGCGTGGGCGTTGACGGTGGCGAGGCGATGTGTGTAACCTACACATGAACCGACACGGTGCCTGGTGCTTTCCCCGTTTCGATAACGCTTCGTGAGTGTCGATTTTGCCCCTCCCTGCTGATGTTCCCATCTATGTCGGCGTCGACCTTGGCGGCACGAAGATATTGGCAGTCGTCGGCACGGCCGATGGCGGCGTGCTGTCGCAAGAGCTCGACGAAACGCCGCAAGGTAGCGCCACGCAGGTCGTCGACGCGATGGTGCGGACGGCCAGGAACGCGCTCGACCGGATCGAACTCTCTCCCGACCGTGTCCGTGGGGTGGGCATCGCCTGCGCGGGGGCCATCAACGCCAAGCAGGGCTTCGTGCGGCATTGCCCGCAGGTGCGCGTTCTGGATGGCGCGCCACTAGTCCGCATGTTTCAGGACCGCTGGGACATTCCCTCGGTCATCGGCAACGACGCCAACATGGCCGGCCTGGGCGAGCACCGGTTCGGCGCCGGCCGGGGCTTGAGCCATCTGATCTACATAACGGTGAGTACCGGCATCGGTTCCGGCATCGTCATCGACGGCAAGGTTTACGAGGGCGCGAGCGGCTATGCCGGCGAATTCGGCCACATGACCGTTGACGCGCACGGCCCCTTGGGGACGAGCGCGAATCCCGGGGCGTGGGAGTCGCTCTGCAGCGGCTCGGCGCTCTCCCGCATCGCCCTCCGGCGGCTGGCCGCCGGCGCGAAGTCGTCGCTGCGGATGCTGTTGGAGGCCGAAGGCCCGGAGGCGGTCGACGCGGTCGCCATCTTCGCCGCGTATCGCAACAAGGACCCGCTCGCCGGGCTGATCATTCAGCGGGCCATCACGTACCTGGGCGCGGGGCTCACCAACGTCGTGAACATCTTGAACCCAGGGCGCATCATCATTGGCGGCGGGCTGTCGAACGAGTGGGATGCGTATATCGTCCCGGCCATCGCGATCATGCGAGGCCAGGCATTCGCGGGCATCGGGCCGGAAGTCGATGTGGTGCGGGCCGGCCTGGGCGCGAACAACGGCGCGCTGGGCGCCATCGCCTTTGCCGCGGATGGGATGACGCTGCCCGCTACGTAGCGTTCCCACTTGTGTTCCGGAACGGTACCTGTGTAATGTAAAGATAGTTTGCCCTTGGCATGGCGATGAATGCTTGCCTGTTTCGTTACTCACGAGAAGGAGAGATCGATGACAAGCGCCCCCACAACCAATGGACAATCGGCCGCCCGCGCCCCGCAACGCGGGCGGCCCCGCAGCGCCTCGGCCGACCGCGCCATTTTGGACGCCGCGTTGAAGCTGCTCGTCGACTTGGGCTACGCCCGGATGTCGGTGGAGGCGGTCGCCGCCGAGGCCAAGGTCGGCAAGACGACCATTTACCGGCGCTATCCCAGCAAGCCGGACATGGCAGCCGCCGCCGTGCTGGCGGCCATGCGCCCGGTGGAGGCGCTGAACACCGGCAGCCTTCGTGGCGACCTGCTGGCGTACGTGAAGCTGAACGAGGAAGTGTTCCTCAACGGCCCCGGCCTCCGCATCGCGGCGCTGATGATTACCGAGCAAAGCCATCACCCCGACCTGTTCAAGACCGTGCAGGAACGGCTCATCATTCCCCGGCGGGCTTCGCTGAAGGCCGCGGTGGAACGCGGGATACAGCGCGGCGAGGTCCGCCCCGACGTGGACATCGACGTGGTGATCGACATGATCGCCAACGCCATGTACGGCCTGTTCTTCAGCGGCCGCAAGCCATACGCGGGCTGGGCGGAATCGGTCGTCGATAGCGTGCTGCGCGGGATCAGGACGTAACGTCCGTCCGGCACTATCGACCTAACGGCGGGATTGTTATACTCGGCTGGGCCTGTACGCCGTAGGCGCACCAGGCTTGGAGGCATGCGTGCCAGCATACGGTGTAATTGGCGCCCAGTGGGGCGACGAGGGCAAGGGCAAGGTCGTCGACTACTTGGCGGAGCGGGCCGACATGGTGGTCCGTTTTTCTGGTGGTAACAACGCCGGCCACACGGTGATCAACGCGAAGGGCGAGTTCAAGCTCCACTTGGTGCCGTCCGGCGTCTTTTGGCCGCAGTCGATGTCGTTGATCGGCCCCGGCGTCGTGCTCGACCCCGGCTTGCTGCTCCATGAGATAGAGGAGTTGGAGGCGCAGGGCGTCGACACGTCGCGGCTGTTCATCAGCGACCGCGCGCACGTCGTCATGCCCTATCACGTTCAGCTGGACCAGCTGGAGGAGCGCGCGCGCGGCAGCGCGGCCATCGGCACCACGGGACGGGGCATCGGCCCCACCTATATGGACAAGGTCGCGCGCGTCGGCATCCGGGTCAGCGATCTGCTGGAGGAAGGCTACCTCGCCAAGCGGCTCGACGTGGTCGCCAAGCAGAAGAACGCGCTACTCACGAAGGTCTATGGCGCGGAGCCGATCGACACCGGCAAGCTCTACGCGCAGATGTTGGAGTATGGCATTCGCCTGCGGCGGTACGTCGTCTCGACGGAGACGATCATCGGCGAGGCGTTGGCGAAGGACGCGCGCGTGGTGCTGGAGGGTGCTCAGGGGGCGCTGCTGGACGTGGACCACGGCACCTACCCCTACGTGACCTCGTCGTCATCGACCATCGGCGGCGCGTGCACCGGGCTTGGCATCGCGCCCTGGCAGATCAAGAGCATTGTCGGCGTCTACAAGGCATATTCCACGCGCGTCGGCGCCGGGCCGATGACCACCGAACTGAACGACGAGGTCGCGCACACAATCCGCGAGCGGGCGTGGGAGTACGGCACGACGACGGGCCGGCCGCGCCGGGTCGGCTGGTTCGACGGCGTCGCGGCGCGCTACAGCGCCATGATCAATGGCTACACCTCCGCCGTGCTGACCCGCTTGGACGTGCTGGACGGCCTGCCGAGCATCAAGGTGTGCGTGGCCTACAAGCTGGATGGCAAGCGCGTCAACCAGTTCCCCAGCAACCCCGATGCGATGGAACGCTGCAAGCCGATTCTGGAAGAGATGCCGGGTTGGACGCGCCCGACGGCCGGGGCGACGAAGATCAAACAGTTGCCGGCGGAAGCCCTGAACTACGTCCGCAAGTTGGAATCGCTCATCGGAGCCCCTATCGATCTCATCTCGACCGGGCCTCGCCGCGAGGAGAGCATCGCGGTCCGTCCGATCATCCGCCCCCGTCGACCCGCGAAATCGGACTAAGCCGGCCCCTCGAAGGGAAGGTCCATGAAGATCGGGTTTTTCAACGACTGGCAGCCCGGCGTGGTCAAGGGCAACCACATCGTCGACATCACCAATGCCCTGAAGGGCGTCCACGCGCACCATCCGCAGGAGCTCATCAACGTCATCATCGAGTATTTCGACGAGTTCAAGGGCGACATCGAGAAACTGGCGGCGAAGACGAACGGCGTGCCGCTGGACAGCGTCACCATCCTTCCGCCGGTGCCGAGGCCCGAGAAGCTGATCTGCATGGCGGTGAACTACCTGGAGGGCGAGAACCCCGCGATGCCGGAGATCGACGCATTCCTCAAGGCGTCGGACACCGTGATCGGCGACGGCGACACGGTGCTGCTGGACCCGGAGTGCAAGGCCACGATCTTCCACCACGAGGCCGAGCTCGCCGTGGTGATCGCCAAGGAGGCCGACCACGTGAAGCAGCAGGCCGCGATGGACTACGTGTTCGGCTACACCGGCTTCATGGACGTTTCGGCGCGAGGCTTCAACCCGCGCGGCGCGCAGAGCTACTACCAGGCGAAGTCCTGGCGCACCTTCGGGCCAATGGGTCCGTTCATCGTGACGAAGGATGAAATCCCCGATCCGCACAACGTCAATGTGCGGCTGTCCAACAACTACTTCAAATTCCCCGGGTACAACACGCGCGACATGGCGCACAAGATCCCCGAGTGCATCGAGTTCGCCAGCCGGATAATGACACTGCAACCGGGCGACATCATCTCGACCGGCACGAACCACCAAAACCTCGGCGCGATGCAAGAGGGTGACCTGATCGTCATGGACATCGACCACATCGGCCCGCTGCACGTGAAGGTGCACGACCCCCTGGCCCGCGAGTGGCCGCGCGGGATCGACGAGGCGATGGCGCGCCGCATGCGGGGCGGCGGCACGCAGACGGCCAAGACCTTCGACAAGAGCGACGACAAGAAGTAAGGGCGGCGGGACCCATCGGCCCCGACCACGCTCTCACGGGGCCCCGCAAGTTCGCGGGGCCCCTTCCATTGCCCGCGCCCGCCGCATCGAGCGGGCCATTCCTCCTCTGCTATACTTTGCCCGTTCCGAACGCATCCCATCGCGGCGCATCATGACGACTGAAGCTCTCATCCGCGTGGCTGTTCACGGCGCCGCCGGCCGCGTGGGCCGCGAGGTCCTGGGCGCCGTCTCCAACGAGCGCGACATGCGCCTCGTCGCCGCCATCGACCGCGTGCCGCAGGGTGACCTTGGTCCGCTCGGCCACGGCGTGCCCTATTTCACCGACGCCGAGGAGGCCTTTCGCGCCACGAAGCCGCACGTCGTGGTGGACTTCACGAACGCGGCGGCGAGTATGGGGATGGTGCCGCACGCCTTCGCCAACGGCGTGCGCCCGGTCATCGGCTCGACCGGGTGGTCGCAGCAGCAGCTGGACCAGATAGCGGAGTGGGCGCGGGAGCGGCGGACGGCGGCATTCATTGCGCCGAACTTCACCATTGGGGCCGTGTTGCTCGGGCGGCTGTCGGCCATCGCCGCCAAATGGTTCGACTACTGCGAGATCGCCGAGGAGCACCACGAGAAGAAGATCGACGCGCCGTCGGGCACGGCTCTCGCCATCGCCGAGGCGGTACACCGCGAGCATCCGGAGCGCTTCGTCCGCAACACCCCCGAGCGGGAGCCGCTCGGCGGCACGCGCGGCGGGGATTATCATGGAATCAGCATGCACAGCGGACGCATGCCGGGGCGGATGGCCCGTCACCAGGTGACATTCGGTGGGCTGGGGCAGACCCTGGTGCTGACGCACGACACGATCGACCGCGAGTGCTACATGCCGGGCGTGCTGCTGGCGGTGCGAAGGGCGGGGGGGCTGGACGGCCTAGTCGTTGGGTTGGAGAAACTGTTGGACGTTTGACGCACGGGGGAGAGGGCCATGCTTGCGGTGTTGCAGCAAGCACCTGGCTATACCTCGCCAACCGGAGAACCGATCGGGTTTTCCGACGTCAACATTGTCGCCTTTTGCGCGCTCATCACCATTGGGTCGTTCGTGATTGCGGGCGTGCAGGAGTGGCTGAAGGTCAAGCAGCGGAAGCATGTCGAGCAGGTCGCCGTGGGACGAGTGCAGGCCATATTGCACGGCGAGGAAGAGCCGGAGGGTAGCGTCTCGGACATTCCAAGGGTATTCCAACGGGTGAGCAGGTGGAGCATATGGCGGATCCGCGAGTAGTGATCGTCGGCGCCACGGGAGCGGTGGGCAAGGTGTTGTTGCAGGTGCTGGAGGAGCGCGACTTCCCGATGCAGTCGCTTCGGCTCTGCGCGTCGCCACGCTCGCAAGGCAAGAAAGTGCTGTTCCGCGGCAAGGAGATCGTCATCGAAGAGGCGAACGCCAAGCTCTTCAGCGAGTGCGACATCGCCTTCGTCGCGGCTGGCGGCTCCACCAGCCGCGCGCTCGATCCCATTGCCGCCGCCAATGGCTGCACCGTCGTCGACAAGTCGTCGGCATGGCGCATGGACCCGACCGTGCCGCTCGTGGTGCCGGAGATCAACGGCGCGGATGTAGAGTGGCACCGTGGCATCGTGTCGGTGCCCAACTGCTCGACGACGCAGATGGTGATGGCGCTGTGGCCGCTGCACCGCGTCAACCCGATCAAGCGCGTGGTCGTCGACACCTACCAAGCGGTGTCGGGAACGGGCGCCGCCGCCGTCGATGAGCTTGAGGAGCAGACGCGGCAGATCGTCGAGGGGAGGCCGTTGACCCGCGAGGTGTACCCGCACCAAATCGCCTTCAATGCCCTTCCGCAGGTCGAGACGTTCACGGAGAACGGCTACACGACCGAGGAAATGAAGATCTTTCGGGAGACGCGGAAGATATTCCACGACGAGAGCATCAAGGTGTCGGCGACGGCGGTGCGCGTGCCGGTGACCGTGTCGCACAGCGAGGCGCTGCACGTCGAGTTCGAGCGACCCATGCCGGTGGACGAGGCGCGCCGGCTGCTGTCGGCTTTCCCCGGCGTCACGGTGGTCGACGATCCGGCGAGCTCCGCCTACCCGCTGGCGTTGGACGCCGCCGGGAAGGACGACGTGTTCGTTGGCCGCATTCGCCAAGACATCAGCGCCCCGAACAGCCTCGCGATGTGGGTCGTGTCGGACAACCTCCGCAAGGGCGCCGCGACGAATGGCGTGCAGATCGCCGAGGAACTGCTGAAGCGGAAGGCGCTGCTGCGGCACCGGGCAACAGCGGCGGGCTAGCACTCCGGCGAGCCTGCCCCGACCGCGCGAGCTCATCCCGTGCGTGGCGGGCGCCTACCCTCGCGCGCGTCGACGCCGCGCTCGTTCCCGTGGACGCCCGGGTAAACCGGGAAGCGCCGGCGTGCCGGCTATCTTGCACGGCGATACATGCGGGACTACAGTACGCGGTTAACGGCTTAGAGCGCAAAGGAGGCTCGCATGCGCACGCCCGGCAGGCTCATCACCGCGATGGTCACGCCCTTCACCGACGATGGCGAGCTCGACTACGCGCAGGCCAAGCGTCTCGCGAACGCGCTGGTGGATTCCGGCAGCGAGGGCTTGGTCGTCACGGGCACGACAGGCGAAAACCCCTCCTTGATGCACGACGAGAACGTCCGGCTCTGGAGCGCCGTGAAGGAGGCCGTTGGCGACCGCGCCACCGTGATCGCCGGTTCCGGCACGAACGGCACCCGCGAGACGATCGAGCTGTCGAAGCAGGCCGAGCGCGCGGGCGCCGATGCGCTGCTGCTCGTCGTCCCGTATTACAACAAGCCGACGCAGGAAGGCATTTATCGCCACATGAAGGCGGTGGCCGAGAGCGTTGCCCTGCCCGTGATTCCCTATAACGTGCCGAGCCGCACCATCGTCAACATGTCGGTCGAAACGACGCTGCGGGTCGCCGAGATTCCGAATGTGATCGGCGTGAAGGAAGCGTCGGGCGACTTCGAGCAGATCGGCAGCATCATCGCGCAGGTGCCCAAGGGGTTCCTCGTGTGGAGCGGCAACGATAGCGACACGTTCGGCGTGATGAGCATGGGGGGATATGGCATCATCAGCGTGGCGTCGCACCTCATCGGCAAGCAGATCAAGCGCATGATCGACTACTTGGTCGCCGGCGAAATGGAGAAGGCGGCGGCCGAGCATCTGCGGCAGCTGCCGCTGGCGAAGGGCTTGTTCGTGATCGCCAACCCCATCCCGGTGAAGTATTGCCTCAACAAGGCAGGTTTCCGCGTAGGGCCGACGCGCCTGCCGCTGTGCGAGCCCGACGCCAAAACCGCCGCGTTTCTGGACAACCTGCTCGCCCGTTACACGGTCGACCTGCCGACCACGGTCGCGGCCGGGTAGCGGCTTTTCGACCACGATTCACGCGAGAGCTTCCACATCACGGGAGCCCTCGCTGCTGTCCGGGCCGGTGGAGTCGACGCTGGCGCTGGCGCCCGCGCCGGCTGCCCCGGCCAGCCGCTGGTCGCAGTTGTGTCGCGCCAGGAGCCTTGAGCGAGGTTGGGCGGGTCGATGTTCTTGGAAACGCGCGACGAGCATTTCATCACCATCGTCGGTTGGAACATACGCGCCGGCGGTGGCGTGCGGGCGCCCTGGATCGCGGAGCGGATCGCCTCCTGGCGCGCCGACGTGGTCGCGCTCTCGGAGTTCCGCGGCACGCCGGCCAGCGTCTGGCTGCGCGAGCGATTGGCGAGCGACGGCTTGGCGCATCAGGCGGACACGGTGGATCCGATGGACCCTGCCCGCAACCGTATGTTCATCGCGTCTCGGTGGCCCATCGAGACCTTGGCCCTCGCAAAAAAGCCGCGCCCCGACGGCAAGTGGCTGCCGGTGCGCGTGGCGGCGCCGAGGCCGTTCGTGGTGAGCGCGCTGCACGCTCCGCTGTTCGTGTCCGGCAAGAAGCACCGCTGGCGTTACACGGTGCTCGATCTCGCGAAGCGCTGGCGGCATGGCCCGGCGCTGTTCATCGGCGACACGAACACGGGTAAAATGGACATCGACGAGGAGTCGCGGGTGTTCAGCGGCGACGACGACGCTTGGTTCGACGCGATGGCGAGGGCGGGCTGGCGGGATGCGTTTCGCACGCTGAACCCGGACACGCGGTGGTACACCTGGTATTCGCCGAACAAGGGGAACGGCTTCCGGCTGGACGAGGCGTTCGTGAACGACGCGCTCTGGGACAGGCTGGCGGCCGCGCGCTATGAGTGGGCGATGGTGGAAGGCTCCACGCGGCGCGATGCGGTGAGCGACCACGCCGCGGTGATCGTCGAACTGCGGCACTGAGCACCGCGGTGCCTATTGCGACACCCCGCCCCATGATAGGATGCGTCAGTGGTGTCACGCGGCCGCCTCCCCGCCGGTATCGCTGTCGATCGAGGGTGAGATGCTCTTGCTCGCCGCCCTAGGGCTGCTCGGTTTCGTTGCCGGGGTCGTTTACGCAAGCACCGCCGAATGGACTATTCATCGCTTCTTGATGCACCGCCCGTTGATGAGGCTCAAGCACTTCTACAAGGGCCACGCCAAAGTCCACCATGTCGTCTATCAGGGCGATGAGTCGTACTTCGTGGGGACCCGGCCGCGCCGCGACCTGACCTTCGCCTGGTGGGCCATGCCCTTCCCCGTCGCGTTTCATCTGCCCATGCTCGCGGCCATCGGCATTTGGGTGGCATGGCCGTTGGCCGCCGGAATGTTGGTCGCGTTCATCCTGTACCAGACGAGCTATGAGACGCTGCATTACTTCATGCACTTCCCCGCGAACCGCTGGGTGGAGCGCCGCTGGCTGTTTCAGTGGATCAACAACCACCACCGGCAGCACCACGTGAAGCATGGCACGAACCTGAACGTGGTGTTGCCGCTGGCCGACTTCGTCTTCGGCACGCGACGGCGCCTGATCGTGCACGAGAGCCTGCGCGGCGTTGAAGTGCCAGCCGCTTGAGCAGCCGGCTACGATGCGAAGTGCGGCATCACGTCGCGCGCGAACCGCTCAAGCACCGGTGCGTGGAAGGGCCGCTGCGTGAAGAAGTAGACGTGCCGCATGCCAAGGTCCACCCAACGCCGTAGCTGCGCCACCGCGCCGGCGGCCGCGAGGCGCGCCGCGGCAGCCGAATCCTCGGCCGACACGAAATCGAGGTCGATAGCCGAGCCGGACGTGGTGCGGATACCTTTCGTCCAGTAGAGATCCTTGAGGCCATAGGGGATACCGTGCAGCGGCCCCTTGTAGCACCCCGCCCCGATGTCGCGCTCCGCGTCGCGGGCGGCGGCCAATGCCTGCTCGCCCAGCACCGTGATGAATGCGTTGGTCTTCGGCTGCGCGGCCTCGATCCAGGCGAGGTGCTGCCGCGCGAGCTCGACGGCCGACACCTCCCGCGACCGGATGCGCTGAGCCATTTCGGCGATGCCGAGGGTGGTGAGCGATGTGTCGGCCATGACTATGGCCCCATCCGCTGCTCGCCGGCGGGGCCGTAGCCGGTGCCGTACATGGCCGCCGGCTCGATGCCGGTGACGTCGGCCTCGTCCAGCAGCGACACGATGCGGAGCACGGCGAGCGCGTCGTCGTAGATCCGGTCGAGGTATTCGGAGTCGCGCATGTCGACCCCAAACGCGGCCGCCATCTGCCTGAACGATTCCTTCGACATACGAGAGTCCGGCATGCCATCGCCTCCAGGTGGCCGTGAGCCAGCGTGGCGGCCATTGTAGCAATGGCGGCGCGTCCCGCCAGCGGGGCGCCACGCCCTCGGCGCGGCGGGAGCCGACATGACGGTGACTCTGCGCTCTTTCCTCATCGTGGCGCGGTGTGTATAATCACCGTGAATAAATAAAGAGAGCGGAAAGAAACGGAGCGGTTCGCGCAGCATGCTGGACACACAAGTCAAACAGGACGTGATCACGAAGTTCCAGCGCAAGGAGGGAGACACCGGCTCTGCACGCGTGCAGATCGCCCTCCTCACCGAACGGATTCGCGGGCTGACCGACCATCTCCGCCGTAACCACAAGGACCATGCCTCGCGCAGAGGCCTCCTGAAGCTGGTAGGTCAGCGGCGACGTTTGTTGCGGTATCTCGGTAACACCGATGCCGCCGGTTACCGTGAGGTGATTGGCCAACTCGGATTGCGAAGATAGTCAATCCGCCCCGCGCCGGATTCGGCCGCTGGGTATTTGCCTTCTCGCCACCAAGCGTCTCCCTCGTCCATCGGCTTCTCCTCTCGCCGGCAGTCCCACAACGAGGAATAGTTGCACATGTCATCGCCCACATCCGTTGAGTTAGAAGTCGGCGGCCGCACCCTCACGATCAGCACGGGGCAGCTGGCGCAGCAGGCCACCGGCGCCGTCACCGTGCGCTACGGCGACACGGTGGTGCTGGTGACCGCCGTCATGGGCGGCATCCGCGAGGGCGTGGATTTCTTCCCGCTGACTGTGGACTACGAAGAGCGCCTCTATGCCGTCGGCCGCGTGCCGGGCAGCTTCTTCCGCCGCGAGGGACGCCCAACGACCGAGGCCATCCTCTCCGGGCGCCTCACCGATCGCCCGCTGCGTCCCCGGTTCCCGAAGGGCATGCGGAACGACGTGCAGGTGATCACGACCGTTCTGTCGGTGGACCTCGTCAACCAGCCCGACATCCTGTCGATCATCGGCGCGTCGGCGGCGCTGTCGATCTCCTCCATTCCGTTCGATGGACCCATCGCCGGAACGCGCATGGGCTACCTCGACGGTGAGTTCATCGTGAACCCGACGTATGAGCAGCTATCGCGTTCGGCGCTCGATCTCACCGTTGCTGGAAGCCGCGACGCGATCATCATGATCGAGGCCGGCGCCAAGGAAGTGCCGGAAGATGTCGTGCTCGAGGCGATGCGCCTGGGCCAAGAGAACAACGTCCGGGTCATCGAGCTGCAAGAGCGGCTCGTGCTGATGGCGGGCCAGCCAAAGGCGACGGTGGCGACGCCCGCCGACGTGGATCCGGCGTTGGAGAAGCGCGCGTACGAGGTTGCCGCCGGGCGTGTCGCCGACATCGTCGACCGCGGCGAGGGCAAGGGCGAACGGAGCCACGCGCTGGAGGCGATCGAGAAGGACGCCGTCGAGGCGCTGAAGGCCGAGTTCGATCCCAAAGAGATCGCCAAGGCCTTCTATAACGTGCAGAAGAAGGTGGTCCGGAGCAAGGTGCTCAACGAGGGCAAGCGGCCCGACGGCCGCAAGCCGCACGAGGTGCGCCCGCTGTCGAGCCAAGTCGGCCTCATTCCCCGCACGCACGGCTCGGCGCTGTTCCAGCGCGGCGAGACGCAGGTGCTCACCCTCACGACGCTCGGCTCACTCTCGATGGAGCAGAAGCTGGACGGCTTGAGCCCCGAGGACACCAAGCGCTACATCCACCACTACAACTTCCCGCCTTACTCCGTCGGCGAGGTGCGCCGCCTCGGCACCGGCCGCCGGGAGGTCGGCCACGGCGCGCTGGCCGAGCGCGCCCTGGAGCCCGTGATTCCCGACGAGTCGGAGTTCCCGTACGTGCTGCGTGTCGTGAGCGAGGTGCTCGGCTCCAACGGCAGCACGTCGATGGGCAGCGTGTGCGGCAGCACGCTGTCGTTGATGGACGCCGGCGTGCCGATCAAGGCCCCGGTTTCCGGCGTGGCGATGGGCCTGATGACGGACGAAGGCGGCAAATACACGGTGCTGACCGACATTCAAGGAGTCGAGGACTTCTTCGGCGACATGGACTTCAAGGTCGCCGGCACGGCCAGCGGCATCACCGCGCTGCAAATGGACATCAAGGTGTCCGGCATCACGATGGAGGTCATGAAGCAGGCGTTGACGCAGGCAAAGGATGGGCGCTCGCATATCCTCAATCACATGCTGCGGACGCTATCGAACCCGCGGCCCGAGCTGAACCCCTACGCGCCGCGCATGCTGCGGATGCAAATTCCGATCGACAAGATCGGCGCGCTCATCGGCCCCGGCGGCAAGAACATCCGTGGCATCATCGAGCAGACGGGCTGCACCATCGACGTCGAGGACGATGGCTCGGTGATCATCGGCTCGACCGACAAGACCGCGGCCGACCAGGCCATCGCGATGATCAACGCCTTGACCAAGGAGGTCGAGGTGGGCCAGGTCTACACGGGCAGGGTCACCCGGCTCATGAACTTTGGCGCGTTCGTCGAGATACTGCCCGGCAAGGAGGGGCTCGTCCACATCAGCGAGCTTTCCACCGAGAGGGTCGGCACGGTCGAGGACGCGGTGAAGGTGGGCGACACGGTCGAGGTGATGGTGAGCGAGATCGACCGCATGGGCCGCATCAACCTCTCGCGGCGGGCGGTGCTTCAGAACCTGACACCGGACGAGATGCGCGAGCAGGTGGCGGCCCGCCCGCAGCGCGACGGCGGCGACCGGCCGCGCGGTGGCTTTGGGGGTGGCCGTGGCGGGCCGCGCCCAGGCGGTGGTGGTGGCTTCCGCGACCGTGGACCGCGCAGGGACTTCGACCGTTAGGCGGGTCACGCGCAACCGGTGCTCAGGCCATTTCTCAAGCGATTCCTCATTTGGCTTCTCCTGTCACTCCCCGTCGGCGCCATCGCCGGCGGGGTGGTGACGTGGAGCCAGACCATCCCGGGCGACTTCTTCCGCACCACGTACATCGTCGGCGGCATCGCGCGCGGCGTGTACGCCGCCTCCTTCGGCGCGTTCATGGCCGCCATCACTACCACGTTAGGGCGACATGCGCTGCGGCGTGCCAGCGGCTCCGAGCTGCTCACCGGCATCATCATCAGTTACGTCACCATCGGTTTCGGCATCTGGTTGTTTAGAACGTATTGACCGTCGCCGGCTGCCGCCTCGACCCCGCCCGACATGGGGAGCGGACCCCACGGGGGCCCGGCGCGCCCGCCGCCTCGTCGTCGCGCAAGCCGCGTTGACTCATCTGCCGCCCGCCCCTAGCCTTCGGGCAGCGAGCGGAAGGAGGCACGCGCATGGGCAAGCTGGATGGACGGGTGGCGATCATCACGGGTGTCGGGCCGAACATCGGTCGAGCGGTCGCGCGCGCATTCGCGATGGAGGGCGCGCGAATCGCCATCAATCATCACCGTGCGGAGATGGCGCAACGCACGGTGGACATCATCAACCGGGAGGGTGGCGACGCCATCGCCGTGCCTGGCGGGATCACCGACGAGGAGCATGTCCGCTCTGCCGTGCGGGCCGCCACGGACCGGTGGGGGCGCGTCGACATCCTGGTGAACAACGCGGCCCACGTCAACCCAAAAGGCGTGCTGGACATGTCGTATGCCGAGTTCAAGGCGCAGGTGGAGGGCATGCTGCACGGCACGTTCCTCTACGCCAAATACGCGGCGCTCGACATGGTGGAGCGTGGCGTCCGTGGCAGCATCATCAACGTGGTGACGTGCGCCGCATGGCAGGGCGAGCCGGGCAACATCGGCTACACCACCGCGAAATCCGGCATTGTCAATTTCACGCGGAGCGCCGCGATGGAGCTGGCGCGGCACGGCATTCGAGTGAACAGTTTCACGCCCACGGCAACCGAGGTGGATGACGAGGAGGCGTTGGCGTTGCGCCGCGCCCGCGCGGGCACCCGTGGCGCGCGGAAATTCACGATGGACTATGACGCGATCCCGCTGGGACGCAAGCCAAGGACGAGCGACTACACGCCCGGCTTCATCTACCTCGCGTCCGACGATTCCGCGATGGTCACCGGCACCAACTTGAGCGTGGATGGCGGCGTGCTCGCGAAATATTGGGCGTGGTCTCCATCGACGGGCGCTTGAGCGAACCGCCGCGCTGCCCGCGGCCTGAAAATCGCCTGAAACATCAGCGCCGCTCGATGGCCGCATCACGCGCACGACGAATCGGTGGTGCCTCGGAGGCTGGCCGTGGAGCGCCGCACGGAATGTCGGCGGTCCGGCGCGAACGCCGACGGATACTCATGGAAGGCATTGCAATGCGCTGGAGGGAGTTGTATTGTGCCGCCATCAGCACATCCTGGAATCGTAACCGCATGCGAGCGCGGGCACGCTGCACGGTTCACAGGGCACCATTCGAAACCATTAGGAGGCCCCGGATGCCGGTACTACCAGACCTGTCCAAGTACGAGAAGTACGAGCAGTTGACGCAGGGCAAGGTACGCTACTACGAGGCGGGCCGCGGCAAGCCCACGCTGTTGCTGCTGCACGGCATGGGCCAGCAGACCTCCGCCGACACCTTCCAGTGGATCTTCGAACCCTTGGCAAAGAAGTATCACACCGTCGCGGTGGACTACCTCGGCTTCGGCAAGGGTGACCGCGTGCTGAAGAATGGCCCAACCTTTGACGTGATCGTCGACGGCTTGCGCGAGTTCATGGACCACAAGGGCATCAAGCAGGCATGGCTCGTGGGCCACAGCGCCGGCGCATGGTTTGGCGGGATCCTCTCCTACGAGAGCCCGAACCGCGTGCTGGGGCAGATCCACATTGGCCCCGCCGGCATGAACGTGCAGCCCGTCGCCTCGGTCGCGAACTACAAGCCGCCGACGCTGGAGAGCATGATCGAGTACGTCGCTCCGAGCGTGTACCCCGGCTCGAACATCACCAAGCAAGTGCAGCGCGCGTGGGCGGAGGACATGCTGAAGATCGCGGGCATGCCGAACGTGTTCGAGGGCATGAAGCCGCTCCGCGACCAGATGGCGAACCCCGACATCCGCAAGTCCTACCTGCTCCAGCGCCGGCTGCCGCAGATCCCCGTGCCGTCGCTGTGGATTTGGGGCGAGAAGGAAGGCATGGAGCCCTTCCCGACTTGGACCGCCGAATGGGACAAGATCAAGGGCGACCCCCGCAAGTCGTCGAAGCCGTGGACCACGCCGAATTCCAAGTACATGATGATCAAGGGCGCCACCCATAACGTTCACTGGGAGCAGCCGCAACTGATCATCGACACCATCGAGGCGTTCGTCGACAGCAATGGCAAGTCGCTGACGAAGGGCCGCGCCAAGGCGGCCGCGAAGGCTCCCGTGAAGGCCGCGGCTAAGACCGTCGCGAAGAAGCCCGCCGGCAAGACCGCGACCAAGGCGCCGCCGAAGAAGGCCGCGGCGAAGGCGCCGGCCAAGAAGGCGACCGCGAAGGCGCCGGCCAAGAAGGCGACCGCGAAGGCGCCGGCCAAGAAGGCGACCGCCGCGAGGAAGCCCGCCGCCGCGAAGAAGGCGCCGGCGAAGAAGCCCGCCGCCGCCGGCCGCCGCCGGTAGCCCATCGGGCCGGCGCTCACCCGAGCGCCATGGTCGAGCGCATTATGCAATCAACGCCGTGCCGGAGTAACATCCGGTGCGGCGTTGCCGTTTCATCATCATCGCGCTCCCACGATGGCAAAGGAGGAACGCATGGGCATACTCGTGGACCTGCGGCCGTATCAGCGGTTCGAGCAGCTGACCCAAGGGAAAGTGGCCTATTACGAAGCCGGCCGGGGCAAGCCGACACTGTTGCTGCTGCACGGCATGGGGCTGCAAACGTCGTCCTATACGTTCCAATGGATATTCAAGCCGCTCGCCAAGCGCCATCACGTCATCGCGATGGATTATCTGGGGTTTGGCGACAGCGACCGCGTGTTGAAGAACGGCCCCACGTTCGACGTGATCGTCGACGGCATACGCGAGTTTATGGACCGCCAGAAGATCCGCAAGCCGGTGGTCATCGGCCACAGCGCGGGCGGATGGTTCGGCGGCATGCTGGCCTACGAAAGCCCCGACCGCGTCGGGGCGCTCATCGGCATCGGGTCGGCGGGGATGAACGTGGCGACATCGGCCGGCGTGATGGCGTTCGCGCCGACGACGCCGGAAAGCGCCCGGCGGTCGGTCAACGCGTCGATCTACGGGGGCTCGCAGATGACACCCCCTGGTGCTGACGAATGGGGGCAGGCGCTCTACCGGATGGGGTCGAAGCCGGGCGCCTACGAAGGCATGAAGCCGCTCGTCGAGCAGATGCAGAACCCCGACAAGCGCAAGTCGTACCTGCTCCAGCGCCGCCTGCCCTACATCACGGTGCCCAACATGTGGGTGTTCGGCGAGGTGGAAAGCATGGAGCCCTACCCGACGTGGACGCGCGAGTGGGGCAAGATCAAGGGGAACCCGCGCAAGTCATCGTTGCCGTTCGTCACGCCGAAGGGTAAGTATGTCATGGTGAAGGGCGCCACGCACAACGTGCAATGGGAGCAGCCCGAGCGGATCGTGAAGATCATCGAGGACTTCGTCGTCAAGCTTCCGTAGGAGGGCCGCATGCCGTTGTCGCAGCCGTTGAGCATCTGGAACGCATTCCAGGGCGCCGAGATCAGGTTCGTGCAGGGCAAGAAGTATCGCAGCCGCATCGCCGAGGCCGGCAAGGGCAAGCCGGAAACCCTCATCCTCACGCACGGCGGCGGCGGCCACCTGGAGACGTTCGCCTACAACGTGGTGCCGCTGGGCGAGCACTTCCACACCATCGGCCTGGAGATACTCTGGCACGGCTGGTCGGACGCGCCGCGTCACACCGACAATCCGCCGGCGCAGATCGCCGAGCAGGTGATCGACCTGATGGACATGCTGGGCGTGCAGCGGGCGTGGGTGCACGGCGAGGCGATGAGCGCGAGCGCCATCGCTTGGCTGGCCCGCAAGCACGCCGACCGCCTGAAGGGCGTCATTTTCGAGAGCGGCGTTGGGATGAAGTTCAAGGAGGGCAGCGTGAAGCCGCCGCTGCCGCCCGTCGGCGGCATTCCGATGGTGGAGCGCAGCCGCCAACTGTTGAAGAACCCGACGTGGGAGGGCGTGCGCGAGCGCCTGCTGATGGTGATGCACTACAACCACCCGGAGCGCGTAACGAACGAGCTGGTGGACGTGCGGTTCCTGCACTACACGCGGCCGCACACCCGCGATGCCCAGACACGCATGTATGAGAGCTTGGCGTCGGGCGACGCGGCGAAGCACTATGCAACGGAGGAAGAGATGGCGAGGCTGCGGATGCGGGTGCTGGTGCTGTGGTGCGACGGCTCCGGCGGACCGGGACCGGATGCCGGCCAGCGCCTGGCGAGCATCATTCCCGGCGCTCGGTTCAAGCTGCTGCCGGAAACGGGGTTCTGGGCACATTGGGAAAACCCATCGGTGTTCAATGAGGCGATACGTCAATTCATCATGGGTGAGCAGGTGCGGTAACATCCGAGGCGATCCGGACACGCGCCTCGGTGCGAGGGAGGCCTGGAAGGCCGAAGGATTCGCTGGACCATCCGGCCGTGCACGCCAGTGCACACACGGCTCGACAAAGGAGGAAGATATGCCTGTGTCGCAATTCGGGTACCTGGGAATCGGCGTCAGCGACGTCCACAAGTGGGAGCAGTTCGCGACGGAGATACTCGGCATGGAGGTCACGGAGCGGGCGAACGATGGGACGGTGTACCTGCGGATGGATGAGTACCACCACCGCATCGCGCTGGTGCCCAACGGCAAGGACGACATGGCCTATGTCGGCTGGCAGGTGCCGAACCGCAAGGAATACGAGGAGATCAAGGCGAAGCTGTTGCAGGCGGGCGTGGAGTATGTCCCCGGCACGCCGGAGGAGATCAAGAACCGCCACGTCTCCGACATGGTCAAGTTCGACGTGAGCGGCATTCCGATGGAGGTCTACATCGGCCCGCACGTCCTCTTCGAGCGGCCGTTCAAGCCAGGCCGGCCGATCACCGGGTTCAAGACCGGCTCGCTTGGGCTTGGTCACGTGGGCTTGAACCCCCAGGACCCCAAGGACTTCGCGCGCGTGGCGCAGATATTGCAGGAGTGCCTCGGCTTCCTGCCGAGCGACGCCGGCGCCGACGGCACCGAGCGCTTCTTCCATTGCAACGGCCGCGAGCACACGGCGGTCGTCGGTAACCGACCCAGCAAGAAGCGCATCGGCCACTTCATGGTGGAGCTCGACTCCATCGACGACGTTGGCCGGGCGTACGACCTGGCCGATGAGAAGGGCATCTGGATCAACCAGCGCCTCGGGCGCCACACGAACGATCACATGATCTCGTTCTACATGGAGACGCCCAGCGGGTTCGGCATCGAGTACGGCTGGGGCGGGCGGCTGATCGACGATAAGGAATGGCAGGTGACCAAGCACGACCAATTCAGCATGTGGGGCCACCGGCGCCCGGAGAAACCCAAGACGAAGGAGGAGGAAGCGGCGGTCCGCAAGTTCCTGACCTCGAGCAGCACGCCGCAGACGGCGCAGCCCACGTCACGTTAGCAAGCGCCTCGTTAACCGAGCAGGGAGGCCCCGTCGACAAACGGGGCCTCCCTGCGTTAACGGCCCTATGTGGCAACCCCGGCGAGGGGGAGGCGCCGCCGCGGGCCGAAGCAAGGTGCTACGTCCCGGCGATGGCGGGCAGCTTCTGCGCGGGCTTCACTTCGGCCTGCGTGAGGAAGCGTCGCGCGGCGGGTAGGAATTGGTCATAGGCGTAGCCCATGGCGCTGTGGTCGCCGTTGTAGCACACCTGCAATCGGGCGTTGGGTGCCAGCTGGAACGCATCGATGCCATTCACGAGCCGAATGCCCGGAGCATCGTCGCCCCACACCGCGAGGATGGGCTGCTGCATCTTCGGCAGGCGCGTGCGGAGGCTGTATTTTTCGCGGCTGGCCGCGTTGTTGATGGCGTCGCGGATCGCCTGCATGGTCTCGACCCGCCCTTGCTTGGCGTGCATGCGTTGGTAGAGCGCCTCGACGATCTCGTCGGTGATGGGGTGAAACTCGCGCCACTCGCGGACGAGCGTGTTCCTGATCTCCTCGCGCTCCGGCAGCTTGAACGGCTGCCCGATGTTCGCGAGCGGCGGATTGAGGCCAGCGTTGCCCACCAGCACGATGCGCCGCACCATTTCGGGATGGTCGTAGGCGAACAGGCATGCGTCCCAGCCGCCCATGCTTTGGCCCATCACGTCGACTTGCTTGAGGCCCAGCGCGTCGCAGAAGCCCTTGAGCACATCGCTGAACAGCTGGAAGCAATCGGTGGTCCCCGCCGGCGGGAAGTCGCTCTCGCCCCAGCCCGGCATGTCGAGCGCGATGACCCGGGCGAACTTCGAGAAGTCGTCCGCGACGAGCAGCCACTGGTCGGCCGAGAGGACCGGGCCAAGGCCGTGCACGCAAACGAGCGGCATGCCCGAGCCCTTCTCCCAGTAGCGTATCTTGAGGCCATTGACGGTGACCCATTTCTCTTGAATGTCGGGTCGCAGTGAAGCCATCCGGAACACCTCCCAAGTAAGGATGTAGGTTGACGCCTCGGCGGGGCGGCACTACCCTGCCCAACGCACATCTCTGTCGCGGGATGTGCCTCGCTTCGATATCGCGCGGCGAGCATAACGCAGACTCCATCCTTGCGCCACTGAAGGAGCAGCCGCCGTGAAAATCACGCGTGTCTCCGCCACCTCGCACGTCGTCCCCGTGCCCGCCCCGCTGCTGCACGAGAAGCAGAACCGAGCGATGGTGTTCGTGCAGGTGGAAACCGATGAGGGCTTGACCGGCTATGGGCTGACCGGGCCGATTCAGCGCCACGGGACGCGAGAGTTCATCAACCGCGAAGTCGCGCGGCAAGTCATCGGCATGGACCCGGTCGACACCGAGCGCATTTGGCAGAAGCTGTACCTCGAGTTGAACCCGCGCGCGCAGACGGGCGTGTGGAGCAGCGGCGTGAGCGCGGTCGACATCGCGCTGTGGGACATCAAGGGCAAGAAGCTCGGCATGCCGGTCTGGCGCCTGCTGGGCGGCTATCAGAACCCGGTGCCCGCCTATATCACGTTCGGCTTGCTGGAGTATGACATCGACCAGCTCGTCGAGGTCGCGAAGGGCTACGTCGCGCAGGGCGAGGACAAGCTGAAGATGGTGGTGGCGATCAACGGGGCGAACGACCCGATGGAGGACGCGCGGCGCGTGCGGGCGGTGCGCGATGCGATTGGCCCGAAGGCGCAGCTGTCGATCGACGCGAACTACCTGTTCAACTTCACCGACGCGCTGAAGCTGGCAAAGTTGACCGAAGGCATGGTGGAGTGGTTCGAGGAGCCGATTTACGGCAACGATGCCCGCTTGCTACACGACCTGCGGATGCGGACCAGCACGCCCATATCGGCGGGCCAGAACGAGGGACACCGCTTCCGGCACCGCGAGTTGCTCGTGAACAATGCCGTCGACATCCTCCAGCCGAACGTCGTTTACTGCGGCGGTTACACGGAAGGCGTGAAGATCGCGGCAATGGCGCAAGCGTTCAACCTCAAGATCGCGAACGGCGGCGGATGGCCGCACCACAACATGCACTTGCAGGCAGCGATGTCGAACGGCTGGCGCGTCGAGTTCCACTACCTGATGTGGAAGCTCGGCGAGATGATCTACAAGGACCCACCCGGCCCAAACAAGGGCTGGACCACCGTGTCGGACAAGCCCGGCCTTGGCTTGGAGCCGCGCTTCGATGCGCTGAAGGAGTTTCAAGACAAGCTGGACGGCGGCCCGGAGCCGGTGCTGCACCGATAGAGGGCAAGCGGCCAATCGCCTCCCAACGAGACAGGCGGGGCCTCGTGACACGGGACCCCGCCTGTCGCAGCGAAACGCGCTCGATGTTAGAGCGCCTTCTCGGCTCGTTCTCCCGTGCGGACCCGCACGACCTCCTCGACGCGGCTAATGAAGATCTTGCCGTCGCCGATCTCGCCCTCTCCCGGCCCGCGCGCCGACTCTAGAATGGCCTCGATCACCCTCTCCTGCATCTCGTCGGGCACGACGGTGCGGATGAGGGTCTTCGGCACGGATGAGCGGCTCGCCATCGCGCCGCCACGGCCCACGAACACTTCAACGCCGCGCTGCCGGCCCTCGCCGGTCACGTTCACGTAATAGAACCCTTGACACCCGGCGGCGCGGAGCGCCTCGGTGACGGAATGAATGCGCTCTGGCCTCACAATCGCCTCGATGCTGATCATGTGACGACTCCTCTCCTGGTCCGGTTGTTCCACCGGGAGGATACAGGCCGGTTGATTGTAACGAATAACTAGTCGGCGCCGTCGCTCACGTAGGCGCGTTCGCCGTGGGCGGTCACGTCAACGCTCTGCTCCTCCTGGCGCTCCGACACGCGCAAGCCGAGGGAGGGGATCACGTCGAGCACTTTCAAGATGATGAACGTGATCACCGCCGAATACAGCAGCGTCGCCACGATGCCGATGATCTGCGTGCCCATCTGGCCGATGTTGCCTTCGATGAGGCCTTCCTTCCCGCCGATGGCCGCCGCCGCGAAGATGCCGGCCGCGAGCGCGCCCCAGATGCCGCCGACGCCGTGGACGCCGAACACGTCGAGCGAGTCGTCTATCCCGGTCTTCGGGCGCAGCCGCACGGCGATGTAGCAGAGGGCGCCGGCGCCGAAGCCGATGGCGAGTGCCCCCATGACGCCGACGAAGCCTGCCGCCGGCGTGATCGCGACCAACCCGGCGACCGCGCCCGACCCGACGCCGACCGCGCTCATGCGCTTGTTTTGCAGGTGCGAGAGCACGCCCCACGTGAGGGCGGCCGCCGCCGCGGCCGTGTTCGTGACGAGGAAGGCGTTGACGGCGAGGCCGTTCGCGGCCAGGCCGGAGCCGGCGTTGAAGCCGAACCAGCCGAACCACAGGATGCCGACGCCAAGCATGACGAACGGCACGTTGTGCGGCTCCAGGCCGGGGTTGCGCCGCTTGCCCAGCAGCAGCGCCGCGACCACGGCCGCGACCGCCGCATTGATGTGCACCACGGTGCCGCCGGCGAAGTCGAGCGCCCCCCGCTTGAACAGCCACCCCTCCGGCGCCCAGACCCAGTGGGCGATGGGCGCATAGACGAACGTTATCCACAGCACGAGGAACACCAGGTAGGTGGTGAACTTGAACCGCTCGACGACGGCGCCGGTGATGAGCGCCGGCGTGATAATGGCGAACATCATTTGGAAGATGGCGAACAGCATGTCGGGTATGGGGCCCGTTCCGCCGTTCATGTCGACGCCGCGGAAGCCGAGCGCCGAGAAGTCGCCGATGAACCAGTTGCCGGTGCCGAACGCGAGGCTGTAGCCCCAGAGCACCCAAACGACGCTGACGACGGCCATGGCCATGAAACTCAACATGATGGTGTTCACCACGTTCTTGCCTCGCACCAAGCCACCGTAGAAGAACGCGAGACCAGGGGTCATGAATAGCACCAGCGCGGACGCCACCAACATCCATGCCGTATCGCCTTGGTTCATGCGGCACACTCCTTGGCGGGGCCCCAAGATTGCAGGGCAAGGGCCACGGCTTGGTATGTTGCACCTCGCCGATTTCGGTGTTATTTCCGTGCTGTTACGTGCTTGTTTCCCGCGCGTTACAATCGTGTTACGCCCGCGTCCGGCGCCCCCGCACGACTCTCCGACGAGGCCATCGCCTTGGGCATCTGGACCCGATTCCTCCGCTTCTTCATGCGAGGCCGGCCGGTGCAACCTCCGCCCGATCCGCGCGAGCACCAGTTGTATGACCTGCTGCGGTCCGCGCGTGACGCCGCCCTACCGGACGTGCCGCCGCGCCTGCGACGCAACTTCACGAACAGCGTCATCTCCGACCGTATCCTGGCGGCGTCCACCCACTTCTTGATGCGGGGGTCGCCGCCAGGCCGGGGCGACGTTCCCCCCGACCCGTGGAGACAGAATGCCTACGTGGCGCAATACCTTCGCGGCCTGATGGCGCTGCACGGATTCGACCAGCGCGTGAGGGCAAACCAAGGCGACCCCGACATGATCGCGACGACCATGGCGGGGCGCGTGATGGGCGTGGCGTTTTGGGAGCGGCGTAACAACTAGCGCGGCTAACCTTGCAACTCCAAGCCGTGCTCCGTGATCTCGCGGAACAGCAGGCGCGGGTCGCTCGCCTCGAATCGCCTCCCCTCGTCGATGTGGGCCTCGATGATCCGGTCGAGCCGGAACGAGCGCGGCGCGGCCTTGTCCACGTCATTTGCGAGCAAGTACCACAGCGGGCCGGACAGCATGAGGCCATGCGGCTCCACGAGCCGGCGCGTCTCGACCCCGGCGCGGTCGATGTAGGTGAGCCGAAGCGGATGGCTGGCAAGGAACGCCCGCTCGCACGCACGAAATATCGCCGGGACAATCGGCGCCGCCCCGGCCATCAGCGCGGGTGAGGGCGGCTTGCTGATGACGACCCGCGACAGCACGCGCTCCGCTTGGCGTCGGCGGGCGTCGGGGAGGGACGCCAACACCTTCGACAACGCCTGGCCGAGCGTGTGGCCGGATGCGAGCGGTTGGGCGATCGCGTCGATGCGAAGCGACAGCCACATGCTGAACACCTCGTCGGCCGTGAGCGCGAGCGGCGGCATGGAATACTCCCGTCCGAGGTGCAACCCACCTGCCGGCCCTGGGTCGCCGTGGATGGGCACCTCGCGGTCGCGCAGGGCGGCGAGGTCGCGATAGATGGTGCGCTCCGTCGTCTCGAAGCGTTCCGCCAGGCGCGCGGCGGTCACCGGCAGGCGTTGGGTCCGTAGGTACTCGACGATGGCGTAGAGGCGTTCGAGCCGCTTCACGAAATGCTCTGAATCGCTGACATAGCGTTGACAGGGTTGCGCGGGAGACTGTGTGGTGCCCGCCCCTGGCGGGACATCTTTTTAGGAGGCGTGGGTATGGTATCGAAGCAGGAGCACGCGCAGGAAGTCGTCGTTTTCAAATTGAAGCCGGGTGTCGGTGAGCGTGAGTACCTCGACGCGGCGGAGTCGATCGACGCGTGGCTGCGGCGACAGCCTGGGTTCGTGCGGCGGAGGCTGACGAAGGCCGTGGGTGGCGACCAGTACATTGAGGTGGCGGAGTGGCGCACGGTCGCGGAGGCAGAGGCCGCGGCGGCGGCATCGATGAGCGAGCCGAGCCTTGCCCGCGTGTTCAGCATGCTGGAGGAGCAGGGCACACTGTTCCTGATTGGCGGCCCGGTCGATTAGCCGTCGCTGGCTTGGGCTTCACGGCGGGAGGGTCGGCGTCGCTCCTCCCGCCGGCCCGGCGCGTTCGTCGGCACGGCTTCCGGCGCGACAGTGGCGCCATGCGCCGCCTGCGGGTAGACTCTTCGCGTTTATCGCATCCGGATGTAGTGTTTTCGCGTGCTTAGGATCTTCCTAGAGGTCGTCCTTCCCATCTTCCTGGTCGCGGGGGCGGGGTCCCTACTCCAGCGGTGGCGCAAGCTCACTGTCGGCCCGTTGAACCCGCTCACGGTGTACGTGCTCAGCCCCGCGCTGGTGTTCCGGTTGCTCATGAACGCGGAGCTGCCGGCGGCGACATCGGGCAAGATCATCGCGGCGAGCGTGCTCACCACCGTCGCCATCGTCGTGGTCTCCCTCGGCGTCAGCGCCGTCTATCGCCACGCGCGCCAGATGCAGAGCGCGTTCATGCTCACCAACCTGTTCCCCAATTCCGGCAACATGGGCTTGCCCATCGCGCTGCTGGCGCTTGGAGAGATTGGGCTCGCGTTCACCACGGTCATTTTCGTGACGCAGTCCGTGGTGGGCTGGACGGTCGGGTCGTTCGTCGCCGCGCGCAGCTCGGGTGGCGGCTTCGGGCCGATGCTGCAGGCCTTGCGGCTGCCGATCTTGTACGTGCTGGGCTTGGCGATCGTGCTGCGTGGGTTCGCCGTGAGCATCCCATCGCCCGTCAACACGGCGGTAGGCATGCTGGCCGACGCCGCCCTGCCCGCGATGGTCTTGGTGCTGGGCTTCCAGATCAACAAGGGCGTCGACCTCTCGCAGCTGCGCGACTTGGTCACGTCCGTGGCCGTGCGGCTAGTGGGGTCTGCGTTCGTCGCGTACGGCGTCACGCTGCTGCTGGGGCTCGACGGCGCGGCGCAGCAAGCGGTGATCTTGAACGCCGCGATGCCGGCCGCCGTGTTCACCACCATACTGGCGACGGAGTTCAACGCATCCCCGTCGTTTGTCGGCAGCGCGGTGGTCACCAGCACGCTCGCGAGCCTTGTCACGCTCACGGGCATCATCTACGCGCTACAGCATTGGGTGTAGGCAGCGCCTGGCGCTAGCGGAACAGGCGTGACAGCAGGCTCACCACGACGGTGAGCACGAGGCTGAGCAGGATCATGGTCACGATCGGGAAGAAGAAGGTGACGGGGCCGCGGCGAAACACGATGTCGCCCGGCAGCCTGCCAATGCCGGCCACGTTGCCGATGACGAAGAGCAGCACGCCCATGAGCGCGATGCCCACTCCGACGGCGATGAGCACCTTCCCAAGCGACCCGAACTCCATGGGTCAAGGATATGCGAGGCGCGCGCGGGGGCGAAGAGGGTCGCTGGACGGCCGCGCTAGCCGAGCTGCCGTTGCGGGACCTACCCGCGATTAGTCCGGGGCGTGGCCCGCAATCGTCCACGCTGGCGACGTGACTCGATGACGGCCGCCTTACAGTTGGAGGTGCCCCAAGATATTGAGTACGGTGCACGCGGTGGATTGTAGGATACCGAACGTTCAGTAGGGCGTAAGCCCGAAAGACGCATAGGAAACCAAAAGCTGCCGCGGTAAACGGAAAGATTCCTTGGGGCGCTGCTTGCCCGTGATATTGCCTGCCGCCTCAGCCGCGCGCCGCGACCCTATGCGGCGCCTTCTTGCATGCGATGCCTCGCCATTCGTCGCCCGAGCTTCGCCGGCGAGCGGAATTGGACTTGCCGAACGGCACCGTCACCTGGTTAACTGTCAGCCAACGCGCGCGTGACGCTTCGTTACCGCGAACAGCATCCTCCGGCTTGCCGGAGAGCGCGGCGATACAGCCAGAAAGGGCGTGGACACCATGGCCACTTCGACTAGGAGCTTTCTGCAAGGCTATGTGGATTCGGCTCGTGGGCTGGTGAGCCGCGAGATTTACGTCGATGAGGAGATCTACCGGCTGGAACAGGAGCGCGTGTTCGCCCGCGTGTGGCTGTTCGTCGGCCACGAGTCGCAGATTCCGAAGCCCGGCGACTACTTCGTCGGCCGCATGGGCGAGGAGTCCGTCATCATGACCCGTGACCGGCAGGACA
>Ga0194132_10003469_pt1 | contig 28038 bp, 29 predicted proteins | sample TA2KigOf80mmetaG_FD_148612 | JGI IMG/M metagenome (GOLD analysis project Ga0194132, IMG submission 148612) | Freshwater microbial communities from Lake Tanganyika, Tanzania - TA2015054 Kigoma Offshore 80m | ecosystem: Environmental > Aquatic > Freshwater > Lake | place: Tanzania: Lake... | reverse complement strand
GAAACCATCGCCATGTCGGCGTTGGGCACGCTGCTGGCGGCCATCGGCGGCCTGCTGCTCGCGCTTCCCGCGAGCCGCACGCACGGGGAAGACAAAGCGCGCTGGCGCGCCATCACACGGCTCATATTGAATGGCCTGCGCTCGATTCCCGAATTGGTATGGGCGGCGCTGCTGATCATCGCGGCGGGCCTCGGCCCGTTCGCCGGCACGCTGGCGCTGGCGCTGCACACGACGGGCGTGTTGGGCCGGCTGTTTGCCGAAGCGGTGGAAAACGCGCCGCCCGGCCCCGCCTACGCGTTACGCGTGCAAGGCGTACCTGCGGGGCGCATTTTCTTGTATTCGACGCTGCCGCAGATTTTTCCGCAGCTGTTGTCCTACACGCTGTATCGCTGGGAGAACAATATCCGCGCCGCTGCGGTGCTGGGCGTGGTCGGCGGCGGCGGCCTGGGACAAATGCTGGCGTTTCACATGGGCTTATTCCACATGAACGAAACCAGTTCGATTTTGATCGCGATGATATTGCTGGTGGCGCTGGTGGATATTTTATCCTACCTATCGCGGCGCATTCTCCAGCGGTAACATGAGATTTACCGCGCCGCGTAACGCTTAAAGTCCGCCAGGCGAAAACCCAACAGCCACAGCGCCACGAAATAAACCGTGGCGCCGAGCGTGACCACGCCCGCGAGCCACGATAGGCGCAGCTTCCAATCCGCGGCGATCCATTGCTCGGCGCTACCGGCGGCGAACCACAGCGCGAGGGCCATCGCGGTAACCGCGATCAGCAATTTCAGCAAAAACGCGCGCCAGCCCGGCTGCGGTTGATGAATGCCACGCTTATGCAGCAGGTAATACAACGCGCCCGCATTGACGCACGAACCCAGCCCCGTTGCCAACGCAAGGCCCACGTGCTTTAACGGGACGATCAACGACAGATTGAGCACCTGCGTGATGATCAAAGTGATCACCGCGATTTTCACCGGCGTGCGAATATCTTGCCGCGCGTAAAACGCCGGCGCCAGCACTTTCACCAGAATCAAACCTAACAATCCGACGCTATACGCCCACACCGCCGCGCGCGTGGCAAACGCGTCATCAGGCGTGAACTTGCCATACATAAAGAGCGTCGCAATCAGCGGCAGCGCCAGCATCGCCAGCGCCACCGCCGCCGGCACCGCCAACAAAAACGTAAGCCGCATGCCCCAATCGAGCAGCGCCGAATATTCCTGCACCGACTTTGAGGCGTGCAGCCTGGATAAACTCGGCAACAAAATGGTGCCCAGCGCCACCCCCAGCATACCCGCGGGAAACTCCATCAGCCGGTCGGCGTAATACAGCCACGACACGCTGCCGGTGAGCAAAAACGAGGCGAAGATCACGTTGAGGAACAAACTGATCTGCGCCACCGACACGCCGAACAACGCCGGCCCCATCAGCCGCAGCACGCGGCGCATGCCTTCGTGCCGAAAGTTAAATTTGAAGCGCGGCATCACCTTGAGCCGCGCCAGAAACGGCGCTTGGAACGCAAGCTGCAACACGCCACCGCCGAACACCGCCCACGCCAAGGCCTTGGCCGGCGGATCGAAATAGGGCGCGAGCCACAGCGTAAACACGATAAATGACGCGTTAAGCAACACCGGCGTAAATGCCGGCACCGCGAAACGGCCAAAGGTGTTGAGTATGCCGCCCGCCAGCGCCACCAGCGAAATAAACAAGATGTAGGGGAAAATAATGCGCAGCAAATCCGCCGTGAGTTGAAATCGCTCCGGCGTCGCCGCGAACCCCGGCGCACTGGCATAAACAATAAACGGCGCCGCCATCACGCCCAGCACGGTGACGATCACCAGCGCCAGCGCCAACATGCCCGACACATGGTCGATCAAATCACGCAGTTCGACCTCGCCGCGCTGGTTTTTATATTCGGCCAGAATCGGCACGAACGCCTGCGAAAACGCGCCCTCGGCAAACAGCCGCCGTAAAAAATTGGGAATCTTGAACGCAACGAAAAACGCGTCGGTCGCCAGCCCCGCGCCGAACACGCGCGCAATCGCCGCATCGCGCACAAATCCCAGGATGCGCGAAATCAGCGTCATGCCGCTCACGGTGGCGAGCGCCTTCAGTAGATTCATAGTAAGTATTTGATTTTATTATGTTTTTTATTTTTGTAGTGCGGGCTGGCAAGGCTCGGTGATAGCACCACGAGCGCGCCGGTTTTGTTGCAAAACCCCTTAAAAATCCGTATCATCGCGCTCTTTTTCTTGCCGGATTCCCTCCGCAACGGAGTTTAACAGATGGCCAATACAGCATCCGCGCGCAAGGCCGCGCGCCAAAGCGAAAAACGCCGCCAACACAACGCCAGCTTGCGCTCGCGTTTGCGCACCGCGATCAAAAACGTGGTGAAAGCAGTCGAAGCCGGCGACAAAGCGAAGGCGAAAACCGTGTTCCAAAGCGCCACCAGCGTGATCGACAGCATTGCCGACAAAGACATCATTCACAAGAACAAGGCGGCACGGCATAAGAGCCGTTTGTCGGCCAGCATCAAGGCGATGGCTTAACGCGGGCGCTCCCGCGTAAAGTACCTTCTCACCTTAAGTTCCACCCGCGCCCTCCGCCTCCGGGCGCCGCAACAAACGCCCCGCCCGCAGCGTCAGCTCGTTGTCGCGCGCAAAGCCCATCAAGAATTTAAATGCGGCGGGGTCGAGCTACTCCAAATCGCGATCGACCACCACGCAGGTTGCCTCGCTGGTCATCACCGGTTTTAAATACGGCGAGTAGCTCAACAGCCGGTCTTCCCCGAACAACGACATCATGCCGCACAGGCGCTCGGCCCAGTCGCTGGGGCGGAATTTCTCGCCCTTGGCGGTGATGCCCAGTATCACGATTTCGGCCGCGCCTTCGAACATGGCGAGAGTTTACCAAAGGGGCTCTCCTCCATCGGGCCGAAACGCAAAATTCCACTTGCGCATGAAGACCTTACAGGTAGAATACCGATTCACATGCGGCGGCGCGTAGGTGACTACTCAGCCGCCGTATGTCTTTTGTAGCACGGTTTTTGGAGCCGATTTTTTACCGAGTAGTTTCGTCCCGGGAGATTGCCCTATGTCGACCTCACATCTCATGGAAACCTATGCAAGACTGCCGATCACGTTCACGCGTGGTGAAGGCATTTGGTTGTGGAGCCGAGAAGGCAAGCGATATCTCGATGCCGTGGCCGGCGTGGCGGTGAACGCCATCGGCCATTGCCACCCCAAACTGGTGGCGGCGCTTCGCGAGCAAGTCGGCACGCTGATCCATACCTCGAATCTCTACCAAATCGAAGCGCAGGAAAAACTCGCCGATAAAATCTGCGAACTCTCCGGCATGGACAAAGTATTTTTCTGCAACTCCGGGGCCGAAGCCAACGAATGCGCGATCAAACTCGCGCGCTACTACGGCCATAAAAAGAACATCGACAATCCGGCGGTGGTGGTACTGGAAAAATCCTTTCACGGCCGCACGCTCGCAACACTATCGGCCACTGGCAGCCGCAAAGTGCAAGCCGGCTTCGAACCGCTCGTGTCGGGCTTCGTGCGCGTGCCGTTTGACGATCTCGAAGCGGTGCGCAAAGTCGCGGCCTCGAACAAAAACGTTGTCGCCATCCTCGCCGAACTGGTGCAAGGCGAAGGCGGTGTCGGCGTGTGCAGCCCCGGCTATCTGAAGGGCCTGCGCGAAATTTGCGACGCCAACGGCTGGCTGTTGATGCTCGACGAAGTGCAAACCGGCATCGGCCGCACCGGCACCATGTTCGGCTTTCAGCACTATGGCGTGATGCCCGATGTGATGGCGCTCGCCAAGGGCTTGGGCGGCGGCGTGCCCATCGGCGCGTGTGTCGCTAAAGGCGAAGCGGCGAAGTTATTCACCCCCGGCACGCACGGCTCCACCTTCGGCGGCACGCCGCTCGCCTGCACCGCGGCGCTCGCCACACTGGATGTGATGGTCAACGAAAAAGTGTGCGAAAACGCCACCGAAATCGGTGAGCACATCCGCGCGAGCTTGAAGCGCCAGTTGGCGGAAACCCCGGGCGTCAAGGAAATCCGCGGCCAGGGCATGCTAAACGGCATCGAGCTCGATCGGCCGTGCGGCGATTTGGTCAAGATCGCGATGGATAAAGGCTTTTTGATCAACGTCACCGCCGACACCGTGGTGCGCTTCGCCCCACCGCTGGTGATGAACAAGGCGGAAGCGGATCAATTGGTTAACGGCGTGGTACCGCTGATCCGCGAGTTCCTGATGAAACCGGCTCCGGAGGCCGCGGCTAAAACTGCGTAGCGGCATGGAAGCTCGGCATTACCTTCAGTTCAAGGATTTGTCGCGCGAAGAATGCGACTACCTGTTCGGCCGCGCGCGCTGGATCAAGGAGCAGTTCAAACGCTACGTGCCGCACATGCCGCTGCACGACCGCACGCTGGCGATGATTTTCGAAAAGCACTCGACGCGCACGCGCGTGTCGTTCGAAGCGGGCATGCTGCAAATGGGCGGCACGGTGATCAATCTCTCTTCGCGCGATACGCAACTGTCGCGCGGCGAGCCGATCGAGGATGTCGCGCGCGTGATCACGCGCATGGTCGACATCGTGATGATCCGCACTTACGAACAAGCAATCATCGAAAAATTCGCACAGCACTCGCGCGTGCCGGTGATCAACGGGCTCACCAACGAATATCACCCGTGCCAGATTTTGGCGGACATTTTTACTTACATCGAACACCGCGGCAGCATTCAAGGCAAAACCGTGGCGTGGATCGGTGACTCCAACAACGTGTGCAACACCTGGCTGCAAGCGGCCGAAGTGCTCGACTTTAACGTGCATGTATCGACGCCGCCGGGCTACGAAGTGGAAGCGGAGCGCGCCGGTTTGTTCAGCGACGCCCACTACGAGGAATTCGCCGATCCGATGGATGCCGCCAAGGGCGCCGATCTCATCACCACCGATGTGTGGACCAGCATGGGCCAGGAAGCGGAAAACGAAGAGCGCAAAAAAGATTTCGCCGACTGGTGCGTCGACGCGGACATGATGCGCGCCGCCAAAAAAGACGCCCTCTTCATGCACTGCCTACCCGCGCATCGCGGCGAGGAAGTCACCGCCGACGTCATCGACGGCCCGCACAGCGTGGTGTGGGACGAAGCGGAAAACCGTTTGCACGCGCAAAAAGCATTGCTGGAATTTTTGCTGATGCCGCGCACGCAGGAAGCGGACCCGTCGCGAAAATTGTTCTAGCATCAAAACCATTTTTAACCACGAAATACGCGGAACACACGGAAGGAGCGCTTCTGAAATTTCCGTGGATTCGGCGTGTTCAGCGGCCAAATTGAAGTTACGTAAATATTTGATTTAATTAATCTTTTTAAAATGAACTCAAAAATCAAAAAAGTCGTGCTCGCCTACTCCGGCGGGCTGGATACCTCGGTCATTCTGAAATGGCTGCAGGACACCTATGACTGCGAAATCGTCACCTTCACCGCCGACATCGGCCAGGGCGAGGAGCTCGCGCCGGCGCGCGCCAAGGCCAAAAAATTCGGCGTGAAACAAATTTTCATCGATGATCTGCGAGAGGAGTTCGTGCGCGATTTCGTGTTCCCGATGTTTCGCGCCAACGCCGTTTACGAAGGCGAGTATCTGCTCGGCACCTCGATCGCGCGGCCGCTGATCGCCAAGCGCTTGATCGACATCGCGCGTTTGACCAAGGCCGACGCGATCTCCCACGGCGCCACCGGCAAGGGCAACGATCAAGTGCGCTTCGAATTGGGCGCGTACGCGTTGATGCCCGACGTTAAAGTCATCGCGCCGTGGCGCGAATGGGATTTGCTGTCGCGTGAAAAATTGCTCGCCTACGCCGACAAACACGGCATCCCCGTCGATTACAAAAAACGCAAAGGCGGCGCGCCGTATTCGATGGACGCCAACCTGCTGCACATCTCGTATGAAGGCGGCGTGCTCGAAGACCCGGCGTACGAACCCGAGGAATCGATGTGGCGCATCACTGTGTCGCCGGAAAAAGCGCCCAACCGCGCCGAAGTAGTGGAACTCACTTACGTCAAGGGCAACATCATCGCCATCAACGGCAAGAAGCTGTCGCCGGCGCAGGTGCTGACCAAACTCAATCAACTCGGTGGCAAACACGGCATCGGCCGCCTTGATCTGGTGGAAAACCGCTACGTCGGCATGAAATCGCGCGGCTGCTACGAAACGCCGGGCGGCACGATTATGCTCAAGGCGCACCGCGCGATGGAGTCGATCACGCTCGACCGCGAAGTGCTGTCGTTGAAAGACGACCTGATGCCACGTTACGCGCGCCTGGTCTACAACGGCTACTGGTTTAGCCCGGAGCGCCTGCTGCTGCAAAAATTGATCGACGAATCGCAAGCGGCAGTCAACGGCAAGGTCAAGGTTAAGCTCTATAAAGGCACCGTGATGACGGTGAGCCGCACCTCGCCCAACTCGCTGTTCGATCCGGCGATTTCGACGTTCGAGGATGATCGCGGGGCTTACGATCAAAAAGATGCGGCGGGGTTTATACGGCTGAATGCGTTGCGCTTGCGCATTGCGGCGAATTTGCGCAAGCGTGCAAAAAAGTAAGCGCAGGAACCACGAAAAACCTTTGACGCAGATGAACGCAGATGAACGCGGATTAACCGCGGCATATCCGGTTTCATCTGCGTTCATCTGCGTAAATCTGCGTAAATCTGCGTCAAAAAGGTTTTAAAAAAACACCCGGAGCAACCATGTCCCTGCCCACCCAATTCGACAACGTAGCTGTCATCAAAAAAGCCAACGTCTATTTCGACGGCAAATGCGTGAGCCACACCGTGTTGTTCGCCGACGGCTCGCGCAAAAGCGTGGGCGTGATTTTCCTCAGCAAACTCACGTTCAACACCGCGGCGCCCGAAGTGATGGAAATCAACGGCGGCGTGTGCAAGGTCAAGCTCCCCGGCGAGAACGGCTGGCGCACGGTACGCACCGGCGAACAATTTTCAGTGCCCGGCAACGCATCGTTCGACATCGAAACCATGGAAACACTCGACTACGTGTGCCACTTCGGCTGATTTTTGGTCCCGGCGCCACCAGCCGCGCGCCGTATTACACTGAACGCTACGCAGTCCAATCACCCGCGGAATACGCCATGCCCTCCTTCGATATCGTCTCCGAAGTCAATCAGGTCGAGGTGCAGAACGCCGTCGATCAAAGCAACAAGGAAATCACCAACCGCTTTGATTTCAAGGGCTCGGACGCGTGTGTCGAGCTCAACGACAAAGAGAAAACACTCACTGTGTTCGGCGACGATGAATTTAAGTTAAGCCAAGTGCGCGACGTATTAACCGGGCGCCTTGCCAAGCGCGGCATCGACGTGCGTTGCCTCGACGTGGGCAAGCCCGAGACCATCGCCGGTGATAAGGTCAAGCAAGTGGTCAAGGTGCGCGAGGGCATCGATCAAGAACTGGGTAAAAAGATCACCAAGCTCATCAAGGACAGCAAAATAAAAGTCCAGGCGAGCATCCAGGGCGACGCGGTGCGCGTCTCCGGCGCGAAAAAAGATTTGCTGCAGGATGCGATTGCGCTGGTGCGTAAATCGATTACCAATTTTCCGCTGCAGTTTAAGAATTTTCGCGACTAGGCGTCGTAAGCAAAATGACTGTTCCCCTTCGACAGGCTCGGGGTGAACGGTCATTTTGTGGGCCATTCGTGCTAAGCGCGTCGAAGCACGAACACACCATTTCTCACACGCACTAAATCGCGCCCTTCGCCCGCAAGCCCTCGATCGCCTTGGCGTCATACCCCAAGCTGCCCAACACCTCGGCGTTGTGCTCGCCCGGCTCCGGCGTGTGCATGAGTTTTTCGGGTTGATCGTAGCGGCTTAGGTGTATCGGCTGGCCCACCACTTTTTGAGCGCCGTACTTCGGGTGATCGATCGGGCGCGCGATGCCCAGGTGCTTGACTTGCGGGTCGGCAAACACCTTGTCGATGGTGTTGATCGGGCCGCACGGCACGGCGGCTTTGTCCATCAGCTTTAGCCATTCGTCGTTGGTTTTGGTGCTCATGATCTCGGCCAACTGCGCGCCCAACGCTTTGCGATTCGTCGAGCGCGCCGCGGGCGTCGAATAATCGGGGTCCGTCAACAGGTGATCCGCGCCGACGGTCTTGCAAAAACGCTCCCACAAGGCGTCGCCGGAAGCCGCGAGATTGATGTAGCCGTCCTTGGTTTGGAACATGCCGGTGCCCGACGAAGTCGGGTGGTTGTTGCCCTCTTGCCCCGGCACCTCGCCCTTGATCAAGTAGCGCGCCGCCTGGAAGTCGAGCATGAAGATTTGCGCTTCGATCAACGAGGTGTGCACCCATTGCCCCTCGCCGCTTTTTTCGCGTTCGAGCAGCGCCAGCAAAATCCCGTTCGCCAGCAGCAAACCCGACGACGTATCGTTGATCGCAATGCCCACGCGCACCGGCCCGCCGCCGGCATGCCCGGTGATCGACATCAGCCCGCCCATGCCCTGCGCGATCTGGTCCACGCCGGCGCGGCCTTCGTACGGCCCGTCTTGGCCGAAGCCGGAGATGCTGCCGTAGACGATGCGCGGGTTTATTTTTTTAACCGCCTCGTAATCGATGCCGAGTTTGTGCTTGACCGTGGATTTGTAGTTCTCCACCACCACATCGGCTTTTTTGACCAGATCGAAAAAGATCTTCAGCCCTTCCTGCGTTTTGAGGTTCAACGTGAGGCTGCGTTTATTGCGATGCAGGTTTTGGAAATCCGGCCCGTCGCGGCGACTGCCGGTGACATCCACCGTCGCGCCCGGCGGCTCGATCTTGATCACATGGGCGCCCCAGTCGGCGAGTTGGCGCACCGCGGTTGGGCCCGCGCGGTGGGCGGTCAGATCAAGAACGAAGAGGTCGTTTAACGGCAGCTTGCGATTGGTGGCGGGCATGGGAATCTCCTGCTTGAAAAGTTATGGAAAACGGTTGAGCAAAGCGTGCGCTATGTCCCGATGTTAGCCGCACGCGCCCAGCGCGCCAAGCCCTTGATCTGCTCGCCGATGATGCACGTCCCCCTCAATTTCGGCCTGAATCAAACGCCAAGACCGCGGGTAGTGTGAGATAGGTCGCACGGCGACCCCGCCTTGCCGTGATAGAGTATTCGGAATCCGCGGGGGGTTATCGATGCGCACCGGGTTCTTTTGCACTTTAGCCATGCTGGCCTCGGCGCTGCTCGCCGCTGCGGCGCCGTCGCGCGCCGCCGACATCAACCTGATCGGCGTGTTCGGCAACAAAGCCACGCTGATGGTCGACGGCGGCAAGCCGCGCACCTTGTCCGTCGGCGAAACCACGCCCGAAAAAATGCGTCTGATCAGCGTCGGCGCCGACAGCGCGGTGGTGGACTTCGGCGGCCGGCGTGAAACGCTGCGCTTGGGCAATCAGCGCATTTCAAACACGCGCGCCGACGGCGGCACGCAACGGGTGATGTTGACGGGGGATGCGCGCGGCCATTTTGTCACCACGGTGCAGATCAACGGCGTGTCGATGCAATTTCTCGTCGACACCGGCGCCACCAGCGTGACGTTAAGCGCGGAGGACGCAAAACGCGCCAACATCGCCTACACCTCGGGCGAACGCGTGCGCACACAAACCGCGAACGGCATTGCCATGGCCTACCGCGTCACGCTCAACACGGTAAGGCTCGGCGAAATCACGTTGCACAACGTCGAGGGCATCGTCATGGAAGGCAACGCGCTCGGCCGCCAAGGCTTGCTCGGCATGAGCTTTTTGTCGCGCACGGATATAAAGCGCGAAGGCGACACACTGACCTTGGTCAAGCGTTTTTGAGCGCTCGGCAGCTATCAAAAAAATATAAATTAAATCAATAGGTTACAAAATTGGCGCGCGTGCTGGTGGAGCACCTTAGCGCGCCTTAGTGCACCTTAGCGCGCCTTGTCGCCGCCGGCACCGCCCAAGCTGAGCAAGTGCCCGAACTTCGCGCGCTTGGTCTCCATGTAGCGGCGATTGGCCTCGCGCGGCGGCAGTTCCACCGGCACGCGCTCGGCCACGGTTAAGCCGTAACGTTCAAGCGCAGCGACCTTGTCGGGGTTATTGGTCATCAAGCGCAACTTGCGCACGCCAAGGTCGAACAAAATGTGCGCGCCCGCCTTGTAGTCGCGCATGTCGGCGGCAAAACCCAGCGCGTGATTGGCCTCTACCGTGTCGTGGCCTTGATCCTGCAACGCGTAGGCGCGAATTTTATTAAGTAAGCCGATGCCGCGGCCCTCGTCGAACATGTAGACGATCACGCCCGCGCCGGCGGCCTCAATGTTGGCCATCGCGGCTTCTAGCTGTTCGCCGCAATCGCAGCGCTCGCTGCCGAACACGTCGCCGGTGAGGCACTGCGAATGCAAACGCACCAACGTCGGCGTATCGCCATCGACCTTGCCCTTGACCAGCGCGACGTACAGCGTGTTTTCGAGATTGTCGCTATACACCATCAGTTCGAAATCGCCCGCGCGGCGGGTGGGCATAATGGTCCCGGCACGGCGGCGGATCACGCGCTCGTTCTCACGATAGGCGGCGAGGTCGTAGATGCGCAAGATCGGTATGCCGTGTTGGGCGGCAAACGCTTCCAGCCGCGGCAGGCGCGCCATGCCGCCGTCGTCTTGCATGATTTCGCAGATCACCCCTGCGGGTTTCAGCCCCGCCATGCGCGCAAGATCGACTGCGGCTTCGGTGTGGCCGCGGCGCGCGAGCACCCCGCCATCGACCGCACGCAAGGTTTGCAAGCGGCCGGGGCGGATCAAATCCGTGGGCTTGGCGTTATCGGCGATCGCCACCGCGATGGTGCGCGCGCGGTCGTGTGCCGACATGCCGGAGGCCACGCCCTCGCGCGCGTCGATCGGCGTGGCGAACGCGGTGCCGAACTTGGTTTGGTTACCGGTGTCGTCGGTGATCAGAGACAAACCCAGTTGGCGCAAACGATCCTCGGTCAGCGCCAGCGACACCAACCCGCGCCCGTGGGTGGCCATGAAATTGATTGCCTCGGGGGAGGCTTTCTCGGCCGCGACGAACAAATCGCCTTCGTTTTCGCGCCGCTCGTCGTCGACCAAAATCACTATCTCGCCGCGCCGCACGCGCGGCAAAATCCGCTCGACGACGTATTCGCTGGTTTTGGGGCTGCTATCGCTCACAGCGTCACTGGATCAAACGCAGAAATTCCGCGCGCGTTTTTTCGACGTTGAATTCACCGGTGAACGCCGAGGTGGTAGCCACCGAATGCTGTTTTTGAATGCCGCGCATCACCATGCACATGTGCTGCGCCTCGATCACCACCGCCACGCCCAAGGGGCTCAAGGTTTCGTGTATGCAATTGCGCACCTCGACCGTCAGGCGCTCTTGCACTTGCAACCGCCGCGCATAAGCGTCAACCACGCGCGGGATTTTGGAGAGCCCGACGATACGCCCATTCGGGATGTAGGCCACGTGCGCCTTGCCAAAAAACGGAAGCATGTGGTGCTCGCACAGCGAATACACCTCGATGTCCTTGACGATCACCATCTGCGAATACTCTTCGGTGAACATCGCCGAGCGCAGAATTTCCGTCGGATCGAGATCGTAGCCGTGCGTTAAAAAATGCAGCGCCTTGGCCACGCGCTCCGGCGTTTTGACAAGGCCTTCGCGCGCGGGATCTTCGCCGAGGTCTTTAATGATGTCGCGGTACTTGTCGGCGACGCGCTTAACCGTCACCGGGTGATAATTGTCGATCTTGGCGTAGCCCACGGTGTCGTCGTCATCGACCAATTGCCGCTTGTGCTGCATATTTTCTCCTAGCTCGCGCGTTTGGCGCGTTCGCTTGATTGGTTCGACTGATCCAGACGCGCGCGTATCGACATTAACAAGCCCGCCTTGTCGAGCCCGCAGTGTGCCAGTTGCAGCGCCGGGTCGCCTTGATCAACAAAGCGGTCCGGCAAGCCCAACTGCAGCACGTCGTTGCCGCGCCGGTGCTCGTGTAAACATTCCAGCACCGCGCTGCCGGCGCCGCCCATCACCACGTTTTCCTCGACCGTCACCAGCAGATCGTGGGTATCGGCGAGCATCAGCACCAGCTCGACATCAAGCGGCTTTACAAAACGCATGTTGGCGACGGTGGCGTTTAATTCTTCCGCCGCCGCCAACGCCGGCGCCAGCATCGAACCAAATGCCAGTATCGCGGTCTTGATACCCCTGCGCCGCACTTCGCCCTTGCCAATGGGCAACGTCGCGAAGTCACGCTCGATCACCACGCCCGGCCCCGCGCCGCGCGGGTAGCGCACCGCCACGGGCGTGTTCATCGCGAACGCGGTATTGAGCAAATGCCAGCACTCGTTTTCATCGGCCGGTGTCATCACCGTCATATTGGGCAGGCAGCGCAAATAGCTCAAATCGAAACTGCCGTGGTGCGTGGCGCCGTCCGCCCCCACCAGCCCGGCGCGATCCAGGGCAAACATTACTGGCAGATTCTGAATTTGCACGTCGTGGATCAGTTGATCGAAGCCGCGCTGCAAAAACGTCGAATATATCGCCAGCACCGGCTTGGCGCCGTCGCATGCAAGCCCCGCGGCGAACGTCACCGAATGCTGCTCGGCGATGCCGACATCGAAGTAGCGATCCAGAAATTGTTTTTCAAACTGCACCATGCCCGACCCTTCGCGCATCGCCGGCGTGATGCCGACCAGCCGTTTATCGTGTCCGGCCATGGCGCACAGCCACTCGCCGAAAACTTGGGTGTACGCGGGCTTGCCGCCGCTTTTGCCGCCGACAATGCCGCCCACCGAATCGAATTTCGATACGCCGTGATACAGCACCGGATCGGCCTCGGCCAACTTGTAACCTTGGCCCTTGCGCGTCACCACGTGCAAAAACTGCGGGCCGCGCAGTTGCTTGATATTGTGTAACGTTGGCAGCAGCGCGTCGAGATCATGGCCATCGATCGGGCCAATGTAGTTGAAACCGAATTCCTCGAACATGGTGCCCGGTGTCACCATGCCCTTGACGTGTTCCTCGGCGCGGCGCGCGATCTGGCCCAGCACTTTTTCGCCCAAGCCCTTGGCGGTGGCGTAAAAGCGCCCCGACATCAGCCGCGCGAGATACTTGTTCAACGCCCCCACCGGCGGCGAGATCGACATGTCATTATCGTTCAAAATCACCAGCAAATCGACATCCATGTCGCCAGCGTTGTTCAACGCTTCGAACGCCATGCCGCCGGTCAACGCACCGTCGCCGATGATCGCCACCGCCTGGCGCCGCACGCCGGTGATCTTGGCCGCGGCGGCCATGCCCAGCGCGGCGCTGATCGACGTCGACGAATGCGCGGTGCCGAACGTGTCGTATTCGGACTCACTGCGTTGCGGAAAGCCCGACAGCCCCTGCCACATGCGCAGCCTTTTCATGCCCTCGCGGCGGCCGGTTAGAATTTTGTGGCCGTAGGTTTGGTGCCCCACGTCCCACACCAGCCGGTCGTGCGGCGTGTTAAACACATAGTGCAGCGCGATGGTGAGCTCCACCGTGCCCAGGTTAGAGGACAAATGCCCGCCGGTTTGACTCACCGACTCGATCAAAAAGTCGCGCAGCTCTTTCGCCAGCCGGTGCAATTGGCTGCGTTCCAGCTCACGCAACGCTTGCGGCGAGTTGATCGATTTCAGTAGCTCGTACATTCGCTATCTTTATGACTTGCGCAGCACAATAAAGTCCGCGAGTTGCCGTAATCGTAGCGCACGCTCGCCAAAACCCGCCAGCGATTTCATCGCTTCCACGCGCAACTCCTCGGCAAACGCCTTGGCGCGCGCGAGCCCAATGGCACTCACATACGTGGGTTTGCCCTGATCGGCGTCTTTACCCGCGGTTTTACCCAGGGTCGCAGTGTCGGCCTCGGCATCGAGCACATCATCGACCACTTGAAACGCAAGCCCGACGGTCTTGGCGAAGGTGTCCACATGCTTATGATCGTCGGGCGTTAGCGGCGTTCCACACTTTAAGCCCAGCAACGCCGCCGCGCGAATAATCGCACCGGTCTTGTGGATATGCATGAATTCGAGTTCAGGCACGGTGAGCTCCTTGCCCACCGCGACCAGATCGATCGCCTGCCCGCCCGCCATGCCGCGCGAGCCGCTTGCAATGGCGAGAATATTCACCATCTCCAGCTGCGTGGCCGCGTCATCGGCAAGCTTGTGTTCCGCCAGCACGTGAAACGCGAGGCTCTGCAGCGCATCGCCCACCAGCATCGCGGTGGCTTCATCGTATTGCACGTGACACGTCGGTTGACCGCGGCGCAACACATCGTCATCCATGCACGGCAGATCGTCGTGCACCAGCGAATAGGCATGAATGATTTCCACCGCCGCGCCGGCGAGCACCACGCGCCGCGGATCGGCATTGGACAACTCGCCCGCGGCGAACGCGAGCAGCGGCCGCACCCGTTTGCCGCCGCCCAGCACCGCGTAACGCATGGCATGATGCAAACGTTCGGGCGCGATTTGCGCCGAAGGCAGCACGCGTTCGAGCGCCGCTTCCACGCGGCTTTGCCCGGCCGCGGCCCAGGCCTTGAAGTCCGTTGATTCGGTCACGATGTCACTGGCCCGAGCCGTCACGAGCGGCCGCGCCAAAATTTTTCAGCACACCGTCTTCGAGGATTTTCACTTGCTGCTGCGCATCGGCCAACGCGCCCTGGCAAAACTTCAGCAACTCCGCCCCGCGCTTATAAGCGGCCAGCGATTTTTCCAGCGGTAACTGCCCCGCTTCCATGTCGGAGACGATTTCTTCGAGTTCGGCAAGCGCGGATTCAAACGTCGGGGTCTTGGCGGGTTTGGACATGAAATGTAGCGGCGCGCACACAAAATGTAGTCAAGCGCGGCACGCGGCGAGAAAGCGCTGAGCGTAGCGCATCGGACGCGGTATGGTCAATCGAGCGCACTAACTTGGCAATTGTCATTCTAAAAAAATATGTTTAAAATCAATAATTTACAAAAAATACTCAGCGTCGGCCGCGTGCCATGGGCGCATGAGGCAACGCCCTAAACGCGCCCAAAATCACTTTCATAAAGCCGCTGCAAACGCGCCAGCACATCGGCCGGCAGCGGCCCCATCGCCTGCGCCTGCAACGCTTCGTCGATGTGCCGCAGCTCCGAGCTGCCGATGATGGCGCACGACACATCCGGGTTGGACAGCACAAAGCGCAACGCCACTTGGCCGCGCGTGCCGTGGCCGTCGCCGATGGCATCGAACAACACTTTGCTTTTGCGCGCGTCTTCTTCGAGGCTGGTATCGGCGGTCAACACACTTTCGCGGCCGGTGCGCGCCTCGCTCGCGATAATGCCGGAGGCGAAGATGCGTATCGCCATCACCGCCACGCCGTTGGCGCGGCAGGCCGCGATCACGCCGTCAAAATGGTGGCCGCGCCACGCCGCGGGCATCGCCTGCCCGGCGCTGGGATTGAGCAGGTTGTAATAAACCTGCGCGGAATCGAAACGCCCGCTGTTAATCACCTCACGCACCGCGGGCGCTTCACCGATGGCGGTGATGCCCATATGGCGTATGAGCCCCTTCTCGCGCAGCCGTTCCAGCCCTTCGGCGACGCCGTTTTTACCGAGGATGTGATCGAGCGTCAACACGCGCCCGCCGGCCGTGGTACCGATGCGATTATGCAGTTGCAGCAGATCAACCGACTTGCGCTTTAAGCGCGCGAGGCTCGCCATCAGGCGCGCTTCGATTTGCGCCGGAATATCGGTCAGGTTATTCACGTCAAGGCCGAACTTGGTCGACAAAAAAGGCGTGTAGCCCGCTTCCGCCAGCAGCCAGCCGAGCGCCTGTTCCGATTTGCCGTCGCCATATTGCGCGGCGGTGTCCACCCAGTTGATGCCGCCCGCCATGGCGCGGCGGATCGCCTCGCGCTTGGTGGCATCGTCCTTGTAAATGACGATGCCGCCGACCGCGCCGGCGCCGAAGATGATTTCCGATACCGCAAGGCCGCTGCGGCCGAAGGTGCGTTGTTTCATGGTGTCATGCTCCCGTGTTGCCCGACACCATACAGCAAGGCGCGCCCGCGCGCTGGGCTGCGTTGCGCCGCGCAAACACTGCGGCACGCATCAGTCGATGCGAATGTTGGCGGCCTTGATGACCTTTTGATAAGTCACGATCTCGGACTTGATCTTGGCGGCGAATTGATTCGCGTCGGAATACACCGGTGAGACGCCAAAGCCCTCGAACTTCGCCTTCACATCGGGCCGTGCGAGCATGACGCCGATCTCGCTCGACAGCTGATCGATGATCGGGCGCGGTGTGCCGGCGGGTGCGAGCACGCCGTTCCACGTCTGCACATTAAAGCCGAATAACCCGGCTTCGGCGAAGGTCGGCGTATCGGCCAGGGAGCCGACGCGTTGCTCACCGGTCACCGCGATTGCGCGCAGCTTGCCGGCCTTGACATGGCCGATGATGTTGACCGGGACCGATAAGAACATCTGCACGTGGCCGCCGATCAAATCGGTCATCGCCGGCCCCGCACCCTTGTAGGGCACATGCTGCACCTTGACCCCGGCCAGAATATTGAACATCTCGCCCGCGATGTGAGTCGGCCCACCGGCGCCGGACGAAGCGAAGTTAAGCTGCCCCGGCTTCGCCTTGGCCAGCGCGATTACCTCGCGCACCGTGGTGGCCGCCACGCCGGGATGGACCACCATCACCTGCGGCGCCACGGCGATGCCGGCGATCGGCGCGAAATCGCGCACCGGGTCGTACGGGGTCTTGATGATGCTCGACAGGATCGCGTGCGTGCTGGCGACCAGCATGATGGTGTAACCGTCGGGTGCGGCGCGCGCCAGCGTTTCGGTACCGATGACGGTGTTGCCGCCGGGGCGATTATCGACCACCACGTTCTGCCCCCAGCGCTCGGCGAAATGCTGTCCGATGAGCCTGGCGTAGACCGTTGTGCTGCCGCCCGGCGCATAAGGGGTGATGAAGCGAATCGGACGATTCGGATACGGTTGCTGGGCGAACGCACTGCCCACCATCGACACCAGCAGCACCCCCGCGAGGGTATGCGCCGCCTTGCGCAACATTGCCTTCATCATGCCTCCACTATTGTAGCGAGCGGGCACCGCCTGGTGCCCGCCGGTTCAAACTTACGGCTCCATCTTGATCCCGGCGCTCTTGACGATCTTGCCGTACTTGGCGAAATCCGCCCGCACCAGATCGGCGAATTGCTCCGGCGTGGTCACGAACGGATCCATGCCCTGACTTAGCAGCCGTTCGCGCATGTCCGGCAGGGCGAGGATGCGGCCGATCTGCGCGCCGAGCATGTCGATGATGGGCTTGGGCGTCGCGGCCGGCGCCAGCACGCCATACCAGATCTTAAGTTCGAAGTCCTTTAGACCGGCTTCTCTCATCGTCGGCAACTGAGGCAGCACCGCGAGCCGCGCGTCACCGGTCAGCGCGACCGCGCGCAAGCGATTGGTCTTGATGTGCGGTAACGCCACGATCGGCGGGCTGTAATACATGTGCACCTGACCGCCAATCAGATCGGTCAACGCCTGCGCCGAGCCCTTGTACGGGATGTGCTGGATACGCACACCGGCCAGCATATTGAAGTACTCGCCGGCCAGATGCGTCACCGTGCCGGTGCCGCCGGAACCATAGTTAAGCTCACCCGCCTTGCCCTTGGCCAGAGCGATCAACTGCTGCACGGTGGTTACCGGCAGGGAGGGATGCACCACCAGCACAAGCTGAGTGCTTGCCACCGGCGAGACAGCGGCGAAATCCTTCACCGGATCGTACGGGGTCTTCAGCAGGTTGGGCACGATCGTGTGACTGGTGAGGATCAACAGCAGCGTGTGGCCGTCAGGCGCGGCCTTCACCAGCGCCTCGGATCCGATGACGGTGTTGCCGCCGGGGCGGTTTTCCACAATGACCTGCTGTCCCCATGCTTCCGTGATCTTGGGCCCGATCATTCTGGCCAGGATATCCGTGGTGCCGCCCGGGGGATACGGGCTGATGATCCGAATCGCCTTGCTCGGATAGGGATGGAGATGAGGATGGGGATGGGGATTAGCCTGTTGCGCGCCGGCCGTTACGGCGAATGAGAAGAACATGGCGGCTAAGACGCCGCACATCGTGGCAAGACGAAACTTCATCGACATCTCCTCGTGTAAGGCTCGCCGGGTAAGCCCGCGGCGGCTTAAGGGGCGGCGATTACCGCGTACCTCCCACGCCATTTTCTTGGGGCCAGGATTTCGAGTGCCCGTTTGGTACCCGCGCCAATTTAGCCGCACCCTAACGAATGGTCAATTGCCGGGTTCGTCTCGAATCACTTCCGGCCGACGCGATGGCGCCAGAGCCGCTGCGTTCCGAGAAATAGACCAAAGTCGCGCGTGCCGCGAACATCCGGCCGGCGCGCCGGCGTATCGGGATGACCGATGCGTCACGGGTTTTCAGGTTCAAACGCAACCGTCTGCCCACGCAGGGTGATTGAACTCGTGAGCGTGACCGGATTGACGATCAACTGTTCGGCGAAACACCCGCCCTTGGCGTTGCGCACCAGTGCGACGATTTTTTCCATCGGTTCGTCCGAATCGATATCCAGACTGGTGGTGACGCCCTGCCAACTGCCTTTGACCGTGCCTTTTAACACCGAGCCAGAGACTTGAAAATCGAGCCCGACATGGCAGCGCGCTTTTTTCACTTTGAGCTTCATCATGGACGCGTACCGCGCCACTTGCGTGAGCAGTCAAAAGCCGATGGCCAGCGCCAGATAACTCATCGGCGGCGCATAACGGCTGGTGCCGCCGATGGTGGGCGGCTCATCCGAGAAGATGGTAAAGCCGCGCGAGGTGCCGACCTTAAGGTGATGTTCGCCTTCGATCGATGCCGTGTCGGCGACCAAATGCATCGCCAACCCTTGCGGCGGCAGTTCGGGTTTATCGGTGATGCGTTCGCCGGGTTTGGTGCTTTGTTCCGCGGCGTTTAATGGTTTTTCACTCATGGTGTGCTCCTGGGTGTATGAATTTGCGAGCGGCTAATTTCTGCCCCCCCATTTTGCTCCGAAATTTTAATTCGGAACACTGACAAGAACCTCGAATAACGATCCGCGAGGTCAATGCGGCCTAATTCGGGCGGATATTGGCCGCGCGCGCGCCCTTGCCGCATTTCTCGACGCCGCCGCGCAAGCGCGCATCGAACCGCGCAGGCGTAAGGCTTGGCAAACACGGCCGTTGACCGCGGCCAGCGCTAATCGACTTTTACCCCGGCCGCTTTCGCAACCTTCGCCCATTTGACGAGTTCGCGTGCTATGAAGGCGGCGAAATCGTCGGGCTTATTGGCGACAATGTCGCCGCCTTCGGCGGCAAAACGCTCTTGCACCTCCGGCAGTCGGATCACGCGCACCATGTCGGCGTTGAGCTTGGTCAGTATCGTAGCAGGCACGCCCACCGGCGCCAACACGCCGTACCACGTGCTAACGTCGTAGCCTTTGAGGCCCGAATCGGACACCGTGGGCAAATCGGGAAACACGCGCGAACGCATCGCGCTGGTGGTTGCCAGTGGTTTGATGCGGCCGGCACGCACCAAGGGCAATGCCGCGGGCACGGTGCCGACGTATATCGTAATTTGCCCCGATATCAAATCTGCGTAAGCGGGCGGCGCGCCGCGATACGGTACATGCAATAGACGCGTGCCTGACATATGCCGGAACAATTCGCTGGCCAGATGCGCTGCCGAGCCATTGCCTGGCGAACCGTAACTCACCATGTCGGGCTTCGCTTTGGCAAGCGCAATGAGATCGGCGACCGTGCGAACCGGCAACGCGTTATTCGCCAGCAATACCATCGGAGCGGACAAAATCTGCGTGATCGGCGCAAAGTCGCGTTGCGTGTCGTACGGCAACTTCGGATAGACGCCCGGCGCTATCACCACGAACGAGGACACACCCAGCATCAGGGTGTAGCCATCCGCCGGCATGCGTGAGGCGACGCCCATGCCGAGTGTGCCGCCCGATCCGGGCCGGTTATCCACGATCACCGGCTGCCCCCACAGTTCGGTCAGCTTCGGCGCCATCGCACGCGCAATCAGATCGCCTGCGCCGCCAGCAAGCACGGGCGCGATCCAACGCACGGGTTTTTGCGGAAAAACGTCTTGTGCGGGCGCATGCGCCGTGCAAAACATCAAACCCAACACCAGCAGCACCTGAAAATCGCGAGTTTTACGAATCTGATAATGCATCGGCTGAGTTAAAAGCACAGGTTGCGAAGGTCTGATGATAACGCATGGCTCGCGCGTGCGCGCCACGAAATCGAGCGCGAATGTTCATGCCGCGGCCGCCACCCATCAGCGCTGGTCACATCCGCCGCGCGCGCAGACCGCATTGACACGTGCTCAGCGTGGCCACATCGCGGCGCAAAAGCCTCACGGTCCACCGTCTCGCGCCCTGGATGAACGGGTTTGAAGCGCTGAGTTCGCCTCACAAATGGCGCGGCAGCGGCTCACCGCCCTCAGTTCAACGCCTTGTCGGCCCTTAACGTTGCCACCGCAAGGTCGACAAAACTTCTCACTTTGGCCGAACCATATCGACCTTCCCGATGCACGACATGAATGGGCCACGGCGCTTCCTCGTATTCCGACAGCACGGTCTTCAGGGTGCCCTTCGCCAACTCATCGGCAATTTGATAGGAAAGGAGCCGCGTCAGCCCTAAGCCTTCCTTGGCGGCTTCAATCGCCGCGTCATTGGTGTTAGCCAAGAGGCGTGGATGAATTTTGAGCGCGATTTTTTCGCGCCCCTTCGCGAACACCCATTCCGCGCCACGCGATAAGGTGGTGGCAGCGATGATTGGACGGCGAACAAGTTCCGCCGGCGCCTTCGGAGCGCCATGTTTCTTGAGGTAACCCGCGGACGCGCAAATCACGCGCCGCACTTGGCCGACACGGATCGCGCGCAGCGAGGAATCGGGTAACGGCCCGATGCGGATTCCGACATCGAGCCCTTCGTCGATCAGACTGACCACGCGGTCGACGAACAGCGCCGAGACTGTCGTTTCACTGAAGTCGCGCAAATAGGCCGTGATGATGGGCATCACATACAGTTTCCCGAACAGCGCCGAAGCGGTCACCGCGAGATGACCGCGCGGCGTGGCGTTCACGCCGGCCGCGGCTTCATCGGCCTCGTCCGCGTCGAGCAGAATGCGCCGGGCATCTTCAAGATAACGAGCACCCGCATCGGTCGCGCGCACACGCCGCGTGCTGCGCGTCAGGAGCCGCACGCCGAGCCGCGCTTCGAGCATCGCCACGGCGCGAGTGACGGCCGGCGGCGACATGCGCAGACGGCGGCCTGCGGCGGCGAAGCTTTGCGCCTCGGCCACCGCGACGAATACTGACATCGCCTGAAAACGATCCATGGATTCCTCACATTATTTTAATTTTTAAAATAATATATTCAATTATATAGATATTCTTTTCTATTTTGGAATCCGGCAAAGTGCCATTCGTCGCGGTAATGCGACGACTTCTTCCACTCACCTAACAGGAGCAACCCCATGGCCCGCATCAACATCGTCAGCCCCGAATCCGCCAACGCGGAACAAAAAGCCCTCTTCAGCGCTATCCAAGCCCAACTCGGCATGGTGCCGAACTTCCTCAAGGTCTTCGCCAACTCGCCGGCCGCGCTCAAGGCCTTCCTCGGCCTGCACGGCATCGCCGGCGATGGCTCGCTGGATGCGCTCACCCGCGAACGCATCGCGCTCGCCCTCGCCCAACAGAACAGTTGCGCCTACTGCCTGTCGGCGCACACCGCAATCGGCCGCAAGGCCGGCCTTGCCGCCGCCGAAATCGAAGCCAACCGTGCGGGCGGCAGCCAGGACGCAAAGGCCGCCGTGGCCGTGAAATTTGCGCGCTCGCTGACCGCCCACATGGGTGACATCACCACCGCCGAGCTACTCGAAATGCGCGAAGCCGGTTACAGCGAATCCGACATCGTTGAAGTCATTACTCACGTCGGGATGAACATTCTGACCAACCTGCTGGGCAAGGCCGGACGGGTCGACATCGATTTCCCTAAAGTCGAACTGGGCCTCGCCGCTTGATTCACCACACCGCGCCGTGGGCGGATGCCCCCGGCGCCAGGAGATACCCGCATGGCCCTCGCCTTCACCCGCATAGGCTTCACCCCCAGCGTGCACGCTGCACAGGTGCGCATGGGCAGCCGCGACGCTTACCGGGCTGCCGAACTGGGTGAGCCGGAAAACGTCGAGCTGGGTGCGCTGGAGATCGATTACATCCGCGCACGCGATAGCTTCTATCAGGGCACCGTCGGCGACAACGGCTGGCCCTACGTGCAGCACCGCGGCGGCCCCGCCGGCTTTCTCAAAGTGCTCGACGCTCGGACGATCGGCTACGCCGATTTCAGCGGCAACCGCCAATACATTTCTGTAGGCAACTTGGTTGGAGATAACCGCGTGAGTCTGTTCCTGATGGACTATCCGGGACAGCGCCGGCTCAAGCTCTGGGGACGAGCCCGGTTGGTCGACGAAGACAGCGAACCCGAACTCATCGCCCGCCTCGAATCGGCGAATTACCGCGCGCCCGTCGAGCGCGGCGTACTCATCACCATCGAAGCCTACGACTGGAACTGTCCGAAGCACATCACGCCGCGTTTCACCGAACGCGAACTCGCGGCCCGGGCAAGCGGCACCGGGCACATGCCCGTACAGCACGCGCAACAACTTCAGCCCGGCGAGGAAATTGGTGCCGGACCGCTCAAGCTCGTAGTCAGTGGCATACGGCAATTAACGCCACGCGTGCGCGCCTATGAACTGCGGGCGCGCGACGGCAGTTCCTTGCCGGCGGTGACGGCTGGCGCTCACTTGCCAATCCCGGTCAAGCTACCCAACGGATCAACTGCCACGCGGCAGTATTCGTTAACATCCGTGCCCGGGCGCGGCGAGGCATTCGAGATCGCCGTGTTGCGCGAAGAAGCGGGGCGAGGCGCTTCGGCCGCGATTCACGCCTCGTGGCAAATCGGCACGATGCTGGCAACCCAGCCGCCGGCCAACCAGTTTGCGCTGCATGCCGACGATCGCCCGGCCGTGCTGATCGCCGGCGGCATCGGCATCACACCGATCAAGGCAATGGCGCAGCCGCTGAAGGCGCGCGGCAACCCATTCGAGCTGCACTACACCGGGCGTCGCCCTGCCGACATGGCCTATCTCGACGCGCTGATGCGGGAAATGCCCGGCCGCGTGCACACATACTTTACGCAAACCGTGGATGGCAAGCGCATCGACCTGGCGGCGGTTATCCGCCCGGCCCCCACCGATGCGTTGATCTATGTGTGCGGCCCTGCGGGGTTGATCGAAGACGCGCGCCGCGTTGCACGAAAGCTGAATCTGCCACCGGAGCGGCTGCGTTACGAGAATTTCGAATAACGCCCCGCCAACTCAACGCGGACTAATTCGGTTTGATATTGGCCGCGCGCGCAACCTTGGTCCATTTCTCGATGTCGCTGCGCACGCGCGCGTCGAACTCGGCGGGTGTGTTGAAAATGATGTGCGAGCCGGTGGATTCGATGCGATCGCGCACTTCTGGCGTTTTCATCAGGGCGCCGATCGCCTCGCGCACCCGCCGCACAATTTCCGCCGGCGTGCCCTTGGGCGCGGCCAACGCGTACCAGCCTTCGGTGTCGGCGCCCTGCACGCCTTGTTCGGCGAGCGTGGGCAACTCGGGCATCACGGTTAAACGCGCGGGGCCGGCGAGCGCCAGCGCGCGCACGCGGCCACTGCGCATATTGCCGATCTGGTTCATCATCGAATCGAGCAGCACCGGCACTTCGCCGCTCACCAGCGCCATCGCCGCGGGCGCGCCGCCTTTGTAGGGAATATGCGTGAGCTTGGTGCCAGTCTGAATTTGAAACAACTCCATGCCGAATTGCGGCACGCTGGCGGGGCCGAATGAGCCGTACGACAATTGCCCCGGCCGCGTTTTGGCGAACGCCACCAAATCCTTGACGTTTTTTGCCGGCAGCGACGGATGCACGCACAGCGCAAACGGCGAGGACATGATGATGGAAATCCACTCGAAATCGGTCAGCGGCTCGAACGGCAATTTGGGAAACGCCGCTTTGTTCATCACCAGCATGCTGTTGGTGGTGCCAAGCAGGGTGTAACCGTCGGGCGGCGCTTTCGCGCCAAGATCAGTGCCGATGATGCCGTTGGCGCCGCCGCGGTTGTCGATGACAAACGATTGCCCAAACGCCTGGTGTAGCCGCGGCAAGAAGCTGCGCAACAGCGTGTCCAGCGGCCCGCCCGGCGCCGCCGGAATAATGATGCGCACCGGCTTCACCGGCCAGTTCTGCGCCAATGCCGGTTGCGAAAAGAAAGCGGCGAAAACGACTGCAAGGTACGAGACATATCGCATGGCGCTACTCCTCGATGGTTATCAACTTCAGGATGAGCTGCTCGGCGCGGGCCGGCCCGGCCCCGGCATATTTTCATAGCGGCCACCCGGGCCAAAATCGGCCGCCGCCAGATCATTCATCGGCGCATCCAGATGCATGCCGTGCGCGATGGTGTTAAACGACAACGAATGCATCATCATCGCGGTCGCTTCCACCAGCGTGCGGTCGTCGAAGCCGTAGGAGACGCGCAACAAGCGCGTGAAGTAAGCGATGCCATAAGCGCTTTGGCGAAACTGCGCCACGGCGAGCGCCGCGCCCGCCTTGGTGGCCTCATCGAGCACGCCCGCGCCAAGCACCAGGCGATTCTTGCGCCAGGTCGCTTCCAACTGGCGCGGGTGGTGCGCCAGCGCACGCCAGATCGCGGGGATATGCTCGATGCCCAACGCGCGCTGGCTCCACGCGCGGATTTCCGCCAGCGTCGCGGCGGCTTGCGGCGCGCTTTGCTCGTCGCGCAGCGGCACCAGTGGCTCACTTGCCGCTGCATTCTGTGACGGCACATCGGGCGGCAACATCAACGCGGCGGCCGCGGCAGTGAGGCTCGCGGTATGCTCCGCCACTGCGGCGATCTCCGCCACCGCGCGTTCGCTTTTTGTGAGCCGCAACACGGCGGCCGAGTGTTGGGTGAGTCAATAACTACAATGATTGGTCATCGACACCGCGACGTGTATTGCCTCTTTGGCAAGTTGCGGCAGCTTGCCCTGGATGCGATAGGACGCATTGGTTTCCAGATGATTCGCCTCCAGCCACGCCGGCCAGTGCGTTTGCACGCCCATGATCGAAGGCTCCAGCAGCCCCTCGGCCGTGCGCCCCATGCGCTTGGCGGTGCGTTCGAGGATGGCGCGGTCTTCCGCCGAGAAATCGGTGAGTCGCGGCGTGCGCAAGGTGGTCATGTCGGGCGTCCTTTCCGAGCGAGGCTGTGTATCATCCTGGAGTCAGATAAAATATTCAATAAAATCAAGTGCTTACGATAGTTACTTAACTACGCCGCGTACTGCGACCGCTAGCGAATCGAAATACCGCGGGTTCGGGCAATGCGCCGCCAGCGTTCGATTTCGCCGGCAATATAGCGATCCATGCCTGCCGGGTCGATCGGTTCAATGGTGCCCCCGGCGTTCAGCAAAGGCCGGCGAATCTCATCCAAGGTCAGCAGCGCGTTCACCTCGCGATTAAGCCGCGTGACGATCGCGCGCGGCGTTGCACTGGGCGCGGCAATGCCCGCGAACGATGTCATTTCATAACTGGGCAGCGTGTTAACCACCGGCGGCACATCGGGCAACAGCGGATTGACGCCGCGAGACGTGATGCCGATCGCACGCAGGCGTTTCGCTTGAATGTGCGGGTGACCGCTGATCAGCGTGCTAAAAATCATGTCCAGACGGCCGCCCAAAATTTCAGTGACCAACTCGTTGCTGCCCTTATAGGGCACGTGCAACAAATCGACGCCGGCGAGCGTGTTGAGCAACTCGCCCGCCAGATGAAAACCCGAGCCGACGCCGACGGAGCCGAAGCTCATGCGCCCCGGCGCGGCCTTGGCCGCGGCGATCAGATCGCGCACGCTATGCACCGGCGATTGCGCGTTGACCATCAATAGCAATGGATAATTGACGATGCGCGCAACCCAGGCAAAATCGCGTACCGGATCATACGGCAGCTTGTCCACCGCCGCAGCCACCGAAGTGAACACGCCGCTGGATGCGAGCAGCGTGTGGCCGTCGGGCGTGGCCTTGGCGACATGGTTGTTGCCGATGACGCCGCCCGCGCCGGGCCGGTTGTCGACAATCACATTCTGTCCCAGCCGCTCGGCAAGACGCACCGCCAGCGCGCGCGCGATCGTGTCGGTGCTGCTGCCCGCGGTGAACGCCGCGACCAAGCGCACCGGCCGCGCGGGATAGGATTCAGCCGCGAAGCCTGCCGCGGGCGCGAGCGCGGCGGCAACGGTGGCCATCAATCGAATCGACGACGGGCATACGGCGTCCTCGTGAGTTGGGGGCAGCGGATTTTCAAACCCCTTATTCTTATGTGTCGGGCAGTATAACGGAGAAACGCGCGCCGCTGAAAGCGGGCGGTTACGTTTACATCGTAAATTACGTATATCGCGCGCTGGCGCCGGCCATCACGCCGCGCCCACAGGCTAACTCGATTTACCCCCGCCGCCATACATCTCCGAGCGCGGATGAAACGCGAGCCACGCAAACGCGAAATGCACGCCGCCGTCCACTGGCGTGAGGCGCGTGCCCTTCAACGGGCCGTCGATGACAATGGGGGCAGACACGATTACGCTTTAACCCCATTTTCGCCTTCTTTCTTCTGTCTGCCGCTTGATCAATATCGAAAATCGCGGACCGTGTAGTCGAGCCGTCGCGGGCCGTCACTTGCGGTATGACAAAGAATTTAAGCGTAACAGCGACCGGCGGCTCCCAGCCAATCGTGTAACACGCACCTGCGATCGCGCCCCGACACCGTATATCAACCAGCGTCTGTATTTCTACACTCAAGGCACTCAACCTAACCGCGCCAGTTATCCGCCGCGCCGTTTTTCGCAACCTGTTCCTCCAAACGCGCGGTCGAACGCGCGATGGTGTAGCGCGCGGGCCCGCGGTTCGTGACGCGCCAGCGATACTCAATCCCGCGCGGCACATGGATCACGTCGCCCGCGCAGGCAACGTGACGATCCGCGCCCACCTGGGTATCGATTTCGCCGCTCACCACATACGCCAGCAGTTCGTGCGCGGCACCCACCTCGGCCGCTTCATAGCCCGCGGGCGACTGCACATACGCCCACGACAAATTCAAGCCGTTCACCCACTGCTCGTGATGACCCGAGGGTTTGCCGCCGTTAAAGCCGTTGCACATGACGTAATGGCAGTTGCCCAAGCCCGAAGTAATTGCTTGCGATTGCTCGGGCGCTTTTTCCTGGCCAGGGTATTTGCCGGCGGCGAAATCGCGCGCGACTTCGGTGGCCGAGCGCGCTTTATCGGGCAGCGCTTCGTCGGCCGCGGCGCCGATCAGTGTCCAGGTGCGATCCTTCAAATACAAATAGCGGATGCCGTTCGGCCCCGCCTTGAAGCTGTGTTGCGCGTTTGATGGGATGTGCACCAGCGTGCCCGGCGTGACGTGATGCGCCTCATCGCCGACGATGCTGTCGAACTCACCTTCGAGCAAAAACGCCATGAACTCATTGGGGTGATAATGCAGCCGCGATTGCTCGCCGGCTTTTTTAGTCACGCAGCGAAAATACATCGTCGCCGCTTCGATCACCGGCCCTTGCGTGGTCGACAAATGCGGATTGAGATGATGCGATTGCATCGCGTCGAAGCGAAAATACGGCATGCCACATACTCCATCGCGGGTTGTGTTAGACACCAGGCTACTATACGATTTTGCGCACGCCGCCGCGGGGGTGGCGAAAAAGCCTGTGAGCGGGCGCGTGCTGGCAACCCATGCCACCTCACTCCCTTTATAAAATTATTAAGGATACGCTGATCAAGTAGGTAAAAGGTGCGCCCGAGGAAAGCGATGATGCCGATTAGGCGAAATGAATGCTGATTTCATCAGGCCGAAGGCGCTT
>Ga0194132_10003468_pt1 | contig 28047 bp, 26 predicted proteins | sample TA2KigOf80mmetaG_FD_148612 | JGI IMG/M metagenome (GOLD analysis project Ga0194132, IMG submission 148612) | Freshwater microbial communities from Lake Tanganyika, Tanzania - TA2015054 Kigoma Offshore 80m | ecosystem: Environmental > Aquatic > Freshwater > Lake | place: Tanzania: Lake... | reverse complement strand
CTTCGCCACTATCACCAACACCCAAATTGACTTCACAGAGCTGGCCGACCAAGTTGCGGCCATGGATCAACAGCTCGGCGACCTGCTCGCTCAGGTCGAAGAGAAGTTCGGCCCGCAGTTCGCCAGCGAAGAGGACGAAGGCTATCGCGCGGAAGCCGTTCAGGAGGAGGGACTCTCCGCCGCCGACGAAAAGCGCATCGAAGAGCTGTTCGAGAAGTCGAAACAGGATCGATCCAAGACCTTCGAGCTCAAGCAAGAACTCGATCGGCTCAACGTCTTCAAAGACTACGAAGACCGCTTCCTTGACCTTTTCAAGAAGGCCGAGTAGACCTTGTCCCGCTCCCGCCGTTCAATGATTGTACATGAACGCCCGGCTGTTCATGAGGGCCCAGCAGAGGTCTTCGAGGCCGCGGCGAGTGTCCTTTTGATCCTGCACGTAACGCACCGTGCGGTCCAGCTCAGCCCTGGTCGGCAGACGCGAGTAGGCGGCCAAATACAGATCGGTCACCGCATCGGCCACTGCCGCCTTGAGCCCAATCAGCTTGGCGACGCGGCCTTGGCCGCTGGATATCTTCGCTTCGATCGCCGGCGACATCGACATGTGCAGCACCTGCGGCAAGTTCGCGCTGGCGCTGCGGGCGCATTCGCAAGCGCTCGAGCGCGGCGGACGATCGAATACGTCCAAGAAGTACGAACCGAATCCCTCGTGCGGCAAATCGACGGCGCGGGCGTTCTTCGACATCTTGTCGAACCGCGTCCGCGTGTCGGTCACTTGATCGATCGCGTCGTGCAGCACTTCCGCGATCATTCGCCGCGCGTAGTAGCGGGCGTGGTTTTGCTTGTCGTGCTGGTTGTACTCGTTCGGTTCGGAGCTTAACTGATAGGTGCGCGAGTTGCAGATCGTCCGTAGCACGTGCTTGACGTCGAGCTTCGACTTGATGAAGTCCTGGGCCAGCGCGTCGAGCAACTCAGGATTCGACGGCGGGTTGGTCTCGCGCATATCGTCGACCGGATCGACCAGGCCGCGACCCATCAGATGGCCCCACATGCGGTTGACCAGCGCCTTGGCGAAGAACGGGTTGCTTGGCTCGGCCATCCAGTCGACCAGCTTGTGACGTGGGTCGTCCTCCGGCGCCACCTTGAGCATGGGGCCGTCGAGCAGCTTTGGCTCGATCGGCTTGAGCGTGGCGGGGTTGATCTCGCCGGTGGTGCGGGTGCGCGAGGCATAATAGGGCGGCGGCTCGCCCAGGCCCTTCCGGCCCAGGCGCGAGAAAAAGCCGGCAAGGCCGTAGTAGTCGTTCTGGCTCCAGCGTTCATAAGGATGATGGTGGCACTTGGCGCATTGCAGACGCAGGCCGAGGAAGACTTGCGCCGTGTCGGCGACCGGTTGATGCAGTTGGTCGTCGCGCATCTGCCAGTACCAGTTGACGGCCGGCGCGTCCTGCCATTCGCCCGCCGCCGCCACGATGCCGCGCACGAATTCGTCGTAGGGCCGATTGCGGGCGATATGATCGCGAATCCACTCATGGAATGCATAGGCCGCTTGTTCCGATCCCGCCAGGCTGGCGTTGCGCAACACGTTGCCCCAGCGCATCGCAAAATAGGCGGCATAGTCCCGGCTATCGAGAAGCCGATCGATGAGTTTTCCCCGTTTGGCGCCCGTAGTATCCGCAAGGAATATTCGCGTTTCCTCGACCGTCGGCAACCGTCCGCACAAATCGACCGTCACGCGCCGAATGAACTCGCTATCGGAACATAGATCTGACGGCACGATGCCGAGCTTCTTCCAGCGAGCCAGCGACAGCGTATCGATGTAGTTGTTCGCTGGGAAATCGGGATACTTGGCGATGGGCTTGCCGAGCGGAACGAGGGCGCGAAAGACAGCGACCTGGCCTTGATAGCGGGCCATGACGGTTGCATCGCCCGACATCTCGAAGGTCCGAACGATGCCGTCCGGATCGACTGCGGCGACGCCGATCTCGTTCGACTGAAACTGGGCTTGCTTGGTGACATCGCGAGTCGTGCCGTCCGTGTAGTGTGCCAGCACGGCAACCTGTTGTTCTTGCTTGCGCTGCATGACGCGTTGATCGGGAACCATGCTGATCTTCTTAAGCGTGCCTGCCTTGTCGTCACCGAGCGGTGCGCCTTGCAGAATCCAGCGGCGCAGCGTGCGGTAGTCCTCGGTGTCCTCCGGCAAGCGTCGCCCGCCGCCGTGTGCGACCAAGCCGGACGCTTTTGTCAGAATCAGGCTGTTGTCAGGCGAAGCGGGGAAGACGCGGCGGCCACGCGCCTCCTTGACGATGGCGTTGTAATCGAAAGCCGGGTCGAAGCCGAACAGCGACAGGCGGAAGCCATTCTGCCCGCTGGCCCGGCCATGACATCCGCCGGCGTTGCAGCCATGCCGGGACAGGATTGGCTCGATGTCGTTGACGAAGTTCAGCGGCTTGGCTTCGTCGGAATCAGTGACGGTGACATTGACGTCTCGCGATTGTCCATTGGCCTCGACGCGGATGGTCGCCATTCCCTTGCCGACCGGGCGGACGTAACCCTGCGTCGAAACGCGGACAATGTTGGCAGGTGTCACGCTGTAGACGGCGCGGCGCGTCAGATCGATCTGGGCTTGTCCAGTGACCAGCAGTTGCCGACCTTCGTGCAGTCCGTTGAGTTCAAACTGCGACGGGAAGACGTCATGCGCCTGGGCGAGCAATGACGAAGGCGCGGCGATAATTATCAGCGCGGCAACGAGTTTCTTCATGACAGAGTATTCCAAGACGGATAGCCGATGCCGTCCATGGCCCTAAGGAAGGTCACAAACATCTTAACACGTAGAGGGACATACGAAAAGCACGTTTCGGAGGCCTGTGCCGGTTCGTCAGCGCCCGATGTGTAAGCGAGGGATAGGGCGGAAACCCTCGCTTACGCGTCGGGTTCTGAGGGTGGATCGCTAGCTGGAGAACACGCGCACGATCTTGCTGCCGACCCAGGTGCGTATGATTTCGATTTGCTTCGCGTCGAGGCCAACGACAATCAACTCGGTACAGCCGCTGCCGAAAGCGCCGAGATTTTTGCGTGCGACCAGCTTGACGCTGATGGGTTCGGATTTGCCGTTTTGCAACCGCAGAATGTCGCCCGGTTTGAGCGTGCCCGCTTGCTGCCACCAGGTTGCGAAAACGAGCACGCGCGTCTTTTCTTTGGTCACCTCTTCGACAAAGCCGGTAATTCCTTCCTTCTTCACGCGCTCACTGATCCGCTTTTTCGCCTCCGTTTGGATAGCGTCGAGGCTAGCGGCGTCGGCGAGCAATTTCACCACTCGGCGCTCGCCGTCGTAGCACCATGTTAGATAGACACGCTCGCCGGCCTTTACCGAAAAGTCTGCTCCTTTCTTGCCATCGCGCCAGCGGCTGCATTTTGGATCGAGGCGAAACTCGACTACCTTCTCGTCGAGTGGCTTGTCGCCGGCCATCACCCGAGCGGTGAAGCTGGCTCCCCTCACCCCCGGCTCCTCTCCCGGAGGGAAAGGGGAGATGATCTGCCAGGCGTGGTTGTGCCCTTTCATTTGGCACATCTCGTCCTGGAAGTGCACGAGGTAGGCGCGTTGCTGTTTATCATCGGGGTTGAAGAACAGATTGACGCGCTCGCCCGGCAAGAGCTCATCGGGATGCGCGCCGTAAGCGAGATGGCGATAAGTCGTCAGCCAGGGGAGGACGCGCACACTGTACTTTTGGCCGGTCTGTTCGTGGCTGACTTCGGCATGCCAGGTCGTGGGATCGAAGGAGCGCCAGACGTACCAGCCGCGCGTCACGCCGATGCCGCCAGGCAGGCCGAACTTGCGCGGATGCACTGCCGAGCGCGGATCGTCAGGCTTCAGCGAAAGGCCCTGAGCCCGGCAATGTTCCACGTGGAACATCAGTATGCAAATTATCACAAGACCACGCAGCATTTTTTCCCTTCATCCGAGCCCGCAGCGTTAGCGAGGATTCGGCCGAAACCCTGGCTAACGCTGCGGGCTCTGAAAGCTCCAGCCAGCGGCGCGGATGGCGCGGCGCAGTTCAGGCGAGTAGGTGAAGACGGTCGACTCGTAAACGCCGATGCCGGTCACGTTCTTGCCACTGTAATGTTTGCTAAACGCGGCGATGGCTTCGGGCGAGAGCGTGCCCGGACGGCGCGCCCAACCCTTGGCCGGATCGACGTCGGACGGTTCGACGATGGCGTAGGCGTTGCCCTGCTTGCCGCAGGCTGCGACGGTGGCGGCGATGGTCGGCCGTGGACCGTTGCCCGAGTACCAGTTCCCATCGATGATCGAGTTGATCAGCCCCGCCTCGATCCATTCTTTGCCGCGCAGCGCGTATTTCTCCGGCCCCGACGAACGCACCGATATCTCAATATTCTTGCCGACGGCTTTGCGGAGATCGACCAGGAACAGGCGAAAATACTGGGACAGATGCTCCTGAACCAGCGGATCGTGGTAGAGGTCGCGCGTCTCCATGTCCATGCCATACTTCTTCTTGAACGCTTCCGAAACGATCGGCTCAAACCCGGCGATCGGCGGATGACGCAGCAAGTCGATCAAAATTCCCTTCGTGCCGGTGTCGGCGATGGCCTTGAAGAACTTTACGTAATACGCCCGCACTTCGGGATACGCCAGGCTCAGCACGCGTGGGTACGAGTTGTATTTGTACGGCACGATCGGCTCGATCTTGCCCGTCTTCGGATCCTTCTTGGTCGCCACCATCTGCGCGGCAAACTTGGCCCGATTGTCCCACCAGAAGTTCGAGTACGGCTCGCGATTGTGATTGGTGAAGCGCACCCAGGCGTGCACCTCGATGTCGTTCTTGGCCCCATACTCGACCGCGACTTTGAGCGGGTCGAACTTCTTGGGGAGATTGTTGTAAGGCATCCAGCCGACCGGGCATTTCTGCGTCTTGCACCAACGTTCTTCGTCCTTCTGCGTCCAGCGCGGCGCCGCCTCCGGGACGTCGAGCGTGTGATCGGAACAACTGCCGTAGCAGCGCCAATAGATGCGTCCGAATCCCGACTCGCGATGGCGATAGACGATGGCCTTGATGTCGTCTTCCTTCTCGACCGTGCCCCACCAGAACACTTCGTCGGTGTAGTCGAGCATACCGAAGAGCCGTTGGTTCTTGGGCGGCAGGTCGAGTTCCTTCTTGGCGTCGGCGACTTCTTGCTTCGACATCGGCGCCAGGCGCACGTGCGTGATGCCGGCGAAGCAATAACGCCCCGGATGCTGCATCGGCGCCGGCGTCGCATCGAAGTGAAGCGATTCGCGCGTCAGATCGGCGGCGCGCCAGTAGACCTCGGCCGTTCGCGTTTTGGTGTGCTCGTTGGTTACGAGATATTCCGGATACGGATCTTTGCTTAATCGCGCGAACAGCTTGCCATTGGGCTCGAGCGCGTCATGCACGAGCCCGACGTAAATGCGATGCCAGCCGGTAACCTTGGGATCAACGACGAGCGTCGAAACCTTCTGCGGGATAAAGCGTTCGGCCGGGATGACCTGCCATTCGCCAGGTTTGGGCTTGGTGTCGGCGACTCTGCCGCTGTACAGCACGTCACCTTTCTTGTCGCGCACAAGCCACCATCGCCCGGGCATCGGCTCATCGCTCCGCGCAGCCGCCGGCGCCAGATCAGCCGCCCCGATCCGCACGTCCTGGGCCATGATGCTCGGCGCGACAATGCACAAGATGATAATCGTCAACGTGACGCTGCGAGGCATGGATCGACTCCAGACTGCATGCAGGCGACGCACCGACCGTTGGCATTGCACTCCGCATCTTGTTAGCGCCTGCGATGCTGGGGCGAGAGTTCGGGCTGGCCATCTGCGTGATCGTCGGTGTCTCACCCCCACGCTCACGGCACTGCAACATTGTGATAAATTTCCTGCACGTCATCGCAATCGTTGAGCATGGCCAGGAATTTCTCGAATGAGGCCAATTCTTCCGCGCTGAGCGTCTTGGTAGCCTGCGGAAGGAAGGTGATCTCCTGGACTTCCAACTCTAGGCCTGGGAATGCTTCGAGCAAGGCTGTCTTGGCTTTGTAGAACTCGGCGGGAGGGACGAAGACCGTGATGGCGCCCTCTTTGCTTTCGACGTCTTCGACGGCAACATCCACAGCGAACATGGCCTCTAGCACTTTCTCCTCATTGTCACCCTTGAACGACAGGACCGCCAGGTGATCAAACGACATCACGACGGACCCGTTGCCGGCCAATTTGGCCCCAGCCTTGCTGAAACAACTTCGAATCTCGGAGATGGTGCGCGTATTGTTGTCGGTCAAGCAATCGACGATGACCAAGGCGCCGCCCGGACCAAATCCTTCATAGCGCACCGGTTGAAAGTCCTCGCCGCCCGTGCCGGCGGCTTTCTGAATCGCCTTGTCAATCACATGGCTCGGCACATTGTCGCGCTTGGCTTTCTCGACGAGGCTGCGCAGCACCGGATTGGCTTCCGGGTCGGGGACGCCGTTCTTGGCCGCCACGTACAGTTGCTTGCTGTACTTGGAATAGAGCTTTGAGTTCTGAGCAGCGGTCTTGAAGATAGAGTGCTTGCGTTTCTCGAAGATTCTTCCCATATGAATTCTGCCTTTTTGCTTTTCCAAAGGAGCCGGGCCTTGAGGCGTCCGGCTCCATCATTCTAAGGAAAGGGGGATCAAGATAGAGGTCGGGAGCCAGGCGCGACGCGAACGCTAGCCTGCATTTCTCACCGCAGAGGGCGCAGAGAGCGCAAAGAGGATGCAGGGAATGTAATCAGACATTCCCGTCCAACACGCATTGAACACTCGTCGCTTATCGTTTGGTCTTCAAAAGACCGCAAATTCTGAGACTATGGCATCGTTACATGGACCGATGAAGGTCAAAGGTGAATTTGACCACGGATATTACGGATGGCACGGATTGAGTGCTATTCGGTGTCCTCTCTATCCGTGCCATCCGTGCTAGCCGTGGTTTTTGATTGAGTCGTAACTCCCGTGATCCATGTAACAATGCTAAAGTCTCCAAATCTTTACCTGCTTCTCTGCGTTCTCGACGTACTCTGCGGTGAGAAATCCCGGCTAAACGAAGACCGGCCGGTTGACACAAAAAAACCTCGCCGCCCGCAGGCGACGAGGTGAGTAGGTTGGGCAAGACTCGGCCGCGAATCTACAGCCTTGCGCTATAACGCTTCACCTTGCGGCCAAAGATCGGCTTCATTTCCCTTGGCTCATCGGGATTTTTGATCGGCTTTTCGTAGGCCGTGAATCCGTCGAGGCGGTCTTCGGGAATAATCTTGTTGATGAAGTCCTCGATGCGCGACAGCTCTTTGCCTTCCTCCGGCAAGACGAAGGAAATCGCCACGCCGTCCTTGCCCATGCGGCCGGTGCGGCCGATGCGGTGGACGTAGTTCTCCGGATCCATCGGCAAGTCGAAGTTGATGATGTGCGAGATGCCCATGACGTCGATACCGCGACCGACAACATCGGTGGCGACGAGGTAGGTGATCTTGCCTTCCTTGAACGCCCTCATGATGCGTTCACGCTGCGATTGCTCGAGGTCGCCGTGCATGGCGGCGACGCGCTTGCGTTCGCCGCAGAGGCGTTCGTAGATGCGATGAGCGCCGATCTTGCGTTCGCAGAAGATGATGCACTGCCTCGGTTTCTCGCGATCGATCAACTGAAGCAGCAACTCGAACTTGTTGTGCTTGTCGACGGTGAAGTACGACTGGCGAACCTTTTCGATAGTCACCTGCTTGGGAGCGATCTGCAGGTGAACGATCGGCTTGCGCATGTAGCGCTTGGCGAGTTCAAGAATGTCGGGGGGCATCGTGGCGGACAGAAGCAGCGTCTGCCGATCGTGCGGACAGTGGCGCAGGATGCGGCGGATGTCGTCGCGGAAGCCGAGGTCGAACATGCGGTCGGCTTCATCGAGGACGAGATAGCGCACGTGGCCCAAGAGCAGCGTTTGCCGGCCGATATGATCGAGAATGCGGCCGGGCGTGCCGACGACGATGTCGACGCCCTTGCGTAGGCCGCGAACCTGGCCTTCCATGGGTCGTCCGCCGTAGACCGGGAGGACACGGACATTGGGGTCGGGAGAAAGCTTGCGGGCTTCGTCGCAGACTTGGATGGCGAGTTCGCGGGTGGGAACGAGGACCAGGGCGGCGGGTTCGTGTTGATCGGTTTGCTTCCAGCGTTCGAAATAGGGGAGCAGATAGGCGGCGGTTTTTCCCGTTCCGGTCTGCGCCTGTCCCATGATGTCGGAACCGGAGAGCACGCGAGGGATAAACGCCTTTTGGATCGCGGTGGGTTTTTTGTAGCCGGCGTTTTCGATCGCGGAGAGAATGGCGGGCGAAAGCCCAAGGGCGTGAAACCCGGTGCGGGGTTCCACCAGAGTGGCAGTGGTCAAAAGAGCCTCCAAAGTGTTAAGCCCCGCCTCACCAGAGGCGGCGGCTTGGCCGACGAGCAAGGTTGCCGGGTATCGAGCGGAGCGTGCGGCCAAGTAAACGACATTAGTGAGTGGCCACAGAGTCCGCTCATGTCAACCGATAAGTGAAAGCACCTATCACTCGCAGGCATGAACCGACGTTTACTGATGAAATTACTCTAACTGATCCGCGCCGCCGTGTCCAGGGAACTTTTCGTATTTGCACGCATTGCCGTGCGGCGGACCGACGCCGTCCCATCCGTGGTGAGAAATCCCCGCTACACGCGCGTGTCCGGGATGGTGGCGAGTTGCTTCTCCAGGCATTCCGGACAGATTCCATGAGACACGCGAGCGTCGGTGTGGGCCCGCAGATAATCCTCGATCCGTTGCCAGAGGCCTTGGTCGTTGCGTATTTTTCGGCACCAGGCGCAGAGCGGAATAAGTCCGCGCAGAGTTTTGATCTCGTTGACTGCCTGCTCCAATTCGCCGATCAGTTGCGTCTTTTGCCGCTCGACCTCTCTGCGTTCGGCAACCGTCGCCGCGAGAGCGAGGACACACAAGCTGATCACGGACAAGGTGGCCTGCGATCGCAGCACCTGAAGCCGAGCGTCGTCGGTCAAAAGGATGTACGGTCCGCGTCCATGAGCGGTATTTGCGACTCCGATCAAACCGACGGCGAGGATCACCGTCGCACAAACGGCGGGACTGAACCGCAGGCCGGACCAGACAAAAAACGGGAGGATAAAAATCGGCACCGAGAGCGATGTCGGGAGCAAACCGCCGAAGATAGCTTGGGCCATCGCGCAAATGCCGGTAGACAGCGCGACCCCTTCCACCACACGCTCCAGTGCAAAGTCGGCAAAGAGTGCCTCATATTCATTGACCCACGTCAGGACGACCGGGGCGGCCACGAGGATTCCCACGGCATCGGAAACCCACCACATCCACCACGCCGGCCAGAACGACACGCCGTCAAATGCCGCCACCGTCACTGCGGCGCCTATCGTCGCTCCGACTGCGCAGCTAAATAACGCACTCATGCCAGCCAAAGCCAAGACATCGTTAACTCGCGTCAAAGCCAAGGGTGAGTTGCCGAATCGACGAAGGAGCCAGGCGCCGATACACGCTTCCGTTAGATTCGCCACGCAGTAGCCAGCGCTCACAGGGACCGGTTTCTCATGGAACACCACATCCGACGCGAGATTGGCCAAGCACGCTGTGAATAGGAAGGTCGGCCAATCCGCGATTCGATTCAACACCAACACCGCAAGCAGCAATCCCGCGGGCGGCCAGAACGTTGCAAAAACTTGGTCGCGCGATTTCAGCGACAGCCAATGGCCCAACTCGGCACTAAGAAAGTACGCCACAGCTAGAAGCACAGCCCGCATCGTCGGCGAGCCAACGATCGGGCTGATTCGACTTTCATCCATGAATAATCCGGAAACCTCTCCGTCAATGAAAATGAAGGTGGGATTATGACATCGATCCAGGTTTCACGCAATGGCATCTTCCAGGTTTATCCGCAGATGCGTCGGCCTCCCATCAGGATTTCATGAACGCGCCTGTAACCAACAAGAACTCGCGTCCGGGGCATGGATCGATTTAAGGTGAACATGACCCACGGATCGCGCCTCTTTTTTAGAATGAGCAAGATGATCGAAATCGATGGGTCCCACGGCGAAGGCGGCGGACAGGTTCTCCGCACCGCCCTCGCCTTGTCGCTGATTACAGGAAAGCGGTTCCACCTGCGGCATGTTCGCGCCGGACGAGCCAGGCCTGGGCTCCAAGCACAACACCTCATGTGCGTCAACGCGGCGGCCAAGATCGGCAGAGCGAAACTGCGCGGCGCCAGTCTCGGCAGCTGCGACCTTGTGTTTGAGCCGAGCGACGTGATGAACGGCGATTACGACTTCAAGATCGGCACGGCCGGCGCGACCAGCCTGGTTCTGCACGCCATCTATCTGCCGCTTGCGCTCAATCCAGGCAATAGTGCCATCCACATTGAAGGCGGCACGCATGTCAAAGCCAGCCCGTGCTTCGACTTCTTGGCGCGGACATGGGTCAAGTACTTGACCGTCCTTGGCATTCGCATGGACTTGTCGATGGAACGCGCCGGCTTCTATCCTCGCGGCGGTGGCTCAATTCACGCGGCGATCACCGGCGGGGTCGCTCCTCTTCGCCCGTTCTTGGGGCTCACACCGGAAATGCCACGCCACGCAACGATCGTCTGCGGCAGCGCCGGATTGCCCGCACATGTGGCGGATCGCATGATCCGTACGGCCACAACGCGGCTCGTACACATCGGTCTTGGGATCGAATCGTCCCAAATAACATGGACCGGCGGCCCGGGATGCATGCTCGGCATCGAATTGAACACCATTCCCGTGCCGACGTTTCTGTTCAGCCTCGGCGAAAAAGGCAAGCCCGCTGAAGCGGTCGCACACGAAGCTGTCGATCAGGTCGAGACGTACTTGGCGGCCGAACTGATCGGCGTCGACGAGCACAGCGCCGATCAGTTGATCCTGCCACTCGCCTTCGCGCAAGGTTCGTCGCGATTTGCGGTGTCGAGAATCTCGTCGCACCTGTTGACCAACGCGGATGTGATAGGGCATTTCCTGGATCGGCCAATTGCGATTGAAGGAATCGAAGGCGAGCCGGGCGTCGTGAGCATCGGTTAGCCAGTCCGCTGGAGATGGCAACGGCATTTCGACGGCGCCATGACATACCTAAAACTTCGAGGCCGTAGATGGAAAATTCTTGACAGCGATCGTGCTGTCGGCTCTAATCACCGGCGTTCGTGATTGTTGGGCCGCGTGGCCAACGTGTCAAGGAGTGAGTCGGGAGCACCGCCATGAGAGAGTACCTTCGCGTTGCTGGAGTCGTTGGCTTTTTTGTCACAGCGGGCCTGTTGGCGTTTTCGCCTCAGTCCCAGCCCACAGGCGGAAAGTCCATTGTGTATGTCACAAAAAGGGGCGACAAGTTTCACCGTAAGGACTGCCAATATTTGAAAGGCGATGCGTTGGACATTGCGCTGGCCGACGCCTTACGATGGAAATACGAGCCCTGCTCGAAGTGCAACCCGCAGGCCGGTGGGAGCGCAGACGAGAAGAAGCCGAAACGCGTGAGCGATGTCGTTTACGGGCGCAAAGACGGCCTGTCACTCACGTTGGATGTCTTTTTTCCAATCGGAAAGCCGAACGGCGCCGCTGTGGTGCTGGTTGCCAGCGGCGGGTTCAACTCGTCGGTCGGTGCGGTTCATCGGGTGTTCGCCGATTCCTTCGTGAAGCGCGGCTACACCTGTTTCTACGTAGTGCATGGCAGTCAGCCGCGCTACACGGTGCCCGAAATCCGTGCCGATATCAATCGAGCCGTTCGCTTTGTCCGTTTCCATGCGAAAAAGTACGGGATCGAACCGGACCGCATCGGGATCGGCGGCGTTTCCTCTGGCGGCTTGCTCGCGCTACTCGTCGGCACGGCGCCGCAGGCGCCTAAGGCAGACGCCGACGACCCAGTCGACCGGGCCGCCAGCAACGTGCAAGCGGTGGCCGTGTTCTTTCCGCCGACGGATTACCTGAACTACGGCACGAAGGACAAGAACTTCCTCGAAATCAAGGATCACGGGATCGCGTTTCGAGCCGCTCATGATTTCTACGAATTTGACGAGAAAGAAGGGTTGCGCCGGCCGATCACCGACAAGGACAAACTGCACGCCATTTACAAGGACATTTCGCCAATCTATCACGTGACGGTCAAGACGGCGCCGACCTTGATATTCCACGGCGACAAAGACGAATTGGTGCCGTTCCAACAATCGGAAATGTACTACGCAAAGCTGAAAGAAGCTGGAGTGGCGTCGAAACTGGAAGTACGGAAAGGGGCTGGGCACGGCTGGTTTTCGATCCTCGACGACTTGAATCTCGTAGCGGACTGGTACGATTTGCATTTGAAAGGAGGATGATGCGGCGTGTGGAATCAATCGTGGCCCGAGCCCCAGACATGGAACGTCATTCCCACTCGATCGTCGCCGGCGGCTTGCTGCTGATGTCATAGACGACGCGATTGACGCCCTTCACTTCATTGATGACGCGCGTCGAAATCTTGGCGAGCAACTCGTAGGGTAGATGCGACCAATCGGCGGTCATGAAGTCGTCGGTCTGGACGGCTCGGATCGCGACGGCGTTCTCGTAGGTTCGCCCATCGCCCATCACGCCGACCGATTGCACAGGCAACAACACCGCGAAGGCCTGCGATGTCTTCTTGTACCAACCCGATTGCTTGAGTTCTTCAAGCACAATGGCATCGGCTGCTCGCAAGATTTCCAGGCGTTCGAAGCTGACCGGCCCGAGACAGCGAACCGCAAGCCCAGGCCCAGGGAACGGATGCCGCCAGACGATGTTCTCCGGCAATCCGAGTTCAAGACCGAGGCGGCGCACCTCGTCCTTGAACAAATCGCGCAGCGGCTCGATGAGTTCGAAGCCGAGTTCCGCAGGCAATCCGCCGACATTATGGTGCGTCTTGATCGTCGCCGCCGGTCCATCCGCCGCGGCGCCGCTTTCGATGACGTCAGGGTACAGCGTACCTTGAGCCAGAAACTTCGCGTCGTGGATTTTGCGCGATTCGTCCTTGAAGACATCGACGAAGACGTGGCCGATGATGGTTCGCTTCTTTTGCGGATCGCTTACACCGGCGAGGGCGGTCAAGAACCGATCTTGAGCGGAAATGACATGCAGGTCCGCCTTGAAGTGATCGCGGAAGGTGCGTTCGACGACGACGGCTTCGTTCTTTCGCAACAGGCCATTGTCGACGAAGATGCATGCGACCTGGCTGCCGATCGCCTTCACCAAGAGTGCTGCGCAGACCGATGAATCGACGCCGCCCGATAGCCCGCAGATGACGCGGTGCTTGCCGACGCGCTGGCGAATCTCGGCTACGGTCTGCTCGATGAACGATTCGAGCTTCCATTGGCCCGTGCAGCCACAGATCTTGTACAAGAAATTGTGCAGAATCTGCATGCCGAACGGCGTGTGCGAAACTTCCGGATGGAATTGCAGCCCATAGAGCGGCCGCGTTCGATGCTTGACTGCGGCGACAGGGCAGGTATCGGTCGCGGCCAGCGGCACGAAGCCGGCCGACCCCGACGCGCAGTTCTGCACTTGATCGCCGTGGCTCATCCACACGATCATCTCTTCGGGAACGCCCGCAAGCAACCCGTCGAAATCCCGCACCTTGCAGATGGCGCGGCCAAACTCGCGGTGTTCGCCAGGCACGACCTTGCTTCCCGTCAATTGGCAAGCAAGCTGCATCCCGTAGCAGATGCCCAGCACCGGAATGCCCAGGTCAAAAATCTTCGGATCGCACGTCGGCGCGCCCTTTTCATACACGCTCGCCGGGCCACCCGACAGGATGATGCCGCGCGGCTTTAGCTCGCGCACCCGCTCGGCCGTGGTGCTGGCCCGCACAAGCTGGCAGAACACGTTCTGCTCGCGCACCCGCCGGGCGATGAGCTGGGCATATTGGGAGCCGAAGTCGAAGATCAGGATGTTTTCAGTGTCAAACATTGGTGTCATGCGTCGCTGCGGGCTCCTCAACCGGATCGCTAAAGTTGATCAGTAATTCATCGATCGCGGCTTCGTCGTCGATCCTTTCATCGCTACGAAATCGCTCGACCTCCCACTGGACCTCATCGCCGGAGTCCACGAGTTCAATCTCTCAGCGCTCGCCGGGCATATTGACTTCGCTCATTACGGCTTCATCCCGCGATAGACGAAATCGATAGGCGATTCGTGCACGGTCGAGGCGACGAAGCACGTCGAGAAAGGCGCGATAACCATCACCGTTCATTTGTCGTACTCCTTCGAGCGGCCTTCCTGCCCTGGAGGATCTCGTCAACCGTCCTGCCCGAGTGATCGGCCATGATCGTTACTGCTTCCCTAATTCTACCGCACGCAGTGTCGCGGCCTCAACGGCATCGATGAGGGCAGTTCGCATGCCGCCGCGCTCCAGGGCCTGGATGCCCGCGATGGTCGTGCCGGCGGGGCTGGCGACCATGTCCTTGAGTTCGCCCGGATGCAGCCCCAGTTCGAGCAGCAACTTCGCCGAGCCGAGCACTGTCTGCATTGCGAGCATCATGGCGAGGTCGCGAGGCAACCCCATGCGGACGCCACCGTCGGCGAGCGCCTCGATCATGATGGCTACAAACGCCGGGCCGCTCCCCGATAGGCCCGTCACAGCATCGAGCAACTTCTCTTGCACCTGCACCGCTCGGCCAACGCTCGACAGCAATCGCTCGGTCAGTTGCACATCCGCCGCCGTTGCCGCGCTCGACGCCGCGAACGCCGACGCGCTGGCGCCGACGAGGCACGGCGTGTTCGGCATGACGCGAATGATCCGCTTGTCGTCGCCGAGGACGCCGGCGATTTGCTTGATCGTGATGCCGGCCGCGATGGAGATGATGAGATGCTTGGCAGAGACGCTCGGCTTGATTTCGCTGAGTAAGTCGGCCATACTCTGCGGCTTGACCGCAAGCACGATCGTCTGACATTGCCGAACGACTTGCGAGTTGTCCGTCAGCGCCGCGGCCCCGGTGGTTTTGGTGAATTGCTCGCGCGCCGCCGCGACCGGGTCGCTGGCACACACGTGCTGGGCGGTCGTCAATCCGGCCTGAATCCAACCTTGCGCCAGCGCCGTCGCCATCTTGCCGGCGCCGAGAAACCCGATCGTCAATGCATCGCTCATGGACGGGGACCGTATGGTAGTGCCGTCAGTCCGGCAAAAGACTTAACATACAGATTCCCTTGATACAGAGAAGTGGGGAACGTCCCATTGTGCCGCGAAGAGCCTGACGTAAGCAAGCTAATTCAGAGTGCCAAGCCATTCGCCGAATTGTAGCCTTTCGCTCCGCGAAAGAACGCCCTTTCGCGGAGCGACAGTCGAAAAACGTGCTGCGGTGTTGGATCGCCGCACTGCAAGCGAATGCCTAATTTTTCTTTGGGCACGGGTGCACGTAGGGCTTCTTGCCCCATTCGCCGCGGGCGTCGTGGTTGCTCTCGACGTAGCGTTTGTGCAACTCGATGACGGCGTCGCTGCTTTTGTCGACGTGCAGGTCGAGCCAATAGCCCTCGCCGTCTTTTTTGCAAACGCGGATGCCGGCGGCGAGTCGGCCACGATGATCGCCCCCGGCGCAATCACCGGCGACCAGGGCCGCCATCAAGCGATCGGCGAGACTGCCCTTCGTCTCCTCATACGCCTTGCCCATGGCGACGATGACATCCCGGCCCGCCAGCGTGTTGCCCTGACAGACATAGAATTTGCCGCTCATGCCGCCCCAATAATGGCTCTGCTTCGGGGCATCCACGGGATGATGTTGTGCGCTGCGTCCCGTAATGTCGATGACGGCAAGTTGCCTGAGGCCCGGAGCCTTATCGCTCTTGAGCAACTCGCCGAGCACGTCTTCGGGGATCTTCTTGTCGGCCAAGAGATCTAGCGCCTTGGTGCTCCACGCTTGCACGGCATAATGCTGCGTGCAGAACGCGCCGACGCCCGGCCTGGCATGCGCGACCACTTTGCCCACGGCGGGATACTTGCTCGCCACCGCCGCCCCGCACTGCCCCGTCTCCGGATCGACGGCCGCGATCGAGAACGTGGCAATGATGGGCGGCGACACGTCGCCATTTTCTCGCTCCCGTTGCATCGGCTGCGATACCAACGGCAGACACAAGGCGAAAGCTGCGGAAAGCGCGGTGAAGATCTTCATCGGCCCCTCCTTTTTGGTTAGGTAGAGCTTAGTCTTAGCACGCTGTACAAGCCAGTGTTGAGGCACGACGGCACTTGTTTGCGCTGCGTGCTTTCCAAACTACCAGAATCCGTGGCCACCGCCGAAATAGGCGACGAACAACACGGCGACGACGACAATCGCCAGGATCAGCAGCGCACGACCATACGTGTCCCACCACGGCCGCGGCGTCATCAACTCGCCGCACTCCGGGCATGGCGCCTCGTCCAACGGCGGCGTCGGCGCACACATCCCTTGCCAACCGCACGCCGGGCATTCATACGCCTTGTCGAACCACCACGACATGCCTTACTCTCCCAGCGTCTGCAATCGTTGCCGGTAGTACTTCAACCCCGGCACGAAAAAGCCAATCGCCGAGAAGACGCCGAACAGGAGCGGACTGATCGGCGGACCGTAGATGGCCATCGGGATTGCGCCGAGGAAGCACAAGCCGGCCGCAATGTAAAACCAGCCCGAGAGCGTTCCCGCTTTCACGAGGAACACCATGCCCGCGGCGATCGATAGCACCGGGGTCAGCGTCAACACATCAAGGCCGAGTCGAATCTCCACGAGGAAGATGCCGATCGAGGCGATGACGCCGGCGGCCCACGAATGCGCGACTTGTCGTTCGACGAAGGTCACCGGTCCGCCTTGCCGCCGCAGGTTCCAGAAAATCGCTCCCCACGCCACCAGTGCGACGGTCCAGAGCGTCAGGTATGGCCAATAGTCGTCAACGCCGAGATAGTGCATGGCGCTGGTGACGCCGCAGAGAACGAGGACCTTCAGGCTGTGCCACATCCACAGCAGGCCCCAATTTTCCAACACCGGCGCGTGATGCGATTCGCCGAGCATACGGCTGACAAAGTAGACGAGATTGCTCGACCGTGCCGACACCGGTTCGCCGTTCAAGAACGCTTCGAGATCGTCGGCGAGTTTGCCGGCGCTGGCGTAGCGGTGTTCGGGCCGTTTTTCCAGGCATTTGCGGCAAATGAACTCGAGGTCGTCATCGATCTGCGGATTCAAGGCGCGGGGCCGGACCGGCTCTTCGGAGCGCACCAAGAGCAGCGTTTCCACAGCGGACGCTGCGAGGAACGGCGGTCGGCCCGTGAGCAGTTCGTAGAGGATTGCGCCGAGCGAGTAGATGTCGCAAGCCGCCGTCGGGTGCTTGGTTCCCTCGGCTTGTTCGGGAGCCATGTAGCTGGGCGTGCCGAGGATGGCACCGGTGCCGGTGAGGCTTTGGCCGCCTTCGACGCGCTTGGCCAAGCCGAAATCGGTGATAAGCGGTTGATCATTCTCGTCGATGAGGATGTTCGCCGGCTTGAGGTCGCGATGCAGGATGCCGTTGTCGTGAGCGTGCTGCACGGCCCGGGCGATCGCCAGCATGTAGCGAGCGGCGTCGCGCGGATGCAATGGCTGATCGGCCATCAGCGCCGCCAGCGTCTTGCCGGCGACGTACTTCATGCAAAAATACGCTTGCCCGTCCTGCTCGCCGACTTGAAAGATGGGAACGATATTGGGATGCGCCAGCGCGCCGGCCGCCTGGGCTTCGCTGCGAAACCGCTCCAGATCCTCAGCGCTGGCGTGCATGCCGCGCAGGATCATTTTCAGCGCGACGTGACGATTGAGCGCCTTGTCCCAGGCCTTGTAGACGACGCCCATGCCGCCGCGGCCGATCTCTTCGAGAAGTTCATATTCGCCAAATGGAACGGGGAAGGCGGGCGGCTTGAAGCTGTTCGACGTCGGCGTCTGGGCAACCGTGGGCGTCGGGTTAGACCGCACGAAGTCGATCATCTGTCCGACGGCGAGGAGTTGCTTGATTTCGTCGATGAGATCGGGATGTTCGCGGCCCACCGCGTCCAAGTCGATCGGCGTCCCGGCCGCCTGTTGCTTGGTGAGCGCATCAAGCACGACCGCGAGCCGTTCATCGCGCGAGGGATCAGCGGTAGCGGCAACGTGAGCCATAGAAATTGGTCTTACTCAGCGAGCCGAGCCACGTAAGCGGCAACTGGCTCCTTACGGAACGCGGCTCGCCGACGCATTTTCGGCGACGCACGCATGGTCCTCACGCAACGTCCACGTATTCGCAGCTTGAGGACGGTTCCGGAATAGGCAGCCCGTCTTCACGTAAGCCCTCGAGATGAAGTACCACGGCCTCCGTAATGAGCTTGGGCACCTCCGCGAGGGATTCTGCCACGGCGACACAGCCAGGTAAATCTGGGATATACGCTCCGCAGCTTCTTGGGCCTTTCTCGGTGACAATCGCGAATCGCATGGTCATTCCTCCGGTAATTGGGCATATTAGCCGACGTCGGTGACTTGATCCAGCAATTCACCCACGCGCTCAACCAGCGCCAGGCAATGCTCCAGCGCCGGCGGACCGTGCTTGGTCGCCAGCAGACGAATCGCCTCGGCCAAGCGCACGCTCAACTCTGCCGTCGCCGGATCGTCGCCGGTGTTCGCCAGGCCGGCGCGAAGTTGTTCGAGCACGGCCGGCGGCGCTTGCTCGGGGGCCGCCGTCATCTTCTCGGTAACCTGCATGGCAGCCGCGACGGCGTCAAACAAGAGCTGATGCGTCTGACGCTGGCCAAGCGCTTGCCGCATCAGTTCCGTGCCCAGACCCGCAGCAGAACGGGCGGCGTGTTGATCGTCCGCACTGAACCCGCCCGGCTTGTCGAATAGTTCGATGACCACATGCGTTCCGCTCGCGACGCTCATCGGCACCGCCAGAACGTTACGGCGCGCCTTCTCGAATGGCTGCAGCTCGACCGAGCCGATCGACACCGCTTGCAGGTCGTTCATCAGACTCGGCTGACCGAGGCTCGCCGCCCCTCCAGCAACCGAACGCGCGAACGGCACGGTCTCGGTGGCCATCTCCTTGCCATCGGCATCGTAGACGCGGCAGGTCTCGGCGGGGTCTTTGTTCGCATCGTAATGCCGAACCAGAAGCAAGCCATGGGATGCCCGCGTGACCTGCATCAAGAAGCGAACCAGGCTGCGGACCGCATCGGGCAGCGGCACCGGCTCGTTAAGCGCTGACGTCGATTGCACGAGCGGCACCACCTGCTCCACCGCATTGCGAAACGCAACCAGCGTTTGATGCAGTTGCCTCATGCGCTTGGCCGGTCGAATTACATCGAGTTGGCGGCGCACCGATTTCGTCAGCGATTCGCGGTTGAAGTCGTGATTCTTGTCGAGGTAGTCGCGCACCCCCATGCGCATGGCGTCGAGCGGCGTGGCCAGATTGGCGAATCCGGTGATCATGATGGCGACGATATCCGGATGAAACGCCGACAGGTCTTGCAAGAGTTGCAGCCCGTCATCGCCGGAGCCGAGGTTCCAGTCGAGAATTGCCAGATCGATGGAGCGGTCGTTGGCGATACGCAGCGCGGATTCGGCGTCGGAGGCAGCCAGGATTTCGCAGCCAAGGTTGGCCTGATCCAGCCATTCGCGGACCGTCTGCCGAACGGAGCTCTCGTCATCGACGATGAGGATGGTGTCTTGCATAGGTCAAATGGCCTCAAAGATGGTCGCGATGCCCTGCCCTGCCCCGATGCACATGGTCGCCAGGCCGAGCTTGGCCTTGCGATCGAGCATGGCGTGGATCAGCGTCGTGGCGATGCGGGCGCCGCTGGCGCCGAGCGGATGGCCGATGGCGATGGCGCCGCCGCGCACGTTTACCTTTTCCGGATTGGCGCCGAGCAGCTTGATCACCGACAAGGTCTGCACCGCGAACGCTTCATTGATCTCGATCAGATCGATGTCGGCCAGCTTCAGGCCGGCGCGTTCGAGCGCTTTGAGCGTTGCCGGAACGGGACCGATTCCCATGACGCTCGGATCAACGCCGGCGGCGGCCATCGCGCGAACCTTTACCTTCGGTTGCAACCCAAGCTCGCGAGCGCGCTCCTCAGACATCATCAAGAGCGCCGCCGCGCCGGCATTGAGCGGGCTCGAGTTCCCTGCAGTTACCGTACCGATCTCGGGCGCGAACGCCGGTTTCAGGGCCGCTAGCGATTCCAGGCTCGTGTCCCGGCGAATGCACTGGTCCTCCGCGAGCAACACTCTGCGACCGGCTTCATCTCGACCCCATGTGGGGATAATCTCCTGTTTGAACGCGCCGGAATCGGTCGCTTGCGCCGCTTTCTGATGGCTTCGCAAGGCGAATTCGTCCTGTTCCTTCCGCCCGATCCTGTACTTGCGGGCCAGGTTCTCGGCTGTCAGTCCCATGTGCTGGGTCGCGACGCTGTGAATGAATTGATAGCGCGGGCTCAGATCAAAGCCGGACTCCATCGGGATATGATGCATGTGCTCAACGCCGCCGGCGATTTGCACATCATCGACGCCGGCCATGATGCTTTGTGCGGCCTGGTGGATTGCTTGCAGGCTTGACCCGCACAGCCGATTGCAGGTCGTTGCGGGAGTCTCAACCGGGAACCCCGCGGCCAGCGCGGCCATGCGGGCGACATTGAATCCCTGTTCGCGTTCCTGCTTGACGCAACCCCAGTGTATGTCCTCGACCTGATTGGCCGGAAATGGCACGCGGTCGAGCAATGCCCGCATGATGTCGGCCGAAAGATCGTCGGCCCGTACGTCGCGATACCAGCCCTTTTCCGCATGAGCCCGGGCGATGGGCGTTCGAACCGCTGCCACGATGACCGCATGTCGCATGGATACACCTCACTGTCGAGTTCGTTTAGCATTCTGTGTCGCCGCGCGAGCGCTAAACGTAAACAATCCGGATGTAGTGATCTTACGCGTCGGGCAAGCTGGCGAAACCTGTGCGCGTCGGCAAAACTTTATGAATTTCGCTGGAACCGAGGCGCTCTCCTTTGATCTTTTCATACCCAGCACCATTGATCGAGCCTATCCGCGCCGATCTAAGATAGGTAACCTGTGGTGCTGCGACGCTCTGATTTTCACCATGGACGGCATGCCCTCATCGCGACACCGTCTCGAACGAGATCGCCAACTAATTTCGGTCCATGGTCGACCATGATGGATAGCATCCACCTGGCATCTGCCGACAGCATCTTTCCAAAGATTCCCTGCTGCCGCTGCACCGATGAAACGCGCTGGTGGGACCGGATCGCCGGCAAAACGTACTGTCCCAACTGCATGGAAGCCCTGGCGATGGGCGAAGGCGACCCGCTGATCGCCCGCACCGATCGCCAGCGCTGCGCGGTTTGCTACCATCTCGGCACTGTACGTTACGTTACGTTTCCCTTGCACTCGCGCCGGCCCGTCGAGATCGACCTATGCCCCGAGCACCTGCGCGCCTTGGTCGCCCGACGCCTCGGCCCGCACGCCTTCGAACAACTCCGCCGCCAACTCAGATCCCTCGATCTCGAAGTTGCCGAGATCTTTCTCTTGCACGAAGCATTCTACGACGACGGTGGCCGAGCGCTCCAGCCGGCGGTTGAGATCTGACCCATTACGCGATAGATTGCTCCTCATGGCCAGTGTCTTTCTTACGGGCGCGTGGCGAAACCTCGTCATGCTCAATTTCGCCATTGATGCGCACATCCTGGAACCGCTCGTTCCCAGAGGCGTCGAACTCGACCTCTGGCAAGGACGATGTTACGTCAGCATCGTCGGCTTTCAATTCGTCGACACGAGCGTCCTCGGCATCCCGGCGTTCTTTCATCGCGATTTCGAGGAAGTCAATCTCCGCTTCTACGTCGTGCGAAAAACACCGGATGGCCCGCGGCGCGGCGTCGTCTTTGTCAGAGAGATCGCACCGAAATGGTTCGTCACGTGGATCGCTAATTGGCTTTACAACGAGAACTATGTGACGATGTCAATGCGGCGCCGCGTCGAGCCAGGCATTGCCGAATACGAATGGTGGCACGGCGATCGGTGGAACCGCGTTTCCGCTTGCTATGAAGGCGAGCCGGCGCCGCTCGTGCACGGATCGGAGGAAGAGTTCATCACTGAACACTACTGGGGCTACACCAGGCAACGCGACGGCAGCACCATGGAATATCAGGTCGAGCATCCGCCATGGCGCGTCTGCCAGGCGACAAAGTGGGCTTTCGATTGCGATGTGGAGACGGTGTACGGCAAAGAGTTCCTGCCGTACCTGCGCGATCCGGTGTCGGCGTTTGTGGCCGACGGCTCGGAAATCGTAGTGCGGCGAGGGGAACGGATATGAATGGCTGCGCCTGCGTTTAGCGCTCGCAGGGCGCCGTGCGAGCGCTATTCGACAAGCCAAAATGTCACCGATGCACGAACGCCAGGATGATCTCGATCAGGATGAGCAGCACGATGATCACTTCGAGAAACTCGGTGCGAAAGCTCGTTGCCTGATCCGAGACCACTTGTTACACGCCCTCGGCCACTTCGAGTTTGCGCTGGATGTTCTCGATCCAGGTCTCCATGTGAAAACGCCGTGCCACGAGGCGATAAACGCGCGCCAAGTAAGGATCGCCGACCAGTTTCAGCACGTTGTTGGTGCGTTCGAATAGTCCGTTGGCTTCCACTTTGAGCTCACCGAGCACGCGCAACGGCTGATCGTGGACGCGCCAGTACGGCATCGTCGTGCGCGTCAACGGTTGGATCATTTGTGCGGCAGCTTGCAGACTCTCATCGAGTCGATTGTCGATATGACGAAACTCCAAAAGTTGCATGTTGGCAAAGCCGATCGCTTGCAACGTGTCGCCGCAATCGCGGTCAATCAGGACGGCAGCAGCCCAGTCGGGTACAAACAAATCCTCCGGACTGTAGCTGAGCCGATACCGCAGCGCTTCTTCCGTTTCCTCCTCGCTCAGCGGCTAGCTTTCCAGGTGCACCATGCCGGCGAGCCAGGCGTGGTTTCCGGCCTGGGGCAATGCGTCCGGCCCGAACTGAAAGACGTAATACTCTTCGCTCAGGTCATCCTGCCAAAGCGGGTCCTGGATCGCCGCCAGAAGCTGGGCATGCAGCGGCTCCATCACGGCTCGCGCTTTCTGCAACAGCGTCGTCGAGTCGGCAAGCGTGCCCGCCAACGCCAAGAGTGCAGCCGGCGTTGCGGAAAAAGGGACCTGAAACGCAATGCTGACGGCCCCGAAGTCGAAGATTGTCACGCCGATCGACGCCTGCACGGTACCTAGCTCTGCGAGCTGCAGGTCGGCGGCGGGCAGCTCAACGTGCAGCGGAGGATGACGATAAAAGAACGATTGCGGCGTGCGACGGCGCCGCGGGAGCTCCTGCGCGGACGCGGCGACCATTTGCCTCACCTGATCCAGGTTGATTTCGTCGCCCCAATCGAAGGCGACAAACATGTGCAGCGTCCCTTAGAGAATCGGCACGTCGTTGGACATGAGTGATTTTTTCGCGCGGGGAGGACGGATCGCATGTTCGTTTGGCGCCCGCGCGGCACCAGGCGAGCGCTAAACAAGAGGGTTAATTCGAAAATGCGACGACCCAGTAAGCGACCACGGAGTAAATGAATACGCCCGTCAGGAAGATGCCGAGCATCAGGATCACGACCGCCTGGCCCGCGGAGAAATCCTCCGCCTGAAATTGCTCCCAGTCGGCGTCGGAGAAGGTGCTAACCGCGGCGCCGTGATCGGCCGCCGGTGTGTGCGAATGCGCCGGCTCGCCGGCGGCAACATGTTCGTTCGGATTCACGTCGGACATTATCTTGCTCCTTGGGAAAAATCGAACCTGTTTCCTTTTATACAAGGCAAAAGGGCGCTTGCAAACGCCGATCCCGCGGGTTCGCAGCGCTTACCCGCGGGATTTCATCATCACTCAGCGCTGTTGCAGAAACACATGCACGCCCTTTTTGTTGGCGACGATGACGTCCGGCCGGCCGTCACCGTTCATGTCGGCGATCGCGAAGCCGGTGCCAACGCCAGAATCGTCGTCGATCACGTGGGGAATGAACGAGATCGACCCGTCGCCCGCGCGTTTGGCCTGGAACCAGTACAGGTACGCGGGATCGTTGGGTCCGGCGTCGCCGCGCGGACCGTGCGCCCACCAGCGGCGCCCCGTCACGAAATCGGGAAGCCCATCGCCGTCGATGTCGACCTTGTGCAAAGCGTGCGTCTGCGACGGCAGCGAGAAGAGCTTGCGGTCGCCGAGGATGACGGTAACCTGCATCGCGCCGTCAACCTTGGCCGCGCCAACGCCGATTTCAAAGCCTGGCAACACGAGATCGCGATCCTTCTCATTGTCCGGCAAAAGTGAGAGTGCGAATTTCTGCAGCGAGGTCAACTGGTCCTTCTTCTTGACCTCATCCGTCGGCGTGGTGAAACGGCCGGTCTTGACAGCGACCACTTTCCCGTTGTATTCGCCCGCGATGTTGGCCTCTTTGTCTCCCGATTTCGCCAGGCGCTCGGCGTGATCCTGGGCCATCTTGAAGAGTGTTCCGCTGGCCGCGAACGGGGATCGCTTGAAGTGATCGACACGCACGCTGGTGACGGCGTCGTACATCTTCTTCTGCTCCGCGGTATACGGGAACTGCGGGCTCGCCGGGAAGCGCGCGACCTCGAACGGGTCAATGAAGAGCTTGTGCTGCACGAAAGTGTTACCATCGCGCTGTTCGTGCCACCAGAAGCCATAGTTGTGGGCGCTGGTGGCGATGACCGCCGGCTTGCCGCTGGCGCTCATCGGATACGTGAACATGTCGGCATGAGCGAAGTTAACCGCAGTTTTGATGGCCTTGCCCTGCTCATCGAGCACGGTCGTGGGATGAAACTTCCATGGCTTGTCGTCGATCTTCTCCGGCTGCTCCCACCACCCTTGGGGGACGAGAATGTCAACGCGACCATCACCGTTGACATCGCCATGGCCCAGGCCGTGGGAGAACTGCTGGGTGCCAGGGACCATTTTGCCCTTCTCGCTGGGGCCGCTGATTGAAATGCGGTTCCACGGCTTCGTGGGATCTTGACCTGGGACGAAGTAGCACATTTCGCCACGGTCGTTGTAGTTGCCCTTGCCGTCTTCGCGCGCCGGATTCCAACCCATGACCAGGACCTTCTTGCCGGTCTTGAAGAGGTCGACGAAGATAGGCGTTTCGTTGCAAGCGGCGTTGGTAAGGAGATGGGCTCTCCAAAGGCCGCCTTTGTCACCAGGGTTCTCGTACCAGTAGCATGGCGTACCCGGGAAGGGAATGACGATCACATCTGCCCAACCGTCGCCGTTGAAGTCGTCGGTGAAGCAGCAAAACGCGTCGGTGTAGACACCCAGGGACCAGGCGCGATCGGCAGGAACGTTTTTCTTCAGCTTGGGATGAAAGTACTCGCGCAGAATGTGGCGTTTCCACGGGCCACCGGCGTCTTTGGGGGCTTCGTACCAGCAATCGCCGACGATGACGTCGAGGCGACCATCCTTGTTGACGTCGGCCACGCCGACGCCTTCGGAGCGGAACTCCTTGTCGAGGACGATCTTCTTCCAGGTGATCGGCTTCGCGGGCTTCTTGTCCCGGGCGTCCGACGGAAGGCTGACGGTTAGGCAGACGGCGAAGAGTACGGCAACGAGTCGGCAGAAGTGCGGCATGGCATTCCCTCGAGTTGGCAGGATCACCCTGAAATTATGCGGACTGGGAAAGTATGGTGCAATAGCGAACCGGAATTTCGAAGGTAGACCTCACGCACCGCGTGAGGAATTCCTCACGCGGTGCGTGAGGTCTACGATTCTGAAATCCCGCACCAAGTGCCGCCGTCACCGTGAATCCCATCATCCGCATAGCTTGAACAGAGTACCCAGGACGAGATCACTTCCCGGATTCCAGGTGCGGAACAATCGGCAGCGATTCCGAGTGAATTCTCACTTCGTTCTGTCCGATTTTTTGCTTATGCGCGGGTTGCAGGGTAGGCTTGCTTGAGCGAGCGCAAAAACGCACCGTAATCAAATGGGGGAGCTGGCGAAATGTCCAAGCAATTGATGGAAATCGTGCTTCCCCGGCTTGCGCGGCCGCTGTATCAGCACCTGGAAAAATTCCAGCTCGGCCAACTGAACGAACGACAATTTACTCGGCGTTTTGAACGCGAACTGCAACGGCAACATCACTGGCTGGCGAAACGAGGGATTGAAGTCACACGAGCGGCTATCGCCATTCACGCGGCCGTCATCGTGCTCAGCGTGCCCGGGCTCCGCTCCGAAGCACAGGAATTGGCCCTGCCGCTGGAACTTCTGGAGTTCCGCGCGGTTCGCGAGGCGGCCCAGGACGTTGCCCACAACTACGGCATGTGCCCTCGCCGCGCCGCCAACGCCATCGCTCGTCTCGTCGCTCGCTATGCCGAGTGATCGCGCCCGTCGCTTGCCCAATCGTCAAAGTCAACAAATTCCGCTTCCCTCCCCGTTGCACATTTTGTGATAATGACAGCGGGACGTGCTTGCGAAATTAGGCGAGCGAGGGGAAGCATGCAGATCATCCTGACCGTCATCGCCGGCCCTCACAAAGGGCTCGAATTCACCTTTGACCGCCACGACACGTTCCTGGTCGGACGGTCCAAGCATGCGCACTTTCAACTTCCGGCCAAGGACAGGTATTTTTCCCGCATGCACTTCATGATTGAGGTCAATCCTCCGCAGTGTCGCCTCATCGACATGGGCAGCCATAACGGCACGTTCGTCAATGGCGCGCAGGTGTTAACCGCGGACCTCAAGGAAGGCGATCAGATTCGAGCCGGGCACACGGTCTTGCGACTTCAAGTAAAGCAAGTTTCCGACGAACTGGCCTACGCCTCGACCGAGAATCTCAACGCCGATGGCAACAATTCGCTGCCCAGCGTGCCGGGCTACCACGTGGAACGGGAACTTGGACGTGGCGCCATGGGCGCGACATACCTTGGTCAGCGGCTCAACAATCCGACGCTGTACGCGATCAAGGTGGTCCAGCCCGCCTTCATCGGCTCACCCTCGCAAATCGAAACGTTCCTGCGGGCGGCACGAGCCCTTGTCAAGCTCGATCATCCCAACATCGTGCGACTGTATGATGTCGGCACGTGTCCAAGCGGGTTCTATTTCGTCACGGAGTTTGTGCCGGGCGTGAGCGCCGAGGCGATCTTGCAGCGCGAAGGGCCCCTGGCGATCAAACGCGTCGTCCGCTGGGCCGACCGCATGATGCGAGCCCTGCAGTATGCGCACGGCAAGCACGTCATTCATCGCGACATCAAGCCGACCAATGTCCTCATCGCTGAGATCGACGGCAAGGAAGTCGTCAAGCTGGCCGACTTCGGCGTCGCCTGCGTCTATCAGGCGGCGCCGTTTTCGGGCCTTAGCCTCACGGCGGCAATGCTCGATCTGGCGTCGTTTATTCCGCCCGAGGTGATATTCAATTTTCAAGAGATCAATCCGCTTGCCGATCAGTATTCGTTGGCAGCGGTCTTGTATCATCTTCTGAGCGGGGCGGATGTGCTGGAGACGTCGAAGGAGGAGCGGAATCGCTATACGTCGCTATTGCGGCGCATGGTCGTCCCGTTGCGCGAGCGCCGCCCTGAAGTGCCGCCGGCACTGGCAGACGTAATCCACAAAGCGCTGTCGCGCACGCCGGCCTTGCGATTCGCCGATATCGCTGCTTTTCGCGAGGCGATGATCCAGGCCATGCAAGGGAGTTGACGCCGCTTGCGGCTTCGTACTCGCCGTGTCCTGAAAGCGCGAAGCCGCAAGCGGAAATGCCGGAGTTTCGATGCAACCCAAGTCGACGGGCGGTGGTTGGTCCGCCATTTGGTACACCCTTCGCCAAGCCTGGCGCGTCGGGCCCTGGCGGCTTTGGCAAGCAATGACTGCCAAGAACGCGTGCAAGACTTGCGCCCTCGGCATGGGCGGACAGGCCGGCGGAATGCGTAATGAACTCGGCTACTGGCCCGAAGTCTGCAAAAAGTCGTTTCAGGCCATGGTCGCCGACATGCAGGCCGGCATCACCCCCCATTTCTTC
>Ga0194132_10003466_pt1 | contig 28048 bp, 26 predicted proteins | sample TA2KigOf80mmetaG_FD_148612 | JGI IMG/M metagenome (GOLD analysis project Ga0194132, IMG submission 148612) | Freshwater microbial communities from Lake Tanganyika, Tanzania - TA2015054 Kigoma Offshore 80m | ecosystem: Environmental > Aquatic > Freshwater > Lake | place: Tanzania: Lake... | reverse complement strand
ACGGCACAACCAGCCTGTCGAGCCCCTCAAACAAATTACGTGACTACTGTCAAAGCCAAAATCCCCGCACTTTCAATTGCTTAGCTCGAAAATGGGGCAAAGTTCAGGCTAGAGGTTGCGCATGGTGCGTCGGTTTCGTCGGCGCCTTTCTGCTGGTTTGGCCTGCGCTAGCCGATGCAGCGCGCGGCCGGGACCTCTACGAAAGCCGCTGCATCGCCTGCCACTCGATCGAGGCCAACCGCGTCGGCCCGATGCATCGCGGCGTGGTCGGCCGCAAGGCCGGCTCGGTTGCGGGCTTCGCCTATTCGCAGGCGGTCCATAACTCGAATGTCGTCTGGACCCGGGAGAACCTGGACCGGTGGCTGACCAACCCGCAGGCTGTGATTGCCGGCCAGCGCATGAATTTCCGGGTCGCCAACGCGCAAGACCGCTGGGACATCATCGACTTTCTGAGCGAGCAGTCGGCGCGCTGAGCGGAAACGCGGCCAGGCGCCGCGTATGGCGCGGGGTGACGACGAAATCAGTCATGACCAGGCTGACATTATCGACCGCAAGAGTACCGAGCGGCGTCTGGCGCAGCGTCTCGATCCGGGCGAACAGCGCGGCCAGCGCCGAGGGCCGTGCATCGGTGACGCGCATCACGTTCATGTGGATCGGCGCCATGCTGGGAAAGCCGCGCGAGGCTTCGCCGACGCGCGCCAGCGCCCCGACCATGCGTTCGCGCAAGCGCGGCCAGGTACCGTCGCGCGGCACGACCTGGACGAAGACCTGGGCGCCAAGCACCCCGAAGCCGATGAGATCGAAAACGGCGGGCGGCGCATCGGCGAGCGCCATGGCCGCGGCCTGGCGCAGGCGCTCGATCCGCTCCGCGGCCGCCTCGGCTGGGTCGGCGAAGCGGGGCACGAAGCCGACAAGCGTGATGTGATGCTGGTCGGGACCATAGGCGAATTGCTCCGGTCCGATCTTGGCAAGCCGTTCGACAGTCTCGGCCAGCGCCGCTGGTCTTTCGATCTGGTCGGCGACGCGCGCGATCGTGGTCAGCCCAAGATCGAAGGGGACGCAGACGCCGTCGCGCATGCGGTACGGTGTGATCTGTCCGGCGCGCCAGGCCGGCGCCTCGCGTTGCCACAGCGAATCGAAGTAGCGCCGTGCGTCTTCAATGGCCTCGTTCATATGGGTGCGCAGAACCGCCGGCCTACAACCTTTCGCCGCGCACCAGGCGCGGCAAGTCGCCCACGACGCCCATGGCATGACGCATCAGCAGTCGCTTCAGCGGCGGCAGGCGGTCGACGACCGCCAAACCGAGGTCGCGCGCCAACCGCACGGGAGCAGCCCCGGTCGAGAACAGCCTGTTGAGCGCGTCGGTGACGGCGATCAGTGCGGTCGAGTCGAAGCGGCGCCAACGCTCGTAGCGCTCGAGCACCAGCGCATTGCCAATGTCGAGGCCGAGGCGGTGAGCATCGACGATCACCTCGGCGAGTGCGGCCACGTCGCGCAGACCGAGATTGAGACCCTGTCCCGCGATCGGATGGATCGCATGGGCTGCGTCGCCGACCAGCGCCAACCGCGCGGCGACGTATCGTTCGGCATGAAGCAGAGCGAGCGGATAGGCCCACCGTCGGCCGATGACCCGCAGCGGGCCGAGATAGTCGCCGAACCGCCGCGTCATTTCGGCGGAGAACGCGGCGTCGTCGAGTTTCATCATGGCGGGGGCCAGCGCGGCGCGCTCTGTCCACACGATGGACGAGCGCTGCGGGTGATCGGCCAATCTTGTCATTGGCAGGAGCGCAAACGGGCCGGCCGGCAGGAAGCGCTCATGCGCCACGTTGCGATGTGGCCGGTCGTGAGCGACCGTGCAGACGATGCCGGTCTGCTGGTACGCCCATTCGGTCGCGCCGATACCGGCGCCGACGCGGATGGGCGACTGCCGTCCATCGGCAGCAATCGCGAGCGAGGCCGAGATCCGACATCCATCGGCCAGCACCGCTTCGACCCGCCCGGAACGCCGCTCGAGTCCGCGCACCTCCGCGGGCGCGATATGGACGAGCCGCCCGCCATCGAGACCGCGCGCGGCGCCGGTCTGTTGCGACAGCGCGCGACGGATGGCCGTGTTCTCGATGATGTGGCCAAGCGGCTCGTCGCCGACCTGCCGGTGGTCATAGTGCAGGAACAGCTTCGACTGGCCGTCGGAGACACGGATGTCGAGGATCGGGCATGCATGCTCGGCCAGGTGTTCCCACAGGCCGAGTCCGGCCAGCACGCAGCGGGAGCCGTAGGCGATTGCCGAGGATCGCCCGTCATAGCCGGCGTCGGTCCGGGTCGCCGGCGCCTCGCGATCCACCACGATGGCGTCGAGTCCCGACCGCGCCAATGCGTGGCCGAGACTCAATCCAACCAGACCGCCTCCGACGATGACGGCATCGCCGGCTATCCGCCCGCCCGGCGCGATCGGATCGCCGGTCGCGTGCGTGTCACCTTTGTCGCTCGAGTTCCGCTCGCTCATCGCGACGACATTGGCTGTCACGTCCCGGTCTGTCCAGCATGCCGAAGCGCCACTCTGCCCATTTTTGCATCAGCATCGACGGCGCTGGCTCGACAGGACCGCGAAACTGCCGGACAACAGCCTCTGCCAAAGTTCGCCCGGCCTGCGCTGCCCCGCGTTGCGGGCTGGTCACCGGGGTGGGCCGATGGTCGGCATGCTTCTTGAACTGTGCGGCTATCGAGGTGTGGAATCTGGCCCTTCCAGCGTCGCCGGACCTGACCGAGCGCGCCGGCATGACGAAACAGGAGTTGCCCGATGAAAATGGTGATGGCGATCGTCAAGCCCTTTAAACTGGACGACGTACGCGAAGCCCTGACCCAGCTCGGCGTGCAAGGACTGACGGTCAGCGAGGTCAAGGGGTTCGGTCGGCAGAAGGGCCAGACCGAGATTTATCGCGGCGCGGAGTACGCCGTCAGCTTTCTGCCCAAGGTCAAGATCGAGGTCGTGATCAACGATAATCAGGTGTCCGGCGTGGTCGAGGCCATCCAGAGGGCGGCGAACACAGGCAAGATCGGCGATGGCAAGATCTTCGTGCTGGACGTGGCGCACGCCGTGCGCATCCGAACCGGCGAGACCAACGCGGACGCGATCTGACCGGGGACTGGCACAGCCGCAGCTTGGCGCCGACTGGCGCACGCTGACCAACCAGCACAAGATGATCGGCCACTTGTCGGACGCCCAGGAAGTCGGGCTCGGCTCGATCGTCGATGCCGATCTCGCCAAGGAATCGGCGCGGCCGCAGGCGCTCCAGGTCCAGCAGCAGCTGAGCATCCAGACGCTCAACCTCGCCAACGCCAAACCGAACGCGCTGATCGTTCTGTGTCGCGGATAGGTTCTACGCTTTGCCGCTGACGCCGGCCTCGGCAAACGTCGCCATGCCCTGGTGGCAGGCGAGGGCCGCCTTGAGGATCAGCACCGCCAGCGTGGCGCCCGATGCCTCGCCGAGCCGCATGCCCAGGTCGAGCAGCGGACGCTTGCCGAGCTTGTCGAGCAGTCGGCGATGGCCAGGCTCGGCCGAGCAATGCGCGACCACGCAGTGATCGAGCGCACGCCGGTCGATGGCGGCGAGCACGGCAGCCGCCGCGGTGCAGGCGAAGCCGTCGAGCACGACGGGCGTGCGCGCCAGCCGGGCTGCGATGATGGCGCCGGCGATCGCTGCCAGCTCGGCACCCCCCAGGCAGCGCATGATCTCCAAAGGATCGGCAAGTGCCGCGCGGTGGCATTCGAGACCGCGATCGACCACGGCGATCTTGCGCGCGAGCGCCGCGCCGACCACGCCGGTGCCCGGTCCCACCCAGTCGGTGCCGGTGCCGCCATGGAGCGCAGCGCACAGCGCTGCCGCCGAAGTCGTGTTGCCGATACCCATTTCGCCGAGCGCCAGCGCGTCGATGCCGGGCTCGACCGCCATCATGCCGTAGGCGAAAGCACGCGCGCATTCCTCGTCGGTCATGGCGGGTTCGCGCGTGAAGTCCTGAGTTGGCTGGTCGAGGCCCATCTCATAGACGCGCAGATCGGCATCGACCGTCCGGCAGAGCTGATTGACCGCGGCCCCGCCGGCGATGAAGTTCTGCACCATCTGCGCCGTGACCTCGCTCGGAAAGGCCGAGACACCCTGTGCGGCCACCCCGTGATTGCCGGCAAACACGGCCGTGCGCGGCCGTTCGAGGCGCGGCGGATGACGGCCCTGCCAGGTCGCGAGCCACGCCGTCATGTCCTCAAGGCGTCCCAGCGCGCCGGGCGGCTTGGTCAACTGGGCTTCGCGCGCGGCGGCAGCCGAGGCAGCCTCGAGATCCGGTCCCGGCAGATCGGCCATGACGCGACGAATCTCGGCGAGCGAAGCCACAGGGCGGCGCGAAGCGGAACTCTCTGGCAAATCCATCGGGCGAGGTCAGTTGGCGCGGGCGGCGCAACTGTCCTATAACCGCCGGCATCCCGCCACTGCAATTGCGACCCTCGGCCCATGGGACATGACGCGGGCGATCCCGATCGGAATCACAGCTGGATCGACGCGCTAACCGTCGCCGCCATGTTCCTGACCCGCCTGCCGGTTGCAAGCTGGCTGGGCGGGCGCTGGCTGCTGCACGACGCCGGCGCGCGCCCAACCCTTGCCGAATCGGCCTGGGCGATGCCGGTCATGGGTGCTGCCATCGGAGCAGCCGGGGGCGCGACCTTCGCTGTCGCCATGTGGATCGGTCTGCCCTCGCTGGTTGCCGCATTCCTCGCGCTGGCTGTCACGATCGCGCTCACCGGCGCCCTGCACGAGGACGGCCTTGCCGATGTCGCGGACGGGCTGGGTGCCATGCTTGCCGGCCGTGCCGATCGCGCGGCCGCGCTCCACATCATGCGCGACAGCCGGATCGGCACGTTCGGCGTGCTGGCGCTCGTCATCACAGCGGGTCTGCGTGCGGCAGCCCTCGGTGATCTGCCCGCGGCATCCGGCGCGGCCGCGCTGATCGCCGCCCATGCCGGTGCGCGCGGCCTCCTGCCGCTCGCCATGCAGCGCATGATCCCCGCGCGCGCCGACGGGCTCGCGATACTCGCGGGACGCCCAACGGCGGAACGCGCACTTGTCGCCGCGGGAATCGGTGCGCTCGCCTGCCTTATCCTGCTTGGGCCGCTGCTCGGCGCCTTGGCATTGCTGGGCGCGGCCGCATCTGCCTGGGCGCTCGCGACACTGGCGCGGCGCTGCATCGGCGGCTATACCGGCGACGTGCTGGGCGCGATCGAACAATTGGGCGAGACGGCAATCCTGCTCGTCGTCGCGGCAATGCTATGACCACGACCCGCTGGTGGTGGATCCGGCATGCGCCGGTGACCAGCCGGAAGGGCTGGTGCTACGGCCAGGAGGACTGGCCGGCCGACTGTTCCGACGTCCCGGCCTTCGCGGTCCTGGCGCAGCTCCTGCCGCGCGACGCGATCTGGGTGACCAGCAATCTGCAACGCACGCACCAGACGGCCGCGGCCATTTTTGCCGCCGGCTATCCGGAGATGCTGCCGATGCTGGTCGAACCCGAGCTCGCCGAGCAGAGCTTCGGCGACTGGCAGGGCCGCCGGCACGACGAGCTGAGGAACGCGCCGGACAGCGTCTACACGACCTTCTGGCTGGCGCCGGCACGGCACAGGCCGCCCGGCGGCGAGAGCTTCGTCGAGCTGATCGAACGCGTCGAGCGCACCATCGAGCGGCTGAACCGCAGCCACCGCGGCCGCGATATCGTCGCGGTGACCCATGGCGGAACGATCCGCGCGGCGCTCGCCGTGGCGCTCAGGATCGACCCGGAACATGCGCTCAGCTTCGCCATCGACAATCTGTCGATCACCCGCCTCGACCATTTCCCCGAGGCCAGTGGCGATTCCGGCGGTCGGGGCCTTTGGCGGATCGCCCAGGTCAATCAGGCGCCGCGTTAGGGCCGACCGCCCGGCCCCTCCCCCGTTGCCAGATCGTCAAGCAGACGGACCCGCCGGCCATAGAGGGTCGGCCGCAGCCGGTCCACCAGGCGACGATCGGCCGTAACCAGGGTCGCGTCCTCGTCGACCGCGAGGGCGACATAGAGGCATTCCGCAACCGAGCGCCCGACCCGGCGCGCCATGTCGATCGCAACCGGCAATTGGCCCGCGGCGAGCCGCAGCCGCAGCGCGCCGCCGGTCAGGACCGCCACCGCGCCCGCAATGTCGAGTGCGTCCGTCCCGGCGTAGCGCTCGCGCTTCCAAAGGACGTTCGCCACCTCGACGACAATGAGGTCGGGCGCCATCAATGGCGCGCCATCGTCGAGCAGCGCGAGAGCCGTCGGCGACAGGGGCGACGGCACGAACCAGAGCACAGCGACGCTGGCGTCGATGACCCAGCTCATGGCTCGCGCAGCTCGCGCAGGAGGCTGAGCGTATCGAGCGCGCGCTCACCGGCCAGCCGACTGCGCATCGCCGCCGCCGCTGCCTTGAGCTGCTGGCGCGGCGGCTTGGCAGCCTCGATCAGCAGGTGCCGCAGCTCCTCCTCAAGCGATCGATGATTGGAGCGTGCGCAAGCCTTCAGGACGTCGATCACGTCTTCCGGCACTTTTCTGATCAGAACCTGACCCATTTTTTCAAGCTTTTCAATATGCTATCATATGATAGCATTAGCGTAATCTTTTTGCAACCCACAACATATTGAGGCACCAGGGATTGCTGGCACGCGCCGTTGGGGCCGTGCTAAGTTGCCGTCGTGCGCTACGAGACAGGGAAGTCCGGTACGGCGGGATCCCCGCCAAGGCCGGCGCTGCCCCCGCAACTGTAAGCGGCGAGATTGCGGTTCGGACCACTGGCATCGTCCGCCCTGGACGGCCGGGAAGGTGCCGCAGTCGATGACCCCGAGCCAGGAGACCTCCTCGGTCGAGCGCATGGGCGTTGGCATCCTCGGGTGGAGGATTTGGAGCCTTGGCCACGGTGCAGTCCGGCGCACCCGCAAATGGGGCTGCGGGCAATCCCCCGGCGGTGACGCTCGTCCTGGGCGGGGCCCGTTCCGGCAAGAGCGCTTATGCCGAGCGCGTGGCCGGACAGGCCGAGACGCCGATTTACCTCGCGACCGGGGCGGCCGGCGACGACGAGATGGCGGAGCGCATTCGCCGCCACCGAGCGCGGCGCGGGCCGCATTGGACGACGGTGGAAGAAGCCCTCGACCTGACTGGGCAGCTCGCCCGGCTGGCTGCCCCCGGCCGTGCCGTTCTGGTCGACTGCCTGACGCTTTGGCTCAGCAACCTGCTGGGTGCCGGCCGGGATCCAGCCGTCGAAGGCACAAGTCTGGTGCGCGCGCTGCCGGGCCTCCTGGGCCCGGTCGTGTTCGTCGCCAACGAGGTCGGCCTCGGCATCGTGCCCGACAATGCGCTGGCGCGCGCCTTTCGCGATGCGGCCGGCCGGCTCAATCAGGACGTGGCGGCGGCAGCCGACCGGGTCGTCCTGATCACGGCCGGCTTGCCGCTGATCCTCAAATAGCCATCTTCTGAAGCATCAACGAGGTCAACATGGCCCGCAAGATCCCCGCCACCGTCATCACCGGCTTTCTCGGCGCCGGCAAGACCAGCCTGATCCGCCACCTGATCGAGAGCGCGGGCGGGCGGCGGCTCGCCTTCGTCATCAACGAGTTCGGCGAGCTCGGCATGGACCGCGAGATCATCCGCGGCTGTGGACTCTCGGACTGCCGCGACGAGGACATCGTCGAGCTCGCCAATGGCTGTATCTGCTGCACGGTGGCCGACGACTTCCTGCCGACGGTGACCAAGCTGATCGACCGTCCGGATCCGCCCGAGCACATCATCATCGAGACCTCGGGCCTGGCGCTGCCCAAGCCGCTTGTGCAGGCCTTCAACTGGCCGGAGGTGAAGGCGCGCGTCACGGTCGATGGCGTGATCACCGTGGTCGACGCGGCCGCCATCGCCGATGGCCGTTTTGCGACCGACCCCGCAGCGGTCGCCGCCCAGCGCGCAGCCGACCCCAATGTCGATCACGACAATCCGCTCGAGGAGGTGTTCGAGGACCAGGTCGCCTGCGCCGACCTCGTCGTCCTCAACAAGACCGATTTGGTCGATGGCGGCGCGCGCGAGAACGCCAAACGCACGGTGAGCGAGGCGCTGGGCCGTGGCGTCAAGCTGGTCGAGACCGCGCATGGTCGCATCGGCGCCGGCATCCTGCTCGGCCTCGAGGCCGCGGCCGAGGACGATTTGGCCGCCCGCCGGTCTCACCACGACGCCGAGGGCGGCGAGCATGATCACGACGATTTCGAGAGCTTCGCACTCGAGCTCGGACCCGTTGCCGACCCGGAGGCGCTCGAGCGCCGGCTCGTCTCGACCGTTGCCGGTCACGACATCCTGCGCATCAAAGGCTTCCTCGACGTGCCGGACCGCAAGCGCCGGCATGTCGTCCAGGGCGTCGGCCTGCGCTTCCAGCGCTACTACGACCGCGAGTGGCAGGACGGCGAGGTCAGGCGCAGCGCCATCGTCGTGATCGGCCGCAAGGGCCTCGACCGCGCGGCCATCGCGTTGGCGCTGGGTGCGCGCGTCTGACGGTTTCAGTGCAAGGGTCGCGCCGATGAGTCCGCCATGCATCTGCTAGAGGCGACCCAGGGCGTCATTGCCGATGGCGGCGAGGCGATCGATCTCGGCCAGACGCCGGGCGATCTGGTCGTGCTCAGCGCCGCCGACAGCGAGATCGCCTGCCTCGCCGCCGCCTATCGGCGCGTGACGGAACGGCACCCGGGCGCGCCTAGCCTGCGCCTGGCAAGCCTGCTGCAGCTGTCGCACAACATGTCGGTCGACCTTCACATCGACAAGGTGATGCGGCATGCGCGGCTGGTGGTGGTCCGGCTCCTCGGCGGGCGCGGCTACTGGCCTTATGGGGTCGAACGCCTGGCGGCCGCCGCGCGCGCGAATGGTTTTGAGGTTGCCTTCCTTCCCGGCGACGACCGTCCCGATGCGGAGCTGATGGCGCTTTCGACCATCCCGGGTGAAGCCTGTCACCGGCTGTGGCAGTACTGCGTCCATGGCGGCGTCGACAACGCCGCCTGGTTCCTCGCCTACGCCGCCGAGTTGATTGGCCAGCCCCTCCCCTGGCAAGAGCCGACGCCGTTGCTGCGCGCCGGCCTCTACTGGCCGGATGCGACGCGTCCCGATCTCGACGCGGTGCGTGCCCATTGGCGCGCCGGCGACCCGCGTGCACCGGTAGCGCTTCTCTTGTTCTATCGGGCGCTCGTGCAGGCCGGCAATCTGGCGGCCGTCGACGCGCTGATCGCGGCTCTTGCCGCACGCGGCATCAATCCCCTGCCCGTCTATGTGACCAGTCTGAAGGACGCCGTTGCGGCGGCGACCGTCGAGAGCATGGTCGGCGCGACGTCGCCCGATATCGTGCTCAATGCAACTGCCTTCGCGGTCGGCGAGCCCGGGGCCGCCGCGGGCAAGACGCCGCTGGCGGCAACCGATGCGCCGGTGCTGCAGGTGATCTTCGCCAGCGGCGGCGAGACGGCATGGCGCCAGAGCACGCGTGGGCTCGGACCGCGCGACGTCGCGATGCACGTCGCCCTGCCGGAGGTGGATGGACGCATCCTCGCGCGCGCCGTTTCGTTCAAAGGCCGTAACAGGCGTGACGAGGCGAGCGAGGCGGACATCGTCAGCTACCAGCCCGTCGCCGACCGCATCGAATTCACCGCGGATCTGGCGCGCGCCTGGACGCGGCTGAGGTCAAAGCCCCGGCAGGAACGGCGCATCGCCTGCGTGCTCGCCAACTACCCGAATCGCGACGGACGCATCGGCAACGGCGTCGGTCTCGATACGCCGGCATCGGCGCTGGTCGTGCTCCAGGCGCTCGCTGAGGCCGGGTATACCGTGGAAGCGATCCCCGCGACGCCGGCCGAGCTGCTCGACCGTTTGCTCGAGGGCCCGACCAACGATCTTCGCGCGGTCGACCGGATCGAGAGCGAAAGCCTGTCGCTCGCCGACTACCAGATCTTCCTTGCCACTCTGCCGACCTCGTTGCGCGCGCGCATCAACGAGCGCTGGGGAGCGCCCGAGCGCGACCCGGCCTTCCGCGAGGGACGGCTCGATTGTGGCCGCTTCGTCGTGCCCGCGATCAGGCTCGGCCAGATCGTCGTCGCGATCCAGCCGGCGCGGGGCTACAACATCGATCCCACCGCCAGCTATCATTCGCCCGACCTGGTACCGCCGCACAATTACCTGGCGTTCTACGCCTGGCTGCGTGACGGCTTCCGTGCCGATGCGATCGTCCATCTTGGCAAGCACGGCAATCTTGAATGGCTGCCGGGCAAGGCGCTGGCTCTCTCGGCCGAATGTTTCCCCGAGGCGGCACTCGGACCGCTGCCGCACCTCTATCCCTTCATCGTCAACGATCCGGGCGAGGGCAGCCAGGCCAAGCGCCGTGCCCAGGCGGTCATTGTCGATCATCTGACTCCGCCGCTCACCCGCGCGGAGAGCTACGGCCCGCTCCGGGACCTGGAAGCCCTCGTCGACGAATACTACGAGGCGGCCTCCGTCGACACCCGTCGGCTGGGCGTGCTCGGACGCCAGATCCTCGACCACGCCACGCGAATCGGGCTCGCCGAGGATTGCGGCATCGCCCGGGACGATGCCGAAGCCGCGGCACTGGGCAAGCTCGACGGTTATCTCTGCGAGCTCAAGGAACTGCAAATCCGCGACGGATTGCATGTCTTCGGTCGCGCACCCGAAGGCCGGCTGCTGACCGACCTGCTGGCGGCGCTTGCGCGCGTGCCGCGGCATCGGGGCAAGGATGCAGACGCGTCGCTGACCCGCGCGCTCGCCGCCGACCTTGGCCTGGACTTCGATCCGCTCGATTGCGCGATGGCGGCGCCGTGGAACGGACCGCGTCCGACCGCTTTGCAAATTGTCGAAACACCCTGGCGCAGCACAGGTGACACGGTCGAGCGCCTGGAGCTCCTAGCGGTTGAGCTCATTGCAGGTACGCGCATCTGCGAGACCGGCTGGACACGATGCGCCGCCGTCTTAGGCTGGATCGAAGAGGCGCTGCGTCCCGCCGTGGCCCGGTGCGGCACCGAAGAGATGGCGGGCCTGCTGCGCGGACTCGACGGTCGCTTCGTTTCGCCCGGCCCGTCGGGTGCGCCAACGCGTGGCCGTCCCGACGTGCTGCCAACCGGCCGAAACTTCTATTCGCTCGACACGCGCACGGTGCCGACGCCGGCGGCCTGGCATCTCGGCTGGAAATCGGCCGGCCTCCTGCTCGAGCGCCACGCGCAGGAACATGGCGACTGGCCGCGCCAGGTCGCGCTCTCGGTCTGGGGCACGAGCAATATGCGCACGGGCGGCGACGACATTGCCCAGGCGCTGGCGATGCTCGGCGTTCGCCCGACCTGGGATCAGGCATCGCGCCGCGTCACTGGCTTCGAGATCCTGCCGGTCTCCGTGCTCGGGCGTCCGCGCGTCGATGTCATCTTGCGCGTCTCCGGATTCTTCCGCGATGCCTTCGCCAATCTGATCGACCTTTTCGACTCGGCGGTGCGCGCTGTTGCCGCACTCGACGAGGCGGAGGCCGACAATCCGCTGGCCGCGCGCGTGCGCGCGCAGCGGGCGACCCTGATCGCCCAGGGCGTGGCACCCGAGCTTGCCGCCCAGCGTGCCGGCTACCGGATTTTCGGCTCCATGCTAGGGGCTTACGGCGCGGGCCTGCAGGCGCTGATCGATGAAGGCGGCTGGGCCGATCGGTCCGACCTTGCGGCAGCCTATGTCGCCTGGGGCGGCTATGCCTATGGCGCGGGTGCCGAAGGTGTCGCGGCGCGCGAGGAATTCTCCCAGCGGCTCGCCCAAATCGATGCCGTGCTGCACAACCAGGACAACCGCGAGCACGATCTGCTCGACAGCGACGATTACTATCAGTTCGAAGGCGGACTCGCGGCTGCCGTCTGCCAGCTGAGCGGCAAGCGGCCGGCGATCTATCACAACGACCACTCCAGGCCGGAAAGCCCGCGCATCCGTACGCTGGATCAGGAGATCGCCCGCGTCGTACGTGGCCGGGCCGCCAATCCGAAATGGATCGCCGGCGTCATGCGCCACGGCTACAAGGGCGCCTTCGAGATGGCAGCCACGGTCGACTACCTGTTTGCCTTTGCGGCGACCACCGGCGCAGTGCGGGACCACCATTTCGACGCGGTCTATGCCGCCTATCTCGGCGATGAATCGGTGCGGCAGTTCATCGCCGACAACAATCCTGCGGCGCTCCGCGAGATGGCCGAGAGATTTCTCGAGGCGCAGGAACGCGGATTGTGGCGATCGCGCGCCAACCACGTCCATGTCCTTCTGGCGCGGCTGGCCGGACGCAGCTTGCCCGCCACGGGCGGCATTGAACACGAGCGGGCTCGGAGGCGCAGATCGTGACCGATGACAATTTGAGCGAAGACGAGCTCAACCGGCGGCACGCCGAGAAGAAGGCCAAGCAGAAGGCCGCACGTGACAAGATCCTCGCGACCAAGACGGAGGAGCGCGGGCTGCTGATCGTCCATACCGGCAAGGGTAAGGGCAAGTCGACGGCCGCTTTCGGCCTGGTGCTGCGCTGCATCGGGCACGGCATGAAGGTCGGTGTCGTGCAGTTCGTGAAGGGCGTGTGGGAAACCGGCGAGCGCAACGTGCTCCAGCGGTTTCCCGAGCTCGTGACCATGCGCGCCATGGGCGAGGGCTTCACCTGGGAAACCCAGGACCGCGCCCGCGACATCAAGGCGGCCGGCGTCGCCTGGGAGGCGGCGAAGGCGATGATCGCGGACCCGTCCTATCGCCTCGTTCTGCTCGACGAACTCAACATCGTCTTGCGCTATGATTACCTGCCGATCGCCGAGGTGGTGGCGACGCTCAGCTCCCGCCCGCACGACCTGCACGTGGTCGTCACCGGCCGGAACGCGCGCGACGAGCTGATCGAGGCCGCCGATCTGGTGACCGAGATGACGATGATCAAGCATCCCTTCCGGTCGGGCGTGAAGGCCCAGGCCGGCATCGAGTTCTAGGCCAAGAAGAACGAGGAGCTCCCGATGTCCCGTCTTGCCCAGATCGCATTTGCCGCCGCTTTCCTGTTGTGGACCGGCTTCATGCCGGGCGATGCATTGGCCCAGGCCGCCGACCAGCAGGTGCTGGTCGAGAAGTCCGCCGCCTCGTTCCGCGTCGTGTCGCTCGAAAAGGGAGCCGAGCCTTACCTCAAGCGGGCCAAGGCGCTTCTGATCGTGCCGTCTTACGTGAAAGCCGGCTTCTTCCTCGGCGGCGAAGGTGGCTCGGGCGTGCTGGTCGTGCGCAAGCAGGGCACCTGGTCGGACCCCGCCTTCTACACGGTGGCGGGCGGCAGCATCGGCCTGCAGATCGGCATCGAAGCCAAGGAGATCGTCTTCGCCCTCATGACCGACAAGGCCGTCAATGCTGTCATGACGAACCAGATCAAGGTCGGCGCCGACGTGTCGATCGCAGTGGGCACGGTCGGCGCGGGCGCCGAGGCCGCCACGGTCGGCTCGCCAGCGGTCGACATCTACGCCTTCTCACGCGGCGTCGGCCTGTTCGGCGGCGGCGCGCTCGAGGGAACGCTGATCGCGCCCCGCCACGAGTGGAACAAGGCCTATTACGGACAGGAGGTCACGCCGCGCCAGATCGTGCTGGAGGGCCAGGTCCGCTCCGCGGGGGCGCGCATCCTGACCGATTCGCTCGCCGGCTTCTGATCGCTGTCTCCCAGTATGGCACCTGCCGTCCGAACCCCTGCGCTGATGCTCCAGGGCACGGGCTCGGACGTCGGCAAGTCACTGCTCGTCGCCGGATTTGCACGTGCCTTCACGCGTCGCGGCCTGAGGGTGCGCCCGTTCAAGCCGCAGAACATGTCGAACAACGCCGCAGTGACGTTGGACGGCGGCGAGATCGGCCGCGCGCAGGCGCTCCAGGCGCGCGCCTGCGGCATTGCCCCGCGCAACGACATGAACCCCGTGTTGCTGAAGCCGCAAGCTGGCGTGGCGCAGGTCGTCGTGCATGGCCGCGTCATCGGTCAGGCGCGCGCGCGCGACTACCAGGCGATGAAGCCGACCTTGCTGCCGCGCGTGCTCGACAGCTATGGCCGCCTGGCGGCGGACGCCGATCTCATGCTGATCGAAGGCGCCGGCAGCCCTGCGGAGATCAATCTGCGCGCGGGCGACATTGCCAACATGGGATTTGCCGAGGCGGCCGATGTTCCGGTCGTGCTCGTCGGCGACGTGGACCGCGGCGGCGTGATCGCCAGCCTGATCGGCACGTTTGAGCTCCTCTCGGAATCCGAACGGCGCCGGCTCAAGGGCTATCTGATCAACAAGTTTCGCGGCGATGTGACGCTGTTCGACGACGCGATCGAGATCATCCGTGCACGCACGGGGCTCGATTGCCTGGGCGTCGTGCCCTGGTTCGGCGGCGCTCGTGCGCTTCCCGCCGAGGATTCCATGGCGCTCGAGCGCCTGCCGCTCGCCTCCGCCAAGACCGGCGCCATCAAGATCGCCGTGCCGCGCCTTCCGCACATTGCCAATTTCGACGATCTCGATCCGCTGCTGGCCGAGTCGGGTGTGGCGCTTGACGTCGTGTCGCCCGGCCGTGCGCTCCCGGCCGATGCGGCACTCATCCTGCTGCCAGGCAGCAAGGCAACGCGTGCTGACCTCGATGCGCTGCGCGCCGCAGGATGGGACATCGACATCCGCGCGCATGTCCGCCGCGGCGGGCGCGTGCTCGGCCTATGCGGCGGCTACCAGATGATGGGCCGCCGCGTCGTCGATCCGGCCGGCATCGAGGGACCGGCGGGCGAGTCGCCGGGACTGGGCTTGCTCGACTTCGACACGGTGCTGGATGGCGACAAGACGTTGCGCCAGTCGTCCGGCGTCCATCTCGCCAGCGGTCGACCGGTGCATGGCTATGAGATTCACGTCGGTCAAACCGTCGGTGCGGATTGCATCAAGCCGATGCTGCGCCTGACCAGCCAGACAGGCGACAGAACCGACGGCGCGACGAGTGAAGATGGCCGCATCGCCGGTTGCTATCTGCACGGGTTGTTCCAATCGGACGAATTCCGGGCAGCATTCCTCGCCGAGCTTGGCGCGCGGGCCGACGATCTGGCCTTCGACGCTTCCATAGAGTCGACCTTGGACGATCTGGCTGGCCATGTCGCCGCTGCCGCCGATCTCGACCGGCTGCTGGAGATCGCCCATGGCAGCTAGTCGATGCGCCGATGTGTCGCTAGGCTCTGAGACGCAGCACCAGCAAGGCGGCGATCAGCGCCCAATGGACCAGGCAAGCAATTCCGAACACAACCAACGCGCGCCTGATGTCTTCGGGCAGGGCGCGCGCGCGACCGTTGCCGATCCACGGATCCTCCACCGTGCGCTCGGCGTAGCGTCGCGGACCGGCGAGGGCCACGCCGAGCGCGCCGGCCATCGCCGCCTCTGGCCAGCCGGCGTTGGGCGAGCGATGCTTGCCTGCGTCGCGCCACATGGTGGCGAACGCGCCGGCGGGATTGGCGGTTGGCGCAAAGCAGGCGGCGATCGCCAGCAGCACACCGGACAGGCGTGCCGGAATCAGGTTCATCGCATCGTCGAGCCGGGCGGCCGCCTTGCCGAAATCGGCGTAACGCGGCGACGGGTGTCCGATCATGCTGTCGGCTGTGTTGACGATCTTGTAGACCAGCAAGCCGGGCAGTCCGAACAACACGTACCAAAAGACCGGCGCTACCACGCCGTCGCTGAAATTCTCGGCGCAAGATTCGATCGCGGCGCGCGCCACGCCGTGCTCGTCGAGCGCGGCCGGATCGCGCCCGACGATGCGGCTGACCGCCTGGCGTCCGGCATAGAGGCCCTCGTCGCGCAGCGTGCGGTAGACGAGGTTGACGTGGTCGTAGAGGCTGCGCTGCGCGACCAGCGTGATCAACAGGAACAACTCGACGAGCCAGCCCATCGGATAGTGGCGACTGAACCAGACAAGCGGCGTGCCGATCACGATGCCGGCCAGACAGAGCGCCGCGATCGACAGCGCGCCGCGTATGCGCAACGCGGCCGCGCCGCGCTCGGCGCGGTTCAGACGCCGCTCGAGCCAGTCGATCGCGCGTCCCATCGCCACGACCGGATGCGGCACGACTCGGAACAGGAACGACATCTCGCCGACATAGGCATCGACCGCCAGCGCCACCAGCAGCAGAAGCAGCGGATCGATGGTCGCGGGGCTCGCCCAGCCAAGCGTAATCATGCTCCGACCATGCCCGCGGGGCGCCAGACCGTCAATGGAGCGGGGCCTTGAATCCCTCGATTGGCTACGCGCTGTTCGCCGTTGCGCTCGTCGTCGCGATCTGGCTTGGCTTCGTGCTTTTCCGCGCCCTGATTCCGCCGGAGGTGTGGCGACGGCTCTTCGCCCAGGGCAGCGAGCGCACCGGGGACCCATCGCGTTCTGCCCGTGCTCCGGCCAAGCCGAAGCTCGCCAGAACCAAGACCGCCGCGGCGCGCGTCGAGCCGGACATGGCTCCCGCTGGCAGCGCCGGAGCCAACACCACGGGCCCCGCAGCGGCGGCCAAGCCGGGCGTGCCCGATGCGGTCATGCAGCAACTCGCGGGCGTCAACCGGTCGCGTCCGGCACCTTCGGAAGAGCTCGAAGCGAGGCTCAAGCGCCTCGCAGAGGACTACATGGCGTTGACACGCCGGCTCGCCGCCGAAGGGCGCAGCGACACGTCGTTCAGCCAATCGCGTCCCAAGATTCTGGCTGCGGTCGAAACCGGCCAGTTCGAGCGAGCCCAGGCGCTGCTCGAGCATGCGAGCGAACGCGATGCCGGTCTTGGCAAGCGAGATGCCGGCCGACTGGGACCGATCCTGGCCGAAGCAGCCGAGGCGCGCGCGCTTGCCGGCGAGCTCAAGATGCTGCAGCTCCAGCCCGGCAACGCCGTGCGCTTCTTCCGCGAGGCCGTCGCGCTGATTCCCGCGGACCAGCCGCTGCTTCTTCTCAACACGCTCGACCGTTGGGGCGACGCGGCGGCGGCCGCGCGCGACATCGCCGCGGCGGCGCAGCCGTGGCAGCGCGCCCTCGAGTTGCGCGAGCTCGCGCTCGGCTCCGGACACAGGGAGACGATGGAGAGCCGCGACCGGTTGATCGGCTTGTACATCGATGCCAAGCAGGCGGATTTCGCCAAGGCCTATTTGGACAAGTCGATTGCGGCGGTGGACCAGACACCGACCGGCAGCAAGACCGCGACGGCAGCCGGCGCGGCGACGGCCAACATGCTCCCCGGCGATGACAGCCAGATCATCGTGCGCTTGAAGCAGCTCGGCGCCTTGCTGCGCGACGTGGGAAAATTTGGCGAGGCCGCCGATCACTTCGAGCTCGCCTTGGAACGATACCAGCAGAGAGCGGAGGCGGAGCCGGCGCGCCTCGCGGCCGAGCTCGCAAGTCTCGCGCTGCTGCGCCGCCAGGCCGGCGATGTCGACGCGGCACGGCGGCACTATGGTCGCGCGCTTGCCATGTTCCGCCGGGTGCTCGGCGATCAGCATCCCGATCTGGTCAAGCACCTCGATATCATGGCTGATCTGCATGCCGCCCAAGGCGATGGCGCAAGCGCGCTTGGTCTGCTCAAGGAAGCCGAGGCGATTGAGCGGCTGCGCTTCGGCGATTGGCATTCGCGCGTCGTTGCCCGGCTCTACGCGATCGGCAAGGTGCAGACCATGCTTGGCCTCAGCACAGAAGCCGAAGCGACGCTGCAGCAGGGTCTCAAGATGCATGAGGAGATCGAAGGTCCCGATCATGCTGATGTCGCGACAGGGCTCGAGCTGCTGGGCGGGCTTTATGCCAAGACAGGTCGGGATGAAGCCGCTGTCCCGTTGCTCGAACGAGCGCTCGGCATTGCCGAGTTCACGCACGGCTTGCAGCACCATGCGCTGGCGCCGCGGCTGAGTTTGCTGAGCGAAGTCTATCGCCGGGTCGGGCGTGGCCAGGCCGCAATCGCCGCCGAGCACCGCGCGGCCGAGGTGCGGAACGCCGCCGCCGGTCAGCCTGCGGCGCAGACGCCGCCGCACTGACATGACGGACTTCTGGACATCGGGTCGACAGTGCGTGGCCGGTGGGTGCAGCGGGGGAATTCATGAGTGATCGGTCCGCTATTTTCGTCTGCGGCCATGGCAGCCGCGACGTCGATGCCACACGCGAGTTCGACCTGCTGGCGCGCGGCATCAAGACGCGCCTGCCCGACCACGATGTGGGCAGCGGCTATCTCGAGTTTGCCCGGCCGACCATCGCAGAAGGGCTGTCCGCGCTGGTCGAGCGGGGCGCTCGCAATATTCTCGCCGTGCCGGCCATGCTGTTCGCCGCCGGCCACGTGAAGAACGACCTGCCGTGGGAGCTCAACAGCTTCGCCGCGTCCCATCCGGGCATCGTCGTCAGGTTTGGCCGCGACCTGGCGATCGACGGCAAACTGCTCAAGGCCGCACGCGACCGGATCGTCGAGGCCGAACGGAGTCGCGCGGACGCGGTCGAGCGCGACGAAACCCTGCTCATGGTGGTCGGGCGCGGAACGAACGACTCCGATGCCAACTCGAACATCGCCAAGGTCTCGCGCATGCTCTGGGAGGGCATGGGCTTCGGCTGGGCCGAGACGGCCTTCAGCGGCGTGGCGCATCCGCGCGTCAATGCCGCGCTGCGGCGCGCCGTGCGGCTCGGCTTCCGCCGCATCATCGTTTTCCCCTACTTCCTGTTCACGGGTGTTCTGGTCAAGCGCATCTACAGTCAGACCGACGAAGTCGCGGCCGAGCATCCCGCTGTCGAATTCGTCAAGGCGGACTATCTCAAGGATCACCCTCTGGTACTCGACACTTTCGTCGACCGCATCGTCGAGATCGGGGCCGGAACAGGCAATATGAATTGCCAGCTCTGCAAATATCGCGAGCAGATCGTCGGATTCGAATCCGCCGTCGGCCAAGTCCAGGCCGGCCACCACCTGCATGTCGTCGGCGTCGGCACCGATGCCGACCGCACGGGTCACCATCACCACCACGCGCATGATCATGGCCACGATCATGCGCATCACCACCATCACGGCCACTCACATGAGCATGGTCACGACCACGCGCACGGCCCAAAAGGGGAGCACCAGGACGCGCATCATCACGGCCACCGCCATGGCCGCCCCCATTCGCACGACTGACCGCGCTCCGGGCGTTCCCGGCATCATCCTGTCAGCGCCGGCCTCGGGCAGCGGCAAGACGGTCCTGACCCTCGCGCTGTTGCGTCACTACGCACGAGCCGGACTCGCCGTCGCCGGTGCCAAGGTCGGGCCGGACTACATCGATCCCGCATTCCACGCCGCCGCGTCCGGTCGGCCATCGATCAATCTCGATCCCTGGGCCATGCGGCCGGCAACGCTCGCATCGGCGGTGACTGATGCAGCGACCGGCGCTGACCTTGTGCTATGCGAGGGCGTGATGGGGCTGTTCGATGGCATCGGTGCCGGCGGCATGGGCTCGACCGCGGACCTCGCACTCCTGACCGGCTGGCCGGTCGTTCTCGTCGTCGATGTGCGCGGCCAAGCCGCCTCGGCAGCGGCAACGGTGGCGGGATTTGTGCGCCACCGTTCGGCGCTGCCGGTTGCTGGCGTCATCTTCAACCGTGTCGGCGGCACCAGCCATGCCCGGCTGGTCGCCGAATCGGTTGCCGCGGCCTGTCCGGAGCTGACGATCCTCGGCGCTGTCCCGCGCCTGCCCCAGCTCACCTTGCCGGAACGCCATCTCGGCCTGGTCCAGGCGCGCGAGCATGCCGACCTCGGGCGCTTTCTCGACAGCGCTGCTGACCATGTCGCGAGCCACGTCGACACGGCAGCCTTGCGACGGCTGACGCGTCCGGCATCCCTAAGCTGCCCGAACCTCCCGCTCGAGGACGGGGCGGCTGCACCGCTGCCGCCGATCGGGCAACGTATTGCCGTTGCCAGCGACGATGCTTTCGCCTTTGCCTATCCCGCCGTGCTTGCGGGCTGGCGCCGCGCCGGCGCCGAGCTCATTCCGTTCAGCCCGCTGGCCGACGAGGCGCCCGACGAAGCGGCCGACGCCGTCTATCTGCCGGGCGGCTATCCCGAGCTGCATGCCGGCCGACTCGCGGCCGGGTCATGCTTCCTGCCGGGGCTCGCCGCCGCCGCGGCACGCGGCGCGGCATTGTTGGGCGAATGCGGCGGCTACATGGTGCTCGGCCATGGATTGATCGACCCTTCGGGCGGGCGCCATGCAATGGCCGGGCTCTTGCCGCTGGAAACCAGTCTTGCCGACCGCCGGTTGCATCTTGGCTATCGCCACGCGATATTGACCGCGACGACCGGCCTTGGTCCTGCAGGGGCCCGGTTCCGCGGTCACGAATTCCATTACGCCCGAGCGATGACCGAAGGGCCGGGACAGCCGCTGTTCCGCGTCAGCGACGCCACAGGTGCGCACGAGGCGTCAGCCGGCCTCGTTGCAGGCCGCATTGCCGGCTCGTTTATCCACCTCATCGACCGGGAAACGGCTTGATACTAAGGCCCTCAAGGGCTTAGATTTCTCCATTGATTCCGAGGGGGACCGCCGACCGATGACCAGCACAGCCTGGACCGCCAACACGCGCTTGCGCGGCGTCTTTGCCGCTGGTCTCACGCTCCTGAACGAGGACCTATCGATCGACGCCGAGGCGACGATTGGGCACACGCGCTGGCTGCTGAGCCATGGTTGCGACGGCGTGCTGATCTTCGGCACGACCGGTGAGGCGAATTCCTTCACGGTCGACGAACGCCTGGGGCTGATCGACGCCATCGGCCGATCGGACCTGCCGCGCAATCGGCTGATGATCGGCACGGGCTGCTGTGCCATCCCTGACACGATCGCGCTCACCAAGCGCGCGCTTGCCATCGGCGTTCACGGCGCGCTGCTGCTGCCGCCCTTCTACTACAAGAACGTCAGCGACGACGGCCTGTTCGCGGCGCTCGCCCAGACCATCGACAAGATTGCCGATCCGCGCCTGCGCGCCTATCTCTACCATTTCCCCCAGCTGACCGGCGTGCCCTATACGCATGCGGTGATCGAGCGCCTGCTCAAGGCCTATCCTTCGACCGTGACCGGCATCAAGGATTCCTCTGGCGATTTCGCCAACATGAAGGCGATGGCGCAGCGCTTCCAGGGCTTCGATGTGTTCTCCGGCAATGAGGAATTTCTGCTCGACGTCATGCGCGTGGGCGGCGTCGGCACGATCTCCGCCACGTGCAATGTCACCTGCGAAGCCACGCAACGCGTCTACTCCAACTGGAAAAGAGCGGAGGCCGAAAGCCTGCAGGCGACTTTGTCGGCGCAGCGCAAGGCATTCACCGGCATAGCCGTGCCGCCGGCCTGCAAGGCGATCCTGGTCCGTCATGGCGGGCGCAAGACCTGGCTGACGGTGCGTCCGCCCTTCACGCGCGCACAGCCCGAGGCGGTCGACGCGCTGATGGCGCGACTGCAGGCCGCCAGTTTCGCCTTGCCGGCGCTCGCCGCCTAGAACGCAACTTCGCCGCATCGGAGATCATCGGCCATGTCCTCGATCACCGGCACCTCCGCCAACGACGTCATCACGGGCACGATCTCGAACGACGATATTTCTGCACTCGCCGGCGACGATCTGATTTCGGCCGTGGCCGGCGACGACAGCGTCACCGGCGCCGACGGCAATGATACGATCTACGGCGGCGGCGATAACGACACGATGCAAGGCGATGCCGGAATCGACGTCATCTTCGGCGACGCCGGCAACGACTTGATCACCGGCGGAAACGGCAACGACTTTCTCTACGGCGGCAACGACATCGATACGGTCTACGGCTCTGACGGTACGGATGTCATCTACGGCAATCTGGGCGCCGACACGCTTTACGGCGAGGCCGATTCCGACCGCCTATATGGCGGACAGGGCGCCGACCTGATCTTCGGCGGCGCATCAGATGACATCATTTACGGCAATCTCGCCAAGGACACGCTTTCGGGCGAGGACGGTAACGACGTTCTTTATGGCGGCGCCGACTTCGACGTCCTTTACGGCAACGGCGATGCAGACACCTTGATCTGCGGCGCCGACACCGACGTGGCATACGGCGGCGCCGAAAGCGATCGGATATCGGGCGGCGACGGCGGCGATACGCTCTATGGCGAGTCCGCCACTTTTTCGACGCTCGTCGGTGGCGACGAGCTCATTTACGGCAATGTCGGCAGCGACTTGATCTATGGCGAAGCCGGCAACGATTCCATGTTTGGCGGCCAGGATTCCGACACCATCTACGGCGGCGCCGGCAATGACGTGATCTATGGAAATCTGGCGGAAGACATTCTTTCCGGCGAAGCCGGCGACGACACGATCTTCGGCGGCGCGGGCAACGATTCGGCGATCGGCGATGCCGGCTCCGATATTCTGGTCGGCGGGTCCGGCAACGACTCGCTCTATGGCGGAGCTTCCGCCGACAGCATATCCGGTGGCGATGGCAACGATATGCTCACCGGTGGCGCGGGCAGCGACGTGTACTTCTTCGGATCGGCAACGGCGTCGGGACAGGACAGCATCACGGACTATGACGATGGCAGCGATCGCTTCGTTTTCACCGGATCGGGGCTGAGCTTCAGCTCCTTCACGATCACGCAACCCAACGAAGACACGCTCATCACCCTGCCGTCGGGCAATACGATCCGGCTGATCGGCATCAACATGTCGGTGATCTCGGCGGCCGACTTCACATTCTGACGCCTCCGCTCCTCCGCCGCCATGGGCCGGCGGTGCAACAGCCGCGGCGACCCGGCCGTCCAGCGGAGAGCCGGTTTTCGAGCAGAGACGCGATCGGCGCTATAGCCGATCGGTGGGCGCCGCCGGCTCCGACTTCCGTGGTCCCAGAGATGTGATGAATAACGCGCTCATGCAAATCGCCGTGGCGGCAAGCGAAGCCGCCGACGTAGTCCGGATCGGGACGCCATGACGCCGTGGCTGGCCATCGTCGGGATCGGCGAGGATGGCCTTGACGGCCTGACGCCGGCCGCGCGCGCGCTGGTGGCCGACGCCGAAGTGCTGGTCGGCGGCGCGCGCCATCTGCAGCTCGTGCCCAACGGCCGGGCCGAGCGCATGACGTGGATGGTGCCTCTGCGCGATACGGTCGAGGCGATCGCCGCCAGGCGCGGAAAGCGCGTCGTTGTCCTCGCCTCGGGCGATCCGATGTATTACGGCATTGGCGTGACACTGGCGCGCCGCTTCACAGCCGGCGAGTACACGGTGGTTCCCGCGCTCGGCGCCGTCAGCCTCGCCTGTGCACGGCTCGGCTGGCCGGAAGCCGAAACCGAGGTGCTGACGCTCCACGGCCGGCCGCTCGCACTGCTTAACCTGCACCTGCAACCCGGTCTGCGCCTGATCATCCTCAGCGAGAACGGCGACACGCCGGCTCAGGTTGCCGGCCAGCTCGCGGCCTCCGGGTTCGGGGATAGCCGCCTCATCGTGCTCGAGCATCTGGGCGGAGCGGCCGAGAGCGTCTACGAGAGCACCGCCCGGGCATGGCAATTTCCGCGCGCTGCCGACCTCAACACATTGGCCGTCGAGCTGGCGGCGGGACGCGACGCCCGCCCGTTGTCACGCGCCGCCGGGCTGCCGGACGAGGCCTTTCGCCACGATGGCCAGCTCACCAAGCGCGAGATGCGGGCCGCGACCCTAGCCGCGCTCCAGCCCATGCCCGGTCAGCATCTGTGGGACGTCGGGGCCGGCTGCGGCTCGGTCGCCATTGAATGGATGCGCGCGGCGCGCGGCGCCAAGGCGCACGCCATCGAGCAGGATGCCGGCCGGCGCGCGCTGATCGCGGCCAATGCCGCTGCACTCGGCGTGCCCGCTTTGCACGTCGTCGCGGGCGTCGCACCGGCGGCGCTGGCCGGTCTGCCACCACCGGATGCTGTCTTCATCGGCGGCGGCCTGTCCGATGCCGGTCTGGTTGAGGCCTGCTGGAACGCCCTCAAGCCGGCCGGCCGCATGGTCGCCAACGCCGTCACCGTCGAAGGCGAGGCACGGCTTGCCGACTGGCGCAGCCGGACAGGTGGAAGCTTGTCGCGCATTGCCGTCCAGCGTGCCGAACCGGTCGGCTCCTATCTTGGCTGGCGCGCGCTCATGTCCGTGACCCAGCTTGCTGCCGTGAAGCCGTGAGCGGCACCGTCTATGGCATCGGCGTCGGCCCCGGCGATCCGGAGCTGATCACGGTCAAGGCGCTTCGCCTGTTGCGCGCCGCTGCCGTCATCGCCTATCCGGCACCCGACCAGGGCGACAGCTTCGCGCGCGCGATCGTTGCGGGATTTCTCACCGGCACGCAGACCGAGATCGTGATCCGCACGCCCATGGAAGCCGCGCGCTTTCCGGCCCAGGAAATCTACGACCGCGCGGCCGGCGAGATCGCCGCGCACGTGGCCGCGGGTCGCGACGTCGCCGTTCTGTGCCAAGGCGATCCTTTCTTCTACGGTTCTTTCATGTACCTGTTCGGACGCTTGGCCGAGACCTGTCGCGTCGAGGTGGTGCCCGGCGTGTCATCGCTGACCGCGTGCGCCGCTGCCATGGGCGCGCCGCTGGCCGCACGCAACGACGTTCTCGCCGTCATCCCCGCGCCCTTGCCCGAGACCGATATCGCCGAACGATTGGCCGCCGCCGATGCCGCGGCGATCATCAAGATCGGCCGGCATGCCGGCAAGGTGCGGCAGGTGATCACGCGGCTGGGTCTCGCCGACCGGGCGCGCTACATCGAGCGTGCGACGCTGGCCCAGCAGCGGATACTCAGGCTCGACGAACTGGTCGATGCCGAGGCGCCCTACTTCTCGCTGGTCCTCGTGCACCGGCGCGGCGAGGCGTGGCGATGACGCGCGAGGAGCCGCACCGGCCGATTGCCCTGGTCGCGCTGACCGCCGAGGGCGCGGCGCTGGCGCGCCGGCTCAAAACGGTGCTTCCCGGTGCAAGCGTCCACGGTCTGCGCGGGCGGGTTGCCGATGCCGAAGTGACGTTCGAGCGGACGACGCAGCATCTCGTCGAGCTGTTCCGATCCGGGAGCTCGATCGTCGGCCTGTGTGCCTCCGGGATCCTGATCCGAGCCCTCGCGTCCGAACTCGGTGACAAGCACGAAGAAGCACCGGTCGTCGCGCTCGCCGAGGATGGCAGCGTGGCTGTCCCTCTGCTCGGCGGACACCACGGCGCCAACGACATGGCGCGGAGGCTGGCGCACGCCACGGGCGGCGTTGCCGCGATCACAACCGCCGGCGAGCTGCGCTTCGGCGTGGCTCTCGATGCGCCACCGCCCGGCTGGCGCTTGGCCGACCCCGCGCAGGTCAAGCCGATCGCGGCCGCACTCCTCGCAGGAGAACCTGTGGCTCTCAGCGTCGAGGCGGGCGACGCCTCGTGGCTGAGCGGCGCAGGCATTCGGTTTGGCGGTGGCGGGAAGCAGGAGATTCGCATCACCGACCGCGCCACTCGACAAAGCGAGTCTCAGGCGCCGCAGGCGCTGGTCTATCACCCGCCCGTGCTGGCGCTCGGCGTTGGCTGCGAGCGGGGCACCGACACCAATGAATTGGTCGCTCTGGTGCACGAGACGCTGTCCGCCCATGGGCTGGCCGCCGGCGCGATCGCGCTGGTCGGTTCAGTCGATCTCAAGCTGGACGAGCCGGCGGTCCATGGCCTCGCCGAGGCGCTCGGCGTACCGGCGCGCTTCTTCGATGCAGCAACACTCGAGGCCGAGGCGCCGCGCCTCGCCAACCCCTCCGATCTGGTCTACCGCGAGACGGGCTGCCACGGCGTTGCCGAGGGTGCGGCACTGGCCGCGGCTGGCCGTGATGGGACTCTGGTCGTGGCCAAGACCAAATCGCGGCGCGCGACCTGCGCAGTCGCGCGCGCCATCGCCGACATCGACCCCGCGCGCGTCGGACGTCCACGCGGCCGGCTGTCGATCATCGGTATCGGCCCGGGTGATGCCGCATGGCGCACGCCGGAGGCCGGCAACATGCTTCGGCGCGCAGACTGCGTGGTCGGATATGGCCTCTATCTCGACCTGCTCGGCCCGGCGATCGCGGGCAAGCCGCGTCACGAAAGCGCGCTCGGCGCCGAGGAAGAACGCGTGCGCAAGGCGCTCGATCTGGCCGCGGGCGGACAGGCGGTGGCGCTCGTCTCGTCGGGCGACGCCGGCATCTACGCGCTTGCGGCCCTGGCCTTCGAGCTGGTCGACCGCACGGACCGGGCGGATTGGAATCGCATCGCCATGGAGCTCGCGCCGGGCATTTCGGCCTTGCAGGCGGCAGCCGCGCGCGCCGGAGCGCCGCTCGGCCACGATTTCTGCGCCATCTCGCTGAGCGACCTGCTGACGCCGTGGCCCGACATCGAGCGTCGTCTGGAGGCCGCGGCAACCGCCGATTTCGTCGTGGCATTGTACAACCCGGCCTCGCTCCGCCGCCGTCGCCAATTCGAGCGTGCGCTGTCCGTCCTGCGCGGCGCGCGACCCGCCGACACGCCCGTCGTGCTGGCCCGCAATCTCGGCCGCCCTGGCGAGACAGTCGAGATCCTGCCGCTCGAAAGCCTCACCGTTGCCATGGTCGACATGCTGACCGTGGTCATCATCGGCGCCAGCCACACGCGCGCTCTCGAGCAGGGTGGACGGCGCTGGGTCTATACGCCGCGCGGCTACGCGGCCAAGGCGCCAGCCCAAGCGGCGTCCCACGGCAAATCGCGAGCCCGTCGTTGAACCAGCAGCAGATCGCCGAAAAAGTGGTGCGCGTCTGCTACGCGGTCCATGCCGCGCTTGGCGGCGAGCAGCCGGCCGAGACTTACGTCGATGCGCTGGCCGAGCACCTCACCAAAGCAGGCCTCAAGGTCGAACGCCATGTGCCAATTCTCCTGCCCTATGACGGACAATACGTCGACACGGGCCATCACGTCGATCTGGTGATCGCCCGCAAGGTCGCAATCGACGTTGCGACCACGACGCCGGTGACCGAGGAAGAGCGCATCGACTTCGGCAGCCACCTTCAACTCGCAGGCTACGCCATCGGCTTCGTGCTCGACTTCCGGGCCGCAACGATGGCCGACGGCGTGCACATGGTGACGCAAAAGTGACCGTCCATTTCATCGGCGCGGGTCCGGGTGCCGCCGATCTCATCACCGTGCGCGGGCTCAAGCTGATCAAGCGCTGCCCGGTCGTGCTCTACGCAGGCTCGCTGGTGCCGGCCGATGTGGTCACTGCAGCCCAGCCCGGCGCGCGCGTGATCGACACGGCGCCGATGACGCTCGACGAGATCATCGACGAAATGGCGCGCGCCCACCGCAAGCGTCAGCACGTGGCGCGCGTGCATTCGGGCGATCCCTCGCTCTACGGCGCCATCGCGGAGCAGATGCGCCGCCTCGAGCGGTTGGGCATACCCTACGACGTCACCCCGGGCGTGCCGGCCTATGCGGCGGCCGCTGCCGCACTGAAGCGCGAGCTGACCCTCCCCGGCATCTGCCAGACCATCGTGCTGACGCGCACCGCCGTGCGTGCGTCGCCGATGCCCGCGGGCGAAGATCTTGCGAGCTTGGGACGATCGGGCGCCACGCTCGCCATTCATCTCTCGATCAACAATCTGGCGACCGTCGTGCGCGAGCTGACGCCGCTCTACGGCGCCGAGTGCCCCATGGTCGTCGCCTACCGCGTGTCATGGCCCGACGAGCGCATCATCCACGCGACGCTCGGCACCGCGCGTGCCGCCGTCAAAGGCCAGGGTTTAACGCGGACGGCGCTCATTCTGGTCGGCCGCGCCCTCGGCGGTGCCGTGCACGAGGACAGCCGGCTCTATGCTGCCGATCACACTCACGTGCTGCGGCCGAAGCGCCGCCGAGCGGCGGCGAAACCGACCGGCTAGAGCGGGTTGAAATCAGGTTGAATCGGAAAGGGGATTCCCAAACTTTTCCGGATGTGATTCACCATGATGGCTGGAGTGGAGGCCAGCATGGATGGGCAAACCTTACTCGATTGACCTGCGCG
>Ga0194132_10003465_pt1 | contig 28052 bp, 20 predicted proteins | sample TA2KigOf80mmetaG_FD_148612 | JGI IMG/M metagenome (GOLD analysis project Ga0194132, IMG submission 148612) | Freshwater microbial communities from Lake Tanganyika, Tanzania - TA2015054 Kigoma Offshore 80m | ecosystem: Environmental > Aquatic > Freshwater > Lake | place: Tanzania: Lake... | reverse complement strand
TGACGTCGATGGAGGAGGTGACCAAGGCCGTGCCCGATTCGCGCAAGTGGTTCCAGCTCTACCCGTGGGAAGATGAAGCGGGCAACTACGAAATGGTCGCGCGTGCGCGCGATCTGGGTTGGGAAGCGCTGGTGGTCACCATTGACCACGCGCCGGGCCGCGGGCGCGAGCACAACGAGCGCAACGGTTATTCGTTTCCGTTCAAACCCAACCTGACCGCAGCGGTGGACATGGCGATGCACCCGGGCTGGTTATGGCGCGTGATGCGCAAGTACGTGACGAACGAAGGCATGCCCACCAACGCCAATTATCCCGACCGTTACCGCTTCTCCGTGATCGACGGCAAAACGCGTGTAAGCCCCAAGCGCTTCCAGGCGATGACCTGGGAGCACATCAAAAAATTCCGCGAGTTCTGGCCGCGTAAGTTGATCGTCAAAAGTATCCTGAGCGCCGATCAAGCGCGCGCGGCGGTCGATGCGGGCGCCGATGGCATCGTGGTGTCGAACCACGGCGGGCGCGCGTTTGACAGCGCGGTGGCGACCATCGACATCCTGCCGGAGATCGTGGCGGCGGTCGGCGACCGCTGCACGGTAATCCTCGATAGCGGGGTGCGCCGCGGCAGCGACATCGTCAAAGCGCTCGCGCTCGGTGCCAAGATGGTGCTGGTGGGCCGCGCCACGCTCTACGGTACCGCCTGCGGCGGGCAAGCGGGCGCCGCGCGGGCGATCAATATTTTGGCGGGTGAAATGGAGCGTGCGTTTGGCTACATCGGCGCACGCAGCGTGGCGGAAATCGGGCCGCATATTTTTGCGGATGGCAACATCGGTCAACGCTAGGGTGCGCATCGCGCACGCGAACTTCGCATCGGGGCCGGGCTCGGACAACGCCGCTACGATCAAATCTGAATTTGCACCGCTCAGGACAGGCGTTGCCATCAATCCAGCCGAATGGCGGTATCAAAATGCCAGGTGCGGCGAACTTCGACGACATCGTACTCGCGCGCCAGTGTGGGAGAAAACGGCTGATAGGGCCGGTGTTCGTCGACGATGCGCCGGATCGCGTCATCCACGGCTGCTACGCCGCTGGAGATTTCGAACACCACCGACTCCACCGAGCCGTCGCTGCGAAAGGCGGCGGTGACCAACGGCGGCCGGTGCGGCCGTTGCGCAACTTCGTGCACCGTACCGCCATCGGTGTTGAATTGGATTTTGCGCGCCCACGTTTCGGCATACTGCGCGAGTTCGGCATTGGCGTGGGTGCGTCCCCACAGCCGCGCGCGGCGCGGGTTGCTCAGCGACAAGGGCAATGGGTTGTTCGCGCGCGCCGCCGGCACCGCGGCTTGACGCTGCGCTGCGCGCGCATCGAGTTCACGCCCGATTTCCTTTAACCGCGCTTCGCGCAGCACTTCGTAGTCTTTACCGGTGTCCGCGCGCGGCGGCGCGGCGGGCTGCGCCTGGGCGCGTTGCGCGGCTTCAGCATCGAGTTGGCGCCCGATCTCACGCAGCCGCGCTTCGCGTTGCGCCTCGTAGTCTTGCGCGCCAGCCGCTTGCCGCGCGGCTTCCTCACGTTGGGCGTCCTGCCGTGCGGCGTCGGCACAAGCCGCTTCTTGGCGGGCAGCGTCTTGCCGCGCGGCTTCCTGGCGCTCGGCGTCGAGCCGCGTGGCCTCGGCGCGAGCAGCGTCTTGGCGTTGCGCTTCTTGTTGGGCGGCGGCTCGTCGTGCGGCTTCCTGGCGCAACGCTTCCAGCCGCGCGGCTTCGATGCGGGCGGCTTCTTCGCGGGCAGCCGCTTGCCGCTGCGCTTCGAGTGTCGCGGCTGCTACGCGCATGGCCTCCTGACGCTCGGCTTCCAACCGTGCGGCTTCGATGCGGGCGGTTTGCTGGCGAGCGGCTTGCTGGCGCTGCGCTTCCAACTGCGCCGCGGCTTGCCGCAAGGCTTCCTGCCGCAGGGCTTCGAGCCGCGCGGCTTCCTGGCGTTGGGCTTGCAACCGCGCTGCTTCGACGCGCGCTGCTTCCTGGCGGGCCGCCTCTTGACGTTGCGCTTCCAATTGCGCCATGGCTTGCCGCAAGGCTTCTTGCCGCAGGGCTTCGGCACGCGCCGCTTGCTGACGCGCAGCCTCCTGGCGCTGCGCTTCTAATCTTGCGGCGGCTTGTCGTGCGGCTTCTTGGTGCTCGGCTTCAAGCCGTGCGGCTTCGAGCCGCGCTGCTTCCTGATGAGCGGCTTGCTGCCGCTGCGCCTCCAATTGTGCCGCCTGTCGCGCGGCCTCCTGGCGTTCGGCTTCCCATCGTGCCTCGATGCGTGCCGTTTCGCGGCGGGCGGCGTCTTGCCGCTGGATCGCCAGTATTTCGGCTTGCCGCGCAAGTTCCTGGCGTTGCGCTTCCAGCCGTGCCGTCTCGATGCGCGCGGCTTCTTGTTGCGCTGCCTCCTGATGCTTCATTTCCTCCAGCACCACTTGCCGGGCGGCTTCCTGGCGTTCGGCGTCGAGCCGCGCGGCCTCGATGCGCGCCGCTTCCTGACGCGCGGCTTCTTGCCGTTGGGCCTCCTGTTGCGCGGCCGCTTGGCGGGCGATCTCCTGGCGTTCGGCCTCGTGTTGCATGGCCTGCACCAGTGCGGCCTGTTGGCGTGCCGTCTCTTGCTGCTGCGCTTCGAGTTGCGCTGCCGCACGTTGCGCGGCTTGTTCAAGTTCGGCTGCCAGGCGCGCGGCCTCGGCGCGCGCCGCTTGCCGGCGCTGTTCTGCTTCCAGGCTCGCTTTAAGCCGGGCCGCGGCTTGCCGTGCGCGCTCCTCGCGTTCGGCCTCCAATCGCGCGGCCTCTTGTTGTTGTGCCGTTATGACGACGGCTTCCAGCGCATCGCGCTGCGCGGCGGCGGTGTGCGGCGGCTGTTGCGCCGGCGCGGCTTCGGGCGCTATTGCAGGTGCCGTCCCCTGCGCCATGCCGGCGTCTTGTGGCGTCTGCGTAAGTGCCGCCGGCGGGGCGCCGGCAGTAGCGCGGCTGCGCGGCGGTAACGTTTCCGGCCGCGGTGGCGGATTGAGCCGGCGTGGCATGGCGTGGTATCAACACCACGCTCATGGGGTGCGCATGGGCGCGCCGCTCGTGCCACGGCGGCAGCAGGCCCGGCAGTCCGGAATCCGCGTCGCCGAAGGCGAGACTTAGCAACAGCCCATGAACCAGCAGCGAGAACAACAGCGCAACGGCGCCGCGCCTGCGATCGCTGGTGGTGAGTTGGACTACCCGCTGTCCGAGTTCTTGCGGTTTACGCGCCGTGCGTTGGCGCCGCCATTTCGGAAATGCGAGCGCTCCGAACGGGGGCCATGGCATCGCGGGTGGTTTCTCTTGCGTAATTTCTTGTGGACGTTCAGCAAAACCATTATGCCGCGATTTGCCTCGGCTCGCTCTGTCAAGGCGGCGCGCGCACGCACGCAAGCGCTTGGCCTGTTTTTCCAACGCTCCCTGCGGCAAAATAAAAATATCAATTAAATCAGATACTTACGTAATTCTCAAAAGTTTGAACGGGCACCGCTGGCGTGCACGCCGTGCCCGCTCTGGAGTAGCATAACAGCCGTTGCTCACACTAGCGGGAGACCACCATGGCACGTATCAGGCACATCGCGATTCAGACGCAAGATGAAGAAGCGACCAAGCAGTTTTACGTCGAAAATTTCGGGCTCAAGGTTGTCAAAAAGTTGGAGAGTGATCGTACCAGCGGTTATTTCCTCACCGACGGCCACATCAACATTGCCATTCTGCGTTTCAAAAACAATGTGGTGGCGGGCGCCGAGCGCGGCACCGGCTGGAGCGGCATACATCACATCGGCTTTCAGGTCGACGACTTGAAGGAAGCGACCGCGCAACTCGCCAAGTCGGTGGCCAAACCGCGTGACGACATCAACGTTGCGCTGGGCCTGGGTGCGGGCGGCGCACCCGCCGGGCATGGCAACGTCGAGGTGCGTTACATCGGGCCGGATAACGTAAACTTCGACGTCTCCGAAACCGGCTGGATCGGCACGCCGAGCAACAAAGTCAAGCACGACGAAGCGGTGGCGGAACCCAGCATGTAAGTTGCGCCGCACGGCTCGCGATAGGGCCGTGTGCGTGTGCGCGCAGCGCTTTAAGATCGCGGCGGTCAGCCGTGCTCATGCGTGCTAGCGCGTCGCACCGTGGCGTATGCGTATCGGGTTCAGGTAAGCGAGCGCGGCACCACCCTTGGCATTTTCCCCGCGCGCGCGCGCGCGCAGGTAACACGAGGCACCATCGGCGCCTGCCGCGGCGGCGGCGAGCGTGGTTTCGGCCTCGCTTTGCCCGGCGGCGAGCTTTAATGCCTGGATGATTTCAGGCTTGCCGCTTTTGCAGTTGCCGATGATTTGCACTTGCAGCGGTTTGTCGGCAACGGCGCTTGCACGATCCACTGCCACGCGCACGTACAGCGGCGCGTTCTTCGGCACACGGATGGTTTCGCCGGGCGCTGCCGGCGACTCTAGCCCCTGCGCCTTGACGGTAAACAACAAGTAATCGAGAAAATGCCCGTGCGCGGCCCAGAACGAGCCCGCGTGCAGCGCTTTTAACACGCCGCTGGCCGTGGCCTCGGGCACGCTTACCACGGTGCGCGAGAATTCACACGGCGTGAATTCACCCTGTGCATTGTGATAATCAGAGGAGGCGAGCGCCGCCCAAGCGTTTTCGCCGCGATCGAGCAATTGGTCCCACGCGCCGCCCACATGTGCAACGGCGGGGTCCCAGCGCTCGATGGTGGGCGCGCGCTTATAGGCGCCGTTGGGCTCCATGTTTTGGTGGCCAGGCCCGCCCTCGAGGGCGACCATGCGGTCGCTGGCGCGGCGCCACTTTAACCATTCCTCGACCACCATCTCGCTGGTTTCGCCGTAACGGCTGGGGTGGTTGAATATCAGCGCGACGCTGGTCTTGTCCTTCGCCTGCCCGTTGAGCCAGCCAAGCGCGGCCGGCAGCAGCGCGTCGGATTTTTCAAAGCGTTCCTTGAACGCGATCATGTGTTTTTCCGTCGCCGGGTCGAACAACATGCCCATGTGCACGCGTGCGCCATGCGGCGGCACATTCCACTCCAACCCCGCGATCAGCAGGTGCTTGGGGTATTTTTTGCGCTGCGCGGCAATGGCGTCGAGATAGTCCTGCGTGCCGGACTTAAGAGCGCGGTTGCTGTGATCGGTTATCGCCAGCACCTGACAGCCGCCGGCGTAAGCTTGACGCACCAGTGTATCCAGTTCCAGCGCGCCGTCGGAGAACTTGGTGTGCGTGTGAAAGTCGGCCACCAGTTGTTTGCCGCCAAGCGCCCACGGCACCGCAAGCTCATGCCGCGCGGCGTTTGGGTCACCACAGCCGGCGAGCGCGGCAAGCGCCATGGCCGCCACCGCCATGCGTTCGAAATTCATGTTCTCTCCCTTGGCCTGCAGTGTAGCGCGTGCTTTGGGCGCCGCACCGGCCTTTCAGGGCGTTAACGTAACATATTGATTTTATTGATATTTTTGTTTTAGCCTAGCGGTTGCTCAGGCTGTCGTAAAGCGCCTGGTATCGGCGCAACATCGTGCTCAAACCAAATTCACGCACCGCGCGCTCGCGCGCGGCGGTGCTTTGCGCCAGGCGCAACCGTGCATCGAGCGCGTACTGCGCGAGGTGGCGCGACAACGCGGCGGCATCGCGCGGGGCAAACAAGCGCCCGCACACGTTGTCTTCGACCAACTCCACGTTGCCGCCGACCGCGGTGGCGATCACCGGCAAGCCGCTGGCGAACGCCTCGAGGATGGTGTTGGAGATGCCTTCGTTAAGCGAAGGCAACACATAGACGTCGAATGCGCGCAGCACATCCGGCACGTTGGCAAGCGCACCGGGTAGCCAGGTGATATCGGCGATGTTTAGCGTTTGTGCGAGCGCTCGCAAATCGTTGAGCAGCGGCCCGTCGCCGACGATGGCAAGGCGCAGCGTCGAGCGCAGTTGAGGTTGTTCGTTAACGAGTTGCGCGAACGCGTGCAGCAACGTGGCCTGGTCTTTCACCGCTTGTACGCGGCCCACCGTGCCGAACAGCATCAAGCCGTCTTCGCGAAATCCCGCCGGTAGCCAGCCGCGCGGTTTGGCCACACCGGGCGCGCCGGGGTGAAACCGCCCGGTATCGACGCCGTTACAGATAGGCGTGATGCGTCCGCTGTTGATGCCGATACGGGTTTCCAAATAACGCCGCAAATCGCGCGACACCGTGATGTAGTGCGTGACGAGCGGCGCATGCAGCCTGCGCAACAGCGCCGCTTTGCGGCTGCTGCCGTCCAGATTATCGACATCCCAACCGTGTTCGCCGTGCACGCAATGGCGAACGCCGGCGAGCCGCGCGGGCGGCAGCGCATCGAGCCCCGACATGTTGCGCGTGTGCACGATAGCGGGTTTCAACTCGCGGCACAAACGGTAGATGGCTTGGCGTAATCTCCAAATGCCGACTTTCGAGCGATTCAACGCGATGACATCGACATCCGCGCGTGTGATGCGATTGCGAAAATCCGAATAATCCTCGACGCAGGCAATCGCGTGGCGGTAGCGCAAAGGTGGCAGCTGATTCACCAGATTGACGAGCCCGTTTTCCATCCCCCCCATGTAGAGGTGGTGAATCACATGCAAGATCAGCGGCGGTGCGTCCGTCGTCACGTGGCTCGGCGTGTTAACCGGCGCTCGCGCGCCCGTGTAACAAAATCGAATAAAACCAGAGCGTTAGATTCTACTCGCGCAGGTCGCCGCGCGCTAGGGCGAAAAGGCGCGGCGCTTCACCCGGCGCAGTGTTGCGCCGAGTGCCGATGACTTTACGGCCAGCGCATCAAACGCTGCTCGAAATTGGCAACGAAGGCTCGGCCGCGTTGCCCAGTTTTTCTTGCCAGGATTTGCGGGTTTGGACCGACATGAGCGCGGCGTTTCTAAAGCGCAACGCCAATTTAACCCCAGCAGATTTTCTCTGCGGAACCTCGGCGCCTCCGCGGTGAAGTCTTTATTGTTTAGTTGCGTATATCCTGCAAAAACCACTCGGTCGGCAACTCGCGCGCGATGCCGGCGGCCTTGGCTTTTTCATACACCAGCCCGCTCACCGAGGAAAACTGCACGCCCCAATTGCCGATGGTGCGGTAGTGGGTGATTTGATCCTCGCGCGTGCGGCCTGGTTTCTTGCCGGTGAGCACATCGGTGTAGACCGGCCACTCGTCGAGTTTCAAATTTTTGGTGGCGCGCGGCAGGCGTTTTTGCTGTTCCTCGGTGCCCATCACGAAAGCGCCCAGGCTGCCGCCGATGCCTTTGCGATACATCTGGCTTTCCGGCAGCGGTAAACCTTCCTTGCCTTGCTGCACTTTGACATCGAAGCGTGCGGCCGCCGCGGCGGAAACCTCATGCGGGCCGAGGTTCACCACGTGCATGCCGGGTTCGAGCCATTCCGGCTCGATGGTGGGGTGGATGCTGTCGGTGCAAGTGGAGAGAATATCCACGCCACGTACGGCTTCGCGCGCCGAATCAACCGGCGTGACTTCGATGTTCAGCAGCTTCGACATTTCTTGGGCGTAGCGCTTGCGATTCTCCGGGTTGCGGCTAAACACTTTCACTTCTTTGATCGGCCGCACCACGCAATACGCTTCCAAAAACGTGCGTGCCATGCCGCCAGAACCCAACATACCGATGGTGCTCGCGTTCTCGCGCGCGAGTAGCCGCGTGCCGATGCCGGCAGCCGCGCCGACGCGCATGTGCTGCAGGTGGCCATCGTTCATGATCGCCAACGGCTCGCCGTTGCCGGAGCTGTAGAGAATGACCAACCCGCAAAACGTACCCGGCTGCACGCAGTATTTGTTTTCCGACACCGAGCCGTCCGCGCCTACTGGCCAATGCACGATGTCGGATTTCAGACGGACCGCGTAATAACCACCGCTGGAACCCTCGACGGAGCCGAAGCGGTAGTAACCGTCCTCGCGCTCGCACGGTACGTAGGTATCGATGCGCGGGCGGAAAATGGCTTTGCCTTCGGTCAGGCCTTTAAACGCCGCTTCCTGCACCTCGATGCAGTCGCGCATGGTGAGGACTTGGGCGACGACGTCGTTGTTGATGAGGAGCATGGCGGAATTCCGATTCGGAGGATCGACTGGCCTAGAAAAAAATCATCACGCCGATTTTATGCAAGGCAGCGGTAAAGCCGATGACGAGCAGCACAAACGCGCCGATTTTTACTTCAGCCCATTAGCCCTCCCAGTAACGTCCGCGCAAAAATGCAAACCAATCGGGAACCGCCGCGTCTTCGACATCTTGCCGCAGTCCAGCGGCGTCACCAAAGAACCACTTGAAATACTGGAGCAACACAGGGATCGCGATGATCAATGCCACCAACAGTAACACTGGATGATCAACAACACTCAGAAGCCAATCCAACGGCGGAGCCCGGCTATTGCTTGCGCAACGCCAACCGCGTTTCCATCGGCAGCGACACGCGTCCAAACAGCCGTGCGGGATGCAGATAATCTTCACCCGACTCGTCGATTACCCGCAGCATGCCCGCATCTTCTGCGGCGCTGTCGCGCAGGCGCTCGTACACCTTGCCGGGCTCGAGCGAGGCAGGTGTCTTTCCGCTCGACAAGCAGATAACGAAATGCCGCGAAGCGGCCTTAGAGGAAACGCTTGATTTTGTATTCGACTTTGCCGATGCCATGGGCTTCGTACCAATGTACTTCTGCGTTAACGATAGCGCCGGATTCCAACCGCACGCGTGCGTAGCCTTTTTTCTTAAGCCAATTGCCTTTCCCGTAGTGACGGGTGAGGCGCTTTAGCTCTCGAATGCCGCGGCCTCTGGCGATAGTTTCAACACTCAGCAGCGGCGGGATAACGCTGATCATAGCGCTATCCTAGTGAGTCCGCGGTACCGCCGTCAAATCAAGTTAGGCCGTCTTGCGCGCCCTGGCGGGCGTTTTCTTTGCGGCAGGTTTGTCATCCGCTGCTTTAGCCGCAGGCGCTGCCTTCGCCCCCGCCTTTGCCTCCCGCGGCGCAAACTCAAACGACACCTTGCCATCCCCGCCACGCACCAAAAACGCCGAAAACGGCCGGCCTTTTTTGCTGATGAATTTATGCAGCAAATCGGTCTTGCCGTCTTTCAAAAGCTTGGTGACCTGCTCGGGCTCGATGTTGCGCTGGAGGATGATTTTGCCGGTGCGAAAGTCGCAGGTGCGCGGCTGCGCGGCGAATTTTTCGCAAATGTACGCCATGCCATGGTCGTAGACTTTGTGGCCGCACTTGGGGCAGGCGCCGAGTGACTCCTGCCCGCTGAAGTCAACCGGCTCGGCGTCTTCACCACCCGCCTGGCCGAAATCGAATTCAAGTTTCATGTCGTCGGTGAGTTTGATCACCGCCGCGAACGGGCGCCCTAAACGGCTGCGAAAACCTTGCAGCGGGCCGATGGATTTTTTGGTCAATAATTCCTCGATCTCGGCGGGTTCAAACTGCCGCCCCGCCAAAATGCGCCACAGCGAAAACTCGAATTTGTCGCACTGGAATTTTTTGTAGTTCTCTTTCACCACGCCGCCGCAGCTCGGGCATTTGACCTTCAACGTGGCGTAATCGCCGGGCACGGTTTCGGACTCGTGCGATTTCGCCTGCTTGACGATGTGTTGCGTCATCTTGACGATTTCTTTCATGAACGCGGCACGTTTTAACTTGCCGTGTTCCATTTCTTTTAACTTGTATTCCCACTCGCCGGTCATTTCGGGCGAGGCGAGTTCGGGGATATCCAGCCCGCGCAGCAGTGTGAGCAGCGAAAACGCCTTGGGCGTGGCTTGCAGTTCGCGCCCATTGCGCACCACGTATTCCTCGGCGATCAATTTTTCGATGATCACCGCGCGCGTGGCCGGCGTGCCCAAGCCGCGCTCTTTCATCGCGTCGCGCAGTTCTTCGTCTTCCACCAGTTTGCCGGCGCCTTCCATCGCGGTGAGCAGCGTGGCTTCGGTAAAACGCGCCGGCGGCTTGGTTTGCAGCGCCAGCACGTCGATGTGTTCGGTCTTGGCTTTTTCGCCTTTTTTTACCGCCACCAAGTTGGGCGTATCGCTTTCTTCCGCCGCGGCCTTGCCGTGCACTTCCAGCCAGCCGGCGTTGACCAGCACGCGGCCTTCGCTCTTGAAGGCTTCTTTTTCCACCCGCGTGATGCGCGTGGTCACCAAATACTCGGCGCTGGGGTAAAACACCGCGAGAAACTGGCGCACCACCAAGTCGTAGAGTTTTTGTTCGATTTCCGACAGCGCCTTGGGCACTTGCGTGGTCGGGATAATCGCAAAGTGATCGCTGATCTTGGCGTTATTGAATATGCGCTTGTTGGGCTTGACCCAGCCTTGCTTCAGAATCTTTTTGGCCAACGGCGCGTAGGGTGTGCCATCGAAGGTGTCGAGCGTGGCTTTTACCGTTTCAAGGTAATCTTCCGGCAGCGCGCGCGAATCGGTGCGCGGATACGTGAGTACCTTGTGCTTTTCATACAACGCCTGCGCGATCGACAGCGTGGTGCGCGCGCTAAAGCCGAAGCGGCCGTTCGCGGCACGCTGCAAACTAGTCAAATCAAACAGCAGCGGCGAAGCCTGTGTTGAAGGCTTGCTTTCTTCCTCGATCTCGCCGGGCTTGCCTTCGCACTTGGCTTTGATCGCGTTGGCGCGTTTTTCGTCCCACAGGCGCTCGGCGCGCAGGTGCGCGTCGTCCGCCTCTTCAGTCTTGGGCTTGGCGAATTTTTCGTCGATCCAGCGCCCGACATATTCGCCTGCCGCCACGCCAAACGTCGCGTGCACTTCCCAATAATTCTTGGATACGAAGCGTTTGATCTTTTCTTCGCGCTCGACCAGGATCGCGAGTGTGGGCGTTTGCACGCGGCCTACCGGGGTTTTGTGAAAGCCACCGCTCTTACTGTTAAACGCGGTCATCGCGCGCGTGCCGTTGATGCCCACCAGCCAGTCGGCTTCCGAGCGGCACACCGCGGCGTCCGCCAGCGGCAGCATTTCCTCATCCGTGCGCAGCTTGGCGAAGCCATCCTTGATCGAGGCTGGCGTCATCGATTGCAGCCACAGCCGCTTCACCGGTTTTTTGCTGCCCGCGTGATTGACAATGTAGCGGAAAATCAGCTCGCCCTCGCGCCCCGCGTCGCAGGCGTTGATCACGCCGCTGACATCCTTGCGTTTGAGGAGCTTGGTCAAAAGCTTTAGCCGCGACTCGGTTTTTTCGATCGGCTGCAAGTCAAAGTGCGGCGGAATCACCGGCAAGTTCGCGAACGACCATTTGCCGCGCTTGACTTCGAACTCGTCCGGCACCGCGATCTGCACCAGGTGGCCGACCGCCGAGGACAGCACAAAGTCGTCGCTCTCGAAAAAGTCGTCGTGGCGCTTAAAGCCGCCCAGCACGCGCGCAATATCGCCAGCCACGGATGGCTTTTCGGCGATAATCAATTGTTTTGACATGACTTTTCGGACTTTTGGCGCGTTTGCTGTGTTGTGGTCACGCGACTTCGCACAACCGAGGGGGCAGATGATAAGAACAAATTTGCCGTACTGGCAAGCGCCGTACGTCAAGGTAGCTGCCGATCAACGCAAAAGTAAGCGCTGGCTTACGTAAAAAATATTCAATAAAAACAAATACTTATTAAATGCGTTGCCAGAGGCCGCCGGGCAGGCTGGCAACCGCGCCGGCAAGCTCCAGTTGCACCAGCGCGGCGCTGACTTCGTGCACCGGCAGGCCGGCGCGGCCGGCCAGGGTGTCGACATCGCAGGGGTCGAAGCCCAGGTGCGCGAGCAAGGGGTGGCTGGATGGGGTCGCCGCCGCCGGGGCGGGGCCGCCAGCGCCGTTATACGCCGTGCTAGCGGGCAGGGGCAGCCTCAGCTCGCTCAAGATATCAGCCGCGTCATCCACCAGCTTGGCACCCTGTTTAATCAACACGTGGCAGCCTTTGGCGAGCGTGGAGTGGATCGAACCGGGAATCGCGAACACCTCCTTGCCCAACTCGTTTGATAGTCGCGCGGTGATCAGCGAGCCGGACTGCAGGGCCGCTTCGACCACCAGACAGCCGCGCGTCATGCCGCTGATCAGGCGGTTCCTGCGCGGGAAATGGGCGGCGAGCGGCGGCGTGCCCAACGCGAATTCCGAGATCAGTGTGCCCTTGTCCGCGATCGCATGAGCCAGTTCGCGATTGCGCGCGGGGTAAACCTTATCCAGTCCGGTGCCGACGATGGCCACGGTCGAGGATAAACCCGCCAGCCCGCCGCGATGCGCCGCAGCGTCGATGCCCAGTGCCATGCCGCTGACAATGGTGAGCCCGGCGTTACTCAAGGCGCTGGCGAACGATTCCGCGGTCAGTTTGCCCTGCGCCGTGGCGTTGCGGCTGCCAACGATGGCGATTGCAGGATGGTTCAACAAGTCGAGCCGCCCCTTGACGTAAATCAGTGGCGGCGGATCGGCGGTTTGCAGCAGTGCTTGCGGGTACTCGTTATCGGCGAGTGTGACGATGTGATTGTTATTGTCTTCGAGCCACGCTTGGACTTTGGCCGGATCGCCGTAAAGATCGCCCTCGAGGATGGCGTCGGCCAACTTGCCGCTGACCACCCGCGTTAGCGCGCTGCGGTTAGCAGAGAGAATCTCTTCGGGCCCGCGAAACTCGGACAGCAGTTTGCGAAACGGCTCGCCGTGCAGCCCCGTGGTGAGCGACAGGCGCAACCACGCCGCCAGATCGTCAGGCAGCGCCATGCGTGCTTGAAGCGGGCGCGGCTAAGGCGTGGTGAACACGTCGTCCACCGCCACCGGCATGGTCGATTGCATGATCAATGCAAACGACGCCCGCTCGAAGGTGCGGAACACCATCGCCAGCCCGTAGCGTTCATCGGGAATCTTGGCGATGTCCGCGGCGGTGACCGGGTTGGGCTTGTCGAAAATAATCGGACTGCCGCGCACATTCAGTTGCAACTCGTTATGCGGGCGCGTCGCATCGCTGCCGGTGGGCCCGGTGCGGCCAAAAATCGGGCTGGTGCGCAGGGCGTAGCGCGAGGCCGAAGAGCTGCGGTGAAGCGCCAGCACGTGGCCCGTCTGCAAGCCGTCCTTGGCACCTTTGGACAACGACACCACCGAGTAGCGGCCGGTCTCGAAAATATTGTCGGTCATCGACATCACGCGGCCGCGGATTTGCGCGTCCGGCGCGCGCGGCACAAACGCGAACACCGGCGGCTCCTTGAGCACCGGGATCAGACGGTCGCCGGTGACAATTTCCTGGGTCGAGCGCGTGATCTCGACGCGGCTCATGTCACCGAATTGCCGCACTTGCGCTTCGCCAAGGTAAAGTCCCATGTAGCCCAGCGTCGCGCCGTTTTCCGGATCGATCAGCGGATCGCCGCGGCGGTAAATGTGATAGGTGGTACCCATGCCTTTTTTCAGGCCGCGCACATAGGCGATGTCACCGGTGGCCACAACCACGCGCGACTCCTGGGTCGCCACGATGTGCGGCGCGTTTTCGAGCTGGTTTTCCTCGAGCACCAACGGCCGCGACACAAACGGCTGAATCGCCCCCGGCGAGATCGTCGGCACCGCATCGGCGAGGTCTTCACTGCGTACGCGCGGCGACATGCGCGCTGATTCCACGCTAATGCGCCCGCTGGCGCGGTCGAGCACCAGCACGTCGCCCGGATAGATACGGTGCGGGTTGCGCACTTGCTCGCGGTTCATGTTCCACAACTGCGGCCAGCGCCAAGGCGAGGTAAGGTAGCGCCCGGCAATACTCCACAGCGTATCGCCACGTTGCACGGTGTAGCGCTCGGGCGCATCGGCCCGCAGCCCTTGCGGCGCCTAGGCGCTGGCGGCGCCGGCAAAGGCTATTGAAAAGCCCGCCAACAGCAACGATATAATCCGCGTTTTCATAGACATAGCTTCTACCCCGATGGATGGTCTTGCCGCTTGCGCGCAACATTCGAAAGCGTGGCAGCGGCGCGGCGCGTGTGACAGTGCACTAATTCACAATGTGCGCTAATTACGTGAAATCGCACATAAAATCGAACTGATCTCACACCGCGATGCGGTACAGGCACAACATGATAATTTGGTTTAAATTCTGCATCTAATTAACTCTATTCGCAATATTTTTTGTGGCCAAGCTAAGTATTTTGCTGTATCCCGACCCGCGCCTGCACACGGTGGCCGCGCCAGTCGCCCAGGTAAATGACGAAATTCGTCAATTAATCAAGGACATGGCGCAGGCCATGTATGCCGCGCCGGGTGTTGGCCTTGCCGCAACACAAGTCGATCGTCACCTGCGCATCATTGTGGTCGACACCTCGCCCGCGCACGACAACCTGCTTGCCTTTATCAACCCGGAATTGGTCCAAACCAGTGGTGATGCCGAGCTTGAGGAGGGCTGTTTGTCGGTGCCCGGCATCTACGAAAAACTAAAGCGCGCGCAAAAAATTCGCGTGCGCGCGCTCAACGCCGAGGGCGAACCCTTCGAGCACGAGGCCGAAGGCCTGCAAGCCGTGTGCATCCAGCATGAAATGGATCATCTCGACGGCAAGGTTTTCGTGGAAAAGCTGTCCCGCCTCAAGCAAACCCGTATCTTGGCCAAGCTTAAAAAGCGCGAACGCGAAAGTGAGTAAGCGCTATATTATCTGCTGACGCGCTGCGGATATTACTTAACATATTGATTTTATTCATTATTTTTTAAGGCATGAAACTCATTTTTGCCGGCACTCCGGCATTTGCCGCGACGGCGTTGAGCGCCTTGATCGCCGCCGGGCATGAGATCATGTTAGTGCTTACTCAGCCCGACCGGCCGGCGGGGCGCGGGTTAAAACCGGCACCGTCCGAAGTCAAAAAACTTGCCCAACGACACGGCTTGGGCGTGGAGCAACCGCTCACTTTAAAGGACGCCGCGGCGCAAGCCTCGATCGCGCACGCCGATGCCGACGCCATGATCGTCGCCGCCTACGGGCTCATTTTGCCCAAGGCAGTACTGGCGCTGCCGCGGCTGGGCTGCATCAACATTCACGCCTCGCTTTTGCCGCGTTGGCGCGGCGCCGCACCCATTCAGCGCGCCATCCTCGCCGGTGACGCTGAAACCGGCATCACCATCATGCAGATGGATGAGGGGCTCGACACCGGCGATATGCTGCTGCGGCGCGCCACCCCCATCGGCAGTGAAGAAACCGCCGGCGAACTGCACGATCGGCTGGCTGCGCTGGGCGGCGAACTCATCGTCCAAGCGCTGCAACACCGGCCCGCGCCGATCAAGCAAGACGCGGCGCTGGCCACCTACGCCGCCAAGATTACCAAGGAAGAAGCGCTGATTGATTGGCGCCGGGACGCGCTGAGCATCCAGCGGCAGGTGCGCGCCTACCACCCGTTTCCCGGCGCGCTCACCACGCTTAACGGCGAGCGCATCAAACTCGCGCGCGCGCGCGTGGTGGCGCTCGCCGGCGCACCCGGTGTGGTTTGCGCAAGCGCGCCCGGCGCACTGGTGATCGCCTGCGGCAGCGGCGCCATCGAGGTTACGCAACTGCAACGCGCCGGCGGCAAAACCATGCCCACGGCGGCGTTTTTGGCGGGTTTTGCGATTGCGCCCGGCGCGCAATTCGGTAGCTGATGCGCGAAGCGCAAGTGCTGGCGGCGGGCGTCCTGCAGCGCGTGCTCGAGGGGCGCAATCTTGACGCCGAACTCGCGGCGCTGTGGCAAAGCCTGTCCGCGGCGGCCAACACAACAGCGCCGCGCGCGCTCGTGCAAGACCTGTGTTACGGCGTGCTGCGCCATCTGGGCGCGATCGATGCGATGCTCGCGCCGCTACTGGCCAAACCCTTGCGCGACGAACGGCTGCGTCAATTGCTGCGCATCGCGCTCTACCAACTCCGTCACACCAAGGCCGCGCCCCACGCCGTGGTTGATCAAGCGGTGGATGCCTGCGCGATGCTCAAGGCCGCGCCCGCCAAGGGTTTGGTCAATGCCGTGCTGCGCGCGTTTTTGCGCCGGCAAACCGAGTTGGAAGCCGCCAACCAGTCGAGCGAGGTTGCACGCTACTCGTTTGCGCAATGGTGGATCGACCAACTGCGCGCACAGTGGCCGCAACATTTTGGCGACATCCTGCGGGCGGGTAACCAGCACGCGCCGCTCGCCCTGCGCGTGAACGCCCGGCGCATCACGCGCGAGGCTTATATGCAGCAACTTGCCGCCGCCGGCATCGGCGCGCGTGCGCTGGAAGGCCACGCCGTGGTGCTTGACCAGGCGCGCCCGGTACACGCCATGCCCGGCTTTGCCGAGGGCCTGGTGTCGGTGCAGGATGTCTCGGCGCAGCGCGCCGCGCCCCTGCTCGACGCACGCGACGGTATGCGCGTGCTCGATGCCTGCGCAGCGCCCGGCGGCAAAACCGCGCATGTGCTGGAGCTTGCCGAGGTGGCGTTGACCGCGCTGGATCATGACGCAGCGCGTCTTCAACGCGTTCAATCCAACCTGCGGCGCCTGCGTCTGAATGCCAACGTGGTATGCGGCGATGCCGCGCAGCCGCCGGCCTGGTGGGATGGCGTGCCGTTCGATCGCATCCTCGCCGATGTGCCGTGCTCGGCCTCCGGCGTCACGCGCCGCCACCCCGATATCAAATGGTCGCGGCGCGTGACCGACCTTGTGCAATTCGCCGCGCGGCAACACGCGATGCTCGATGCCTTGTGGCGATTGCTTGCGCCTGATGGTAAATTCCTGTATGTGACATGTTCCGTGTTCAGGGAAGAAAATCACCAACAGGTCGCGCGTTTTATCGAGCGCCACCCCGATGCCGAGCGAGAGCCGCTACCGACCGCCGCGTTTCCCGCCGATCTCGCCGGACAAATATTGCCCGATGCCGTGCACGATGGCTTTTATTACGCGTTACTGCGCAAGGTTTGACTTAGGCAGGGCGTGGCCAGCGCGCCTCGCCGCCGGGGTGATGTTTCCCCTCGTTCCCATTGTTCTCATCCTGCTCGCCATGCTCGGCGCCGGCGCCACGCTCGCCAACGGCATCGATGTGCGCAAGGCGGTGGTTAGCGCCGCGGAGGAGGGCTACTACCTGGAAGCCGAGCTCGACGTGCGGCTGACCCCGTTTCTTGACGATGCCTTGCACAAAGGCGTGCCGTTGTATTTCGCGCTGGATTTTGAACTCATCCGCTCGCGTTGGTACTGGACCAACGAGAAGGTGGCGCTGGTGCAACTGCAGCAGCGCCTGGCGTTTAACACGCTCACCCGGCAATACCGCGTGGGCAGCGGCTCGTTGTATCAGAATTTCACCTCGCTCAAAGAGGCGCTCGACTACATGAGCCGACTGCGCCGTCGGCTTGATTTGGAACCGGGCAGCCTGCGCAAGGACACCAGCTATGCCGCGGCGCTGCGCATGCGGCTGGATGCCGCGCAGTTGCCCAAGCCGTTTCAGTTGCAAACCGGGCGCAACCGGGATGTCAGCTCCGACTGGTTTCGCTGGACGGTGAGCCCATGATGAGCCGCGCGAACGCACCCGTCACCCCGCTGGGCAGCGCCACACCGTCGCGGCGGCGCCGATTCGCCATCGTGGCGCTGCTGGGGCTTTGCGCGGTCGGGCTCTTCCTGCTCGCCACCGCCAGCGCCAACACCGCGTGGTTTGCCCAGCATTATCGGACGCTGTTGATCGTCAACGGCGGCATCACGCTGTTGTTGATGGCGCTGGTGATCCGTCAACTGGTGATGCTCAACAAGCGCCTGCGCGCACGGGTGTTTGGCGCCAGGCTCACGTTGCGCCTGCTGCTGTTGATGTCGCTGATGGCGATCGTGCCGGGCGTGCTGCTGTTTAGCATGTCGATGCAATACATGGGCCGCAGCATCGAGTCGTGGTTTGACGTGAAGATCGACAAAGCGCTCGAAGGCGGCCTGAATCTGAGCCGCGACGTGCTCGACAACATGCTCAAAGAGCTGCGCACCAAGGCCAACGCCACCGCGCTGCAGTTGTCCATGCGCCCGGCGGCGGAGCACCCGCTCGCGCTCAACGCGTTGCGCGAGCAGGCCGGCGCGCACGAGGCGGCGCTCTACACCGCCCGCGGGCGCGTGATCGCCACCTCAGGCAACGAACACACCCATCTCATGCCCGATGCGCCGCCCGCGGAAGCGCTGCGGCTGTTGCGCTCGCGCCAGACCTATGCGGCGGCGGACGCCACGCCGGAGCGCGGCTTGCTGCTGCGCGTGGTGGCGCCGGTGAGCGGCGCGTTGCTGAAGGAGGAGCCGCGCGCCTTGCAATTGATTTATATCGTGCCGCAAAGCCTCGCGCAAAACGCCGAGACCGTGCAATCGGGCTACCGCGAGTACCAAGAGCTGGTGTTGGGGCGCACCGCGCTAAAACGGCTTTACCGCGTGACACTGTCGCTCACGCTGCTGTTGTCGCTGCTCGCCGCGCTGGCGGCGGCGATATTTCTGTCGGAAGAATTCGCTGCGCCGTTAAACGCGCTGGCCGAAGGCACGCGCGCGGTGGCGCAGGGTGACTTTAGCCGCCGCGTGCCGGTGGCGAGCCGCGATGAGCTGGGCGAACTCACGGTGTCGTTTAACAGCATGACCACGCAGCTTGAAAACGCGCGCAACCAGGCGCTGCGCGACCAGGCCGAGGTCAACAAAGCCAAGGCGTATCTGGAAAGCGTGCTCGCGCACCTGTCTGCCGGCGTGCTAGTGTTGGACGATCAATTGCGCCTGGTGAGCGCCAACGCCAGCGCCCACACCATACTCGGCCTGGAGGTGATACAGGCCGGTGCGCTCATCAACACCTGCACCGGGCAGTGGCGCGGCGTGGAGGAATCGCTTAGCGTGCTGGCCGCTGAAATCGAAAGCGGTTTCAAGAGCGCCCAGGATCACGGCATCGCCGAATGGGAAAGCCAAACCACGCGCCACACTACCGGTGGCGAGCAGCAACTGCTGTTGCGCGGTAAGGCGCTGCCGCGCATCGCGGCGGGCGGCGGTGAACACGAAAGCGGCGGCTATGTCGTGGTGTTTGACGATGTGACGCATGTGCTGCAGGCGCAGCGCGACGCGGCGTGGGCGGAGGTGGCGCGGCGGCTCGCGCATGAAATCAAAAACCCGCTGACGCCGATCCAGCTTTCCGCCGAGCGTTTGCAGCTTAAGCTCGCCGACAAGCTTGATGCAGCCGGCGCCGGCATGCTCAATCGCTCGACCCAAACCATCGTCAATCAAGTGGCGGCGCTAAAACGCATGGTCGACGCGTTTAGCCAGTATGCGCGCGCGCCGGAGCCGGAGAAGCGCGAACTGGATTTGAACTCGCTGGTGCGCGAGGTGTTGACGCTGTATGAATCGCTCGGTTCGCGCATCAAACTCGATCTCGCGCCGGCGTTGCCGCCGATCGTGGGGGATGCGGCGCAGTTGCGCCAGGTGATTCATAACCTCATGCAAAACGCGCAGGACGCGCTGGCCGAGACCGCCGCGCCCAGCATCACCCTGGCGAGCGTGGCGAGCGAGGGCGCGATACGCTTTAGCGTGACCGACAACGGCAGCGGCTTTCCGGAGCCGTTGATCAAACGCGCCTTCGAACCTTATGTGACCACCAAGGTCAAGGGCACGGGCCTGGGGCTTTCCATCGTCAAAAAGATCATCGAGGAACACGGCGGCGGCGTGACGATCGCCAACGTTGAACCGCGCGGCGCGCGCGTGTCGATCACCTTGCCGGCGGGCGCGCAGCGTGATGCGCGGCTGCCCACGGCGGCTTGAGCGCGGCGTTTGTGCAACTTGAACGGATGAGGCGGCATCAGTAATTTGAACCACGGAAGATAAACGTATGCAAAACATACTGGTGGTGGACGATGAAATCGGCATTCGCGAGCTTTTGTCGGAGATCTTGAGCGACGAAGGCTACAAGGTCGAACTCGCGCAAAACGCCAGCGAGGCGCGCGCGCGGCGGCAGGCGGCGCGCCCGGACATGGTGCTGCTCGATATCTGGATGCCCGATACCGACGGCATCACGCTCTTGAAGGAGTGGGCGAGCAGCGGGCTGCTGACCATGCCGGTGGTGATGATGTCGGGCCACGGCACCATCGACACCGCGGTGGAGGCCACCCGCATCGGCGCCTATGACTTTCTGGAAAAACCCATCGCGCTGCAAAAGCTGCTGACCTCGGTGGGCAAGGCGTTAAAACACGGCGCGGCGCAGCCCCAGCCCGCGGCCTCGCTGGCCGCGCTGGGCCGCTCGCCGGTCATCGCGGATTTAAAACAGCGCCTGGATCGCATTGCCGCCACGCGCACGCCGGTGACGTTGATGGGCGAGCCCGGCTGCGGCATCGAGGAGTGCGCACGCGTGCTGCACACCCGCAACACGCCGTGGGTCACGCCCGAGACCAACGGCCAGCTCGCCGAACAGCCGATCGAACTGCTGAACGCGGCGCGCGAGGGCACGCTGTTCGTGCACGATGTGGCGGCGCTTACCCGCGCCGAGCAACGCGGCATGCTGTTGCTGCTCTCCAAAATTTCGCGCTACAACACGCGCGTGGTGTGCGGCGCCTCGCGCGCGCTGGCCGATGCGGCCGCTAACGGCGAGTTCGACGCGAAGCTCTACGAATTGCTGTCGGTGTTGACGATTAACGTGCCAAGCCTGAGGCAGCACCGCGAAGACGTGCCCGAAATCGCTAGCCTTATTTTGAATCGCATGATCGAGGCCAAGGAAATTCCGCCGCGGCAGTTTTCCACCGCGGCGCTAAACGCGCTGCGTAATTTCGAATGGCCTGGCAACGTTACGCAACTCGAAAGCGTGGTGCGCACGCTGGCGCAAACCGCGCACGCCGACGAAATTACCGCCGATCACGTGGCGCGCGCGCTGCCCGAACCGGCGGTTGAGCCCGCGCAACAAGTGCTTGCCTTCGATCAACCGCTGCGCGAAGCGCGCGATGCATTCGAGCGCGCGTACTTCGAATATCACTTGGGCAAAGAGGGTGGCAACATCAGCCGCGTGGCGGAAATCGTTGGGCTCGAGCGCACGCATTTGTATCGCAAGTTAAAGCAACTGGGGGTTAAGCTCGCACGACGCGAGCAATAAAAAATTCAATAAAATCAGATACTTATAAGATCAATATCGATGTTCGTTCTCGTACGGCGAGAGGTTTGCGGCGCATGACCTAAGGCAATACCGTTCGCTTAGCCGGTTTGTCCGTTCGGGCTGAGCTTGTCGAAACCCGTTCACACTGCTACGCCCTTCGACAGGCTCAGGGCGAACGTGGCTTAAACGAACAGCATTGTGACCTAAGGTGTTACCTTTGTGAAGCTGCGCGGTAGCGGCGGCGTTGCATCAGACTATGATCCGAAGGCTGCCAACCCTTCGCGCGCGTAGATGCTGGTCGATTCCGCGGTATGGGTGCGATATTTCAGGGGAGAGCGCAGGGCCGAAGTCGAGCTGCTGACGGGCGCCCTGAGGCAATCAAAGGCTATTTGGTTGGCACCCCCCATCTTGCAAGAGGTGTTGCAGGGCGCTGACCGGCTAGATTGCTTTAATCGTTGGGATCGTGTGTTGGGTAACCTGCCGATGCTTCTACCCCACGACTTACGCGCGATCACGCGGGCTGCGGCGCGCCTTTATGCGCAATGCCGCTGGAAAGGGGTTACACCAAGATCGGCCAACGATTGTTTGATCGCAATGTATGCGATTGAACATGAGGTGCCCTTATTGCATTGTGAACGAGATTTCGATCACATCGCTCGTGTCGACCCGCGATTGAAGGTTGTGGCGGTAACTTGAGCAGTAACAATGTCTCAGACGCGTTTCGGCTGGGAGTCGCTCGCCCCGCCCCCCGGCGCTATAATCGCGCATTCTTTTGCCGCTCTTCAAACCCACCGCCATGACTTTCCAAGCCAATCTGGCCAACGCGATCCGCGCGCTTGCCATGGATGCCGTACAACAGGCCAATTCCGGCCATCCGGGCATGCCGATGGGCATGGCCGATATCGCGCAAGTGTTGTGGAACAAGCACTTGCGCCACAATCCGGCGAACCCCGCGTGGGCCAATCGCGACCGCTTTGTGCTGTCCAACGGGCATGGCTCGATGCTGCTTTACGCGCTGCTGCATTTATCCGGCTACGATTTGCCGATGGCGGAGCTGAAAAAGTTTCGTCAACTGCATTCAAAAACACCGGGTCACCCGGAATACGGCTGCGCGCCGGGCGTGGAGACGACCACTGGGCCGCTGGGCCAGGGGCTCGCCAACGCGGTGGGCATGGCGATCGCCGAGCGCATGCTGGCGGCAGAGTTTAATCGCGATGGGCATCCCCTCATCGATCACCGCACTTATGTGTTCGCGGGTGACGGCTGTTTGATGGAAGGCATTTCGCACGAGGCGTGTTCGCTCGCCGGTACGTTGGGCTTGAACAAGTTGATCGTGCTGTATGACGACAACGGCATTTCCATCGACTCCGAAAAGGGGCAGCTAAAGCAGTGGTTCACCGACAACACGCCGCAGCGCTTCGAGGCGTACGGCTGGCGCGTGATCCGCGATGTCGATGGCCATAACCCGGCTGCGGTGGATGCGGCGATCCAGCAGGCGCAATCCGAGGCCGCGAAGCCCACGTTGATCTGCTGTAAAACCGTGATTGCCAAGGGCGCGCCGAAAAAAGCCAATACCGGTGCTGCACACGGCGCGCCGCTGGGCGCGGAGGAAATCGCCGCCACGCGCGCGGCCATCGGCTGGTTGCATGCGCCGTTTGAAATCCCCGAATCGGTGTACGCGGGTTGGAACGCGCGTGCGCGTGGTGGCGAGCTTGAAGCCGCGTGGGATGCAAAATTCGCGGCTTATCAAAAAGCGCACCCGCAACTCGCGGCGGAGCTGGAGCGCCGTCTGCTCGGCAAACTGCCGCGCGATTGGAAGGCGCACGTCGCTAAAGTGCTCGCGGCGGTAAACGAAAAAGCCGAAACCGTCGCCACGCGCAAGGCGTCGCAAAACGCGATTGAAGCGCTGGCGCCCGCGCTGCCCGAATTGGCTGGCGGTTCCGCCGATTTGGCCGGATCAAACCTCACCTGGTGGTCGGGCTCGAAAGCGGTTGGCAATACCGGTGGCGGCAATTATTTGTTTTTTGGCGTGCGCGAATTCGGCATGTCGGCGATCGCCAACGGCATGGCGTTGCACGCTGGGGTGATTCCGTACGTGGCGACGTTTTTGGTGTTCTCCGATTACGCACGCAATGCGCTGCGCCTGGCGGCGTTGATGAAACAGCGCGTGGTGTTTGTTTACACGCATGATTCTATCGGGTTGGGTGAAGACGGCCCGACGCATCAGCCGGTCGAGCACATGGCGACCTTGCGTGCGCTGCCGAATATGGATGTGTGGCGGCCCTGCGATGCCTTCGAGTCGACGGTGGCGTGGGTGTCGGCCATCGAGCGCCGCGATGGGCCGACGAGTCTCTTGTTCTCGCGGCAGAATCTGCCGTTTCAAACACGTTCGGTGGTGCAGCGTGACGATACGGCGCGCGGCGGCTATGTGTTGTCCGACGTGGCCGGCGTGAAAGCGGTGTTGATTGCCACCGGCTCTGAAGTTGCCGTCGCGCTTGAAGCGCAAAAAAAACTCGCGGAGGAAAACATTCCCGTGCGTGTGGTGTCCATGCCTTCAACCACCGTGTTCGACCGGCAGGACGGTGTGTATCGCTCGGCGGTGCTGTTAAGAGGTGTGCCGCGCGTGGCGATCGAAGCGGGGGTGTCGGATTTTTGGCGCAAATACGTGGGGCTGGAAGGCGCGGTGGTGGGCATCGACCGATATGGCGAATCCGCGCCGGCTGGTGATTTGTTCAAATATTTTGGTTTCACCGCGGATCACGTCGTCAAGGTGGTCAAAAAAACGATTAAAAAGTAATATACGTAAGTATTTGATTTAATTATATATTTTTAGAGGAGTCACCATGGCAATCAAAGTGGGTATTAACGGATTTGGGCGCATCGGGCGCATGGTGTTTCGCGCGGCGGCGCAGGATTTTCCCGACATCGAGGTGGTGGGCATCAACGATTTGCTCGAGCCCGAATACCTCGCTTACACCTTGAAGCACGACTCGGTGCACGGCAAATTCAAGGGCGACATTTCGGTCGACGGCAACACCCTGGTCGTGAACGGCAAGCGTAGCCGCTTGACGCAAATCAAAGACCCGGCCGAACTGAAATGGAACGAAGTCGGCGCCGATATCGTGATCGAATCCACCGGCTTGTTCCTTGATAAGGCCTCGGCGGAAAAGCACCTCAAGGCGGGCGCGAAAAAAGTCATCATGTCAGCACCCTCGAAAGACGACACGCCGATGTTTGTGTATGGCGTGAACGACAAGAGCTACAAAGGCCAGGCGATTATTTCCAACGCCTCGTGCACCACCAACTGCCTGGCGCCGGTGGCGAAAGTGCTCAACGACAAATGGGGCATCAAGCGCGGCCTGATGACGACGGTGCACGCGGCGACCGCGACGCAAAAAACCGTCGACGGCCCGTCGAACAAGGATTGGCGCGGCGGCCGCGGTATTCTGGAAAACATTATTCCGTCCTCGACCGGCGCGGCCAAAGCGGTGGGCGTGGTGATTCCCGAGCTGAACAAAAAATTGACCGGCATGGCGTTTCGCGTGCCGACCTCCGACGTGTCGGTGGTGGATTTGACAGTAGAGCTCAACAAAGCCGCCACTTATGAGGAAATCTGCGCCGAAATGAAGGCGCAATCGCAAGGGGCGCTAAAAGGCATCTTGGGCTATACCGAAGAAAAAGTCGTCTCCACCGATTTCCGCGATGAAGTGTGCACCTCGGTGTTTGATGCCGAAGCCGGCATCGCGCTCGACCCGACGTTTGTCAAGGTGGTGTCGTGGTACGACAACGAGTGGGGCTACTCCAGCAAAGTGCTGGAGATGGTTAGGGTGATGGCGAAGCAGTAAACGTAAAATCGAACCCCTTCACCGCGGAGGCGCAGAGGCGCAGGAACCCCCGCAGAGAAAACCCAAATAGGGTTTCTCTGCGTAAACTCTGCGCCTCCGCGGTGAAGATTTTGAAGTTATCGGTTTATGACTTTTCTACGACTAGCTGATCAAGCCCTCGCCGGCAAACGCGTCTTCATCCGCGCCGATCTCAACGTCCCGCAAGACGACAACGGCAACATTACCGAAGACACGCGCATCCGCGCGACGCTACCCGGCATCCGGCACGCGTTAAAAGCGAGTGCCGCGGTGATGGTGACTTCGCATCTGGGCCGCCCGACGGAGGGCGCGCTGACGCCCGAGGATTCGCTGGCGCCCGTGGCCAAGCGCATGTCGGAGTTGCTTCACGCGCCGGTGCGGCTCATCGCTAACTGGGTCGATGGCGTCGCGGTCGAACCCGGTGAAGTCGTGATGCTGGAAAACTGCCGCGGTAATAAAGGTGAAAAGAAAAACGACGACACTCTCGCCAGGAAAATGGCGGCGCTGTGTGACATTTACGTGAACGATGCCTTCGGCACCGCGCATCGCGCGGAGGCCACCACCCACGGCATGGCGAAATACGCCACGATCGCCTGCGCCGGGCCGTTGATGGCCGCCGAGCTCGATGCCCTGGGTAAAGCGCTTTCCAATCCGACGCGGCCGCTGGTGGCGATTGTTGCGGGTTCCAAGGTGTCGACCAAACTTACGATTTTGAAGTCGCTTGCCGCTAAAGTAGATCAATTGATCGTCGGCGGCGGCATCGCCAATACCTTCATGCTCGCCTCCGGCATGCGCATCGGCAAGTCGCTGGCCGAGCCGGATCTCGTGGGCGCGGCGCACGAAGTGATCGACCTCATGAAAGCGCGCGGCGCCGAAGTGCCGCTGCCGGTGGACGTGGTGGTGGCCGATCAGCTCTCGCCGATGGCACGCGGCAACCGCGTCAACGCCACTGAGGTGCAGCCGGGCGACATGATCCTCGACATCGGCCCAAAATCGGCTGCGGTGCTTGCGACCATCATCGCCAAGGCCAGCACCATCGTGTGGAACGGCCCGGTGGGTGTGTTTGAATACGATCAATTCGCGGGCGGCACCAAGGTGGTGGCCGAAGCGATTGCGGCGTCCAAAGCGTTTTCGATAGCCGGCGGCGGCGACACGCTGGCGGCAATTGCCAAATACAAAATTGAAGACAAAATCTCTTACATCTCGACCGGCGGCGGTGCGTTCCTGGAGTTTCTCGAAGGCAAGAAGCTGCCGGCGGTGGAGATGTTGGAGCAGCGGGCGGCGTAAGAATTTCAAGTGGGTATCGACAGAAATTATTACCATTAACCAATAACCAATAACCAATAACAACTAAAACCTCCCCTGTCATTCCCGCGAAGGCGGGAATCCATACGATGTAGCCTACGGCATTGCGTTATGGGTTCCCGCCTCATTTGAGGGGAAATCGGGAACGACAGTGCAGGTATGGAACCTATATCCCAACATGACCCGCCGCACCAAAATCGTAGCAACCCTGGGCCCCGCCTCCAGCGACAAAAAAACCCTGGAGCGCATGATCGCTGCTGGCCTCGATGTGGTGCGCATGAATTTTTCGCACGGCACGGCGGACGAGCATCGCAAGCGCGTGGCGCTGGTGCGCGCCCTTGCCCGCAAAGCAGGGCGTGCGGTGGGGGTGCTGGTCGATCTGCAAGGGCCGAAAATCCGCATCGGCCGCTTCAAGGACAACAAGATCAACTTGGAGGCTGGCGCCAAGTTCGTGCTCGATGCCGAATGCAAACTCGGCGATCAGCGTGTCGTCGGCCTTGATTACGTTGACTTGCCCAAGGACGTGCGCACCGGCGACACGCTGTTGTTGGACGATGGGCGCATTGTGCTGGGCGTGTCATCGGTGAAGGGCTCGCGCATCAACACCGTGGTGGAACTTGGCGGGCCGTTGTCCAACAACAAAGGCATCAACCGCAAGGGCGGCGGGCTCACCGCGCCGGCGTTGACCGACAAAGACAAACAAGACATCAAAATCGCGGCCCAGTTGAAGGCGGATTTTCTCGGCGTGTCGTTTCCGCGCTCGGGCGAGGATATGAACTGGGCGCGCGATCTGATGCGCAAGGCGGGCGGCAACAGCCTGCTGGTGGCGAAGATCGAGCGCGCCGAGGCGATTACCGCGCTCGATGAAATCATCGACGCCTCCGACGTGATCATGGTGGCGCGCGGCGATCTTGCGGTGGAGGTCGGCGATGCGGTGGTGCCCGCGCTGCAAAAGCGCATGATTCGCGCCGCGCGCGAAAAAAACAAATTGGTGATCACCGCCACGCAGATGATGGAGTCGATGATTCAAAACCCGATCCCCACGCGCGCGGAAGTCTCGGATGTCGCCAACGCCGTGCTGGACGGCACCGACGCGGTGATGCTCTCCGGCGAAACCGCCGCCGGTAAATACCCGGCGGAGACGGTGGCGGCGATGGCGCGCGTGTGCGTCGAAGCGGAAAAAGAAGATCCCACCCAAAACGAGCGCATGCGGCGCGAAGCGCTGGGCGAAGTGGAAGAAGCGATCGCGCGCGGCACGGTGTTCACTGCAAACAACCTCAACATCAAAGCGGTGGCGGCGATGACGCAAAGCGGCAAGACGCCGCTGCTGATGTCGCGGCTGTCGACCGCGGTGCCGATCTATGCGCTCTCCTCGGTGGTGGAAACACGGCGGCGCGTGACGCTGTTTCGCGGCGTCTATCCGGTGCGTTTCAAGGGCGAGCGCAACCGCGAGCGCGCATTGAATCTCGCCGAAGCGGAGCTCATCAAACGCGGCGCCGTGCAAAGCGGCGATTACATCGTGATCACCATCGGCGAGCCGTTCGGCAAATCGGGCGGCACCAACACCATGAAAATCGTGAAGGTGGGCGAACATCGGCATGCGTGATTTCGCGTGAAACGTGAAATGTGGAACGTGAAAGCGCGCGACGGCAGTAGTAAAATGCCAGCCAGAAGTCGGGGAATATCATAAGTATTTGATTTAATCGGAGAATTTTTATGGCATCAAATGACTTAAACGCTATCGCCAAAGCGATGGTCGCGCCCGGCAGGGGCATTCTCGCGGCGGACGAATCCACCGGCACCATCGGGCGGCGCTTTGACAGCATCAGCGTCGAGAACGTCGAG
>Ga0194132_10003463_pt1 | contig 28053 bp, 30 predicted proteins | sample TA2KigOf80mmetaG_FD_148612 | JGI IMG/M metagenome (GOLD analysis project Ga0194132, IMG submission 148612) | Freshwater microbial communities from Lake Tanganyika, Tanzania - TA2015054 Kigoma Offshore 80m | ecosystem: Environmental > Aquatic > Freshwater > Lake | place: Tanzania: Lake... | reverse complement strand
GATCCGTACGGGCGAAGGCGACGGTAAAACCCTGCTGCTATCCGGCTGAAGTTCGATAATACCCGCAGGGTCCACCGACAGGACCGTTCCTACCAGCGACTTTTTCTGCAACGACGCAACCCACAGCCGCACCCGCATCCCCGGCGCAAGCCGCACCTGTTGGTTCATGGCCTTTTTTTGCCGCGATGTGCGAAGTTGCCCGATCTCTCCCCGGTTCAGGGTGATCTCTACCTCATTCCGTTTTTGGCCCGGAAACGATACCGCCACCACACGCCCACGATCCAGAAGCATCGTACCCGGCGCGCCCGACCGCTGAAACACTATCGCTACCAGTGTATTAAAAAATGAAAATGAAGAATGAGCGGCCTGATAGTGAAACGCTTCGTTTCAGGGACAACAGGGTCCTATAATTTCTTCTAAAAAACCGCCTATTTTTTCTACAATACGACCGATAACTTTTGCGGTAACTATCAGCACAATGACCCCATCAATCAAGGTGCCACCATTTCTTCCTATGGCCTCGTTCTTTTTAGGCCGGTTAATAGCGGCCACCCGACCGACCTCGATCCAGGACATGGAGTTGTTGCCTACCAAATTTACAGCGATCGATGTCAGCGGTACCCGGCCTTCCCGAAACATCCCCCGAAGCTGTGCCCCAGAAACAGGCACTCCCAGCATGCCTTCCATGTCCTCCAGTTCGACCGGCTTTATCTCGCCTTTACCATCTCGTACCAGAAGACAGGGACGCAACTCCCCGAATACCGGTTTTTTAGATAGTCAAACCCCTGGAACTCATAGCTCCTCTTTCTACCCAAGGATCGGCTGAGCGTTACCTGCTCACCCAACGCCGGAAACCCCGCTCCGTCCGCCGTGGCCTGCCATGCGGCATAGCGTCCGGCGTATGCTCGGAGGTCTGCTGCTCAAGTCCTGCATATCTCCCCGTGATCCGCGTGCTGTCGCGCAGGGTAAGCGTGACGAGCATACCCGGCTCAAATCCCTCCTCTTGCCAGCCCGGAACCGTCTCGAACTGGTCGGGACGGGCATTATCCACGATCTTGTCTATCCCCGCGCCCATCATGGTGAAACAGCCGGTGTGGGTGAGGGCCAGCAGGAGCAGGGGAAAAATCAGCGCGGTATGGCGGATGGCGTTCATGGCAGATCCCCTCAGGATAAAGGGTGTTCGCGAGTCTGTGATTACGTCCTTATCCTTTTGCAACGGTCATGCCAGCACCGATCGGATATCGCGCACAGCCGTCGTGTGGCTTAAGCCCATAACCTCAAACTCCCTGTGTAGTCGGGCGATAGGGATGTATTAACTGGATTGGGAAACGGGAGCGGAAAGACGGGAAAGGGAAAACGCTGAACCCGAAACTGTCAAAGGTTGTTAGCAAATGTTGATAAGCGGGGGTAAAATTATCCTTTTGATAAGGACAATTAGACCGTATTTTATCCTTCAGAGGCCATTTTATGCGCGAACTGCTCAGACAACTCATCGCCGATTCTCTTGCCGCCCCGATACCCGCCTTCACCCGGCGCGACGCCCGTGTGCCCGCCCTACCCGGCAAGGCCACGGCCATCGTCGGGATGCGGCGTAGCGGCAAGACTACCTTTCTCTGGCAATGCCTCGCCGATCGGCTTGCAGCCGGCCAGCCCCGCGAGGCGCTGGTAAGTCTCAATTTTGAAGACGAGCGGCTTACCGATCTCAAGGCGGTGGATTTGCAATGGATCGTAGAAGAATACTACCGGCTCATGCCCCGGTTCCGTGACCGTCATCGGGTGACCTTCTTTTTTGATGAAATTCAGGTGGTGCATGGCTGGGACACCTTTGCCCGACGACTGATCGACACCGAGCAGGCCGATCTGTTTCTTACAGGATCCTCGGCGCGTCTGCTCAGCCGGGAGGTGGCCACGAGCATGAGAGGACGGGCTATGGAGACCCTGATCCATCCGTTCAGCTTTCGCGAGGCGCTCCGGCACGCGGGCATGGAACCGGAACAGCCGGTCGCGCTGTGGCCAAAGGCGCTCCGCGCAGAAATCGACGCCCGGCTCAGAACGTATCTGACCACAGGTGGTTTTCCCGAAGTACAGGGCGCCTTCCCGCGCGACCGTATCACCTTCTGCGCACTTATGTCGATGTGGCCATACTGCGTGATGTAATCGAACGCCACAGGGTTTCCAATCCGCTTCCGCTCCGCTGGCTCCAGCGGCAGTTGCTGGCCAGTCCCGCCGCCCCTTTCAGCGTTCAGAAGTTCTACGATGCCCTTCGCTCACAGGGCGTCGCCGTAGGCAAGGACACGGTCCATACCTTTCTCGGCTATCTCGAAGACGCCTTTCTGGTGCGGGTCGTGGCCCTGCACACGGCTTCCGAGTGCCAGCGCATGGTCAATCCGCGCAAGGTCTACCCCGTCGATCCCGGTCTGCTTCCGGTATACGAACGCAGCGGACGCCAAAACACGGGTCACGCGTTGGAGACGGCCATACTCGTGGAATTAGAGCGCCGCGGCTGTGAAGTGGGATACATCCGCACAAGAGAGGGCTATGAAGTGGACTTTATAGCGCTCGCACCGGATGGTCTCTGGACGCTTATACAGGTCTGCGCCGACCTGTCGGATGGCGCCGCGCGCGAGCGGGAAACGCGCGCTCTGCTGGCCGCTGCCGCCGAACACCCTTCCGCGACGCCCGTGCTTATCACCCTTGACGCCGTGCCGCCCCAGCCGGCGTTACCGGCTCCGATCCGGTGGTTCTCCGCCGTCGCCTATCTGCTGGACGGTGACGGGTAACCCTGCGAGATCGTACGGGAAAGCAGGGCAAACAGGTCCGTAGAACAGGCAAAGCCATGAAATCGGCAGTCGCTGGCCTTAAATGGGCATTTGCTTCGGCTTTAAGGCTGTCAGTGGGCCCAATTCAGGTAGCATAAAAAAAGCCTCCTACAAAATATACCAAACCTGCCGCGATAAGGGCCGCTACAACGATAAACCCATCGATTGCAACCCCGGTTTTTGCCCCTATGAAATGGGTTTGATTTTTGAACGGTCTTGTGATAAAGGCGATTCGATCGGTAGCGATCAGGAGGCTATCCCGGCTCCCCACAATGGATACCTCCGACGCCAACGGCAGTTTCCCTTCCGAAAACATCGCGCGGAGCCTGTTCACCGGTACAGCATGCCCCCGGCTGTTGATGATCTCCGTCACCGTTTTGAGTTCCACATCCCTCATATCGCCTCCTTCGATACGTTTTACAAGGACATGGGGACGCAATTCGCCGGAATGCCAGATGGGTTCGGTAGCTAAAACAGTAAAACAGGTATTCGGTACGTTTTCCATAGTATCCGGTCAACGTAATCCGTTCTCCCATGCGGGGGAAAGAGACTCCATCGTGACCTGTCTGCCATGCGGCGTATCGCTCGGCATAGAGCGAATCGAGCAACCGGACAAGCCCTCCGAATACCCCCTGCGCCTGTGTGCTGTCGCGCAACGTCAGCATAACTTGAGCGCCGGTTTTGAACCCCTCCGCCAAACGATCCGGTCCATATACCCTGCGGCGGGAGGTTGTTTTGCTTGCCACGCTCAGGGACGATATCCGGTCGATGGCGACGCGCGTCGTATCCATTTGCATCACCGAGAGCGCGGACATGACCGGAACCTGTCCATCCAAGAACATCCGGTTGAGTGTGTCACTGTTTAACGCCGCTCCCCGGCTGTCCGTCATCTTCTTCTCCAATCTTACCCGTTCGATTTGGGATCGGCCAGGCCGTTGGGCCAACAGGTATAGTTGCGGAGGCTGGTCGGGCTCTTTCTGTCGATAGTCGAAACCCTGAAAGATAAAACTGATTTGTCTTCCGAGGGACTGGAAAACGGTAAGGCGTTCGCCAAGCACGGGCCGGTTGGATGCACCGGTTTGCGTCTGCCATGCGGCGTATCGTTCGGCGTAGGCTTGGGGCATTTGCATCTGGCGACCTATGCACCTTCCTTCAATCCGCGTGCTGTCGCGCAGCGTCAGCGTGACGGGCATGTCCGGTTTGAGTGCCTTTGTCTGCCAGCCGGGAACGGTATCGTACCGCTCGCCGCGAATCGCGTCCACCGTCGCCCCCACGCCCTCGCCCATCATGGTGAAACAGCCGGTGTGGGTAAACATCAGTAGGGCCATCAGCCCGATCAGCGCCGTTGTGCGAAGTGTGTACATGTCCGTTCTCCTTGAAGGATTCGGTGATAGGAAGACGCCGGGGTCGAGAGATATCGGAACCATACGGATACACCAAAGAGCGGATACATGGAAGCCTCCTGAGAAAAGTGTGAAGGGTAAGGTTGAAGTTTCACATACGCTTGTCTACAGCGCAACCGGCGTGCCAGTGCAGAGTGTTTGGGCTTAGGGGACGCGATGGTTTTTGGAGCGGAACGCGCAACTTATTGCAGGTCAAGGTAGTAGAGAGGATGGAAGAAGCCGGGAACGATCAGGAAGCGGAGCGGGATCGGTGACGGAAGGACGGGAATTGCGCAATATGTGCTATCAAATGTTGGTAAAAGTGGGTGCTCAAAACTTTATTCGAGATTGTACGGCATACCCCGACTGTGCTAAGTAGCAAAGGGATAAGAAGGGTTGAACGGTCGGAACATTCGGGAGCTACACAACATGCCCCTTGATACTTTTTCATCCGCCAGTTTGTCGAGACTTACTATACTCGGCTCCGCCGATATTCTGCATCTCCCGCTGGTGGGATTGCTGTGTTCGGTTCGCTGTACGGGGCAAGCGATTCTGCGGATGTACCGTCTGGCGCTGGCGTTGCGGGATGCAGGCATACCGGCCATCGGCGGATTTCATACACCGATGGAACAGGAGTGTCTTCAGGTGTTGTTGAGCGGTCGACAGCCGGTGGCGATATGTCCGGCGCGAAGCATCGAAAAGATGCGCGTCCCTACGGCGTGGCGACAGCCTCTTTTGGAAGGGCGACTGGCGCTTGTTTCCTCATTCGACACGGGAAACGGACGGATAAGCGCCAGGCTTGCCGAACGGCGTAACCGGCTGGTAGCCGAATTGGCCCAAAATGTCGTGGTGGGTTATGCGAGTCCGGGCAGTAGAACGGAAGCGTTGTGCTTGGAGATGGTAAAACAGGGTAAGCGCGTATATACGCTCGATCTACCGGAAAACGGAGCGTTGCAGACGAGCGGAGTTATGGCGTACGACGTGAACGAATTGATCACAGCGGTAAAATAACCGTTACTCTGTCGCTCTTGTTCCCGTTTTTTTTCCCGCCGTATCCAGCATGTCTTTAAGATCGGCGATTTCGTCGGCTAATTGTTTTTCACGACCCGCAAGCGAAAACAGATAGACAAATAGCCCGACCCAGATCAGGGTGTAGGCGGCAAAAAGATACCAGAAATTGTCCATGATATCCTCTGGGGAAGTAGGAAGAATGAAGTATGAAGGGTGTGCTTCTTATCCTTCCAGTCTTGTTTCGATCCTTTCGCGGAGCGTCTCCACCTCGTCACGCATACGCTCCAGCGCCATCCGGCGGCCCATCAGATAGAAAAACATCAGGGTAAACGTTATCGCAGAGACAAGCAGGGCGATAAGCATTTCGCGTTCCATACCACTGCCAAAACCCTCCTCGCGCATGGTCAGCGTCTCCGGATGAAGCCCCCGCCACCACATCGTCGCAAAATGGATAAACGGGATGTCGAGCGTACCGAGAATCCCCAAAACAGCCAGAAACTGTTTGACCTGCGGCATGTCGTTTCCATAGGCACGGAGCATAAGATAGGCCACATAGATCAGCCAGAGAATCATGGAAAAGGTAAGCCGGGGATCCCATGTCCACCATGTACCCCACACGGGTTTGCCCCACAGCGGGCCGGTGATCATGACAAAGGTACAGAATAAGAATCCGATTTCGGCGGAGGCATGGGCGAGGATGTCCCAATCGCGTTCGCGTCGCCACAGATAGACCACGCTGGCCAGCCCTACGAGTACAAACGCCAGTTCGGCCACCCAGGCGGTCGCCACGTGAAAATACATGATACGCTGTATGTTGCCCATCACCCGTTCGGGCGGGGCCCAGACCAGTGCCAGATAAAGCGAAACCACAAACCCGCATAGACAGAGCAGCCCCAACGGGCTAAACCGGTATCGCGACGACGACGCCATGCGTTATTCCTCCACGATATGATCGAAAAGCACGACCGACGCCACTACGAATACGACCGTAAAAGCGCCGAGCAGTCTGAGCCAGCGTGACATCTCCTCCCAGGTTCCGTCTCGGAAGACTATGGTCGTCGTCTCGACACCGGCGATAAGGACCGGGGACACGACGGGCAGGAGCAGGATGGGGAGCATGACCTCGCGCATACCGGAGTTGGCCGATACGGCGGCAAACAACGTGCCGATGGCGGCAAAACCGATCGCACCCAATCCGAGCACCACCGTTAGACGGTCTACATACGGAAGCAGGGGCAGGTTCAGAAACAGCGCAAAAAGCGGCAGTGTAATGACCTCGATAAGACCGATCAACAGCAGGTTGCCAAACAGCTTGCCCAGATAGATCGCCGAACGGTCCACCGGCGCAAGCAGCAGACCGTCGAGCGTGCCTCGATCTTTTTCCGGCGCAAACGAACGGTTGACGCCTAACATACCGGAAAAGACGAATGCCGTCCACATCATGCCCGGAGCGATACGCTGTACCGCCATGCCACCGAAGTTGAACGCAAAGTTGAACACGATCAACACGATCACCGAAAAGATCAGCATGGTGGTAAGCCGCTCGCGGGTGCGGTACTCCACCGTCATGTCTTTGAGAAAAATGGTGTAGGCCGCCTTGAACAAAGCCATCCATCCGCCTTCTCTTTTACCCGGTAATAGTACGGTCGCCTGAACGTTTTGGGTCGGACCCAACCGTTTCCGAGGGAGTTTAGCTTTTATGCCGTGTGTTTACGGTACAGTTGCTCGAACGCTTCGGGCGACATATCCTGGCAGGGCGTATCACAGACGATGCGTCCGCCCGCCATGATGACGATCCGGTCGGCCACTTCCAGCCCGCGGTGCAGATCGTGCGTCACCAAAAACACGGTACGACGACGTACGGACAGAAACTGATGCAGCATATCCATCGCCTCTTGGTCCAGCCCTGTATATGGCTCGTCCAGCAGCAGCACGGACGGATCGTGGAGCAACGCACGCGCCAGAGAGGCGCGTTGTTTCATCCCGCGGGAGAGCGTCCTGACCGGACTTTCGGCGCGACGGGCCATGCCCACCTGCTCCAACAGGAGGGCGATGCTTTCCTGCAAGCGAGACACGCCATAGAGTCTACCGTAAAATGTCAGGTTTTCACGGACCGTAAGGTCGTCGTACAGATAAGTATGATAGGAGAGTACGCCGATTTTTCTACCATCGGTCTCGTCGCGTTCGCGCATCACGTCTCGGCCATCGATGCGGACCGTTCCGCGCGTAGGACGGATCAACCCGGCGATAACGCCCAAAAGGGTGGACTTCCCCGCGCCGTTCGGACCGACGACGGTCAGATACTCCCCCTCCGGGACCGACAGATCGACCCGCTGCAAGGCTTTGAAGCGTCCGTAGGTTTTGGTCAGTTGTTCGATGCGGATACCGCGTTCGGAGACGTCACTCATCCTCGCGCTCTTCGATACACAGACGGATTGCGCGGTTTTTCAGCCGGTTGCGGCGCTGTCGGTACGCCTTGTCCGTCAACGTCCCCGTATCACGCTGTTCGTCCAAGTCGGCCATATCCTGCAGGATGGATGCATACTGTTCTTTTTCTGCGTCTGTCATCTGTCGCTCGATAGTCGAGACCGGTGTTTCCTCCGCCGGAGCGGCCCGTCGGCCCATCAGCACGCCGCCGACCGTCATCAGCGCAATTAGCGCGACCATCGCCCATTTCATCATGTCTTGCAAGGTCATGGCGGACGGGAAGACCACTCCTATGCTCATACCGCGTTGCAGACCGGAGGCGTTCGAAAGCAGCAGATAGCTTTTTTCTCCGATCTGACGGACTCCTTCGTTGTTTAGATTTACCGCTTCCACCTGTTGGCCACTTGGAGAGATCAACACCTGAACGCGGCCCACCGGATAATCTATCGGTTTTGTCAACCGCTCCGAAATCGTGGCACGGTCCATGCTATAGGCGTATACCACCTGCGCGTCTCCCGGCGGAATAGGCTGTGTATAGCTCAACCCTTGATCCGTGCGTTCCAGCCCTTCGCTCATGGGTTGAAGCTGAAACGATCCCGAAGGCACACCGAGTTTGAGTCCTCCACCTGCATACGCCCGCGCCCCGTTGTTTCTGAAAACCAGAATCTCGGTCACGTTGAGTACGGTCTGCTGTACGTCGATGACAAGGTGAAGCGCATTGAGCAGGATATCGGCATCTTCGGTCGTGGCGTCGAACACGTTGAGTTCCGCTTCGTGCTGTAGAGCGCCCGCATTGAGGTCGATATGTCCTGTCATATACGGGATGCCGCCATAGCGTGTTTCGACGACATAGTGCCCGCCATCGGCCGGCAGACCGGTAAAGAGATATTTGCCCGTCGCGCCGGTCGTTCCCGTTCCAACCTGTTGGGCCGCCTCACCTTCCGTCTGATGAACCGTCAGCGAAACGGGGTGCCCGGCAAGTGGGGTGCCGGCGCTCCGGTTGATCATGGTTACACCGATCTGTCCGACCTGCTGGGCAGATACCTTGGGAGCGACATAAAACACGACGATCAGGGCATAAAATATAAAAAGCCCCGAAGGGCTACCTAAAAAGAGAAGTTTGAAGGGTGAAGTTTGAAGGGTAAAAAAGAGCATGATGTATGTTTCGTGCCTTTCTGGGATGTGTTTATTCTATTCGCCCATTTTTTGGCCGCACTGGCTGCAAAACCGGGCATCCGGCCGGTTGGCCGCTCCGCACGCCCCACAGGGGGCCGTTTTTAGCGATGCGCCGCACTCGATACAGAATTTGGCATGTTCTTCGTTGGCGGTTCCGCACTGCTCTCAGGCGATCCGGTCCTCCACTGCCGCAGGCGTTTCCACGCGAGCGGCGGACGAGGGAAGCGCGGCGCGCCGACGTCGTATTTCCAGCACCTCGTTTTCTATGCGCGCCGTTACATACTCTCGGCCGTTAGCCTTACGCTCAATGCCGTCCAGCACCGACGACACCTCCTGCATGTACTCGGTTTGGAGTTTCTGATAGTCCTCGCGGTTTAGTTTCCCCATCTGATAGTCGATGTTGAGTTCGCGGATCGCCATATAGAGAAAATCTTTGCGTTTGTTCAAGTCTTCGGTGTCCAGACTTCGACCGAGCTGTCGGCGACGACCGTCAAGGAGGGGGCTGATCAGAAATGCGACGACGCCGAGGGCGAGCAGGGCACAAGCGAGGGCAATCACCGGCTATTCCATTTCTTCGAGTTCGCGCAGAATCTGCTTCTGGCGTCCGGTATTTACTTCCGGCGCGGCGGCGTCCGGCCCGGTCGTTTCTTCTTCGCGGTCCGCACGGTCTCGACGGCGTCTACGCCAGCGTACCACCAGCGTCCGGACGACAAAACCACCCGCCATGATGGCGGCAATCGGCATGACCCATGCCGTGATGTTAAACCCTTCGGGCGGGGGTGTCGCCAAACCTTGTTCGCCATGCTGGGCTACATAGGCCGCGACGATCTCGGCTTTGCTTTTTCCCGACTCCAACTGCGCCTTGATGTCCGCCTCGATCTGATCCGCCGTCGTACACCCGCAGGTCGCCACCACCTTGTTCGCACACCCGCAATAGCAGACCAGATCGCTCGATACCTCCTTGACCTGTTCTTTCGTTATGGCGGCATGGGCCGACGCGACACACGATACGACCAACAGCGTCAGGAGGGCAAGGACAGTGTAAAATCGCATGAAGGGTTTATCCTTTGACATGGGATATGGCTACGACTTGCCGGAAGACGGGGTAGGATTTTCGTATTTGCTATAGTCTCCGTTTTCGTATTTGGAGGGGCATTTGGCAAGAAGCGTATGCGCCGTAAACGTTCCGTCCTTGCCATAAGTTCCCTCTACCACCACATCCGACTCGTCTTTAAAGGTGTCGGGGATGATACCCGTATAAACGATCGGGGTCTGGCGTCCGCCTTGCTCGGCCATAAATCGGACCCGCATCGTGCCCACCTCGTCGCGCTGTATCGTCCCTGTTACTACCTTACCGTTGAGACGTATATTCTGTTCGTATACGGGTGCGGCATGGAGTTCACTGACGGTCAGATAATACAGCGTCGTCTCCGTAGCGCCGGTATAGATGAGATAGCCGATCGCGGCGATCACCAGTCCAAATCCGACGAGAAACTTTTTCTGCTTTTTCATAGTAGACCTCCTAACTTTGCACGTCTTGTCTTTGTTTTCGTCCATCATAGGGAATATAGGGCGGAGGGCGGCGGCGGGCAAGAACTATTGTAACCGTTGTGCGGAACGCAAGACCCGTAAAAGAAAGGGGCTCGAACCATAGGACTACCTCTTGACATGGGGTGTTATCTGCGATAGATAAATTTGAAGATGGTCTTCGAGCTGTCCGATACACGCCCCAATCCCTTTTAACGCATTAGTATCAAAAAAGATCCCTATGGCCATATTGGAAGCCAAAGACCGTCTTTTCTGGGAAGAAAACGGCTATGTGGTAATTCCGGAAGCGGTCCCATCGAAACACCTTGCCGCGACGCGGGCGACGATAGGCGACTTTCTGGAAATCGATTCCGACGATCCGGAAACGTGGTATACCGATCCGGCTCGTCGGTTTGGCTTTGTCGAGATGTATCACCATCAGGCGCTGTGGAACAACCGCCAGCATCCGAGGGTGTACCGGACGTTTGCCGAACTGTGGGGCGAGGAACGGTTGTGGGTGAGTTTCGACCGGACCAACATGACGCCGCCGGAGCGACCCGACCGTCCGCATGGGTTTCACGAGCCCCCCATTCACTGGGATTTCAACGCCTCGCTGTATCCGGACCAGCTATTTATGCAAGGCGTGCTGTATTTGACGGATACGGACGAAAATCAGGGGGGTTTTCAGTGCGTGCCGGGGTTTCACCGACGGTTTCACGAATGGGTTCGGACCCAGCCGACCGACCGCGACCCCGGCAGACCCAATCTGGAAGGACTCACCTTAAAAAGCGTTCCCGGCAGGGCGGGTGACCTTATCATCTGGCACAGCCTGCTTCCGCACGGCAACAGTCGCAATCAGGCGGACAGACCCCGCTGGAGCCAGTACATTCTTATGTTTCCGGCGAAAGAAGACGACGAGCCGTTGCGGCAGGAACGCATCCGAATGTGGCAGGAACGTATGACACCACCGGGTTTTCCCGGCGACCCACGTGGCTGGGAAAAGAGGAACTGTCCGCCTGCCGATCTTACCCCGCTTGGCCGATGCCTGCTGGGTCTGGACCGGTGGGAGTAAGCGGACATCCGCTGAAATACTTTGATGTTTCAACAAGTTATGGCGATTATGGCCAGACGGTGACTTCGTCGATTTCGGCCAACCTATAGAGCAAGGTTGATAAAATGCTTACGGCCTATATTCAGGCAGCAATGCGCCAGGCTCACTACGAGGTTCTTGACGATAAAACCTGTGGGCGGCCTCGATGGCCACGGGGGGCTGGCAGCTTTGGCGAGTACCCGTTCCTCAGGGTAAAGGCGGAGGATGAGCGCGTCGAAATCAATGACCGCTATTTTCAGGTGCGGCTCTTGCCGGACACACAGATCAAGTTGAAGATCGAGATGCGGCGCTATGCCAATCAGCCGACGTATGCGTTGAGGAGTAGATAAATGGACGAAATTCGCATTGGTTTGGTGGGACTGGGTGGCAGGGGATTGTCGTGGCTTCGACTTTTGCACGCAGTGCCGGGTTTTCGCGTCACCGCGCTGTGTGATCCGATTGCGGCGCTGCACGAGCCGGCATTAGTCGCGCTCAAGGAGCGGGTGCCGGCGTACACGCGCTACGAGGATGTTCTGGCGGACCCCCAGGTGGAGGCGGTGGCGCTGTGCGTGCGCTGCAAAGAGCAGGGTGCGCTGGCGGCGCAGGCGCTGGATGCGGGCAAACACGTCAACTCCGAGGTGCCGGCGGCGCACACGCTGGAGGATTGCTGGCGCATCGCTCTGGCGGCCGAACGGAGTGGCAAGGTCTACAGCCTGGGCGAACAGACGCGCTACTGGGGTTTTGTGGAGGCGTGGCAACAGCTCGTGGCCGAGGGCAAGTTGGGACGGGTGACTTTTGTCGAAGGCCAGTACATCGGCTACTACGGCACGCGCCAGTTTTTCCAAGACCCGACGAGCGGCGCCTTTGCCAGCGTCGAAGATCTCCCGGCCCGCCCAGGGGCCAAGCCCACTTGGCTGCACACCATGCCGCCGATCCACTATTTGCCCCATGAATTGAGCCCGTTGCTCAAGGTTCTCGACGATCGGGTGGTGGAGGTGACGGCGATGAGCACAGGCGCGCCGAGTTATGCCCATCCTGAGATCGGCCAGCCCGACATCCAGGTGGCGCTGATGAAGACCGAGAAAGACGCCCTCTTGCGGCTGGCCACGGGTTTCACCCAGCCGGTGCCGCACGCGCGCGGCCATCACTGGTATCAGGTGCTGGGGACCAAGGGCTGCGTGGAGTGGAAGCGCGCGGGCCGGGGCCGGCCGTTGTTGTGGACGGTGGACAGCCAGATGCACGACTTGGCCGAAGTGGATTGGCACTACGAGCGCACGGATGCGCCGCACGGCGCCACGGGCAGCGGCCACGGCGATGCCGATTATTATGTGCACGCGGCGTTTCGCGATGCGGTGCTGGGCGTGCGGCCGCTGGAGTTCGATGTGTACCGCGCGCTCGACACCGCGGTGCCGGCCATCTTGGCGGCGGATTCGATTGCCCAGGGGACGCAGTTGCTGAAGGCGCCGGATTTTCGGCCCAATGCGCAGCGGGCAGTTGGGCAACTGCCCAACGAGGTCGCATAACGGTTGTGGCGCCGCCATACGAGGGCAGGTCATCGACCTGTCCCTACGGTCTCGGATCTAAGGGCATGCAGATGTCTGAAGGGATCGCCAGAAGGCTGTCGAAGGTCTGCAAATAGAACGGATTACCCATGTACATGGCTTTGTTGTAAACTCCTTCTGATCTATCTGGATACCTCGGCGAAATCATGAAGACCTGGGGGGTGGCGCTGTGTCGTCCAGTGACCCCCGAGGGAATCGCGGCACTCGCTCCCGCAGAGGCGCCGGTCCTACTCTGTCCGGCGTCTTTGGCAACGGATTGGGAAGAAGAGGCGCTGGCGTATGCCCGGCGTGGAGGGACGGGCGTGTGTTTTTTGCCACAGGGCGCGCTGGTCCAAGCTGCCGGAGTGGAGCGCATGGGCGCAAAACCGGGGCCGTTGCGCCTGCGGCCCACGGCGTATCCAGCGGCCGGCGCAGCAGGGGAGTTGTTCCCCGTGGTCGGCAGGGCAGAGCAGTACCAAACAACAGCCGGGGTGCTAGCCCACCTATCGCACCCCGGCCAGTACCACGGCGAGAGTCCAGGCATTGTGGAAGCAGCCGTGGGCCAGGGGCGCGTCGTCGCCTGGGCCTTTGATCTGCCGCTGTGCGTCTTGCTCTTGCGCCAGGGCGATCCGGCGCGGGCCGAGCAGGTGCCGGCAGAAGACGGCTGCGCCCGGCCTTCGCATCTGGCCTGCGAGATCGGCCCCAACGACGCCGCGTGGATGCCGTATGCGGATTTGCTGGCGCGGTTCTTGGTGGATCTGGTCCGGCGCTGGGTGCCGGCTCCGGTTCCTCTCTTTTCTCATTTGCCGGGAAACGCTCCGGGGATCTTGCTGTATTCGGGGGACGAGGACGGCGCCGAGGTGGCGTGGAACGAGGAGGAGTTTGCGGCAGTGACCGCAAACGGCGGCCGGATGAGCCTCTATCTGATTCCGACCAACACCAAGTCGACGCGCACCGATGGCGAGTGCTACGGGCAGCATCACGACTTGGGACCACATCCCAATCTGCGGCCACTCGACAGATGCCCCGTGGCCGAACGCGTGGCGGAGTTCGAGCGCCAGGTCCGCCTGTTCGAGCAGATGTTCGCGGTCAAGGCGCGTTCGCTGCGCAACCACTGCACGGCCTGGGCCGGGTACCTCGAGCTGGTGGAGGTCATGGAAAAGTGTGGGGTGCTTTTGGACGGCAATTATTTTTCGGGCATGTACCTGCGCGACCGCGTCGGCGCGCCATACGCGGCGTTTGGCGGAGCCATGCCCATGCGCTTTTGCCAGCCCGATGGCCGGCTCTATGAGGTGTTCCAGCAGCACACCCATGCCTCTGACGATGTGTTGTTCGGCGCGGCGGACTATTCGTACAAACTCGCGCCCCAGACTTTTGCCACCGAATTAGAGCGAATCTTCGCCGACATTGCCACGCGCTTCCACACGCCTTATGCCGTCTGCATCCATCCGAGCAATTGGGTGCAGTACTCGCGGGCGCCGGGGGAAGAATTGCTGCGGCAGGCGCGGGAACGCGCTTTCCCCATCTGGTCGTTTGATCAGTGGCTCGGATTTTGGGAAGCGCGCGATACCTGGCAGTTGATCGAGTGTGCGTGGGAAGGCAATGAACTGCGCTGTGTGGCCGAAGGTGCGATCGCGTGCCCTGAGTTGTCGCTGGTCTTGCCGGCGAGTTTTGGAGAAAAGGCGCTCTCCCGGATCGCGGTGGACGGGCGAGAACTAACAGGAGAACAGGTGCGCCGACACGGCGAGCCGGTGGTGGTGGTGCGGTTGCCGGTGGGGGCGTGCCGTGTTAGTCTGTGGGCCAAGTATTAGAGGCATCTTAGACCCTAGGCAAAGCTCGGGGGCTACCTCGCGAGCCTCGTTATTGAGGGCTTCGGCCGGGCTCGGCACCAACAAAATCGATCTGGCCACATGATCACACCCGCACCGGCTGGCGACGCGGCCCCCAGTCGCCCGGCGCGGCGTCGAAATGTCCGGACAGCCCCACACCGCACCGGTTACATTTCCCCCCGACACCTAGATTCCACTTGCCCAGATGATACCCGTTTCGCTCAATAAGCAACACGCCGCATCCGGCACAGTAGGTGGACTGTCCTTCGGCATCATACACGTTGCCGGTATATACGTGATGCAGTCCGGCGGCTTTGGCTTGCCGACGCGCGCGCGAAAGCGTGGATGCCGGCGTAGCCGCAATGCCGGTCATCCTGAAATCGGGGTGAAAAGCCGTAACATGAAGCGGTGTCTCGGGTCCGAGATGCTCTACGAACCAGTCGCACAGCCGGGCGATCTCGTCTTCCGAGTCGTTCTGACCGGGGATGAGCAGGGTCGTCACCTCGATCCATACGTCGGTTTCGCGTTTGAGCCATACGAGCGTATCGAGCACCGGCGTAAGCGCAGCAAAACAGAGTTTGTGGTAAAACGTTTCCGTAAACGCCTTGAGATCGACGTTGGCTGCGTCCATGTGCGCGAAAAACGCGCGGCGCGCTTCCGGCATAATGTATCCGGCGGTCACGGCTACGGTCTTGAGACCGAGATCATGCGCCGCAACGGCACTGTCGATGGCGTATTCGGCAAAAATTACCGGATCGTTATAGGTAAAGGCGATGCTTCGGCATCCGGTGCGAGACGCCGTTGCCGCGATATCCATCGGTGCGGCCCACTCGCTCAACCGGGCCGTCTCGCGCGACTTGGAGATGTCCCAGTTCTGACAAAACCGGCAACCGAGGTTGCACCCTGCCGTGCCAAACGACAAGACACTTGTACCCGGATAAAAATGATTGAGCGGTTTTTTTTCGATGGGGTCGATGCAAAACCCGGATGCGCGTCCGTACGCGGTCAGCGAAATACCGCCGTCGCGCTCCTGCCGGACAAAACAAAACCCGCGCTGGTCTTCGTGTAATTTGCACAGACGCGGACACAGGTCGCACTGGACACGACCGTCGTCGAGTCTATGCCACCAGTTTCCTCGGACCACGCCGGGTTCGAGCATGGTTTGTGTTTTTTCATCCTTCATACTTCATCCTTTCAGGAGGCTCTCCATGCCCGTCACCGAGCGCGCGGCGCGGCTCCACGCCGACGCCATCGTCATCGACCCTTGCGTACAGTATTTGCTTCGCCGGACGGACCGAACCGATCGCTCCGGACTTACCGCCGTAGGGCTTACCATCCCCCGCCCCGGCGGCGACATGGTGGATACATGGTCGTATGTGCGCGATTTTGTCGATGTGATCGTCTCCGAACCCACCTTCTGTCTGGCCGACAGTCCCCAAGCCATTCGGGACGCCCATGTGCAGGGTAAACTGGCGCATATTTTTCTTTCGCAGGACACCTCTTTTGTCGGATCCAACCTCAAAAACTTGTTGGTCTGGAAACAGTTGGGACTGCGTATCCTTCAACTGACCTACAACGAACAAAACATGGCCGGTGCGGGGTGTCTGGAGTGGAACGACGCCGGATTGACCCAGTACGGGCGTATATTGATCCGCGAGATGGAACGCATCGGTATTACGCTCGATCTTACCCACGTCGGCGAAAAAAGTTTTATGGACGCCTGCCGGGTCGCCCAAAAGCCGTTTATCACCTCGCATTCCAACCCCAAAAGCGTGATCGACAATCCCCGCAACATCACGGATGACCAAATCCGGGCCGTTGCCGCAAGCGGCGGCGTGGTATGTATAACCACATGGGCGCCGCTTATCTGGAACGGAACCCCCTGTATGCCCACGCTCGATGATTACATGCGATGTCTACACTACGCCCTCGATCTTATCGGTATCGACCATGTCGGCGTTTCCACGGATTCGATGGGCACGATGGGCGCCTATCCGCCCCATGTACACAACCCCGATGCGCTGCCTTACGAGCGTGTAACCGGAGACTTTGACCGGATCGCACAGCCGCCGGACAACAACAACCGGCAACCGGCGGGTTTTAACGGAATCGAAGACTTTCCGCTGCTTACGCAGAAATTGATCGACACGGGCTTCGGAGATGACGACATCCGCAAGCTGTTAGGCAAAAATTTGATGCGGGTTTTCGACGCGACGTGGAAACCGGAGTTTTTTCGGTAGTTTCTATGGCTTTGTATGATTGAGTTTTTCCAGCAGTTCCGCCTTGCCGGTATAGTATAGCGTGGTGGACTTGGGTGGCAGGGTGACGGTAAACCGATGCGCGTGGTGGGCGATCCAGGGTTGTTCGAACAGATCGTACACCACTTCCGCAGATCGGGGCAGTTCGAAGGTCCGTTCTCCCCCTGCGACGGTATGCACGCTCAACAGTTGCGGCGTCGCATAGAGTACGTCTCCCTCCTCGCTGTAGAGATGCACGCCGGAAAATCGCGCCAGACCGCGCAACAACGGCGCGGGCAATTTGGGCGCGGAAACATATACGGAAGTCCAATCTTCAAAGGTCTTTACCCCCATCCCGGGTACACAGCATCCTTGCGAGTATACCACTTCGCCCAGTACACGAGCGTCCGGATCTTCGAGATGAAACACCGGTCCTAACAGGTTGTTGGTTCCCCACATCAGATCGTGGGGTAATTTCTCCGTAATCGGATGAGTAAAATCCGTGACCTGCATCATCGGCCCCCACGGATTTTCGCCCATGCCAAACCGGAAACCGGTCAAGTCGGTCATGTGTTTGCATGACGGATCCTCGCGCAGGTATCCGGGGGCATGGATCCACAGCGCCACGCGCCCGTCCCGCCGAACCACCTGTTTGAGCGCCCGGCGACGCGTGTCGTCAAGCCGGAAGACGTTGAGAAAAATGTAGAGTCGGTAAGGCGGCAGACGGTCTTCCAGCAAATCCTGAAGCAGATAATAATCGGTCGGCGCGCCGATTCTGGGCAACCCCCAGAGCCGTTGCTGAAAGATAAGCGGCAGATCCATGTCGTTGCGGACGGTCTCGTAGAAAAAACTCTCGTCGTCTATGAACACAGCGATCTGAGAGGCAGGTGTCCGGTCCGTATGCAGTCCGAACGTGCCAATTTTTCCGAACTGTTTGAGCATAGACCGAAAGGCAGGCACTCTTTCGGGGTCGATATGCGAGTGGGGCGGCGAATTGCCCAGCCACCAGATGCCTTGTCCGCGCATGAGCGTCTCAGCAAAATTACGCTGTAGCACGGCCATGGTTTCGTGGGGAGTCGCCGTACGTCCATAGCCCCCATCGGCCGGATTGAGATAGGTGCGGGTATCTTCTTCGAAAAGATACAGTTTGCCGTGAATCCGCATCGACTCGGGCGGTGGCATGGCGCAGCCGTGACCGCCTATACCCCGAAATCCATAGCTGTGGGGACTGACGATAAAGTCGGTATACGGCGACCGCAGCACCTTGGATAGTCCCAAATGTCCGCACCGTTGCGTAGTCGAATACTGGCTTTGTGTACCGCCGCCAAAAAACGCCGAATTCCACGCCAGTTCCATCAGGTACCCGTAAAAAGCGCCTGCTAGCGCCTGTCCGTCCGTCTCCTCTTTGACCGTCCGGTGAAAATCGACCAACAAGTCGGCGCACAGATCGGCCAGCGCCGTGTAATAGTCGATGACGGCCTGTTAGTTGCGGGGTCGCGAAAAAGAAAATGCGATGTGTGCAACTGCTCGGTTTCCGACGGGACCGCGGCGGAGGCGAAGGTGGCATCCGAGCGGTTCCATGCCGCGCATAGCGTTTTTTCGTCGTTGTCATACTTTGCACGGAGCCAGTTTTGAAAATAACGACGCATGGGCGTACTGTAATCGCCGCATTCCGCAGCCATCGAACATTCGCCTTTGACCCATTCTCCGGTTCCGCCGGCGCCGGTTTGATAGGCTATGACACGGTCCGCCAGCCCAATTTTTTTTAGATGACCGATATAGGCTTTGAGAAACGCTTTGGCCTGCTCGCGCCAGATCGTAGAAGCAAACGAGGCGCTGGCACGGGTTCCGCCCGAACCCAATTCGCATTCCTCCGGGTACATTTCGCACCACCACGAGTCGTACATGTCGAGATGTACGCGAAAATGAAACCGCGCATCAGGATCGTTGTAGAGCAGCTTGCCCAGACGGGCCTCGGTAAGCGAAAAATCGAAGTGCCCGTCGTATCCGGCACCGGGGCCGCACCACTCCTTCGACCCTTGCGACCCGGTGTAGAAGGCATACAGATGGATACCGGCCTCCGCGTACCGACGGACGATGGGCGCTACCGGAAAGTGCTCAAGATCGGGCGCACCCGTCCACATGTATCCGGCAAAAGCGGGATGCCCGTCCAGAAAAAGCGTCGGGGTTCCCTCGTGCATTTTTACATGAGCATGCATGGCCAGGTCTCCTAAACAAAGCGTCCGGATCGGGCGACAAAACCACTTGACAGCGTGTCGGAAAAAAAAAGCGGATTGACGATGTGATTTTGACAAAAGGAACAGACCGCATAAGAGAACTTCCTTAAAGTTTGACAATATGTCAATTTTTTTCCAAATAGACGGTTTTTGCGGCCTTAAGAGAGCCAAAAACGGGCTCTGGGATTTGCTTCGGGTTGTGGCACGAATGTTGCAGTTCGACCTTGTGCATCTTTGTTCGTACCATTATCGCTATTTCGGGAGGGACGTCATGAACGAGCAACCCATATCCAACGAAGACCGAGTCCGGCTTGAAGCCATTCTGGTTCCCACCGATTTCTCCGAGCACGCGGATTACGCCTTGGAACATGCCCTCTTTTTTGCGAAACGATACAAAGCCCGGCTGGTGGTCGTCCATGTGATGGCCCCCTATTTTCAGGGGACGGACGTAAATGTGATGGCGGTTCCAAGTGCCTACTACAGCCGAGATTTGATAGGCATTCTGAACGACCGGCTGAGGGATATGGCGGAAAAAATCCGTGGCGAAGGGATTCAGACCGAAACGATTTTGACCATGGGCATACCGTTTGTCGAGATCGTGCGACTGGCGAAAAGACAGGATATCGGATTGATCGTCATCTCCACACACGGTCGTAGCGGTTTGAGCCATCTGATCATGGGCAGCACCGCAGAAAAAGTCGTACGCAAAGCGCCGTGCCCGGTGTTGACGGTACGACCTTCGGAGAAAAAAGAAGCATAGCGGGTCTTATGAAAGCCCCGTGATTCGTTGCCGCTCGTTCACGTCGATCCGCATGGCGGCGGGTTGTGAAGACAGCCCCGGCATGGTCATGATATCGCCGCACAACACATACAGAAATCCGGCCCCGGCGGAAAGCCGCACATCCTGAACCGGCAAGGTAAAACCGGACGGCACGCCGTGCAGGGTTGGGTCGTGCGAAAGCGAGTACTGGGTTTTGGCCATGCACACCGGCAAATGCCCAAAACCCAGCCGACGATATTGCCCTATCCGGTCTCTCGCAGAGGGGGAGAACGACACCCCCGCCGCACCGTACACCCGGTGGGCGAGCGTTTCTATTTTTTTCTCCGTCGGATCGTCGTCATCATACAACCGCCGAAAACGACCGGGGCGTTGCGTCGCCCGGACGACGGTTTCCGCCAGTGCCACGCCACCAACCCCGCCCTTTGTCCATACCTCGCATATCTCCGCCCCGTCCGCTCCGGTATCCAAGGCGATCTCGCGCACCATGGCAAGTTCTCGGTCCGTATCCGTCTCGAACCGATTGATGGCCACCACAACCGGAACACCAAACAACCTGACGTTTTCGATCTGTTTTACCAGATTGGCGCTTCCCGTGCGAAGGGCTTCTAGACTTTCTTGGCTCAGCCCCGGATCGAGCGGTTTGCCGGGTGTAAGACGAAACTGTCCGCTATGCGCCTTGAGCGAACGGACCGTACAGACCAGCACCGCCGCATCCGGAACCCTGTCACTTGCACGGCATTTGATATGGCAGAATTTTTCAAACCCCAGATCTGCGCCAAATCCCGCTTCGGTCACGACAAAATCGGCAAGCCGGAGCGCAAGACGGTCTGCCAGAAGCGAACTGCATCCATGCGCGATATTGCCAAAAGGACCTGCGTGAATCAGCGCCGGGCCGCCTTCGAGCGTTTGTACCAGATTGGGTTTGATCGCCTCCTTGAGCAATGCGGTCATGGCTCCTGCGGCAGACAGCATTTCGGCGGTGACCGGTTTCTTCTCCGATGTATACCCTATTACGATGCGCCCGAGCCGCATACGCAAATCCTCCATGCCGGATGCCAACGCGAGGATGGCCATCACCTCCGACGCCGCCGTGATCTCGAAAGAGGCTTCACGGACCCACTTGTCGCCAAGCCCGGTGACGATATGGCGAAGCGAGCGATCCAGTACGTCGAGTACACGCGGCCAGACGATGCGTGCCGGGTCGATCGAGCGCGTGTTGCCATGAAAAACATGCGCGTCGGTCATAGCCGCCAACAGGTTGTGCGCGGCGGAGACAGCGTGAAAATCGCCCGTAAAATGAAGATTGATCTCCTCCATCGGCACAACCTGCGCACGACCGCCGCCTGTAGCGCCCCCTTTGATACCGAATACCGGGCCGAGCGACGGTTGCCGGATAACCGGAATGGCGCGTTTTTCTATCTTCTGCAACGCCTGCGCCAGCCCGATGGTCGTGACCGTCTTGCCCTCGCCAAGCGGGGTGGGCGTGATGGCGGTGACGACGATGTATTTTCCTGACGGGCGATCCGCGATTCGGTTTAACACGGTCAAGTCTATTTTGGCTTTGTATCGCCCATAGTGTTCCACCTCTTCCGGGCGCAACCCCCATGCATGGACGATGTCATCGATAGGTCTAAGCGCCACCTGCTGTGCAATCTCCATGTCGGATCCCATAAACGCTCCGTCGAAAAGATGCTACGCTTTACATTATCGCCAGATCAGAAGCGACATGGGGACGTTTTCGAGTACATAGCGCGTGGTGCTGCCAAAAGCCATCTCGTGGAGCCTTCCATGACCGTGCGATCCCACGACGACAAGATCCGCGCTAGACTGTCGTGCCGTCTGCGCCAGCGCCTCGCCCGGATGGCCTTCGGCAGTGCGGACCGATCGGTGGATCCGATACGCATCCAGATACGCTTCTGCCTCTTCGGCAAGCTGGGCAATCATTTCTCTGGTGTCTGCGCAAACGACGAACACCAGCTCAGCCGACGCCCGTTCGGCAAGATCGGCGCTCCACTGAAGCGCATGACCGCCCTTTTCGCAGCCATCATATCCCATCACGATACGTCTCATCTTTTCATATCCTTCGCGCGCGATCAACAAAGGACGGGTAAGACGGTGAAGCACAGCCCTCACGCGCCGTTGTCGGCGTTCAAGTCCTTCTTCGTCCGAGAGAGCTTCTCCGATAAGAAGGAGATCGGAGCGCTGGGCATACAGCGCAATCTCCTCGACGGTTTCTCCGATAACCGTTTCACCCGACGAGGCAATACCCTTGTCCCGGCACTCCCGTTCGAACGCTTCGACCCGAAGACGGGCGTCGCGTTCCAAAAGACGTCTCGCCTCTTCCCGATCTCCCAACTCTTTCTCCAGATCAAAAGTGTCGATGACCTGAAGACCGAGCGTTCGGCTTCCATAGAGCGGCGCCAGCCGACACAGATGATCCCGTGCTGTTTCGTAGTGAACCCCCGACTCTATCGGAACCAGTATGGTACGCATCATAGCCCCTCCCGCCGAAAAAGGATGAAACGACACCGCGCGTCCTCCGGTATAAAGAAAACGGCAAAACGGATGTGCGATCCTATTCGAGAGACGCAACTATCGTGCCAGTAACGCCAAGGTAAGACTGAAATTCGAAGGGTAAAACACATGCCGTCTCAGAGGCTGTTTTAAAAGTCCATCCTGGTGTCGAACGGCTGCTTCGCGCGTCTTGATAGCCCCTTTTTCGCTCGTTCTTGAGCCGACGGAGCAACTTTAAAACAGCCTCTCAGGATTTGGAGCGAAACCCGTATCCAAAGGCAATCCATGCTTTTACAGGACGGCCTTGAAAAGTAGCGGGGTTAAAGACGGACTTGTTGATCGCCTCCAGCGCCAGATCATCCAGTTCTTTGTATCCGGAGGATTCGGAGATCGTAGCATCGATGACCAGTCCAAATTCGTTGATCAGCAGACGGAATTTCACGATGGCGGCGATGTTGCGGAGTTTTTTGGGTTGTACCAGTTGCGGAAGTCGGCGAGGGTTGGGGGGGGTATCGTATTTCCACGCGCCGGGAGGGCCGTCGCCTCCGCTTCCGCCCTCTGCTCCGGGACCGCCGCCAAATCCGCCGCCCCCAAGGCCACCGCTACCTGTTCCGGTTTGTCCACCGCCAGCAGGGGCTGACGGGGTTTCGGAAACCATCGCCACATCTTTTACTTCCGGTTCGGCGATCTCTTGTTCTCCCAACATCTCCACGTCGGGCACGGGTTCGGGGACGGATAGCGATACGGACACGGGAATGACTCGATTGATGACGTCTTCTTCTATGGCCGGCGGCGGCTCGCCTCCCCCGCCCCCGCCTTCCTCGGCGGTGATCACAGGATTCATAAGTTCCGAGGGGTATGGGATCAGGGTAAGCGTTTCGCTCGGTTTGACGGTAAGCAGTCGGTATAATAGCCATCCCCCGCCGACCGACATGTGCACCAGCGCCGCCAGCCCCACCGAAACGGCCAAAAAACGGCGCGAAAATCGCTTGATCGGATGGGGAATCGCATCATGCGCGTCCATCCGCTCAAACCCGGTCTCGATCCGGTTTATGAGACGGGAAAAAGGAGACCCCATCCGATTCGAGTCCTTATACCCACAACTCCGTTACTTTTCGCTATCTGACCGACTTGAGGCTAAACAACACCGGAAGGGTGACACGCGCGGCGACCGGTTTACCCTGCACCGTAGCCGGCGCAAAGACATACTGCTCAACCGCCTTTACCGCAGCCTCGTCGCATCCCGTGTTTCCCAGCGACTTGACAACCTGCACCTCTACCAGTTTACCGTTCTCGTCGATCAGAATGGACAACACTACCAAGCCCTCTATGCCTGCCATCTTAGCCAGAAGCGGATATTCCGGCTCGACTTTTTTGAGTACCCTCGGACGCTCGTCATACACCGGGCCGCCGCTCGGAGGCGCAAGGGTAGGCTCGGATATCTTGCCTCCCGAACCAGTGCCTGTCCCAACACCGGGTGAGGACGCCGTCCCGGATAGACCCATCTGATCGGAAGACGGCTCCGAGATCGCCATCTCCTCCAACGGCGTTTCCTCTTCGATCGGATCCGGAACCGGAATGATCTCGCTCAACGCATCCGGCGTCTCCTGCGTCTCAGAAGGCAGGATCATGGGACCGGACGGCTTCATGTCCGGTTCGGTAAGCTGAATCTCCATGACATCCGTGTATGGCGCGAGACTTACGGCCACCACACGCTCGCCAAACCACGCGGACCACCCTCCCCAGCTTAATCCGGCAAGGACATGTAGAACCCCCGCCACCCCAAACGCAATCCTGAAGTGTTTCTGATAGTTTTTCTTGAGTTCATGCATGGCGTTCGGAAATAAAACCCGCAGCCTCGGAAAGCGGCCAAAACAAAGCTATCTCTACCGGTAAAAACAGCCCGATGCGCTTATCTGTCAAGGCGTTTTTGCGTGTCGGACGGCAGTGCAAACGTCTTGACCTACGAGGCTGAAAAACCTCCGCTTCGTGTTTTTTGCGACACCCCGTCGGTCATCGTCATAAGACGTTCTTCCGACAAATAGCTTGACAGGAAAGACGAAAAGGATGAAGGATGATGAGTTACGAATTACGAATCGAATGATGAAGGATGAAGACGCAGATGGCCGATGCTATGCGGGTTCGGATCGCCTTGCTTGGGTTTGGGCCGGTAGGGCGCAGTTTTGCGGAGATCGTAGCGGACAGGGCGTCGGAGCTGGAGCGACGTTATGGCGTTTGGCTGTCCATTACCGCCGCGGTGGATCGGACCGGGGGTGTGGTTGATCCGGACGGGCTGGATGCCGGACTTTTGGTACAGGCTAAGCGAGCCGGATCGGTTGCGGGATATCCCGGAAAGGGCCGGCTCGGACTCGGTAGTCTTGAAGCGCTTTCCTTATCGCATGCCGACATAGCGCTCGAAGCGACTTCGGTCAACCTCAAGGATGGCGAGCCGGGTCTGACGCACGTCCGCATGGCGCTTTCCTCCGGACGGCACGTCGTCATCGCCAACAAGGCGCCGCTTGTACTTGCGTATCCGGAACTTCTTTCGCTTGCAAGACGTTATGGTGTGGCGCTCAAGTTTAGCGCGACGCTTGGCGGCAGCCTGCCGACGTACAATCTCGGTGCGCGCGACCTTGCCGGATGTGTGATCGAACGGGTAGACGCCATACTCAACGGCACGTCGCACTATATCCTATCCCGGATGAACGCGGGCGACCCGTACGAAACGGCGCTGCGCGAGGCTCAACGGCTCGAAATCGCGGAACGCGACCCTCGACTCGATGTAGAAGGATGGGATGCCGCCAGCAAGTTGGTCATCTTGGCCAACAGCATCCTCAACATCCCGGCCCGTCTGGAAGATATAGCGGTGACGGGTATTACACATCTCGGACGCGAAGACCTGCCGTTGACCATGCTCGGTGTGGCCCTGCGCCGTCCGGATGGCGGCTATACGCTTAAAGTGGGACCGGAGCGACTATCCCAGGATCATCCGTTGGCGCATCTGCCTCCGCTTAGCATGGGGATCGTCTTTCACACCGACCTTGTCGGCCCGATGGCAATAACGGTCAACGAGCGAGGACCGAAGCCTACGGCGGCGGCCATGCTACGCGACGTGCTGGAAATCGTTCGAAAGGAGAAGAAATGAAGGTCCCGTTGCTTCCCCTCTTAGCAATCGTACTGTCGGTCTTGGTCGGCACGGGTGACGCGCCTGCTGGCGAGGGCCACATTTCCATACGGATCGTCACCGAAATAGGCGAGATTGAGGCCGTGATCGATTCGACGCGCGCCCCTGTGACCGTCGCCAATTTTGTCCGGTATATGGACGGAGGGCAGTACGACGGGGGGGTGTTTCATCGTACCGTGACGATGGACAATCAGCCGAACAGCGCGGTCAAGATCGAGGTGATTCAGGGGGCGATCAATCCGGCGTTTTCCGACACCTCGTATCCGCCGAAAAGCGGGTACCCGCCTATTGCCCTCGAACGCACAAGCGTCACCGGACTGAAACACCACGATGGTACGATTTCCATGGCAAGACTGGGGCCGGATACCGCTACGTCGGGCTTTTTTGTCTGTATCGGCGATCAACCCGAACTCGATTTCGGCGGCAAACGCAACCCTGATGGACAGGGTTTTGCGGCATTCGGACAAGTGCTCAAAGGCATGGAAGTAGTCCGAAAAATCCAGATGTCACCACGTCAGGAACAGCGGCTTACCCCCCCGATTCGTATTCTCCGGATCGAACGGATACGGTGATATGGAGAGGCGCTTTTACGGCGCTGAGGGGCTCCCTGCTTATACCTTTGTTCTCGGACCCTTGTGTTTGGGCAGAGCGTACCTCAAGCACACTGCCTGCAATCTACCGGATCGCATCTCTTGAATCCCGTATCTTCTTCTCCTGAAATTCTTACGGTTCCCGAACCGGACTCGTTGTATGCGGCACCGTTTTCGTTGCGTCGTGCGCTGCGGATGTTGCGTTTCTTCGGTCCGGCGGCGATGGTCGCCTCCATCGCCATCGGCGCGGGCGAGACCATACTGGTCACCGGTGTCGGCGCGTGGGCTGAATACGGGTTGTTGTGGCTGATTCTGACCAGCGTGCTGGTCAAAGGTGTATGCGTCACCTATCTGCTGGGGCGCTACCCGGTAGTAAGCGGTCAACCCGTAGGTAACGCGCTGGCGGAACTGCCCGGCCCTCGTGGATGGTTTATCCTTACTTTGCTGACCGTGGAACTGTTGGGTCTTACCCTTGCGCTTACGGCAGTCGCCAAACCCTGTGGCAACCTTGTGGTGTATCTTGTAAACGACTGGCTGCCGCAGGGTTCGTCGATGCGAACATGGGAAAATCTGGTTACCACGTTGTTTCTCGGGCTGGCGCTCGGTCTCAGCCTGCTTACCTCCTATGCAAGTCTTGAAAAACAACAGCTCGTCATCTGCGGGATTCTGGTTGGCGGCACGATACTGTCCACCCTTGTCGTCTGGCCCGACCTTTTTGGGGTGGCGACCGGGGCGCTTTCCTTTGGCCGGTTGCCATCCGCACCGGCATGGGCGCCGCCCGCCGCCCAAAACGAATATTTTCTCAACCTTGTTACCGTATTCGGCTATGTCGGCGGCACGATCAGCACCTATCTCGCCTATGCCGGATGGGTAGGACTTCAGGGGTGGGGACTCGCCGCACATCCGGACGCCGATCGGGTGCGCACGCGCGTTCGTTCGGCCTCGGTGATCGACTATCTCAAGGACGATCCGGTCGAGGCACGGCGGATGCGTCTTTTGCTGACCCCGCTCCGGTGGGACGTTTCGATGGGAGCGATCGTATTGTTTGTCGTGACGGCCTCGTTTATGATCGCCGGTGCGGTGGCGCTCTATCCGCGTCATCAGTCGCTTCCGGGCAACATGTGGGATTTGCTGACCAAACAGTCGTCTATATGGGCGCAGATCCATCCGTGGCTGGTTCCTCTGTACTACACGGCGGTGTTGGCGGCGCTGTGGGGTACGCTGGCAACCATTCCGGAAGCGGTAACGCGCGTATCCCATGAATTTTTCAGCGCTGTCCGGCCCTCCTTTGCCACGTTTCCCTATCGGAGTCTGCAAACGATACTGGTCACATGGTTTTTTGTGGCCTCGTGCGTGTGGATATGGAGCGATGTCAGTTTTGACCTGCTTACCCAGATCGTGGCGCTTTTTACGACCAATCTGGGTGTAGCGCTCGTGTGCATCGCCGCCGTGTATCTCGATTTCCGGCTTCCGCCACGCTACCGAACCCGCCGCTTCATGCTGGTCGCCTGTCTGTTTTCAGTGCTTATCCTGCTGGTATCCTTTGCGATCAGCGCGGTGGGGTTGTGGGGCAAAACGATGTCATTTCTTCTCCAGTGGGATGGGAACCCCATGAGCTTGCTGTGGGGAGGAATGCCATAAAGGGTTGACAGCGAGAAACCCACTGACAAATAACGACCTGTTTTGTATGCTATGGATATGAAACTTA
>Ga0194132_10003461_pt1 | contig 28059 bp, 20 predicted proteins | sample TA2KigOf80mmetaG_FD_148612 | JGI IMG/M metagenome (GOLD analysis project Ga0194132, IMG submission 148612) | Freshwater microbial communities from Lake Tanganyika, Tanzania - TA2015054 Kigoma Offshore 80m | ecosystem: Environmental > Aquatic > Freshwater > Lake | place: Tanzania: Lake... | reverse complement strand
TAATCTGCCAGGGAAACGCTCACGGAAGTGAGGCGATTGCGCAAGACAGGGTGCAATTTCTCAGTCTGGCCCCGGATGAGCTTATCGAAATAGACCGAAGCCTCTGCCCCAAACAGAGTAGCCGAAAGAACGTTGCAATCGCGTTCAGCGAGTCCCCGAACGACAACCGGATCCACCTTGCAGCCTGCCGATCTCAAGGTCTCCGCAGCCCGCTTCACCACGCTTGCCACTTCCGCATGGATCGGTCCAAACCCTTCTTCCGCCATCCAGCCGACCCGCAACGATCGAACGGACGACTCCGCACCGCTTAGCTCCGGGACTGGGGCTGCCACTGCGTATCCATCTCTGCCGTCCGGCCCGGCCAGAATGCCGCTCGCCAGAGCCGCGTCGCGCACGGTTCGAGCCATCGGACCTGTGTGCATGAAGCGCAGCAGAACCTCCGGCCAGTGTCCGGTCAACGGGAAACGTCCGTGGGTGGCTTTCAATCCTACGATCCCGCAGTAGTGTGCCGGCATGCGAATGGAGCCGCCCACATCGCTTCCAAGCCCCAGTGGCGACAGTCCGGCTGCGATCGCCGCCGCTTCGCCGCCACTCGAGCCACCCGTTGTGCGATCAAGATTCCATGGATTCTTTGTCTGACCGAAAACCAGGTTGCCCGTTTCCCACCAGAGGGCAAATTCCGGCAGGTTTGTCTTTCCGAGTGGAATGCCTCCTGCTGCTTTGAGGCGTTGCACAAGCGTAGCGTCTTCCTCAGGTTTGCGGTCCTTGAAGAAGTTCGAGCCTCGCGTGGTTCGAACCCCGGCCGTGTCAAAGCAGTCCTTGATGGTGAAAGGCACCCCATGGAGCGGGCCCAACGAGTCTCCTCGCATCACGGCAGCCTCGGCAGCTTTGGCTTGCCGCTCAGCGCCGTCGATCGGCGTGACAATGGCGTTGAGCTTCGGGTTGATGGCATCGATGCGCGCCAGATGCGCTCTCACAACTTCGACTGGCGAGACCTCTTTGCTGCGGATTCGCCGAGCCAGCTCGGTGGCATCGCAATAACAGATCTCTTCGTGCATGTGGGCTCCTTGGATTTCGTTGGTCCGAACATCGGGACCGATGATTTCGCAAACAGGGAGAAGCGTCAATATCGGGTGAGGGCGCGCTATCTGATGGCGCAATGCCAAAACCGATCGCACTTGGCACAGCTCTGGCGCTTCTTTACTGGAAGTGTTCCGGGTGACGGTGGCGCATTCCGATATGGCCACACCGTGCTTCCTGCGGCGTCATGCGCGCACCTGCGATCTCACAACCCGGGAAGTCCGTTCCCGCTTTCGGGGCAGTGCCAAGACTGAGCGAAAGGTCATGATGGCGACACTGTTCCGACTGGCAGTCACTGTGTTTTCGCAAACAGGACCGGCTCTGCAAAAGGGCAGCCCACGCTCGTGTCGCTAGCACGGGCGCGCGACGCGAAGGAATCCGTTCGGCTCACTTCACGCCTGGCACTCCAGCCTCCAACAGCATGTGCCGGATTTGCTCGCGCAGCTCGACTGGCAACGGCCTGGCGGGAGGCCGGGGCGGGCCGATCGGTTCACCCAGCATCTCCAGAATGGCTTTGTCGAAGTGGCCTTCACTGCCGCTGTAGGCATAGGCCTTGAAGAAGTAGACGTAATAAGGGATTCGGAACTTCTTGATGAGGTCCAGCGCGTCGGAATAGCGCCGTTGCTGCAGCGCATCCCATAGTCTTAAGCCGAACTCCGGCCAGGCCAGGGGCGGATGACTCACAAAGCTGGTCGCTCCTAACATGTGAGACACGACCTCGCAAAGCTGATTGTCGACGATGGGCAGCCGTTGGGCGAAATCCTTCAAGACGGCTTCATAGAACGACTGCGCCGGCGAGCTCCACTTCAGGGCGCCCACATTGGCAATCTCCAGCAACCGGGCAGTTTGCTCGTAGCCCATGTCGGCGTGGGTGCCCGTCCACCAGGTGTTGTAGATCACCATCGGGACCGAGACCGCATCCGAGACGGTCTTGAACAGAGTGAAAAGGGTGTGGCTTCCATACTGGACAAATGGCCAAATACCCCGTAAAACACGCTGGGGAAATGGGCCATTTTGAAAGCAAATCTCAGACTGAGGTTTAACTCGTGCGACAACCGTTCGACGGGAAAACGCTGCCAGTGCGGCCTGCGAGCGCTATGCGCCTATTCTGATCGCCCCCGGCTCCCGAAAAATGTCCAGTATGAAAGCCACACCCAGTGAAAACATCGTCAGGTGTCGCGGGCTCGTAGTAGGGCGGGCCTACCTGAATTCCATCCGCTCCCAAACTTTCCGCAAAGCGGGCAATCTCCAAGACCCGCATCGTGCTTGTGTCTTGAGCCCCAACGATCACGGGAATTCTGCCCGCGGCCTCCGAGACGACCGCTTCGGCTACCTGCTTCCGCTCCTCCGTTCGCAACGATGCAAATTCGCCGCCAGCCCCGCCCGCAAGCAGAACTCCGTTGCCCGTTCGATAACCCGCATCTAGCAGACGCCGCACCAGCCGGCGCAACATGGGCAGGTTCAGACTGAAGTCGCTATGAAACGGCGTTGGCAGAGCAATGAAATTGCCGCAGATTTTCTCTCGGTAGGAAACTCGGTTCAAAGGACTCCTCTCCTTTGGTTTTGGACTGCGCCAGTCCTCTCGCGCTTTGGTTGGGGAATGTCTATGACTGGGGAACAACCTGCAACGCGTCTTCCGCTCGCGACTGCCGTCAACGGGTGCCGAAGACTGCCGCACACCAAGACGCTGGCGCCTGGCCGGACTGTGCCTCCGTCGAGGCTCCACCACTCACACGTGCAGCTATTCGAAGTTCAGCATGAACTGCCTGTAGAACTCAACCGACTGTTCGACCTGAGAGCAATCGACATACTCCACAGCCCCATGCGCTTGATCGATGCTCCCGGGTCCAAACAATATGGCTGGGATGCTGGCGCGAGAGAAGACACTGGCATCGCTGCCGTAGGGCACACCGGCGGGCTCTGGATTCAGCTTCATGCCTGTGAGAATCTGCGACGCCAAGACAGCAGGAGCAGCTGTGGCCGCAGTCTCCAGCGGCATCGCCTCCAGTCTCGGCGGTTCCATGACGCATTCCAAGGTGGGATGAATCTTCTTCAGATCGTCCAGCACGGCTTGATAATGTGCAAACACTTCAGAAGGCTTCTCGCCTGGAATCAGGCGCCGGTCAACCTCGATCACGCAGGAGTCGGGAACAAAGTTCACCTGCACGCCGCCGCGAATCAAACCCACGTTGCAGGTTGGGCCGCCGACCAGCGGATGCTGCCGCTGCATCAACCGCTCGGCGTCCTGCTCCAAGGCTTGGATGATGTGTGTCATGTTCGAAATGGCGTTGATGCCCAGGTGCGGCTTGGAGCTGTGAGCGGCCTTTCCTTTCGAGACGATGCTCCAGCGGAGGCAGCCTTTTGAGGCAATCACCAGTCGCAGGTCGGTTGGCTCGGAGACGACCGCCGCTGTTGCCGAGAGCCCTCGGCACAACTCGGTAGCCCCCTGGAACGAATATTCTTCGTCGGCAGCGGCAACGACCCAAATCTCGCACGGCGGGACGATGCCCTCTTTTTTCAGCGAAGCCAGCGCTTCCATCATGCCAGCCAGGCCCGCTTTCGTGTCGCAGGAACCTCTTCCGTAGAGCAAGCCCCCGGAGATCGATGGCTCAAAAGGCGGGATGGTCATGCCGGTAATCGACGCCGTGTCGCAGTGTGCTTCAAAGACCACGCGGCGAGACGCCTGGCGGCCTGGCAGGCGGGCAATCAGGTTCGGGCGGTCTGGCCAAACGGCTTGTCGGCGGGTTTCGATGCCCTGCTGCTCGAAGAACTGTTCGACGAATGCGACGATTTCAGACTCTGGATTTCCATCCTGGAAGGCTGGATTCACGCTATTGATGCGGACCAGGCCGCTCAGAGTTTGGATGACGGGAGATGCGCACATATCAGGTCAAACCCTCGCTTCCTCAAGATCAAGTACAAACGGATTGCTGTTCAGCCTCTCACGGAGACGTTTCACTTGCGCGCGAATCGTGTCTGCAGGTGCTTGCTGCCGGATGGCACTCGCAATCAATTCCGCCATTTCCGGAGCATCGGCGGCCTGCATGCCACAACGCGTCATTTCCTGGGTGCCGAGGCGGATGCCTTCGCTTCCCAAACCTGCGGGCAAAGTGCAATCGGTGGCGATGATGTTTGCGTCTTCCAGGCGCCCGGCGATTGCTCGCGCGGCTCCCCATTGGGAGGTCTGCAACAGAACCGTGTGCGACTGGGTAAACCCAAGCCGTTCTCCGGCCACCGGGACGCCGCGCGCGTGGATCTGCTGCGCCAGGCGCTGGGCATTGTCAATCACCCGCTTCGCATAGTCGGATCCAAAAACTTGCAGCTCAATAAAAGTGGCTGCCAGTGCGGGCAGGCGGTTGAGGTGATGATTGGTTACGATGCCCGGATAAATCGCTTCACCGACCTTCTCAGCGAGACTCAAGTCGTTGGTCAGGAACAAACCGCCCTGCGGACCGCCTAGTGTCTTGTGGGTGCTGCTGCTGACCATGTGTGCGCCTTCAGCCAACGGCTGTTGAAACTGCTTGCCGGCGATCAACCCCAACACGTGCGAGGCGTCGTACAACAGCAACGTCGACGGCGAATGACGATCGATCATCTCTCGAACTTCCCTGACCGGATTCGGGAACAGAAATTGGCTGCTGCCAAGAATCACCAGCTTGGGACGTTCGCGAACCAAAGCGCGTTCGGTCTTCTCCAGGTCAACATTGAAGCGCTCCGCATCGAAAGGAACCGCCACGGTGCGGAGTTTCGTCAGCGAGCAAAGGCTGAGCCGCTGGTTCAGCCGGTGCCCGCCGCCTTCCACAATTTCCATCACCGCATCTCCGGGTTCTGTGAACGCCATGATAACGGCGATGCCAGCCAGATGGCCGGACAGCGGCCGGAGATCGACATATTGCGCATCAAACAAGCTTTTACATAGCTCATGGGCCTTTTCTTCGATCGAAACGATTTGCCGGTTGCCGCGATAACGACGGTCCGTGAGATCGAGTCCTTTGTAGCTCCCGTACCGATGCGAAAGGTCATTCGCCAGGATCTCGGCAACCACCGGGCTGGTCACGTTCTCCGAAGCAATCAGATTCAGGCATTGGGAGCGCCACTGAGCTTCCTCTTCTAATTGGTTCTTGACGAACTCGAGATCCTTAAGATAGCGATTCATCGCGTTCTCCTTTGACAACCCTGAGACGATCGGGCAGTCGAAACGGTCTCGGTATCATACACCCGGCAGTCGGGAGCGGCTTCGGCCAAATTGGTGGCTGAAAGTCCGATCTCGACGACATGCGACCGGCGTTTGATGGCGATTGGCTGGTTCCGATGCATTCTGCGACCAGCGGCGCGGGCGGCACCCGTTGCAAAAAGGGGTGCGTCAGAGCGAGGAAACTGAGTATCATGCCCCGCGTGTCGCTGGTCTCACACCATGGAAACTCGATGAGGGAATCATGAAACAAGCCATCCTGCATGGTCCGAGAGATCTTAGACTGGAGCCGTTGTCTCTCGATACGGAAAACTTGAAGTCCCATGAAATCTGGGTCCAGACGGAGATCACGGCCCTGAAGATCGGAACGGACCGAGGCAACTATGAAGGGGCCGAGCGTGTGCCCGGTGCTCCAGACTACCCACGGTACGTTGGTGACAGCAATCTGGGCATTGTCAGGCGAAAGGGTTCCGAGGTGACTCGCTTCGCAGTCGGCGACCGGATCTTCAGCCGTAAGCCGCATGTTTCGGATTACATCGCCGCAGACCACGAAGAGCTCATCAAAGTCCCAAGCGGGATTGCTGCTGAAGACGCCGTTTACCTCGGGCTCTACTACGTCTCGGCGCTGTCGTACTGGCGAACGTACTACCAGGCCGGCGAAACCGTTGCGGTGGTAGGTTTGGGCGTGTTGGGAATGGCGGATGTGGCCTTGGGGCGGGCGTTCGGCGCGCGCGTCATCGCCGTGGGTAACTCGCCGATCCGGCTCGAAATGGCCAAGCGCATGGGCGCACACCTCTGCGTGATGTCGGACGACCCGGCGCTGCAAGAGAAACTGGCGGAGTTCGCCGGTTCCGTCGGGGTCGACCTGGTCATTCTCACCGCCAATCCCTGGTCCGCGTATCGCACAGCCATGGAGATTGTGCGGCCCAATGGCCGTGTTGCGATCCTGGGACTTCCCGGCCGAGGGGAACCGCCTCTGGACTTCAATCCGCTGGCGATGGAATGGCTATACGCGAAGTCTCTCACGTTGACGGCCGTCACCTCGCCAGTGTCTGCACTCTATGCGCCTCAGGGACATCGTTTCAGCCTCACCAACACGGCGCCGGCGCTTCTCGACCTCATGGCAGCCGGTACTATTGAGCCGAAGAAGCTCATGACGCACCGGCTTCCCTGCGAAAAGATCCAGGAAGCCTACGAGATGATCTATCGACGGGAGAAAGCCATGCTGGGAGTGCTGTTCCAATGGCTGTGAAGCCGGCGGCCATCAGACGCGCTCGACTATGTACAAGCCATCAAATTCAAGAGCGATCGAGAAAGGATAAAAACTGCCCATGCGCAAAAACAAAGCCCTGGCAAAATTGCGAGCTGGAAAACTTATCTTCGGTCCGTCGGTGGTGTTCGACTCCCCAGACATCGCCGAGCATGTCGCCCATCTGAACTTCGACTGGGTTTGGCTCGACTGGCAGCACGGACAATTCACAGAACACACGCTGAACAACGCTTTGGGACGCTTTCTGGCGGTGGAGAGTGCGCCCATCGTTCGGGTGAAGAGCCACGAACCCGGAACGATCAACCGGGTGTTGGATATGGGAGCCATGGGGGTCATCGTTCCCATGGTCCAAAATGCCGAACAGGCCCGGGGCGTTGCCATGCCGGTGTACTACCCACCCCTCGGTGCGCGTTCCGGGGGCGGGCCACGTCTCGCGCTGATCAGCGGAGTCAGCGCTCCCGACTACTACGCCCATGCCAACGACGAGATCTTGCTCGTGGTGATGGTGGAAACCGAAGAGGCGGTTGCGAACGTGGAGTCTATCATGCGCGTGCCAGGAGTCCATGTCGTGCTGATTGGCCCGGGCGACCTGATGATCGACGTGAAAGCGCACGGCCACGATGAAGCTCACCACGAACAGCTCGTCCAGCAGGTTTTGGAAGCTTCCAGAAGAACTGGAACGGCTGCCGGATACGTTTGTGCAACCCATGAAATCGCCGCACAGCGCAGAAGCCAGGGCTTTCGATTCCTATGCTACATGTCAGACTCTGCTGTCATCACACAGGGCTTCTGTGAGATTCGCGATCGCAGCAAAGACTGGTAGCGAGAACACATCAGTCCGAGTCCGGGAAGGTGTGAAAAATTAAATTTGGCGGTATCCGGCCAATAGCGTGCGCAGGAGCGCCCGCTCCACCTGGCTGGAACCCGCGCTCCGCGCCGGTTTGTGGGTCTAGATTCAAAGGGGAAATAGCCGAGATTCTTTCCGGCTTAATTTTTTCACAGCTTCTGGCCCGGTCAACCGGCTTTGAGGCGTCCGTGGGCGAGCGTTTGAAAGACAAGGTGGCTATCGTGACTGGAGCGGGCTCCAGTGGGCCCGGCTGGGGAAACGGCAAGGCTACCGCGGTCTTGTTTGCCCGGGAAGGCGCAAGGGTGCTTGCAGTCGATATCAGTGAGTCTGCGGTTGAGGAAACCCGAAGCATCATCGAGCAGGAAGGCGGGGTGTGCGTCACCTATCGAGCCGATGTTTCGAGAGCGGACGACGTCAGCGCGATGGTCGATTGCTGCCTCGAGGCCTTTGGCCGTGTCGATATTCTCCAGAACAACGTCGGCATTCTCGAGGTGGGCGGACCCGTAGAGATCTCTGAACAGAACTGGGATCGGGTCCTCGACGTGAACGTCAAGAGCATGTTCCTGGCCTGCAAATGTGTACTCCCCATAATGGAACGGCAAGGCAGAGGGGCGATCGTCAACGTCTCGTCGATCTCTTCGATTCGTTATACCGGTTACCCGTCGGTGTCCTACAACGCCTCCAAAGGCGCGGTTAACCAGCTTACCCAAAACATCGCGGTTCAGTACGCCCGTAAAGGCATTCGTGCCAACTGCGTTCTGCCGGGCTTGATGAATACTCCGATGATTATCGAGCCACTTAAGAATGTCTATCGAGAAGGCAGCATTGAGGGCATGATCTGCGAAAGAGATGCGCTGGTTCCAATGGGGAAAATGGGAGATGCTTGGGACGTGGCCTACGCTTCCCTGTTTCTAGCTTCGAACGAAGCCAAGTACATCACGGGTGCGCTGCTTGTCGTCGACGGGGGACTGACCTGCAAGTTTGTTTGAAGCAGGCTGTGCGGCTTTCGCGAGCATGACGGCTGGATTCCCGCTTTCGCGGGAACGTGGAGATGGGACACTTTTCAACGTATGAGGTTCGCCAAGCGATCCATCGCTATTGCTCTTTGCTCTTGGGACAGACCAAGCTCCACGCTTCGTCGCCAATGATTCGCATCCAAGCAACGAAGCGGCAGATGGCGAATGTGGGAGCGGACCTCTGGGCCGCGACCGTTGCTGGACGGGGATTCTGGTCGCCATCCGGAGGCCGGCTCCCACATTAAGTTCCCGCTTTCGCAGCAACGGGGTTGGGAAGCGCTTGGTAGATCGGCTGGGCAAGGGAAGGAGCCATCATGACCGGGAAACACCGTTGCTTTCGCTTAGGCCTTGTCTTTATGCTGACGGTAGGAGTGTCCGGAGTGTGTTGGTCCGAAGCCAGTAGACCGCAGAAGATCGTCAACGACTTCAACCAAGACCGTGAAGGATGGCAGGTTTACGATTACAACGGTGGCCGGCCCGGTGGAGGCAACGTCTTCTTTCCCGTGACGTGGGAGAAATCGGGTGGGGTGGTAAACACTGGCTACGTTTGGGCCGACGACTCGAAATGGCGCATCGATACCCCCGAGAGTCCGCACTCGATCTTGGCGTTCATCATCTACCGCAAGTGGGTCGGCGGCAATGCGCTTGACTTGCGTGGGAGCAAACTGTCAGTGCACTTGCGTGGCGGCCTGCTGGATCTCAAGGGTGCCAAGTGCTACTTCTGGGTGTTCAACAGTAGCTTGGGCACTCGCTGGCATTGCTATGGCCAACCGCTGCGGATCGCAAACGGCAGGTGGGGCAAGAAGCAAACGATTCTCCTCAAGAACGACGAGAAGCTTTGGCATCGCAGCTGGTCGCGGCATCCGGACAAGCCAGCCAGTCTGGATGACGTCTTGCAGCGTTCCGACAGCTATGGTTTCTCCCTGGTGGGCTTTTCCGCAGAAGTGACTGGCAAACTGGCGATGGATCAGTTCGAGATCGAATCGCCGCAGTGACTGTAGGGTGGTATGGGTTGCGGCTCGTTAACCGGATAGCGACACGATGAGTCTTCAACCAGGACTGAGAGTGTTGGTGACCGCCGGCGCTTCTGGCATCGGCTGGGCCATTGCCTGCGCGTTTCGGGAACAGGGTGCGCGGCTGCATCTTTGCGATGCCTCAGCCGAGCAGTTGGCTCAAGCGCTGGAACGGGAGCCCGCAATGAGCGGAAGCGTGGCTGATGTCTCCGACGAACAGGGCGTCGAGCGCCTCTTTGAAGTCGTGCGGCGCCGTCTCGACGGGCTCGATGTGCTCGTCAATAACGCCGGTATTGCGGGCCCTACCGGTCCCGTGGAAAACATTGCCCCTTCCGAATGGTCACGCACGCTGGATGTCAACATCACGGGCCAATTCCTCTGCGCGCGGCTCGCCGTTCCCATGCTCAAAGCAGCTGGCGGCGGCTCCATCGTTAGTCTCTCTTCTGCGGCAGGCCGTTTGGGCTACCCCTTGCGGACGCCGTACGCCGCTTCCAAGTGGGCGGTCATCGGGTTCACGGAAAGCTTAGCGATGGAGCTTGGCCCCCACAACATCCGCGTCAATGCGCTGCTGCCAGGCTTGGTCGAGGGCCCTCGGATCCGCGGCGTGATTGCCGCGCGGGCCGAAGCCAAAGGGATCGAGTACGACGCAATGGAACGCCAGTATCTCGAGCGTGTTTCGCTACGGCGCATGGTCTCGGCACAGGACGTGGCTGCGATGGCGGTGTTTCTTTGTTCGGAGGCTGGACGCAATATTACCGGACAGTCGATTGGTGTGTGTGGCAATGTCGAGGTCCTGTAGCGACACGCTATTCAATGCTTCGAATCCATGGTCGGACCGCCTCTGAAACGAACATGCCCCGACTGACAGGCGCCCAATTCCTGGCCGACAGCTTGCACGCTTACGGCGTCACGCATGTTTTCTTTGTGCCAGCCATTCTTAACCACACCTTAGCCGAGCTCGACAAACGAACTCCAATCAAACGCATTTTGACGCACGGAGAGAAAGCGGCCGTCTACATGGCCGACGGCTATGCACGTGCTTCGGGCCGCGTCGGCGTCAGCTTTGCCCAGTGCATTGGCGCAGCCAATCTCGCTGCCGGTTTGCGCGATCCTTATCTCGCCTGCACGCCGCTCGTCGTGTTGACGGGCGGCCCGTATGCCCACTCGCGAAGCCGCCAGGTATATCAGGAGATCGAAGATTTTCCGTTGTTCAAGCCGGTCACCAAGTACAGCGCGCGCGTGGAGACGGTGACGAGCCTCCCGGACACGTTGCGCCAGGCTTTCCGGGCTGCGACGACCGGCGCGCCCGGTCCGGCGCATCTGGAGCTGGCAGGCCATCTCGCTGAGGTGGAACAGGAGGTTGCCGAACTGGTGGTCATTCCTGAGCCACAGTTTGGCCGAACGGTTCCGTTCCGGATCCGGCCAGAGGCGGCGGCGGTTCGCGAAGCGGCGCAACTGCTCGGCCGGGCGAGACGTCCGGTGATTGTGGCCGGAGGTGGCGCCAGGATGTCCGGCGCTGGAGCGGAGTTGCAACAGCTCGCCGAACGGCTGGCGATTCCCGTCGTCATGTCGCTCAATGCGAAAGATGTGCTGCCCGGCAATCATCCGCTGAATGCAGGCGTCGTGGGAACGTATGCGCGGCAAAGCGCTAATCGTGCCGTGCTGGCTGCCGACCTCGTGTTCTTCGTGGGCAGCCACACCGGCAGCCAAGTCACTGCGAAGTGGCGCGTACCCCGGCCCGAGACGACGATCATCCAGATGGACATCAACCCGGCGGAGCTCGGCCGGCACTATCCCAACCGGGTTTCGTTGTGGAGCGATGCCAAAGCCGGACTCCAGGACTTGATCGAGGCCAGCGATCCAGCCGGCGCAGAACACCACGGTCCGTGGGTCACCCAGGTGCAGTCCCTGGCCCGGGACTGGCGGGCCGAGGTGGCTCAACAGATGGAATCGGACGCTGTTCCAATCCGCCCCGAGTGCATTTGTCGCGAGCTGACGCGCCACCTGCCTGCGAATACGCTGTTCGTCTCTGAGACGGGACATGCGGGCATGTGGACCGGGTCGTTGGTCGACTTGAACCGGCCCGGCCAGAGTTACATCCGCGCGGCAGGTTCTCTGGGTTGGGGCCTGCCCGCCGCGTTGGGAGCAAAGCTGGCGGTTCCAGACCGTCCGGTGTTGCTGTTCTCCGGCGATGGCGGCTTCTGGTACCACCTGAGCGAGCTGGAGACGGCGGTGCGCTGGAACATTCAAGTCGTGCTGCTCGTCAATAATAACCGCTCGCTCAACATGGAGATCGATATCTACAAAGAGGCCTACGGAGGCCAGCTGGAGCGAAATCATGCGGAGCTTTGGACGTTTCGTGACGTCAGCTTCGCAGCAGTCGCGGAGACGATGGGTGCCAAAGGCATACGAGTCGAAAAGCCTGGCCAGCTCAGCAGTGCATTGGACGAGGCATTTCAGGCTGGCAGGCCTTGTGTCGTGGACGTCGTGAGCGATATCAACGCCATTGCGCCTTGGGGTGAGGTAGGCGCATCGGCGTGATGTGAGGCATGTCCAGGCGGCCGAGCTTATTAGTTTGAGCGACCGTTAGAAAACACAACCTTTGCAGGCATTTTTTCGAAGGTGAAACGGCGCGCGTTCCAGCCTGCTGGCTAAAGGGGCTTGGCAGGAGGAAGCGGATGCCGGGCCGCAGTGCGTGCGGCACTACGAGCGCATGGACGGCTTCGGCTTGTAGTGAAGCACGTGAGTGCTTCACTACGGCGCAGGAGCAGGGGTTCCAGCCCGCTGGCTAAGCATCGTCCCGATCTCCACATCCGTCCTGCTACTGCTGCATTTATGAAACAGACTGATTGCATTGAAAGAGTCGCTGTGCTGGGCCTGGGAACCATGGGTCATGGTATTGCCCAAACATTCGCCTTGGCGGGCTGTGAGGTCGCATGTTTCGACGCGTCGGCTGCCATGCGGGACTCTTTGATCGAACGTGTTGGCGGAAATCTCGCCGCTTTTGTGGCAGCCCACGCGATTGACTCAGAGAGCGTCGAGCCCACGCTCGCTCGCTTGCGCCTGGTTACGACGGAAGCCGAAGCGGTTGCCGGCGCCCAGTTCGTGACCGAGGCGGTGTTCGAAGACCTGGCGATGAAGCAGACATTGTTCGCCAGATTGGAAGAATGCTCCGGGCCGGACACCATTCTGGCCAGCAACTCGTCGAGTTTTCCGATCTCCCAATCGGGCATTCTGTTGAAGCGTCCGGAAAGAGCCCTCGTCACCCATTGGTTTAATCCCCCGCATTTGACCCCGGTGGTCGAAGTGGTTCCGGGCCCTGGCACGAGCGAAGGTGTTGTGGAAACAACGCACCAGTTGCTCCGGCGCATCGGAAAGCTGCCAATCCGGCTGCGGCGTGAACTGCCAGGTTTCCTGGTGAACCGCGTCCAGGTGGCCATTCAGCGCGAGGTCTGGGATTTGGTTGATCAGAAGGTTGCCACGCCGGAGGAAATCGATCTGGCTATTCGGGGAACCATTGGGTTTCGCCTGGCAGCGCTTGGTCCGCTCGAGATTCACGACTTCGCAGGCCTCGACATCCAGCTTGCCACCTATCGCAACCTGGCTCCCGAGATCCGCAGCAACCCAGTTGTGCCCGCCGCGCTTGAGAGGCTAGTGTCTGCAGGGAAGCTGGGAGTCAAAACTGGGCAAGGGTTCTTCGAATACCCGCCTGAGCGCTTGGCTAACCGTAAAGCACGCCGCGACTCATTGCTGCTCAGGCTGTGGAAGCTGTTGTACCAGGCAGAGCCCGCTGGTGAACCCGAATAACCCTGCCTGTGGCCTCACCATGTGGTAGCAAGACGAACGGTCTGTGGGCCGAGGTCTTGTGCCGTCCTCTTTCCGGCTTGCGCACTCTTTTTCTAGTCTGACCTTCGCGGGTCGAACGCTGCATCTCAAGCCGCAGACCTGACAAGAGCGCAGGTCTGTGGGCGATATTCTGCAAACACCGCAGATCTGCGCCGCCAAATCAGTGTTCCAGAGTCAGCGAACTTCCGACTCTAGAACCTCGACATCCACGTTCTGTTCGGCCACGCGCAGCTGGCCTGGCAGCGTCGCGATCGGTCGAAAGCCGAACCTCTTGAAGCGATCTGCCTTCCGGCGATCCCAAACGGCAACGTATGCTTGCACCGACTCGATCTGGCGCTCTTTCGCCCGTTCCAGCAAGTGGCAGACCATGACGTCCAATTCCGAGTCGTAGGCGTCGTGTGCAGCCACATCGATGACGGCTTTATGTCGGCGCGCTACTCCAGGGTCTGGAGTCAACGTTCCAAATCCCAAGATGCGGTGGGGTGCCTCGCCAGCGACAACACACATCGCGCCGTCGCGTTCCGTGACCTGGTCATGCACCACTGGAAAATTGGACACACACCGTTGCAGCGTTACGTACTTGCCAGACAGCAAGGCTCGTGGATAGTCCAGGACCAAGCTCTCCAACGGCTGAACCACTAGGCAAGCCATGCCTGGAAGGTCGCCCCAACAAGCCTCTCTTAATCGGGTTTTTTGACCTGCAGCGAACATTCCTTGCTCGCAGTCGCCGGCGCCGGGAGCCGGTCGCCGCATGACACCGCCGTTCCACCATTCGAAGCCGCAACGTAGGTAAACGCATCTGGGACTGCGAGTCGCTCCCAGGTACGACACTTTGCACCCGTCTGCAAACGAGAGCTGCGCGACGGTCTCGGTGAGCTGCGCGGCCATTCCCAGACCGCGGTAGTTGGGATGCGTCAGAACCGATCCAACCGTGGACACTTCTGGCGAGTCACAGGCGTAACAGACAGACGCCGTGGCGACCGCTCGGCCTTCGATTCGAGCGACCGCCGAACGAATCCTTAGAGTGCTGCTGTAGGCTCCCCGCATCGACCGCAGCCAGTCGTAGTCGGCTTTAGTCCACTCGGTCCACCAGAGATCGATGAGGGTGAGTTGATCATTGACGGGAATCGGGTAGGTGAGGATGGAGATTTCCAAATCGCGCCCATCCGGAAGTTTGACAAGTCGTTCGTCTTCCACGCTCAGATCCTCGATTGCCTTAGAAGGCGTTTTGAACATCGCACCAAACGTAGCGCAGGCGTTCTGCAAGCACTGAACTCGCACAGGATTGCAAATGCCACACCGGCTGCAAGCAGCTCCTCGTCACCTGTGCAAACGCAGTTGCTTCAGAAACGGATCGTCCGTGCGGCGGCACCAGGCGAGCAGAGCTTCCTGCAGAACCGCGGCGACTGCATTCGCTGCAGCATCTTGTCCCAGATTTCTCAGCTCATAGGGATCGTCTGAATGATTGTACAGTTCAATTTCACCGTTCTGATGGAGGACATATTTCCAAGGTTTCCGAATCAGCGCCCGCCAGCTTTCGACACCATGCCAAGGCCGGAAATCGGGCGCCACGTTGTACTGCGCAAAGCAGTCCCGGCTGGCAGGCTCGGGCCGCGTGCCTGTCAGGTAGGGCAACAGGTTCTCGCCTTCGATGCCAAGGCTGTCGACGTCCACACCACCCACGGCCATCAGTGTGGCGGCAACATCAACGTGGCTGACATCCATCGGAGAGCGCCGCCCCGGGGGAATCTTCGCGGGCCAACGCAGGACCCAGGGAACGCGCAACGCTTCTTCATACGGGCAGAACTTCTGCCAAAGTCCGTGCTGTCCCATCATCTCCGCGTGATCGGAGATCATCGCAACGAGGGTGTTGTCGAGCAGTTGGCACTCCTCCAGTCGCCGCACGAAAGCGCCGAACAGGGAATCGATGTACGTGGTGTAACCCCAGTAGACGGCAATCGACTTCCGCCACGCCGCAAAATTGTCGCCCCATTCGTGCCTGAGACGCCGGTAATAGCTTTCTGCAAGAAAACTGGGTTCGCCTGTGCTTGGCTGCCAGTTCACGGGCTCTGGAACTTCTTCTGGAGAATAGAGGTCGTAGAATGCCCGCGGAACGACCAACGGCGGGTGAGGCCCCTCCATACTGACACACATGAAGAAAGGCCGTCGCACGTCGCGAAGCCCGAACAATTCGAAAGCATGTCCCAGAATCCAGGCGTTGTGTTCCTTGTCGGCCGGGATGTCTAAAATACCGGTTTGAGGAACCGACATTTTGGGGTAGTGAACCGATCGGAAGGGCTGGCTTCTCTGGTCGTCATGAAAGATGAAACCATCCGACACGCCTTGCCATCGACACCACTCGGTATAGGAGCGGTCGCCATCGTCACAAGCGGCGAACCAGTCGAACCACTTCCGAATGTTGTTCGAGCCCAAGTGCCATTTCCCGGCGTAGAGACATTGATATCCCGACTCGCGCAGGTAATGAGCGATCGGAGGTCGTGTGATCTCGAGATTCGATCGCTCTTCTTCCTTGATGTCCTGGTTGCCATAGGGCAGATGGGGCATCCCTGCCTGATGAGGCTGAAAACCCGTGAAGAGAGACGAACGCGCCGGGGAACACAGCGGGCTTGTCGTTCGCAAATTCTCCATGACGACGCCGTCGAGAGCCACCCGGTCCCAGGTCGGAGTCCGGCATGGCGTCTTCTTCAGAATTCCCAAGGTGTCTAGTCTTTGGTTGTCGCTGATCAGTAGCAGGATGTTAGGGCGGTCTTGAGGGTTCATGGACCTTGAATTCCTTTCGTCAACAGAAAATGCAAGACAGGACCCTGAAGAGTCCCGTCATAGTCGTGAGCCCTCCCTTATGGCCGGGCTACTGAACAGCCGCATGAGCCAGATCGGTAGCCCGCGCGTTAGCAAGGGCTCGACGCCGGCTCAAGGACTTACGGGACGTTGACGCGATACTGCCCAAGGCCCAGTCCTTCGGCACGCGTGTTCGGCCCGAACACACCAGCTGCAAGTCGCTCCGCTCTACTTGCCAGAAGACTTGCCATCGCCTTCAGCGCTTTCCAGCTCTTGGAAGATCTTGAACTGCTCTCTGGCCTGGTCATGTTTATCGAGCCGGGTCAGAGCCTTTCCGAGCAACAAGTGTCCGCGCTTGCTCTTGGGCTCCAGCGAAATGGCTTCTTGCAGCACCTTGAGTGCACTTTCGTATTGGCCAGCCCTGAGGTAGCTGTCGCCTAGTTCCAGTCGGGAAGACACATCATTCTTATCCAGCCGGACCAGTTCCTCCAGCAGCGGCCTCGCAGCGGCGTCGTTTCCCTGCTTTACGAGGGCACTAGCCAAGTTGAGCTTAGCCTTCATCAGGATGTCGGGGTCATTGCCGGCCAGCTCCACGGACTTCCGCAGGTGAGCCTCAGCCTCCGGGAATCGACCCATCAGCTGCAAGTCCATGCCAGCGTTCAACCGCGCCAGGGGATTGTCTGGAAACAGTTGTGCCACCTTGACCGCATAGTCCACCGCAACCTGAATGTCGCCCTTGCGACGGTACGCAGAGAGCAGGAGCAGATGGACGTCCGGATCTTTGGAACCGTCTCGGATCATTGCATTGAGATGTTCGATCGCTCGATCGTAGGCGCCCTCAGCAATCAGAACCTGACCCTCGAGATATTTGCTCCTGGGCTCGTTCGGTTCCAACTTCCTGGCTCTCAGGATGTAGTCCTTGGCCTCTGACAGCCTGTTGGCCTCCAGCAAGGCCGTTCCATACAGCAGCAGGGTCTCGAGAGAATTTGGCTCCAAACGGTGCGCCCTGTCGAGAGGCGCCCACACGGCGTCGTACTGCCTGGTCTTGAACAGAGCCAGCGCAACCAGATAGTGCGCTTTGGCCGATTGCGGCAATCGCTCGGCTGTCAGTTTCAACAATGGCAGCGAGTCTCCATAAAGCTCTTTCCATGCCAGCAGCCTCACCACCGATAGGAGCGCTTCCGGATCGTTCGGTGTGGAACGCGCGACCACCGTGGCCGTCTCTAGCGCCTTGGACCTCTGGCCCGTTTCCAGGTAGGAAAGACACAGGTAAAAGAGTGCCTCGGGATTGGCATGAATTCTGGTTCCCAATGCTTGCAAAGCCGCGACACATTGAGCGAACTTCCCGGCTTTGCCATAGACGATTCCCAAGCGAAGCTTCCCAATTTCGTAACGCGGGTTCAGCTGGAGAGATTTCTTGTAGGCCTTCTCAGCGTCGGGCAGCTTTTCCTGGCTTTCGTAGATGTGCCCCAGCAGGCCATAACCGTTAGCGGTGGGGCTGCGATTCACCACGAGCAGAGCCTTTTGCTCGGCCTCCGCCCGCTTGCCGGCTCGCATCAGTACGTCGATCTCCTTGTACGCGGGATCAACTTGCGAGGGGTTTGAGCGCAGGTCGAGACCAAACGATAGCAGCAGCAACATCGAGAGCCCGAGCGTTGGGATGAGGAAGGCCTGCCAAAGACTTCGAGCCTTTGGGGTGCCTGGCTTCTGCGACAGAGAGCGGATTAGGTTTTGGGAAGTCACTCTGGAGCGACGGGGTGGTGCATCCCGTTGAGGTGGGCAGGCCGGCGCCGAACAAACCGACTTGGAGACGAAACGCCGAGAGTCGACCGCCCGATGGAAGACCCACGCGTCTCCTGCCCCTGCGACTGTAGATGAATGAAATCGAGTCGGGTCTGAGTTACACGCGCTTTGGCTGCACAACCGAAAACGTGCGCGCGGGCGTGCGCTCAACCCAGGTAGAACAGGTGCGCGAAACGGCCGTTCCGCTGCGCAAGCCTTGGGCTTGAGCAAGCCACAATTCAACTTCTCGCAGCTGAGGGCAGAGGTGAGGTGATTTCTTCGCTGAAGCTCGAATGGATTCACCTGCGTCACAGTGCGAGCATGCGGCAACTCAGGCTTTCGGCTTGCCGGAGTTCTCCTGAATGATGGGCTTGACATGCTGGACTATCCCACGCAGCGTAGCTTGGAGCATCCACATGGGCTCGCCAATGCAGATAAAGGTGAAGCCTTGCTTGGCCAGAGTCGGTCCGTCGCCGATCATCCACATGTTCTTGCCAGCCTTCCTGGCAGCCAACCGAATCTGCTGAATCGCCTCGCCCACGATCGGTCCTGTCGTTTCCGCGCAGACTCCGAGATCGGCTGACAGGTCATACGGGCCAATGGCCATGGCGGTGGTGATTTCATGATTGGCGATGGCATCAAGCTGGCCAAGCGCCTGGCGCGTCTCGATCTGAGGAAGGACAATCAGATCGTCCTCGACTTCGTTTTTCCAGGTCTCGTAAGAATAGTTCTTGACCCATCGATTGCCTAAGCCGCCAGGCCTTCGTTGCCCGCGCGGCGGCATGTAAATGCCCTGACGCACCTCGTCCAGATTTGCGGCGCTCTGAATGGTCGGCAGCAGCAAGCCGCAAGCGCCCATGTCGATCGTCTTTCGAATCGTATCGATCTGGTGAGAGATTGGCCGGATGAGGACCGCGAAGTTCAGCAGCCTCCCAATGGCGCAGACATCTGCAATCAACTCCGGAGAAAAAGCACCATGCTCGGTATCGATAACCAAATAGTCCAGTCCGGCGTTGATGCTGATTTCGATCACCTCTGGCCAAAGGTGATTTGTCAGCAGGATGCCGACGGTTGGAATCTCTTTTTCGATCTTTCGTTTCAGTATTCGGGCGGCTTCCATGAGGTCCTTTCAATTCTTGGTGGCAGGTTGCTGAAAAACTGACTGCAGCGGCGCTCTATGAGCGTCGCGCCGTCGCAAGTTAGTGAATTTCGGCGGTCCCAGACCGCTACTACCGCCACAGCGAGCGTCCTTGCGTAAGGACGCTTTCAGCAACCTGCTATGTTGGACGCAAGGCTACCGATCGCTAAGCTTGCCAAAGAACGTCCATTCCGATCTGCGGCGGGGCCCCTCGATCGTGTTTTCGCCGCCAGATCCTATGACCTTGTTGTCGAGCCAGACAAAGGTTTCCACGTAGGCAACTTCCGGCAACGGAGACAGCTCGGTGTACTCGAGACGCTTCGGGTTGAATTGGTAGACTTTGCGCGCACCGATCAGGAGGATCTTGTCTTTCAGGAAAAGAGGCGCACCGGGTGCACCCTCGGCCAGCTTGGGCAGCGATTTCGAGACTTCCCACTTCCTGCTGGCGATGTCGTAGCGAAGCGCTTCGTCGAATTTCGTTACCGGATCGCTGGCGGCGCCTTGAAAGCCTCCTCCAAACATCCAGATTGATTTGCCGTCGGTGACAGCACAACCTCCCCAGCGCTTTGCGCCGGGATGCGGCGGGAGATGAGTCCAGCCTTTCTTAGGGTTCAGTGTGTCGAGAGACAGGAGGCTGTTGGCCGCCGTCTTTGAGGTGCAACAGGTACCCACCGCATCGAAAGGTTCGAACTGGGTGACACCTCCCAGCAGGTAGATCGTGTTGCCCACGCCGACCGCGTGAGCAAAGAGGCGATCGGCGGGAATGTCTCCGAAACTCCTCCAGGCGTAACGGCCATTGCCGTACTCCAGCACAAAGATCTTCCGATTGACGTGGGTTCCGTCATAGCCCCCAAGCACGAACAGCTTTCCACCGGCGACGGCTGAAGCCGCATAACCTACGGGGCTTGGCGCGTCCGGAAGCTTCTCCCAGGTCTGAGTGACGGGATCGAACGCGTGCGTGCTGGCGGAAAAGAGCTTCTTCGTCCAGTGCCCCTTGCTTCCCTCCCAATAGGTTCCTCCGGCAATAACCAGCTTGCCATTGACGACGCCGGCCGAATAACCGGCACGCGGCTCGGGCAGTGGAGTTGACTTTGTCCAGGACAGGGTTTGGGCAATCGACAGGGGACTTAAGACGCTGCTTGACGCAGCCAAAAGCAAGACTCTGATGCCGCAGTATCTGGCCACACGATTCATAGCAGACGATATCCTCCGATTGACAGGTCGATTGACGTTAGGCCAGCCGAGCGAAACTCGAATGTTTTACTGGCCCACCGATGCGCTCAGTGGTGTCACCTTTGGCGATCGCTTCCGCAAGCTCGGCAAACACGGGTTCAAGGGATCGCGCGTAGGCGGCCACATGCTCGGGCTGGTGCGCGAACGTGACTTGCACGCGGGGCATGGCGAGGAAGCCCGCTTTGAGCATGCGAACCGTGAACAGAGTTTCCAGCGCCAGAGCTTGCGGGTGATCCAAGGCGAAACCGCAATTCACGTTGTGCCCAGAAACCCTCAGAGGCAAACCGTACCGTGCTCCCAGGGCCGCCCAGGTATCTTTAATCGACTGGCCGATGCGGGCAACGTGTCCCACGACATCGACCCGCATCATCTTGGTTATCGTTGCCAGAGCGGCAGCCGGACCGACACCCTCTGTCCAGTAGGCGCTCGAGATAAACGACTTCTGAGCTGCCTGCATCGTCTCTTCGTTTCCGATGATCGCGCCCATCGGGTGTCCGTTGGAAGTTGACTTCGCGAAGACCGCTATGTCCGGCGCGACACCGTACTTCAGGTGGGCGCCGCCTAAAGCTAGCTTCCACCCGATCGACACTTCATCGAAGATCAACTTGGCGCCATGCTGGTCGCACAATTGGCGGACTCCCTCGAGAAAGCCTGGTTGCGGATCCTCGAAGCGGGTGGGTTCCATGACAACCGCTGCGACAGGCTCGGGCGATTGCCGGAAGATTGCATCCAGCTCGTCAAGTCTATTGTAGTGAAACGGCATGGTGGTTCCTGCCAAGGCGGAAGGCACGCCGGCAGGATCCAGGCCCTGAAGCAAGTGTCCCGCCAGCCGATCGTCGGCTGCACCCACGTTCGTCGCCAGGTACCAATCATGCCAACCGTGATATCCACAAATCGCTACGTGCTGCCACCCGGTCGCCGCCCGGGCAATGCGAACTGCCACAACCAGGGACTCTCCGCCGGCGCGGGTAAAGCGCACGTTCTGGGCCCAAGGATGAAGCTGCACGAGCAGGCGCGCAACTTCAACCTCCTCAGGAACGTTCAGAGTGCACATCGAACCCATCTCGACGCGCCGCACGACGGCAGCGGTCACGTCCGGGTCGGCATATCCGAGCAGACACGATCCAATTCCGGTGAAGCTCATGTCGACGTAATGCTTGCCGTCCATGTCGACGATCGTGCATCCCCGGGCTTCGCGGTAGTAAGCAGGCCACTGCTCAGGAGCAAAGATCTCCGGACGTTTGCTGAAGAGCTGTGTCCCGCCCGGAATGAGCTTCTTGGCATGCCGATAAAGTTCTTGGCCAGAGCCCAAAGACTGCGGCCCCATGCGCAGAAGCTGGTGCGCCGTACGAAAGAAGATTTGTTCTACGTCGGAATCGGTCATGTTCTGGAAGCGGCAGGCCTGTTTCACTGCCAGAATGTTTTCGATCCCGAGAACGGTATGCGTTCCGAAACGGGCGGTTTTCCAGTCGACGTTGTTTGGGTCTAGCCACAGAAACCCATCGGCGACGCTCACGGCCCTTCCCCGCAATTCCGAAACGGGAAAGTCCAGACCGAACATCAGGCGTGTCGGCCCGAACATTCTCAGGATCTCTTGAATGGACTGAGGTTCGCAGATGGCTGACGTGTCGAAAAAAACGTTGTCGAGACCCCGCAAAGCATGGAGGCCCTCCAAAGCGTGTCCGGCATTGAAGCTGCGAGCGCAGTGGGCCAAAACTAGGCGGGCATTGGGGTAGCGCCGGCAATGGTCGCGAAGGTATTGCTGGTTTGCCGCATCGGCAATCGCTCTCGGCTTGACGATGTGCAGCATGATGGCCAGGCTTCGCCGGTTGCATAGTTCCCACATCCAGTCGGGCAGAAATTCTTCGATCTCGGCATTGTAAGGATCTTTGCGCGATGCATAGACCAGGTAGACTTTGATTCCGGAAAAGCCATGGACGAGTATTTGGCGCTCGACCTCGGCTGGATCGTCGCTTGGGCGTACCAGCATCAAACCCCGCAAACAATCATGCTTCGCCAGTTGATCGGCCAGAAAGCGGTTGGCTTCCGGCATGTTGACGTCCACGCGCGGAAAGGGAAAGAACAGACCGCCAATGGGTGTGCGGTCGCCCATCCATCCCGAGATCTGTTTCCGATAAGCTTCCCAGTCGCCGGGATCGGGCGCTAACGCCAAGTGCGATGATTGATACGTAGGGCCAATATGGCTCGAAGCGTAGAGATGGCCATGCGCGTCGAAGGCGCCTGGCGGAACGAAACTGCGCAGATGCCGGTCAAAGAACTCTGCATCCTGTTCCAAGACATCGAAGTGCCGGAGCGCTGCCCGCTCGTCTGATTTGGATTCCGTTAAGGTAGTCATTGGATTTTCCTATGATGAAAATGGGAAAGCATCGTCGCTCTCCCTTTCCCCCAGCACGGGAGATGGGAGGGTACTGAGCCTGGGTTGCAATCCAGCAGTCGATTGCGTCACAAAGGCTTGCCAGCGCGGTATGATACGCGAGCCGCAGCCGCACTTCCAACAATTCTGGAAACTGCACTGTCACTCCGGCTGCCGTGGGAATGACGAAAGCCCAGGCGCGTCTTTTCAAAGGGCTTGTGGAGCACGGAGCATTTGCTGCGGATTCCCGGTTGCGCAGGAATGACGAGATGCGACACACACGGCCTCTGGTGAGGTACATGTGTTGCCACTTCTCAGCAGGACAAGATCGTGGCATATTCCATCCCGTGGAAAATTCTTGGCCTCTGGGGGGCTTGATACCAACATGAGTCTGGAGATGAACCCGAAGCACTACCAGGAGTATTGGACGAAGGGATGGACCGTTGTCGAGGGCGTGTTTGCCGCCGAAGAAATGGACTGCGTCGCAGAGTTAGCGCACCAGATCACGGATCGAGAGCGAGCTTCCGCACGGCCAGGATATAACGTCGATTTCTCTCAGGACGGCACTCAGCAGGCGCCTCGCAAGCTGGAGTGCCCTTTTGCAAAACACGAGCGCTTCCGCGAGCTTGTGCTCGACCCAAGATTGGTGGGCCTCATTCGATCGCTGCTCCGTCACCGGCCTCTGTTGTCTGGAGATCAACTCTTCATGAAGCCGCCGCGTTTCGGGTCTGCCAAGCCCTATCACCAAGACAATTTCTATTTCCAATGTTTTCCGGCAGACGAAGTCATCACTGCTTGGATTGCGTTGGACGATGCCGACGCCGGCAACGGCTGCCTTCGCTATATCGATGGGTCTCACCTCGGGCCGATTCTCCCTCATCACGAGATACCTGGTGAACCTTACAATCTGGTCCCACCGCCGGAGCTCATTGACTTCAGCAAAGAATCCATTGCGGTCGTGAAAAAAGGCGGCGTTGTTTTTCATCACGTCAATACGCTCCATACCTCGCACCGCAACGGTTCGGACCGTTGGCGCAAGGGTTACGCCACTCACTGGGTCAGTGCCAACGTCACCTGTCAGATCGAAACTCTCAACCGAGCACACTTCAAGAAAGAAGAGTTCAAGGCGCTTTTCGCATAGGACCCCGCTTCGACGAGGACCGCCCAGTTCTTCGCCAGTACCCGTTCCTAGCGGCTGAAGCACACACCTGCTGGTAGTGCCGCACGCCAGTGCGGCCATTGCCGAAGCACGCTAGGAGATTGGACATTTTCGAGATCGTTGTGGGGTTGTCTATCGAGTGGGCGCGCAGAGCGTAAAACGGTGGTCCCGCGCTGCGACGGCGCTTTCGCTTGGCAGAAGCCCCGGATGGCGTTCCCACCCGATGCAAAGCGGCGTCGCGCTCCGCTTGCCGCCGCACTTCAAAACAGGCTTTCGAGCCGGGCAGGAGATTCGTGCTCCCAAACCGACCAGTGAGAACGAAGCTGGCGACCCCGGCCCCACTCTCGTGAGGAGGCCTTCAACGGGCATTTCTGTACCCGTTCACGGTGAAAGAATGCCCAATCTCCAGGCTCACGCTGGTGCTTCAGTGTGAGGCCTGGGTCTGGGCGCCACTGGCGTGGCGTACGACGAACATCGGGCTGGGCAGAATCAGGCTAGGGTTTCAGTACTCGATAGGCGTTTCTTCGAAGTGCCGATGGAGGCGGTAGTCGATGGAGCAGTCCACGTCGTACACGTCGAACGGCAGCTTCAGCTTCGGATCTCGCTTCACCAGGGTCACTTTCACCTGGTTGTCCCCTCGTTTTGGGTACAGGTCCGGCGTCAGCTGATATTCGTACACATACCCGTAAGGATTGACGGCGCCCATTTTCAGAACTCGAAAATGCAAATCGATCTTGCGCAAGATCGACTCTGGCAGCATGCGGCCGTTGAACTCCACTCGGACCTCATTGAGCGAAGGCTCGATGTTGCCGAAACGAACACGCAACCGCACGGCTGCCACTCTCTCCAAGGCGTGCCAGCGCCCCAGGTCGTCGGCCAGGCGCAGCGGCACTTCCAACGATTCTCCCTGCCGAAGCTCCCGAGGAAGAACCGGTCCCTTCAGCGCGAAGATGCTTTCCGGCAGCGCGCTACCACGGGCCAGAGAACGAGCGCGGTAGATCTTGTTGGCGGTTGCCAGAATGTCGGGATGTCCCAGGATGCGAAGGGTCTGGTAATCCTCGCCGGTCCAGGGCCAGCCGTTAGGGGCCCACATGCCCTCGCAGATTCCGAACCCATCAGCGCCGCGATCGTAAGCGTTGGCGGCCGCAGCCCAGATCATGGGAGCGGTGGCATTGCTTTCCAATTGCCTGCCCAAGCTGCCTTCGAATCCTGACAAGACGCGACACGGAGTCCCTCGGGTGAGCTCCACCGCAGCCGCGAGGTCCATGTCCTGGTCAAGCATCGATCGGTAGGTGGTGAGGCAAACCAGCCCATCGACCAGCTTTCGGGAGACCCAGTTCGCCACCTCGAAGCCCACCACGTCCCAGGAGGATCGGGGCCCGGCAGGAATGCGCACGTAAATCCGTTTGCGGCGCTTCTGGGCCTGCTCGGCTTTCTGAGCTACCGCTCGCAGCTCGGCGATCCATTGCGTCAGAACTGGAGCCAACTGTCCCACTTCCCTGAATCGGCAGAACGGGCCGAAATCGTTGTCGATGGACAGATCCAATTCGATGCCATCCGTCTCGTAGCGCGAGAGCAGTTCTTCGCAGATCGCAAAGCGCTCCTTGCGTACCTCGGGATGCAGGAAATTCATGCGGTTCGGTCCGAAAAAACGCGCCGGCTTTTTCGCTCGTGGGTCGTCGTCCGGCCCGACCTGGTACTGGGGATGGTTATAGACGAAATCTGACTTGCGTCCCAGTCCATTGTCGACCGAGCGTTCCCCACCGATGATGCAGACGCAAATCGTCGGCAGGAACCAAATCCCTTTTTGGTGAGCCCGGTCGCACACGAGCTTCATGGGATCGTAGCCGTCGGCAACCAGCTGATGCAACGTGCGGGCGGCTCGATAGAAGATCTCGTGTTCCCAGAGATCCACGTTGTCGCCCCATTTCGCTGCCACCTTGCTATCATATTGAACCACTCCACCTTCCGGACCTGCCGAGTAGAACAGCGTATCGACGCCTGCGTCTGCGAGCTGGTCCACCGCGTAGCCGATGTCTTCGGGACTCAAGGGCGGAGCGAACTGGTAGAGTCCCGAGGCGTGCCGGCCATCGTCATAGAAAAACACCTTGGGCTCGCCTGAGGGCCTTCCGCTGGCTCCTGCAGTCAAGCCCGGCGCCGAGGCCAGGGAGGGCGAGGCGAGAAGAGCAGTGGGCGCTGTCAGGCTCATCGTGCGTATGAAATTCCGGCGTTTCATTGGGTGCGAGATTCCCTTTCTCAAGATTGCAGCAGGCTAAGAGCGAATCGCGCCTGAACTGTGAAGACAAGCGAACATCGGGTACTTCCCGTCATTTCCCGCGAAAAGCGGCTCCTGACTTCCAGCGGGCATCCCAGCGCTTCAACAAGCTGTAGTTGAGCGACGCAATCCAGCGTCCTCGAAGGTTTCCGTTCAAACGTCTCGAGCAGGTGGCGTCTTCTGCTCCTCTCCGTCTCCGGGGCCGACTTCCCCGGTTCTGCCAAAACGCCACGAGAGGGTTCAATACAGCACGGGGTCCTGCTCGAAGTGCCGGTGGAGACGGTATCTGACCTGGCAGTCCACGTCAAAGATTTCGAAAGGCAAATCGATGCCCGGGTCTTTCTTCACCAAAGTCACTTGCACCGTGTTGCGCCCTCGTTTTGGATAGTACGCCGGCGCCAAGTTGTATTCGAACCTATAGCCATAGGGTCCGAGGGCGCTGCCATTGACGATTCGGTAAGTGAAATCGTTTGGCTCAACCAGCGAAGACGGCAGTACTTGCCCGTTGAGCGCCACCGTCAACACACTGAGCGAAGCATCGATGTTGGTTACGCGAACGCGAAGGCGCACCGACCGGACTCGGCCCAAGCTGTGCCAGCGAGCCAGGTCGTCGGCGACGCGCAGGGAAACCGTCACTGGCTGGCCTTCCTCGACGACGCGCGGCAGAGGACTCCCTTTGGGCGAGGACTGGACCCAGTAAAGCTTGTCTGCAGTTGCGAGCAACTCGAGCCGGCCCAGCAGGCGCAGCGTCTCGTATTCCTCTTGCCTCCAGGGCCAGGTGAACCATTGAGGGTGGTCCAATCCGAAACCGTCGGCCCCCTGATCGTAGGCATTAGCGGCAGCCGCCCAGATCATCGGTTGCGTAGCTCTCTTTTCGAGTCGTTTGCCCACGCCGCTGTGGCAGGCGGCCAAAACTCTGCAAGCCGTCCCACGCGTCTGCTGAACCGCAGGCCCCAGCTCAAGGTCCTGGTCGTGCATCTCTGCGACACCGCCCGCACAGACCAAGCCGTCCACCAGGTTTTCGGACAACCAGGCAGCTACGTCGTAACCGATGTCTTTCCAGGAGTCGCGCCTGGCCGGCAGGTAGACGTAAATGCGTTTGCGGCGTCGTTGCGCCTGTTCGGCTTTCCGGGCAGACGATCGGAGGTCACGCAGCCACTGGGTGAAGATTGGAGCCAGTTGTGCCACCTGGTTCAACTTGCAGGGAGGAAGAAACTCGGCGAAGACCTCGACGCCATCCGTTTCGTACCGGGAAAGCAGTTCCTCGAATATCCGAAAGCGCTCCTGTCGAACTTCCGGGTGCATGAAACTGAGCCGGGTCGGAGACAGCTCTCGCGCTCTCGGATTGTCGTCGGGACCCACCTGGAACTGAGGGTTGTTGAAAACGAAGTCTGAAGTTCGGCCATGGCCGCGCGGAGAGATGTAGCCGCCGGCGTCAATGCAGAGGCTAGCAATCAGCCAGATGCCTTTTTCGTGGCAGCGGTCGCACAAGAGCTTCAGGCGGTCATGCCCGTCAGCGATCAGCTGGCGAATGTGCCGCGCATCGCGATAATGAACCGGGTGTGTCCATTTGTCGACATTGTCACCCAGCTTCTGCGCCACCCGGCTGTCATAGATGACCGTCCCGCCTTCAACCCCTGCCGAGAAGAACAGCGTGTCAACTCCGCTGCCAGCCAACTGGTCGGCTGAGAGCGTCACGTCTGAGGCGGCGAGAGGCGGCTCGAACTGGTCCATACCCGCAGCGTGACGGCCTTCGTCGCGGACGAAAACCGTAGGCTCCGAAAGTACATGGGGATCGCTGGCACCAGACGTCTCAGCCAGTGCCGCCTTCACTTCAGGAGCCAAGAGACCGGTAGAACCCGCGATGCCGGCAGCTTGTAGGAAGCCTCTACGTTTCATGGGATCGCTATCTTGCTTTCAAAACGGAGATGAAAGGCTAATTAGCCCAGCAACTTCGGAAATCGCTCGCCACACACCGTGGCTGATCGCGCCTTCTGCCTAATTCTGTGGGGCCTATGCAGCGAGACCGAAGCGG